>Ga0257120_1000216_pt1 | contig 46005 bp, 52 predicted proteins | sample SI106_10metaG_FD_190153 | JGI IMG/M metagenome (GOLD analysis project Ga0257120, IMG submission 190153) | Marine microbial communities from Saanich Inlet, British Columbia, Canada - SI106_10 | ecosystem: Environmental > Aquatic > Marine > Inlet | place: Canada: British Columbia | collected...
CCTCATCCAAAACTATTCTGCGCGCGCTTGCCGGTGAAACACTGCCGACTCCGCCGATTTGGATGATGCGTCAGGCGGGTCGCTATTTGCCAGAGTACAAAGCGACACGCGCACAGGCCGGAGATTTCTTGTCGCTGTGCTATAATCCTGATCTTGCGACTGAAGTGACATTACAGCCCATTCGTCGCTATGGTTTCGACGCCGCTATCTTATTTGCTGACATTTTGCTGATCCCACAAGCGCTTGGCGCGGATTTGTGGTTTGTCACGGGCGAGGGGCCGCGATTGTCCACGATCTCATCAAAAGCAGACCTTGATAAGTTGGGTCCAGTTTCTGACATCCACGAGACGCTAAACCCTATTTATCAGACAGTGCGGAATCTTTCGGGGGCATTGCCAATCGAGACTACTCTGATTGGCTTTGCCGGGGCGCCATGGACCGTTGCGACCTATATGATTGCAGGCCGTGGCACGCCTGACCAAGGTCCTGCGCACAGGTTGATGAATGAACAGCCTGAGGTGTTTGACGCGCTGATGGATAAGATCACTGAAGCTACCATCGATTATCTGCTGATGCAGATTGAAGCGGGTGCTGAAGTTGTAAAGATATTCGACAGTTGGGCAGGTTCTTTGCCCAGTGCTGCGTTCCAGAAATATTCACTAGAACCAGCGCGCCGCATTACGGCAGCATTGAAAGCGAAATTTCCAGATACGCCCATCATTGGCTTCCCGCGTGAAGCGGGTGACGGTTACATCGGATTCGCAAAAGCGACTGGCGTGGACTGTGTTGCGCTTGATAATTCGGTGACACCTGGATGGGCCGTGAAAAATGTTCAGATTGATGGGTGCGTTCAAGGCAACCTGAAATCTTCGCATATGGTGACGGGCGGTCAGGCCTTGGTCGACGAAACACGCGCTATTGTTAAGGCATTTTCGGGCGGTCCACACATCTTTAACCTTGGTCACGGCATCACGCCAGACGCCGATCCAGATAACGTTCAGCGCATGATTGATGCAGTACGTGATGTTTAATTGATTTCGTGGGTTGACGACTCCGTTCTGGTCTCCTAATTCCCATCCTCACGGCGCGGTAGCTCAGTTGGTTAGAGCGATCGACTCATAATCGATAGGTCGGGAGTTCAAGTCTCCCCCACGCCACCACTTTCCTCCCTCTAATTTCTATTGATCCAACTAAAGACAATGCCGTCTTTTCCTCGGCTTGCCGGTTAGGCCCTTCCAGAAAATCAATGTCTTTCCAGCTGTTGCCAAAGGTGTACTGACTTCGCTATTTGTCTCTGCGAAACGGGCACTACGTCGTTGCATCTTTGAGAAGACGATTGTGGACTTTGCCGCGAAAGGGATTGAGGAACGACAGATGATTTTATGTTGCGGTGAAGCGCTGATTGATATGGTCCCAGTAAAGGGCGTCGACGGGCGGGATGCGTTTGCGCCGTTGTCAGGTGGTGCAATATTTAATACTGCAATCGCTTTGGGACGCCTTGAGGTTCCTGTGCAGCTGCTTTCTGGCGTGTCCAACGATTTGTTCGGAACGCAGTTGGCTGCTGAATTGCTGTCTTCAAATGTTGGAACTGATCTTTTGGTGCGCAGCAAACGCCCGACAACACTTGCGTTTGTGAAGCTGACAAATGGCCAAGCGCAATACACATTCTACGATGAAAACTCGGCAGGTCGAATGATGGTGTCAGAGGATCTGCCTGATATTGGCACAGATGTTTCTGCACTCTATTTTGGCGGTATCAGCCTTTGTGCAGAACCGGCTGCAAGTGCCTATGAGGGCCTTGCTATTGAGGCGTCAGAACGTGCTGTGCTAATGATCGATCCAAACATTCGACCCAGTTTTATCGAAGACGAAACTGCGTATCGTGCGCGGTTGGATCGCATTTTGGCTGCTGCTGACATTGTAAAAGTTTCTGACGAAGATTTGGACTGGATTATTCCAACTGACGTTTCGTTTGAAGACAAGGTTGAGCAGCTTCATCAGAATGGCGCCGACATCGTGATCATCACGAAAGGTGGTGATGGCGCTTCTGCTTATGTGCGTGGGCAGCCTGTTGTAAATGTTGCGGTCCCCAAGGTCACTGTGGTCGATACTGTGGGCGCTGGCGATACATTCAACGCTGGGTTCCTAGCACAGCTACACACACTTGGCTGTTTGAACAAAGAAGCCCTGCGTAAGGTAACTAGCGTTGAGATTGAAAAGGCACTGTCCTACGCGGCACGCGTTGCTGGTGTCACTGTTTCTCGCGCAGGAGCTAACCCGCCAACATTGGCTGAACTTAGCTGATCGCGATTACCGTTTGAGAATTTCCTTGGCGACAGTTACGGAATGTCGCTAAGGGTATGGATCGCCGAAAGGCCTTAGTCCTTTTGCAAGGCCTGCAATACTTTATCCAACTGTGCGCCTTGCTTGCTTTTCTTCGCAACACCGTCTTTTACCAACCTGTAGTAAGCTTCGGGATCATACTGCTGAACGTTCAGTCCAAGTCTCTTTGCGGTTAAAGATCCTGTGGATGAAAGGATCGTGTAGGCGGCAATGTACTGCTCTGTCTGGGTCGAAATCAGCGCAGCTTCTGCATTCAGCAATTCGTTTTCTGCGTTCAAAACATCAAGTGTTGTACGTGCGCCCAAGCTGGCTTCTTCACGCACACCGCGGAAAGCAACGCGTGATGCGCGGATCTGTTGTTGGCTGGCGTTCAGGGCTGCATTCACAGTGCTGTAGAAGGCGTAAGCGTTGGCAACAGATTGCTGCAGGTTGTGACGCACCACATGCAGATTTGCGCGCATCGCGTCGCGTTGTGCCATTGCACGGCGCACGCCAGAGGAAATTCGGCCGCCATTGTATAATGGGCCAGAGACGCCCAAACCTACCGTTGCGTTATTTGTAAAACCGCCACTAACCAGATCGTTTTGAAGGCCCAAGGAGCCAGTCAGCTTGATCTTTGGCTTAAGGGCGGCTTCAGAGTTTTTGATTGCGTACTCTACGGAGGCCACTTGGTGTTGGGCCGCGATCATATCTGGATGATTGCGTACAGCTTGGGATTGGGCGGATGCTACATTGCCACTGATACGTGGAAGGCGTGGCAGTTGGGCCAAATTCTTGGGCTGGTGACCGATGACATTTGCATACTCAGCACGGGCGCGCAGAAGATCTCCCTGCGCATTCGCAAGGCCACTGCGAGCTTGCGCCAAACGTGCTTCGGCCAATGCAACATCAGTTCGTGTAACCTCTCCAACGTCAAAGCGGTCTTTGGCTGCGCGGAGTTCTTGCGTCAAGAGGCGCAGATTGTTCTGACGCAGGGCCACAAATTTGGATGTGCTACGGACATTGAAATAGGCTCTGACAGCACGCAACATAATCTGCTGCTCGATCGATAACAGTTGTGAACGGGTTGCAAATACGCTCTCACGCGCGGCTTCGATAGAGGCAGCTGATCCGCCAAAATCATAAAGCAAAAGTTCGGCGTTAACGCCGATCGTTGCGTTGCTGCCGCGGGCTCTTTCTTGGCTGCTGAACGTACGCTGTGTTTGGGCAGACCAATTTACGATTGGCAGCAATGCTGCGCTGGCGGACGCGACGCCTTCATCAGCGGCGCGAAGCAAGGCGCGGTTCTGTTCTAGTAATCCGCTGTGATTGTATGCGCTGACCAATGCATCAGCCAAAGTTTCAGAGCGGGCTGTCGTTGTCATCAAGCTAAGTGAGACACCAAGCGCGAAAAGTTGAAGTGGCTTTTTGAACAGGATTTTCATCTATTTCTCCGTCGACTTTGCGAATTGGGCTGGTGCGTAACAATAGATATAGGAGGTGTTCGCGTCATTACGACTCAGCACGCCATTTACGAAAGGATACCCTGTATCTTGTGGTGCCTACAATGTTTACCAACCAGATAGAGGGAAAGATCGCAAAGAATTGGTTAACAAAACGGATTTTGAGCAGAAAACCGCAACCATCATGACAATTTGCGGGGCAAATGGGCGTTTTTTATCCTGAGTTATAAAAACGTAGGACAACTTTGCAGCGGTGCACGAAAAGATCCATATCAATCGGTGAGTTTCGCCCACAGATCAGGACGACGTTCTTTGGTGATTTCACGCGACATTTCACGACGCCATGCTCCGATTTTTGCGTGATTCCCGGACATTAAGACATCGGGGATTTTGTGCCCCATCCATTCTGCAGGTTTGGTATATTGAGGGTGCTCAAGCAAACCGTTTGAATGGCTTTCTTCTACAGCACTGTCCGCGTTCCCTAGCACACCTGGCAACAAGCGCACGGTGGCATCAATCATTGCTTGGGCTGCAATTTCACCGCCGGTCATCACGAAGTCACCAAGGGATACTTCCATCACGCCGTAGTGTTGTAATACACGTTCATCGACGCCCTCAAAGCGGCCACATAGAACCGTAACGCCATCACACCGCGCCCAGTTGCGTGCCATCTCTTGATCAAAGCGGCGTCCGCGTGGGGACATATAAACCAACGGCACATTGCCTTTGCTTTGGCGTTGTACGGCTTCAATCGCAGGGCCAATTACATCGGCGCGCAACACCATGCCGGCGCCACCACCCGCGGGGGTGTCATCGACATTGCGGTGCTTGGTTAAGCCGTGGCTGCGCAAGTCATGGGTGTGTAGTTGCCATTTACCGTCTTTCAATGCGCGGCCTGTCAGGCTTTCACCCAATACGCCAGGAAAAGCATTTGGGAACAGTGTCATAATCCGCGCCTGCCAAACGCCTGCCAACTCTTCATCGCCATCCATCAAGGACCGTGGTGTCAGAGTTTGGCGAATGGTTTTGCGCCCGTGCGACTTTGGGTTATCGGTCATTTTTCTGGGCCTCTGCGAGAATGATTTGCTTGGCTGCTTTGCGTTTGTAATGATCCGCATATGCACGGTTTTCTGCCAGTAAAGCAAGTAAAACGGTCTTATCCTGTCATTCGTTGTGAATAGGTTGAGGGACGATTTTGTCGCGCAGACTTGGTGATATATCACATAGGTCAAACACCGGATCAGCAGGGCCCAGCCTTAGGTTGCGGCAATCCTCTAGGGCGGAATGATGTACTGCGACGTTTGCCTTTTTACGTACCGCCTTGATGATAGTCTCAAAGTCGGCTGCTTTCTCGTAGGTCTTTGCAAAGGTGTCATTGTCCAAGGTCATGGATGAGGATTCGACATGTTCTCAATAGGCGCTTTGCAACCAGCTCTCGGGTGCGCGTGTTGAGAAGTATATGACCTGTTCAATATTGGGAAAACGCGCAGCTATTTCATCGCAGTATCGCGACAGTAAAATGGGGGCAGCGCTATCGTCTGCCAGATCGCCGCGCCCCGGCATGTGGCCTGAGAATCCTTCGGCAGAAAGTAATAATGCGCGTTTGGGCATCGCGACCAAACCATCAAGGACGGCACCGAAACGTGTTGCGGCTTTGACCAATGTTAGGTCATCACGCCACGTTGAATAGCCGCGGGTTGCATGCATTAAGTCCGGCATTTTCCCCTTAAGGCGCATTGCCAATTCGGGCTGTAGAAGTGGTCGATTGGCACGTAAAACCTGTTGAACAGAGGACGTGCCCGTTTTGTGGAAACCCGTATGTATGATAATCTTGCGTGGCATCAAAGACCTGCGTGCGCAGTAAGAGGTTCACTGCGCCACATGATCAGAATAAGCCGTCAGGTGGGTCTGCGATAATGCGGCCCGTGTCCATATCGACAGTTGGAATGACCGCTAAGGTGAAGGGAACCAAAATCGTCGCTGAGCTTTCAGGTAACTGAACTTCCAACAAGTCGCCAGCGCCGTGGTTCTGTACGGATTTCACCGTGCCAAGGGTCGCGCCACCTGTATCTAGAACCTGCAAACCAGTGAGGTCTGAATGATAGTATTCGTCATCTGGCAGGCTTGGTAGCTGATCGCGGCGGGCGTAAAGTTGCACACCCTTTAGCGCGTCAGCTTGTTCCTTTGTTACAACCTCTGGCATGCGGATCACAAAGCCACCTTTGACCGCGCGCACAATGGCGATGGTGTATGAGCCAGTCCCATCTTCGCGGGTGAGGGGGCTGTAGGTTTCAATGTCTTCTGCGACTGCACAAAAGCTTTTGATACGTAGCTCTCCGTTGACGCCATAAGAGCCGCCGATGCTACCGACACAGATCAATTCATTGCTCATTTTGCTATTCCTTTGCAAAGTCCTGCGTCCATATCTCCGCCTAGTGTGGCACAGCGTTCAGAGGTTTGGCTACGTTCATAAAACTGCCCAGCGACAAAGGCGAGTAGAACAAAGATTATCAAGCGCATCAATCTGAACATTGGGACCTCAACGGGTTTCTATGGGCAGGGCCGCGCAGCGGGTTTCCCAGCCAGCGGTTTCTAATTCGGGTGTGGTAGAGTTGGCTTCGGGCCAACCTATACACAAGTAAGCGATAAGGGACCAATCTTGAGGGATGTCCAGGTCTGCGCATAGTTTTGGGGCATCCAGAATGGAGACCCACCCCATACCTAAACCATGGGCGCGGGCATGTATCCACATCAGATTGATCGCACCCACAACAGAATAGCGGCGCATTTCTGGCATAGTCGTCGCGCCAAGGCCGGAGCCTTTGGTGGTGCTATCATCGCAGAAAATTGCAATGTGTTCAGGGGCTTCGGACATACCGGATAGTTTTAATCCCGAATACATAGCAGCTTTTTCACCGTCATACCCTTCAAGGGCAGTAGCGTTGGCGGTTTGGTAATTTTCGATAGATTTCTGGCGAAGCTCTGGGGATATAACCCGCACAATGCGCCAAGGTTCCGAAAGGCCCACGGAGGGGGCGAGGCGGAAGGTGTCGAGGCATTGCATAAGCAACGCCTCGTCCACCGGATCGCTGCGAAAGCGGCGCACGTCGCGCCGCCATCGCATCAGCTGCGATAGATCGGTTCGGAAGCTGTCCGAGAACGCTTCCATTACCGGTCTTATTCTGCTGCTGCTTCTTCAGCAGGAGCTTCTTCTGCTGGTGCTTCAACAGGTGCTGCTGCGGCTTCAGCGGCTGCTTCTGCTTTAGCTGCTTTTTCTTCTGCGCGTTCAACGGCTTTCTTGTGTGGAGCACCCTTCTTAGGGTTGTTGCGCTCTGTTTTTGGAACAACGCCAGCAGCTTCTAACATACGTGCGATACGGTCAGTTGGCTGTGCGCCTTGGCCCAACCAGTACTGAACGCGTTCCATGTTCATTTTCACGCGCTCTTCGCTGTCTTTAGCCAAAAGTGGGTTGTATGTGCCCAATTTTTCGATGAAGCGACCATCGCGTGGCATGCGGCTGTCAGCAGCTACGATGCGGTAAAATGGGCGTTTCTTAGAGCCACCACGGGCCAAACGGATTTTCATAGACATGTTGTTGTTTCCTTTGGGTTTATTCTTGATGTGTTTTGTGATGCTGAATAACTTCAGCGATGATGAAGTTGAGTAACTTCTTGGCAAAATCGGGGTCCAAGTCGGCCCGATTGGCCAAATCTTCTAGTCGTGCGATCTGTGTTGCCTCGCGGGCGGGATCGGACGGGGGAAGGTCGTGTTCAGCTTTGAGTTTGCCCACAGCTTGTGTGTGTTTGAAACGCTCGCCAAGAGTATAGATCATGATCGCATCAAGGCGATCAATGCTCTCGCGGTGGCCCTTTAGGACCTCTGCGGCACGGGTGACTGCGTCAGACATAACGGCCTCCAAATGCTGAAAATACAACGTCGGTATTACGTCGGTATAATGTCGGTATTGCGTAGGTGGACTGTACATATGCAAACATTAGATAAGCCCCAATTCCGCGGGGCTTGCGCCATCCAATAGTGGACGGGTAAAGGTGCGATCATAGGACAGGATGCACTTTGTCTTCACTGCATAAGCATAGGCGGCCTGACATTCAGCGTCAGCGTCCATGCGTGTGCGATAATCTTCATATGCCGTAAGCGATGCAAAAGAAAACATGCACCAGGCTTTGTTGTTCGCGCCTTCATGAGGCAAGAAATAGCCGTGGTGTGTGCCACCCATTTTGTTGACCAAATAGATCCACGCTTTTGAATAGGTCTCAAACGCCTCCAGCTGAGCTGGGTCGATTTTATATGTTAGCGTACAGGTGATCATTTCTTTTTCCCGAAGCCGGACAGACCGGATGGCAGACCCATTCCGCCGCCCATTCCGCCGAGACCACCAAGGCCGGGCATCTTGCCGCCAAGTTGCTTGGCCGCTGCTTCAAGTGCTGCGGGGTCCATTTGGGACGGGTCCATGCCAGCAGACATTCCGCCGCCAGCGCCGCCGCCGCCCATCATACCCTTCATGGCTTGCTTTAGCATGCCACCTTTGCCCATTTTGCCCATCTTCTTCATCATGTCCGACATCTGACGCTGCATCTTCACAAGTTTGTTCAGATCAGACACCTGCATGCCGGCACCTTTGGCGATCCGCTTTTTGCGGGAGGCCTGAAGAAGGGCAGGGTTGGCGCGTTCTTTTTTTGTCATGGACTGGATCAAGGCGATTTGTTGTTTCAGCACCTTGTCGTCAAAACCGGCCTTTTCGACCTGCTTTGCCATTTTGCCCATGCCGGGCATCATGCCCATCATGCCTTGCATGCCGCCCATTTGAATCATTTGCTCAAGCTGCATCTTAAGGTCGTTCATATTGAACTGACCTTTGGCCATGCGCTTCATCATGCGCTCGGCTTGTTCGGCCTCGATCGTGTCTTGGGCTTTTTCAACTAGGGCAACGATGTCACCCATGCCAAGGATACGGCCAGCGACGCGTTCAGGTTCGAACGTTTCAAGCGCGTCCATCTTTTCGCCAAGACCGACGAATTTGATTGGCTTGCCAGTGACGGCACGCATGGACAACGCAGCACCGCCGCGACCATCACCATCCATACGGGTGAGGGCAACGCCAGTAATGCCGATGCGTTGGTCAAAGTTTTCTGCGGTTTGCACCGCGTCTTGGCCTGTTAGGCCATCGACAACCAGCAATGTCTCGCGTGGGTTGGACACGTCGCGAACGGCTTCGACCTGCTGCATCAACTCTTCGTCGATGGACAAGCGGCCCGCAGTGTCGAGCATATAGACGTCGTAACCGCCCATGTTCGCTTGGGTCTTGGCGCGCTTGGCTATGGATACGGGATCTTCGCCTTTGACGATCGGCAATGTGTCCACGCCAATTTGAACGCCCAAAATTTGCAGCTGTTCCATCGCGGCCGGACGGTTCACGTCCAGAGAGGCCATAAGGACCTTTTTGCCCTCGCGCTCTTTTAGACGTTTCGCCAGCTTTGCGGTTGTTGTTGTCTTACCTGAACCTTGCAAACCAACCATCAAGATTGGGGCAGGTGGGCTATCAATCTTTAGGTGGCCTGGTTCGCCTTCACCCTTAAGGGTGTCGATCAATGCATCGTGCACAATCTTGACGACTTGTTGGCCCGGCGTCACAGATTTTGTGACCGCTTGGCCTGTAGCCTTGTCCTGAACAGCTTTTACAAAATTGGTCGCGACAGGAAGGGAAACGTCGGCCTCAAGTAGAGCAACACGTACCTCGCGCAGGGCTGTTTTGACATCTTCGTCAGACAGCGCACCTTGTTTTGTCAGTCGGTCAAAGACGCCGGAAAGGCGGTCGGATAAATTTTCAAACATGCCAAGGCTCCTTTGCCCGATTACTGTTAACCCCTAGATAGGAAGGGGTGGTGACGATTGCATCATCACGATGCGCAATACAAAATACCTAAGTCAGCTCATTGAGACGGGGACAAAACAAAACAGTTTTGCCCCCGTGGGCGCGACGCGCTGACGGAGGGCGATCCTTGATATAACAAGGACCGGAAGGGTTTATGCTTCCGGGTGTTGATGCGGATGTAGGCGGTGGTGGGAATAGAGTCAACAGTTTAAGGGGGCAAAGCAGTTGCTCTGCCCCTTGTTTATCTACTTCATTATGCCGCGATTGCGTCGATTTGAGTTTGTGCGCCCTTGAGAGCGGCATCAAGGTTACCCGCGGTCCCCTCTGCGGCCACAAATGTAACGTCAGTGATTCCGATAAACCCAAGCATTGTGGTCATATAGGTACTTGCGTGATCCATTGGTGAACCCAGAGGAACGCCGCCAGATGCGATGACGACAATGGCGCGTTTGCCTTCCATCAATCCAACGGGGCCTTTCTCTGTATATTGAAAAGTGTGGCCTGCGCGGCAAACCAGATCGACCCAGGCCTTTAGGCTGGCGGGGATGCCGAAGTTGTACATTGAAACGCCAATGACCAATGTGTCGGCGTCTTTGATCTCTTGGATCAAGCTGTCAGAGGTAGCTAGCTTTTCAGCTTGTTGTTCTGTGAGCTGATCAGCAGGTGTCCAATTTGCGCCAAGCCATGCTTCGTCCAGCTGTGGCAGGGGGTGCGTGAGTAGATCACGGTGTGTTGTTTGTCCGCCCAGTTTTTCAACGATTTGCGCTGAAAGTTGGCGTGAAACTGATGCGCTTGTTCGTCCAGAGCTGTCGATTTGTAGAATGTGTGTCATGCCTGTTCCTTGTGAGTGTGCTTGTCTGCGTCCTACATAGGGATTGCATATTTGAACGTAAGACGCTTATCTCAACAGTAACTGTTAGAATTTGCACATGAGCGAGGATTGCCATGAACAATTGGGATGAAATCAAGACCGCCTATCAGGTTGCCCGTATGGGAACTGTGAGTGGTGCCGCTGAAGTCTTGGGTGTGCACCATGCGACTGTCATTCGTCACATTGATGCGTTGGAAGGCCAGTTGGGGGTAAAGCTGTTTCAGCGCCACGCCCGTGGGTACACTGCGACTGAAGTGGGTGATGATTTGTTTCGTGTGGCCCAAGCAACGGATGATCAGTTCAACCAGTTGATTGGGCGCATCAAGGGACGTGGCACGGATGTGTCGGGTGAGTTGGTTGTGACGTCGCTGGTTTCATTGGCCCCACGCATGGCCCCGTTGTTGGTGGCTTTTCAGCAGGCTCACCCCGATGTTCTGATCCGCTATTTGACGGGTGAGCGGTTGTTTCGTTTGGAATACGGCGAGGCACATGTGGCTATTCGTGCAGGCAATGCGCCGGATCAACCGGACAACGTGGTGCAACCTTTCGTGCGTCAGCGCATGGGGCTTTATGCCAGCAAGGATTATGTTGAACGTAATGGAGTGCCCAAAGATGTCGCCGATTGCGCTAAGCATCGCTTTGTGGGCCATGATGACGACAGCCGCGCGCCGTTCAATAAATGGCTGCGGGAAAAGGTACCTGAGGTCGCACTGACCTTTCGCAGCACAGATGGCCGGGCACTCGAACAAGCGATCCGTGCGGGTGCGGGGATTGGATTCTTTCCCGTCAGTGACGCGCCAGCAAACCCCGATTTAATTGAAGTATTCCCTCACCAGGAGGAGTGGTCTGCTCCCTTGTGGTTGGTCACCCACGTTGATTTGCACCGGACAACCAAGGTGCAGGCCTTCGTGAACTTCCTGAAAGAGCATTCCAAAGACTGGGACATGTGAGGGTGAAGATGTCCCCCGCCAAGCAGGGCCATCTTGCGATGTTGTTGTTTTCCGTGCTTGTGGCGGGATCTTTTTCGCTAGGGGCGTTGGCCGCCAATGAAATTGCGCCGGGTGCGTTGAATGCTGTGCGTTTTGCAATTGCGTCAATTGTTATCGGCGCTGCGGTATTGGCGACGGGTGGTGTCCAGCGTTCTGCGTTGAACGCACCTTGGCGGTATCTGTTGTTGGGCGGGATTTTTGGCACCTATTTTGTGCTGATGTTTGAAGGGCTCAAAACGGCCCCACCGGTCAGTGCTGCGGCGGTGTTCACGTTGATCCCTATTATGGCGGCTGGATTTGGTTGGTTACTGATGCGCCAAAAGCTGACAGGACATATGTTGGTGGCCTTGCTAATCGGTGGTTTTGGCGCGCTTTGGGTGATCTTTCGGGCTGATGTTGGTGCACTGCTAGAGTTCAAGATCGGGCGGGGCGAGGCGATCTATCTCGTCGGTTGCGTATTTCACGCGCTTTACACACCCTTGGTGCGCAAGCTGAACCGTGGAGAGCCCGCGTTGGTCTTTACCTTGGGCGTTTTGCTGGCGGGATGGTTATTGATCACAATTTACAGTCGGAGTGATTTGATTGCGACAGATTGGGCGGCATTGCCATCAATCGTTTGGATAACAATTTTCTATGTCGCAATCTGTGCGAGTTCAGCGACTTTTGTATTGATGCAATTTGCGACGATGCGCCTGCCTGCGGCCAAAGTAATGGCTTATACTTATCTAACACCCAGCTGGGTTATCCTTTGGCAGATCGCGCTGGGCCAAGGTGTGCCTGTGGTCTGGATATTGGGCGGCATCGGTTTGACGATCGTATCATTGGCCATGCTTTTGCGTGATGAGGGTTAAAGGCTAACAACCCTATTCAGGTGTTGAATCAAGTTCGGTTTCCAAGAACCGTTCGAACGCATCCAGATTGACCGGTTCGAATTGCCCAAACCCTTGCATCCAGACACTGGCGTTCCTCATCGCGTCGGGTTCCAGTTTGCACCATTTCACCCGTCCACGTTTTTCTTGCGCTATCAGGCCAGCGCGGGTCAGGATCATCAGGTGTTTCGAGATTGCGGCCAATGATATTTCGAATGGCTCGGCAACGTCGGTCACGGCCATATCGTCTTCTAGCAGCATGCTTAAGATCGCCCGACGGGTCGGATCAGCGAGAGCAGCAAAGATGGTGTCTAAAAAATTGGCCATAGAGATGCTTTGGCAAAGGCAAAAGGGATCGTCAACCAAATGGTTGAATGTCTAAAATTGTCTGTAATTGGTTAACGGCTTCCTGCGACATGATTGCAGGTGACCGTATTAATAGATTTTTTTATATATAATCAGTGTCTTGAGCCGTTTTGGGAAACCCCGATGACCCTGTTGACTCGGACCCGTCCCCCCATTAGCACTCCCCCAAGATTTCCAATTGGGGAAAACGCCGTGACCGATCCTGATCAAAAGCTGCAAATGCAGCAACTTGAAGCCAAGATCGCCGCAGCGAAGCAGGCACAAGAGCCTGGACCGAAGAAGGAAGAGCACTATTCCCAAGCGCAGCACGCGTGGCGGATGGTGATAGAGTTGGTGGCCGGTCTTGGGATCGGTTTTGGCATAGGATACGGGTTAGACTACCTGTTCGGGACACTTCCCATCTTTATGCTGATTTTCACCGTTCTGGGTTTGGTGGCCGGGGTCAAAACGATGATCCGCAGTGCTCATGAGATGCAGAATGATCAATTGGCCGAATTGGCCGCGAATGACGATGCGGGATTATCCCGCAAAGATGAGGGAGCCTGAAAATGGCAAGCGAAGCACAAGGCGCAGAAACTGGCGGGCTGGAATTCCACCCAATGGATCAGTTCAACATTGAATCGCTATTTGGCGGTCCAATTGCTTGGTACACTCCAACAAACGCAGCGTTGTGGATGGGTCTAGCGATTTTGGCAGTGATCGGCCTGATGGTTTTGACCACATCTAAGCGTTCAGTTGTTCCGTCACGCGGTCAGTCAGTCGCTGAATTGGCATACGGCTTTGTCTACAAAATGGTAGAAGACGTATCCGGCAAAGATGGCGTCGTTTACTTCCCATACATCATGACATTGTTCATGTTCATCGTTTGCGCCAACTTTCTTGGCCTTATCCCAATGTCCTTCACTACTACATCCCACTTCGCCGTAACGGTTGTTTTGGCGATGGCAGTGTTCTTGACAGTGACTGTTCTGGGCTTTGTCAAAAACGGTACGAAATTCTTGGGTCTATTCTGGGTGTCTTCTGCGCCTTTGGCCCTACGCCCAATCCTGGCGATCATCGAAGTTATCTCATACTTCGTACGTCCGGTGAGCCACTCTATTCGTTTGGCAGGTAACGTCATGGCGGGTCACGCGGTTATTAAAGTGTTCGCAGGTTTCGCAGCAATCGCTGTCGTGAGCCCGATCGCAATCGCAGGCATCGTTGCAATGTACGCCCTAGAGATCTTGGTCTCGTTCATCCAGGCCTATGTTTTCACAATTCTGACGTGCGTTTACTTGAAAGATGCGCTTCACCCGAGCCACTAAGCCCGGGGACCAAAGGTTAGGCGGGGGAAATCCCGCCCTACAGTATCACTAACAACGGCAAACATTCGTTTGTCTATTTATCTAACTTCCAATCGTAAGGAGATTTCACATGGAAGGTGAACTAGCACACATCGGCGCAGGTCTAGCAGCAATCGGTTCCGGCGCAGCCGCTATCGGTGTTGGTAACGTTGCAGGCAACTTTTTGGCAGGCGCATTGCGCAACCCATCTGCAGCAGCATCACAAACAGCGACACTGTTTATCGGTATCGCATTCGCAGAAGCTTTGGGGATCTTTTCATTCCTCGTAGCTCTGTTGCTGATGTTCGCTGTCTAAGACAGACTGAACAACAGTATTGCTTACACACCGTAGGCAATAAGTTCCTTACGGTCGGGCGGTGCATTTCGATGTCCCGCCCGATGTAATGACCGCCCAATTGGGTGATTGAACGGAGACCAAGATGGCAACCGATACACAAAGTGCAGCAGAGGCCTCAGGTCCCGGCATGCCACAACTGGACTTTTCGACATGGGGCAACCAGATCTTCTGGTTGGTTATTACCCTTGTTGTAATCTATCTTATTCTGTCTCGCGTGGCTTTGCCGCGTATTGCTTCGGTTTTGGCCGAACGTCAGGGGACAATTACAAATGACATCGCCGCAGCGGAAGATTTGAAAGCCAAAGCACAGGAAGCAGAAGCGGCCTACGACAAAGCACTTATCGATGCTCGCGCCGAAGCAGGCCGCATCGTGGCAGAGACCAAAGCCGGCATCCAAGCCGACTTGGACAAAGCTATTGCGACTGCAGACACCAAGATTGCCGCGAAAGCAGCTGAGGGTGAGAAGGTCATTGCTGAAATTCGCGCTGGTGCCTTGGACAACGTAAAAGTTGTTGCCAAAGACACAGCAAAAGAAATCGTTGCAGCCATGGGTGGCAAGGCCGATGCGAAAAGCATCACCGCCGCCGTGACCGCGCGGATGAAAGGGTAATCGAGATGCGTTTTACACAAATCACCCTGACAGGCGCTGTTGCGACCTTGGCCGCAAGCCCAGCTTTTGCGGCGTCTGGTCCATTCTTTTCGCTCGCAAACACCGACTTTATTGTGACGCTTGGCTTTATCGGCTTCATCGCAGTTTTGTTCTACTTCAAAGTGCCTTCCATGTTGGGCGGTATGTTGGATCAACGCGCAGTTGGTATTCAGTCCGAATTGGACGAAGCCCGCACATTGCGTGAAGAAGCACAAACTTTGTTGGCAAGCTACGAGCGCAAGCAAAAAGAAGTTCAGGCCCAGGCAGACCGCATTGTCGCAGCAGCTAAAGATGAAGCTAACGCAGCGGCTGAACAGGCACGTGCTGATCTGGCACAATCTATCGAACGCCGCTTGGCTGCCGCTGAGGATCAAATTGCCTCTGCTGAAGCTTCTGCTGTGAAAGAAGTCCGTGACCAATCAGTTACCATTGCTATCGCAGTGGCACGTGATGTGATTGCGAAACAAATGACATCTGCAGACAGCAGCTCTTTGATTGACGACGCGATCGCTCAAGTGGATGCAAAACTGCACTAACTAAGTCGCAGTTACTAATTATTCAGAAGGCCCTGGCAGAGATGCTGGGGCCTTTTTCTATTGTGGGATCAGGAATTTGTAGTTGCGTGATCTAGCCGTTGTTGGGCGACAATTTCGTTACGCTGTGCCTTTTGCTGGTCGTGCAGGCTGACCTCGATGTAGTCCATATGCGCGTGCACCGCTTCCTTAGCGGCGACCCCATCACGGGCCTGTAGTGCGTCGTTTATTGCACGGTGCTGGTCCAGCATCGTGTTGCGCGTGGTCCGTTGGTTGAACATCACCTGACGGTTATAGAAGACGCCTTCGCGCAGCAGCTCGTACATGGAACGCATCATGTGCAGCATCACCACGTTATGGCTGGCTTCGATGATCGCCATGTGGAATTGCGCATCAAGCTGGGCTTCGTCTTCGGCTGTTCGTTTGGGATCTGCGGTTTCCATTTTGGAAAATACAGCCTGAACAACCTTCAGGTCCGTATCAGACCCAAGGCGCGCCGCACGTTCAGCGGCCATCCCCTCCATGTCACGGCGAAAGGACAGGTAATCAAACACGGCCTCGTCATGGCGCGCGAAAAGTTGCGTCAGGGCAGGGGCAAAGGCAGAGCCGAGAACATCAGCGACAAACACACCCGCCCCGGCACGCGCAATTAACAATCCGCTGTCTTGGAGCGTTCCAATGGCATCGCGCAGTGAGGGGCGTGACACTCCAAGACGTTCAGCCAATTCACGTTCTGACGGCAAACGCTCACCGGGTCTCAGGATCCCACGCAGGATCAATTCTTCGACCTGACGCACCACGGCACCGGATAGTTTTTCAGATTGTACGGTCGTGAACGGCATAGGCACTTTCCTCAATTGGTAATTTTATATGACCAAAGTAGGTAAGGGGCAATTTCTTTGTTCGGGATTAAGGGTTCGTTAAACATGGAAGGGGCAAAATCGATGGATGCGCTATGTTACCTTAACGATCTTTTGCACCGCTTTGGCTGCTTGCAATATGCCGTCGATCGAGTTTCTTGGCTTTGATCCGGCTACGGTAACGGTTGAGGGATCAACCTTTGATGTGCGGGTGAAGGGAACCGTGGCAGAGGCGATCCGCACCAATTTGCAATATGCGCCAGGTATGGGCCAAATGGGGGGGGGCGGGCATCTGTTGCGATTGAACAAGTCAGCGGGTGCAAAGTGAAGCGGTTTGGGGGCGATCAGGCCGTAATTTTCGCAGAGTTGGATTGCAAAAGCGCGCAGCTCGGCAATTAGTTGTGGATAACTATCACACGATAGGCGTTTCAAAGGTGTAGTAATTGACACAACCCCATCTTCACCTTCAGGTTATAATTCTATGTAGAATCATAATAAGGGCAGCAATTGCGCTTTTCCAAACTGAAGCTGACGGGCTTTAAGAGCTTTGTAGATCCTACCGATTTGATCATCTCTGATGGATTAACCGGCGTTGTGGGTCCGAACGGCTGTGGGAAATCCAATCTGCTGGAAGCGTTGCGCTGGGTCATGGGTGAAAATCGTCCTAAAGCCATGCGCGGTGGCGGTATGGATGACGTGATCTTTGCTGGTGCTGCAACGCGCCCCGCGCGCAATTTTGCCGAAGTTACTCTGCAAATAGATAACTCAGAACGTTTGGCCCCTGCGGGGTTCAATGGCTCTGACACGATGGACATTGTGCGCCGTATTACGCGTGATGTTGGCAGTGCCTATAAAGCTGGCGGCAAAGACGTGCGTGCGCGTGATGTACAGATGTTGTTTGCAGATGCATCGACCGGGTCACATTCCCCTGCATTGGTTCGTCAGGGGCAAATTGCCGAACTGATCAACGCTAAACCAAAAAACCGTCGCCGTATTTTGGAGGAAGCCGCTGGTATTTCCGGGCTTTATCAACGCCGTCATGAGGCGGAATTAAAGCTTAAAGGTGCAGAGACCAATCTGGCCCGTGTGGACGATGTCATCGAACAACTTGCGAACCAGTTGGGCCATTTGGCGCGCCAAGCCCGCCAAGCGGCGCGTTACCGCGAGATTGGTGAGGGTTTGCGCGGCACGGAAGGCATGTTGTTGTACCGCCGTTGGCGTGAAGCGGATGATGCGCGTGCGACTGCAGATGAAACACTGCGCGGACGTGTGACCGAAGCCGCCCAAGCGCAAGCACTGGTTCAGACTGCGATCAAAGTACGCACTGAAGCTGAAACAGCATTGCCACCAATGCGCGAGGAAGAGGCGATCGCAGCCGCGATCATGCAGCGACTTACCGTTCAGCGCGATACATTGTATGATCAAGAGGCCCAAGCGGTGCAGGTCATCAAAACCCTAACCAACCGCATTGCACAGTTGGGTCGCGATATTGAACGCGAGGGTGGTTTGAATCGCGATGCGGGTGAAACGATTGAGCGCCTTGAATGGGAGGCGCGTGAACTTACCAAAGCCGGTGAGGGGCACGAGGCCCGTCTGGGAGAAGCCGCAGAAGGTGCGCGTGACGCTGCGCAAATGTTGCAAGCTTGCGAAGCTGAATTGGGCCAAAAAACCGAAGACGTTGCCCGTTTGGCTGCGCGCCACGGGTCTGCGAAACGCCTGTTAGATGACAACCGCAAGACCGAAGAAAAGTCAGAGGCAGAGGCGGCCAGAGCCCGTGAAGCCGTTGCGCAAAGCCATGCCGCCTTAAAAAAAGCAGGTGATGATTTTGACGCCGCACAGTTGTCATCGGTGAGCGCAGAAGAAACCGCGCAACGTGCTGACAACGCGTTGAACGCCGCCGAGCAAGCGCGCGCCGAAACGCAATCGCGTGAATCTGATGCGCGTGCTGAACGCTCTGAGGCCGAAGGTGAAATGAATGCCCTTCGTGCAGAAACTGGCGCACTGGCAAAACTGGTTGAACGCGATACCGCAGAGGGTGGTCAAATTTTGGATCGCCTTCAGGTGCAACAGGGGTTCGAAAAGGCCCTTGGTGCTGCATTGGCGGATGATTTGCGTGCGCCAGAGGTTGAGTTGGATGGGCCATCGGGTTGGGCAGTGATGCCGCCCTATGAAGAAGATCAACCTTTGCCTGATGGGATCACTCCGCTGACCCACCACGTGTCTGTACCTGACGTTTTGGTGCGGCGCATGAGCCAGATTGGTTTGGTCGACAGCGATGATGCGCAACGCCTGCAACCATTCCTGAAACCGGGTCAGAGGTTGGTTTCACCCGAAGGTGATTTGTGGCGTTGGGATGGATTTCGTGCTTGGGCAGAAGATGCGCCAAGTGCGGCGGCATTACGTCTGCAACAGCTGAACCGTCTTGAGGAATTGAAGCAATCGCTTGAGCAAGCGTCCAACCGTGCGGATGGTGCGCGGGGTGCGCATGAGACGCTGACGACCCGATTGGCTGAGTTAAGTGAAGCAGATCGCGCCGCCCGTGAAGCGCGCCGTGAAGCAGATCGCATGGTTGCAGATGCTGGCCGCGCATTGAGCCGATCAGAAGCGGATCGCAATTTGGCTGAGGGGCGTTTGGAGTCCCTTGGGTTGGCCGTAAAACGCCACGAAGAAGAAGCGATGGGTGCGCGAACGCGGGTGCGCGAAGCAGAGCGTGCCTTAACGGATTTGGGTGATTTGGATGTGGAACGCGCCGCGGTTGAAGAGCAGCGCGTAACTGTTGAGGCTGCGCGCATAACAATGATTTCGCTGCGTTCACGCCACGACGAAGTGCGCCGTGAGGGCGATGCCCGCCTAAAGCGTAGCCAAGAAGTGACCAAGGAAATCAGTGGTTGGCGTCACCGTTTGGAAACTGCGGAAAAACGCAGCGCAGAATTGGTCGAACGTAAAGAAACCTCTGAAGCAGAACTGAAGGTGGCGAGTGCTGCCCCTGCTGAACTGGCTGCCAAACGTGATGAGCTAAGCCTTGCGATTTCAGAAGCCGAGGTGCGTAAAGCTGCCGCCACGGATGCACTGTCCGTGGGTGAAGGGGCATTGCGTGAAGCGGCGATGAATGAACGTGATTGCGAGCGTTTGGCATCAGAAGCCCGTGAGGCCCGTGCTCGCGCAGAGGCCCGTTCTGAAGCTGCGCGTGAAACGGTGACTGCGGCGGCAGAACGTATTGCTGAGGAGCAGCAGAAAACGCCGAACCAATTGCTGACAGCGTTGGAAGTGAACCCTGATGAAATGCCAGCCTCTGAAGCATTAGAGGCAAGAGTGAATGCGTTGAAACGCCAACGCGATGCATTGGGGGCCGTGAATTTGCGCGCCGAAGAAGATGCGCTTGAGGTGCAAGTCGAGCATGACAACTTGGTCGGTGAAAAGGCGGACCTTGAGGAAGCGATCAAGACACTTCGCAGTGGTATTGCCAGTTTGAACCGCGAGGGGCGCGAGCGCCTTTTGACCGCGTTTGAGCAGGTGAATACCAACTTTGCACAGCTGTTTACGCATCTGTTTGGTGGCGGTGAGGCGAACCTTGTGATGGTGGAAAGTGACGACCCGTTGGAAGCCGGACTTGAGATCATGTGCCAACCGCCCGGTAAGAAACTGAGCACGCTTAGTTTGTTGTCCGGCGGCGAACAAACGTTGACCGCGATGGCGCTGATCTTTGCCGTTTTCCTGGCGAACCCTGCACCGATTTGTGTGTTGGACGAGGTCGACGCGCCTTTGGATGATGCCAACGTGACACGCTTCTGCGACCTGTTGGATGAAATGTGCCGTCAGACGGATACGCGGTTCCTGATTATTACACACCACGCGGTGACCATGGCCCGAATGGACCGCTTGTTTGGTGTCACAATGGCAGAACAAGGTGTGAGCCAATTGGTGTCTGTCGATTTGAAAAAGGCATCGGCGATGGTGGGCTAAGACCCCAATTTCGCGTCATTGCTATTTAAAAATATAAGCCCCGCAGAGTATGTGCTCTGCGGGGCTTATTTGATTTAGGACCAGATCATAGATCAAATAAATGAAATCGAATTATAGGTTGTTCAGGAGCGTCGGCGTTGGCCATGCATCTGCTGGCAGGCCAAGGCGCTGTTGTTCTGCTTGAACTGCATCGCGTGTACGTGCGCCCAAAATGCCATCGATTTTGCCGACATTATATCCTCGGTTTTGCAATTTGGATTGCAGGCGTTTCATGCTGTCACCCTGAAGGCCCTGATCTGGGTTTCCAGCGTCATAAGCCGAGGCACCTTGTAGGCGTGTTGCAAAGTAGGCAGCTGTCAGAACGTAGGTGAATGATTGGTTCCATTCAAAGTAAACGTTGAAGTTTGGGTAGGCTAGGAATGCTGGGCCCTTGTGACCTTGTGGCAAGATCAAAGACGCTGGAAGGTTGGCAAGTTTGCCTTCACGTGCCCGAACGCCCATTGCTTGCCAATTGCCAGCGGACATGGTGGTGCCCAAGCCGCTTTTTGACCAATCCATATTTTTTGGCACGGTAACTTCTTGCAGCCATGGTTGGCCTGCGTTCCAACCCAAGTGCTGCAACATTTTGCCGCCTGATGTCAGCGCATCCGGAGCCGACGTCTTGAGTGATACGCGGCCGTCGCCGTCGGCATCCACACCGTTTTCCAAGATGTCGCGCGGCAACATTTGCACCATTCCGATTTCACCAGCCCATGCACCTGTTGTGCGTGCTGGATCAAATTGGCCACGTTCATAAAGGGTCATCGCCGCGAAAACCTGTGGGCGGAACAATTCTGGACGGCGGCAATCGTGGGCCAATGTGACCAGTGCGTTGGCGGTGTTGAAGTCACCTTGGAACGCGCCGTAATCAGTTTCAAAAGCCCAGAACGCCAACAACACGTTGCGGTTTATGCCATATGTGGTCTCGACGTTATCAAACACGCGATCAAAGCGTTTGGCGTTTGAACGCCCTGAGTTGATTCGATTTGATGAAATCAATCGGCGCGAAAATTCGATGAATGGTTTCTGGAAAACACCTTGGGCGCGATCAGCCTTTAGGACGCTGCCATCTTTACGGACGCCCGACAGGAAGGAATCCGCTTTCGCGGGTGAAATACCTTGCGCGACGGCTTCGGACTTTAGTCCGTTTTTGAAGCTATTGAAGGAGCCACCACATTCGGCGTGGGCCGCGAGTGGCAAGAGGAGGGCAGCAGTTAAAGCAAGTATGCGCATATTGGTGTCCATTAGAAAATGGTAAGGATGGTGGTGAATAAAAGTGCGATGCCCCAAGCTTTCCATAGCATAGAGCATGCGGCGTCGATGTCTGATGGTCCCGCAAACTGCTTTCCCGCTGGATGCACGAATGGGAAATCTTGCATCTGTCCTTCGTAGGCGCGTGGGCCTGATAGTGCGATGTCGATAGCGCGTGCCATTGCCGCTTCGGGCCAGCCTGCGTTTGGTGAGCGGTGAAGTTTTGCGTCTGCGATGATGTTGCGCCATTGGCTGTGAACGCCAGCGGGCAATGCGATAAGCGCTGCGGTGATCCGTGCAGGGATCAGGTTTAGCAGATCGTCAAAGCGGGCAGAGGCCCATCCGAAATCGGCGTGCTGTTCGGTTTTGTAGCCAATCATGCTGTCCGCGGTATTGACGATTTTATAGACCATTAAACCTGGTAATCCGCCTACTAGGAACCAAAAAGCTGGTGCGATCACACCGTCACTCAGGTTTTCTGCTGCGCTCTCAATTGCGCCGCGTGCCACGGCGGGTTGATCCATGTGTCCAGTGTCGCGCCCCACGATCATGGCGACCTTTTGGCGACCCTCATCAAGCGAGATGCGCAGGGCATCTGCAACCTGTTGGACATGCTGAACCAAGGATTTTTGGGCGAGTAGCATTGCAGTGATTAATATTGTAACGATCCCGCCAAACAAGCTGATAATATACCCCAAGAGCGCTGCGCCAGCCACGAGGGCGAGAAGTGTCAGAACGCCATTGAGCTTGGCATTTTCACCGCTGTTGTATTGTTCGTCACACCACTTGATCAGGTTACCCATAAGCACGGTGGGATGCGGAACCTTATTCCATAACCATTTGGGTTCACCCAAAATGGCATCAAGGATCATTGCGAAAAAGAGAAGGGCTGCAATGCTCATAAAGCATCCTCAATACGTGACCAGTCCATCGGGTGCGGCAAGCCAAGGCGCAGCCAGCGCGTGCTGTAGGGAAAGATGCGCGACCAGATTTGGGATTGGGCGAGACGGTCCTGCCATTCTGCTGCGTCCCCTACATCATACAATCTGAACAAGGTTGTGCCGCCAACAACGGTGGCACCCTTTGCAGTGATAAGTTGGTCAAGTTTCGCGGCATCTTTTTCTAGGCGCATGCGTGTTTGGTTGGCCCAATCGTGATCTCTGAGTGCCTGCGCGCCAATTGTTAATGCCGGACCGGAAACCGGCCATGGGCCTAACATGGTTTTCAGTTGCTCAATCAACGCCGGTTCGCCAATGGCAAAGCCAAGGCGCAGCCCTGCAAGACCCCAGAATTTACCAAAGCTTTTCAATACAATTGTGCCGGGTTCAGTAGCGTGTTGGATCAGCGACTGCAGAGGCATTACATCGCAAAAGCTTTCGTCGATAATACGTAACGGCGCTTTGATCTGATCAATGGACCAGATGCGGCCGTCAGGGTTGTTGGGGTGAACAACGACTTGCGCAGCAGCTGCGCCATCCGTTTTCCAGCCCGCCAATTCAAACGCGCTGGCATGTTCGTTGTATGTTGGGCCTGCGATATCAACCGATGCTGTTTGGGCAAGTCGTGGCATGTTTGCTATGAGGGAAGATGCACCCGGGGCGGCCAGAATTGCAGCTGTGTCAGGTACATTCCAAAATGCACGCGCCGCATCTGTGAGGTTGGTGGCGGCGGTTTGATCCGGTAGCGCGGTCCAAGCGTCAGGTTGAATTCCAGATACGCCATAGGGCAGGGGATTGATCCCAGTCGATAAATCAATCCAATCGGTGCGTTTACCGCCGTATTGGCGTGCAGCACCGTCTAGTCCGCCACCGTGATCGTTACTCTTTTTGGTCAAGATTGAGCTCTTTCACAGTCAATTAGAACAATATGTTTTGTCGTTGTTTAATCTAAAAGAAGTGAAAACCCTATCATTATCAAGTGAGTTTTCCAAAGTTCGTCAATTCCAATTTCTGTCGCCTAGATGTTAGGGTTTGGGCAACAGAAACCGTTGAAGGATTGCGTTATCTGCGGCCGTGTGGGGCCATCAGGTCTAGCGTTGGATTGATGGGGATGATCCGGTTTGGGTTTATGCTTTCGTGGCTGTAATGATAGTGGCGCACGATGTGGTCCAAGTTGACGGTTTCTGCGACGCCCTCAACTTGATAAAGCTCACGGGTGTAGGCCCATAGATTGGGATAATCTATGATACGTTTTTTGTTACACTTAAAGTGCAGATGATAAACGGCGTCAAAACGGATCAGGGTCGTGAACAACCGCCAGTCAGCTTCCGTCAGGCGATCCCCAAGTAAATAGCGTTTTGTACCTAGGCGCTCTTCGATCCAATCTAAGGTATCGAATAACGGATGCACGGCCTCGTTGTAGGCTGCTTGAGTTGTTGCGAACCCGCAGCGGTAGACGCCATTGTTCAGCGTATCGTAGATCCGTGCATTCACGACTTCGATGTCGTCTTGCATGTGCTGGGGCCATAGATCATCGGTGTTGCCTGTCACGTCGTTGAAGGCAGAGTTGAACATGCGGATAATTTCAGAACTTTCGTTACTAACAATCGTGTTCTGCTGTTTATCCCAAAGGATTGGCACGGTAACGCGACCAGAAAACGTAGGGTCTGCGCGGGTGTAGATGTCGCGTGCAAATGGCAGATCAAACAAAGTGTCCCCAGTCGCACCGTATTCGTCTTTTTCAAAGGACCAACCATCTGACAACATGTCAGGATGAACAGTTGAGATAGTGATGTGGTCGCTGAGGTCTTTGATCTGGCGGAAGATCAGCGCGCGGTGTGCCCATGGGCATGCGTCACTGACATACATGTGGTAACGGCCTGTTTCTGCCTTGAATCCGCCGGTACCTGATGGGCCCGCAGATCCATCGGCGGTAATCCAGTTGCGGAATTTCGCCTGTGATCGTTCAAACTTTCCACCAGTCGATTTGGTATCATACCAAGTGTCGTGCCAAACTCCGTCAACCAATAGTCCCATTGTGCAACTCCATATATTGTTAACTCTTGGCTAAATGGTTGTAGCGCGCATCTCCATAGGGTTCTGCGCTCATGCACTATGCGCAGATGCACATGTCTTTGGTGCTATGGGTTGATATCTTAAGTCTGTCACAAAGATTTAACTTGCAGCTGCTAATGCATAGGTCATTGTTAAGGTACTCAAATAAGGGAAGTCGGATGACAACATTTGTTCCAAAAGAAGTTCAGGCAGGTCTAGACCGTGCCCGATTGGCGCGGATGAAAAAGGCGTCGCGTTTGCGCATCTCTTTTGATGACAAGACCTATAAAGTGCTGCGTATGTGGAAGACTGGTTTTTCTATCGATGCGGAAACAGCCCCACAATTGCGTGGATTGGTCGACTTATATGATGGTGCGATCCACTTGTCCCAATGTCTAATCATTGCGAACGAGCGGGATGAGGACGAGATGCTGTTTGAATTCAAACGCCTGACTGCGGTGTCCGAACAGCCGGCTATAGACTTTGTGCGTGATCCCGATGCGCCAATCGCATTGCTGGGCCGCGCTAGCTAAGCCAGCGCTCATTTGGTTCGAAATATTGAGTTAAGTTAAGGCGCGGTTGAAACCGCGCCTTTGTTCGTTTTACTGAAGGTCGCCAAAGGCTTTCGCCAAACGATCAACTGCCTCTTGGACGCGTGAACGTGGTGTCGCGATGTTGAAGCGCAGGAACGTATCACCACCTGTTCCAAAGGTTGGTCCGTGGTTCACAGCAATCTGCGCGTCTTTTTCAATACGTTTGGTGAAGTCCTCGCGGCTCATTCCTGTGCCGTCGAAATCCACCCACGACAGATATGTTGCCTCTAAATTCATTGAGGCAAGGCCGGGGATGGCATTCACGCCTGCATCAAAGATTTTGCGATTTCCATCAAGGTATTCAACCAACCCATCAACCCATGTGGCTCCCTCAGGTGAATAAGCGGCTGTGGCCATGAACAGTCCAAACGAGTTGGCCGACAAGCCCATCGCAGCCATGCGCCCTGCGAACTTGGCGCGCAAATCAGGGTCTTCAATGATAACGTTGCCAGAGTGTGAGCCTGCGATGTTGAAGGTCTTTGTTGTGGCCGTCATCATCACCAAACGATCAGTGATATCGTCAATGAGGGTCATTGGAATATGTGTGCTGCCCGGCATGACCAGATCGTGGTGAATTTCATCAGATACAAGGATGAGGCTGTGGCGTTTTGCGAAATCTGCGACGTTTTGCAACTCTGCCTTGGACCAAACGCGTCCACCTGGATTGTGCGGTGAGCATAGGATTACCATCTTTTCTGAACCCGTCATTTGCGCATCATACGCGTCAAAATCCATTTCAAAGCGGCCATTGTTATTGGTCAACTCGCATTCAACAACCTTACGACCTGCGGCGTTAATAACCTTCGCAAATGCGTGGTAGACTGGCGTGAACAAGACCACGCCATCGCCTGCAGATGTAAACGCATCGACACACATTGCCGTTCCGTTGACCAAGCCGTGCGTCGTAAAGATCCATGACGGATCAACTTTCCAGTTGTGGCGCGTTTCCATCCACCAGTTGATGGCTTTCTTGTATTTGGAATCGTCCCCAAAATAGCCCATCACCCCGTGATCAACTTGTCCTTGAACTGCATCCAAAACGCATTGGGGCGGACGGAAATCCATATCAGCGACCCACATAGCAAGACCGGTGTCCGTTGGGACGCCATAGATTTCTTCCATCATGTCCCATTTTACACAATGGCTGCCGCGGCGGTCGATGATATCGTCAAAGCTCATGGGGGTGTCTCCACTATCTTGCTAGTTTTTTGCCAAGCTAACGGGATATGGCAGGGTTGCAAGAGGCGTTGCGCGGGACGGCACATTGTCCTACATCACTGCCATGATACGTCCTATTTTATTGCACCCCGACCCCCGCCTGAAAAAAGTCTGCGCTGATGTGCCAGATTTGACAGATGAATTGCGCACGCTTGCCGATGATATGTTGCAAACCATGTATGATGCCCCTGGCGTTGGATTGGCTGCGCCGCAGATCGGTATTTTGCATCGTTTGATTGTTTTGGACTGCGTCAAAGAAGAGGGTGAAACGGCCCGTCCGTTGATTATGTTCAATCCGGAAATTATCGCATCCTCAGATGAAAAAAACGTCTATGAAGAGGGGTGTTTGTCTATACCCGATTTGTTTGCGGATGTGACCCGACCTAAAACAGTGCAAGTGCGCTGGATGGATCGTGATGGGAACGAACAAAACGAAGAGATGGATGGCTTATGGGCCACCTGTGTTCAGCATGAAATCGATCACCTCGAGGGCAAGTTGTTTATCGACCACATCAAACCCCTTCGCCGCCAGATGATCACTCGTAAAATGGTGAAGCTAAAGCGCGAATTGGCGCGGGGTTGATCGGGGATGAGTGTCCTAGATATCGTCCTTTGGCCAGATGCGCGGTTGACTGAGACCTGTGTTCAGGTTGAGGAAATTACCCAGGAAATTCGCACCTTGGCCCAAGATATGTTGGACACGATGTATGCTGCTCAGGGTCGAGGTTTAGCCGCGTCTCAGGTTGGTTCACTAAACCGTCTATTTGTGATGGATATTGGTTGGAAAGAAGGCAAGTCGGATCCGTTGGTTTGCATCAATCCAATGTTACAAGAAATTGGCGAAAAACGCGCTGTATTGGAAGAGGGCTGTCTTTCAATTCCGGGCGTATTGGCCGAGGTGAACCGCCCGTCGCAAGTTCAGATGGTTTGGTCTTCCCTCGAGGGTGGTCGTTATGTTCAATCCTTTGATGGGTTCGGTGCGGCCTGTGTTCAGCATGAAATCGATCATCTTGATGGGATTGTGACATTTGATCATTTGGACGCTGAAACGCGTGCGGCTCTGATTGCGCAGTACGAGGCGGCGAAATGACGGTTCGCCCGTTTGTCAGTTGGCCAGACAAGCGGTTGCGCACAGCCGTGCCAGAAGTTGCCGAAATTACGGATGAGATTCGTTTGATCTGGGCGGATATGGTTGAGACGATGGATGCAATGCCCGGTGTTGGATTGGCCGCGCCGCAAATCGGCGTCATGATGCAGCTGGCCGTAGTCGATGCGTCGCCCGATCGCAAACGACGTATACTTTTGGCGAACCCAACTATCCTGTCAACGTCAGAAGAAATGAACACTCACGATGAAGCCAGCCCAAATTTACCGGGTGTTTCTGCGATTATTAAGCGGCCTAAGAATGTAAGCGCTCGGTATCTGAATGAAGATGGCGTAATAACGCGTGGTGATTTTACAGGGCTTGAAGCGACGAGCGTTCAGCACCAAATTGATCATCTGCAGGGCAAAATGTATTTTGACAATCTTGGCCGTGTGAAACGCGATATGCTGCTGCGCAAAGCGCGTAAAACATAAGTTTTTGGGCGTGCCAACGGCATGCCACTGCGAGGGAATAATGCGTATAGTCTTTATGGGAACACCGGATTTTTCGGTTCCGGTGCTTGAAGCGCTTGTTGATGCAGGTCACGATATCGTTGCAGTCTATTCCCAGCCACCGCGCCCTGCAGGCCGTGGCAAGAAAGATCGCCCAAGCCCAGTTCAATCTAAGGCTGAGGCGCTTGGTTTGATCGTGCGTTATCCCCAAAGCGTTCGCACAAACGAGGCCCTTGCCGATTTTGTAGCGCTGGAAGCAGATGTCGCAGTTGTCGTGGCATATGGTTTGATCCTGCCCCAATCCATTTTGGATGCGCCCAAAAACGGGTGTCTGAATATTCACGCAAGCCTTTTGCCGCGTTGGCGTGGGGCGGCACCAATTCACCGCGCCATTATGGCTGGTGATGCTGAAACGGGCGTCTGCATTATGCAGATGGAGGCAGGATTGGACACAGGTCCAGTTCTAAGCCGTCATGCTATTTCGATCGGTGAAACGGAAACGACCTTGCAGTTACATGACCGCCTTAGCGTGCTCGGTGCGGATGCGATTGTAGAGACGTTGGCAAATTTGGATCAACTTATGCCTCAGGAACAACCTAAAGAGGGCGTCACCTACGCGGCTAAAATAGACAAAGCAGAAGCTGCGATAGATTGGACCAAATCAGCCGTTGAAGTTAATCGGTTGACCCGCGGTCTATCCCCGTTCCCCGGCGCATGGTTTGAGATGGATGGAACACGTATTAAGGTTCTTGGCTCTACTTTGATTGATCAGAATGGGAATGCTGGTGCAGTCTTGGATGACGCTTTGACAATTGCGTGTGGCAGCGGTGCGATTAGACTGACACACTTGCAGCGTGCAGGTAAAAGTGCGCAAGATGCTGGGCAGTTCCAGAACGGCTGGCCAATTGCGGCTGGCACGCAACTATAGCGGAGAAGATACCATGTTTCCTACAATGATTAGGCACAGTCGTGATTGCAGGGATCGTTGGATATCTTGCTGAGAAAAGCAATTTCACCCACAATGGAATTCTTCAATCCATTATCATTTGCGTGGGTGGTGCTTTTCTATTTTACTTTGTGCGATTGATGTTTGGGATTGGTTTTGGCAGCGCAGGTTTTAACGCTATTTTGTCTTCAATCGGTGCGCTGGTGATTATCCCAACGCATTGGCACAAGTAAGACTGCTTATTTCTTTGGTTTGAACGGGGCCATGCCAGCATTTGCCAGCTGATCAGCGCGTTCATTTTCTGGATGACCAGCGTGGCCCTTAACCCATTTCCACGTGACATCGTGTTGTGAGTTCACGGCATCCAAACGTTGCCAAAGTTCAGCATTCGCCACAGGCTTCTTGGCTGCGTTTTTCCAGCCGTTTTTCTTCCAACCGAAAATCCAGCTGGTGATGCCATTTTTGACATAGTTGCTGTCGGTCACGATTGTGATCTCAGTCCGGCGTGTCAGAGATTCCAGCGCGTTGATAGCTGCCAAAAGCTCCATGCGGTTGTTGGTTGTTGCGGGTTCGCCGCCCTTCAACTCACGTTCTTTGACAACTGTTGCGCCATCTTTTGCCTGCAACAATGCACCCCAGCCACCTGGACCCGGATTGCCGCTACATGCGCCGTCTGTGTATGCGATTAAATTAGCCATATGCCCGCACGCATATCCAAGGTGCCATGGTGCCGTCCAGCCCAATTGCGCTGCCTTTTGAATGTTGTGAAACGGTTAGGCCTACTGCGCTCAACAGGCAGGTCAATTCTTCTAAGCTATAGTAGCTATAATGGCGCCCGATCCCGTCGCGTTTTTCACCTGTGCCCTCTTTCAGTCCGATGTGGAATTGGCCACCTGGTTTCAGTGCTTTGGCAAGGGCGGAAAGATGTCGCGGCATATCTGCCTTGGTCGCGTGCAGCAGGCTAAAGTTTGCCCAGATGCCATCATAGATATTTTCACCATCGATATCATCAAACGTTTCACACCGCGCATCAACGCCGGCGTGTTTGGACGCGAGTGCAATCATTTCAGGAACGGCGTCTGTGGCGGTGACCTGAAAACCTGCTTTGGCGATTATGCCAGCAGAGGTACCGGGGCCGCATCCTAGGTCAAGAACATGACCTGTTGCGGGCAAGTCCGAAATGAAACTTGAAAGGATCGCATTGTTAATTTTGTCGCCGTTAGTGATGGCTGCATATTTCTCAGCTTGAGCAGCATAAACCCCGATGGTTTCTTTATCGCTCATTGCATCATCCGACTTCACGCAAGACGCGCGGAACTTTGAACTCGACGTTTTCAACGGCTGTTTCGACCAGCTCTTCGGTCACATCAAAACGCGATCTAAAAGCGTCGATGACTTCGTTGATAAGAACTTCGGGGGCAGAGGCACCCGCTGTGATCCCGATTGATTTGATACCCTCAAGGCTGCGCCAATCGATATCAGCTGCGCGTTGAACGAGTTGAGCATAGTTGCATCCAGCACGTGCGCCAACTTCAACAAGACGTTTTGAGTTTGAAGAATTCGGTGCACCAACAACAAGAATGGCGTCACACTTTGGAGCTATCGCTTTTACGGCTTCTTGGCGGTTGGTCGTTGCGTAGCAGATGTCTTCTTTGTGTGGTCCAACGATTTTAGGAAACCGATCTTTGAGAGCAGCAACTATGTCTGCTGTGTCATCCACGCTAAGCGTTGTCTGTGTTACGTAGGCTAGTTGGTCGGGGTCGCGCACAGTGACGCTAGCGACATCGTCGGGTGTTTCGACCAACAAAACTTCGCCTTCAGGTAGTTGGCCCATTGTGCCTACGGTTTCTGGATGCCCTTCGTGACCGATCATGATCATTTGTAGACCGTGATCGGAATGACGCTGTGCTTCGATGTGAACTTTGCTGACCAGCGGACAGGTTGCATCGACAAACACTATTTGGCGTGCTTGTGCTGCATTGGGCACAGATTTTGGAACGCCGTGTGCTGAGAAGATGACGGGACGGTCATCTGGGCACTCGTCAAGTTCTTCTACAAAGATCGCCCCTTTGTCACGAAGACCATCTACTACGAATTTATTGTGAACAATTTCGTGGCGCACATAAACGGGAGCCCCCCATTTATCGATGGCCATTTCAACGATTTTGATCGCGCGATCCACACCAGCGCAGAAGCCACGCGGTGCGGCCAAGTAAAGCGTTAAAGGGGTGTTTGGCATGGGGTTCTCCATCAACTATTATGACAGAGTTAATATCGAGAGTGCCCAAGGTCCACCCCGCTAAGTGGCGCAACAGTAGATTGTGATTGGGTGAGGTGTGATCACCAGTTGGGCTGGCGACCAGCGCTAGCCTTGCGAAGTAGGAGCTTCTGGCTTTTCAATCGGGAATTCACGGTGTGGACGCCCAAGAACGTCTTTTAGTTCATCCAGCTCGATGAAGTTGTCTGCCTGACGGCGTAAATCATCTGAAATCATCGGTGGGTGGCTTCGGGTAGTGGAAACCACGGACACCCGAACGCCTTGACGTTGAATGCTCTCAATCAATGGGCGGAAATCGCCATCACCTGAGAATATAACGATGTGATCGACGTGAGGGGCAAGTTCCATAGCATCGACGGCAAGTTCGATATCCATGTTACCTTTGATCTTACGCCGACCCATAATGTCGGTGTATTCTTTGGCCGGTTTAGTGACCATCGTGAATCCGTTGTAGTTCAGCCAATCTACCAAAGGGCGGATTGGCGAATATTCATCGTTTTCTAAAAGTGCAGTATAATAAAAAGCACGCAACAGTTTCCCGCGACGCATGAACTCTTTACGCAAAAGTTTGTAGTCGATGTCGAACCCAAGCGCTTTGGCAGCGGCATACAAATTCGATCCATCGATGAACAACGCAAGCCGTTCGTCTTTGTAAAACATCAAAGTACCTTTCCGAAGAGCAACGCAGCCAACAATTTCGTCAGTGAAAAATAACTACGACTACGTTCAGCGTCGAAAATAAGTATTTTGTATAATCAAGCAAGGTGTCATTCTGTGCGAAAAGGTGAAAAAGTGCATAAGGATAAAATAAGGATGATAATTGCCCTTGGGAGCAATCAACAGGCGGTTGAAGCCAGCCCTCAATTGATTGTTGAACGGGCCATTGAGGCATTGCGCGGTCTTGGTCTGGTGATTCGTAAAATCAGTAGATTTTATCAAACCCCGTGTTTCCCTGTGGGTGCAGGCCCTGACTATGTAAATGCGGCTTGTTTGCTAGAAACAACGTGGTCGCCATCTGAAGTAATAGAAACGTTACATTCGATTGAACAAGAGTTTGGACGTAAGCGCATCCAACGATGGGGACAGCGAACTTTGGACTTGGATTTGATTAGCGTCGAAGATGTTGTGTGTCCAAGCCTAAAAATACACGACAAGTGGCGTAACTTGGACTTAGCGACCCAAAAGATTGAAGCGCCAACCGAGTTAATTGTCCCGCACCCTCGTGTGCAAGATCGTGCTTTTGTTTTAATCCCGATGATGGATATTGCGCCGGATTGGGTTCACCCAATCTTGGGCTTGAGTGTGTCTGAAATGTTGGATGCGCTACCCTTGGGTGAAAAAGTAGATGTGATACCTTTAAATGTTCAGTAATAGACGCTTGTAAACCTAGCAAAAGGGCAATAAAGAAGCTCCCTCAACATTTACCAAATTTTGGAGCTTGGCCATGGCCCGCGTTACCGTAGAAGACTGTGTAGACAAGGTTCCGAACCGTTTCGATCTGGTGATGCTAGCATCCCATCGTGCGCGTGAAATTTCCGCCGGTTCAGCAATAACTGTTGATCGTGACAATGACAAAAACCCTGTTGTATCTTTACGTGAAATTGCTGAAGAAACGCAGAGCGCTGATGAACTGCGTGAGCGTATGATCGAAAGCAACCAAACCCAAATCGAAGTCGATGAGGCTGAAGAAGATGCGATGGCTTTGTTGATGGGCGCTGAGCAAGACAAGCCAGAAGAAGACAGCATGAACGAAGAAATGTTGCTTCGCCAATTGATGGCTGCACAAAGCCAAAGCTAGGGCCAAACGCTAGGATGCGGACCAAATGATATCTGCCGACGATCTGATCGCGCTGGTCCGCAATTACAATCCCAAAACGAATGAGGCGCTTATCCGCTCCGCCTTTAAATATGGCGGAGAGATGCATGACGGCCAGTTCCGTCATTCGGGTGAGCCTTACTTTAGCCATCCTGTAGCGGTTGCCGCGATTTTAACTGAACAGCAGTTAGATGATGGAACAATTATTACGGCTCTTTTGCATGACACGATTGAAGACACCAAAGCCTCATACACTTCGGTTTCTGAGTTGTTTGGCGAAGAGGTGGCAAAACTGGTTGATGGTGTCACAAAGTTAACCAATCTTCAGCTGAACAGTTCGGAAACCAAACAGGCCGAGAATTTTCGCAAGCTTTTTATGGCGATGTCCAAGGACATGCGCGTTATTCTGGTTAAGTTGGCTGATCGCCTTCACAATATGCGCACCATCAAATCGATGCGCCCTGAAAAGCAGGTTCAAAAAGCTCGTGAGACGATGGATATCTTTGCGCCACTGGCTGGTCGCATGGGTATGCAGTGGATGCGTGAAGAACTCGAAGACTTAGCGTTTCGGGTGCTGAACCCGGAAGGTCGCTCCAGCATCATGCGCCGTTTTGTAAGTCTTCAGCGTGAGACTGGCGATGTGATCGAGCGCATCACCGGCGATATGCGGATGGAGCTAGAAAAAGCGGACATTGACTCCGAGATTTTTGGCCGCGCGAAGAAACCTTATTCTATTTGGCGCAAAATGCAGGAAAAGGATCAGTCCTTTAGCCGTCTTAGTGATATTTATGGTTTTCGCATTGTGACGCATAGCGAGGAAGATAGTTACCGTACCTTGGGTGCCATCCACCAGCGGTGGAGTGCAGTGCCTGGCCGCTTCAAGGATTATATCAGTCAGCCGAAAACCAACGGGTATCGCTCAATTCACACAACTGTTTCCGGTCGTGACGGTAAACGAGTTGAGGTGCAAATCCGCACTCGCCAGATGCACGATGTGGCAGAAACGGGTGTGGCTGCACACTGGTCCTACAAGGATGGTGTACGCTCACAAAATCCGTTCGCGGTAGACCCCGCGAAGTGGATCTCGCAACTAACCGAACAATTTGACGGCGAAGATGACCACGAAGATTTCTTGGAAGCTGTCAAGCTTGAGATGTATTCGGATCAGGTGTTTTGCTTCACTCCAAAGGGCGAAGTGGTCAAATTGCCACGCGGTGCAACGTCTATCGATTTTGCCTATGCAATCCACACACGGATCGGCAATGCCTGTGTCGGGTCCAAGATTGATGGCATGCGTGTGCCATTGTGGACCCGTGTGAAGAACGGACAATCTGTTGAAATTATTACGGCGGAGGGTCAATCGCCTCAAACGACGTGGTTGGAAATTGCTACAACAGGTAAGGCAAAAACCGCCATTCGCAGATCATTGCGTGAGGCCGATCGCGAGAGCTTTATTAAGCTTGGGCGCGAACTGGCGAGATCAGCCTTTGCGCATGTTGGTCAGAAGTCGACAGAGAAAGCGTTGGAAACTGCTGCAGATGTTTTACGTTTGAAAGATCCGAACGAGGTTCTTGCGCGTTTGGGCAGTGCAGAATTGACCGGACGACAGGTTGTTCAAGCGATTTATCCTGAGTTGATCCCTCAAGAAGGTGCACCAGTTGATGCAAACCGTGCCGTTATTGGTCTCAAAGCGGGGCAATCATTTGAACGCGCAAGCTGCTGTCAGCCCCTTCCCGATGAGCGTATTGTTGGCATCAGTATGCGAGGGCGTGGGGTGGTTGTTCATACGATTGACTGTGAACAATTGATTAACCTGGAGGATCGCGCGGATGATTGGTTGGATCTGCGTTGGCATGACGGAAGCCATGCGGCGGTGTACACCGCGACCCTTCGTATGACGATTGGTAATGGCGCAGGTGTTTTAGGTCGGGTTTGCTCCTTGATAGGCGAGACCGGAGCCAATATCTCTGACTTGCAATTCATGGATCGTAAGCCTGACTACTTCCTTTTGCTGATTGATGTTGATTTACGGGATGTACAGCATTTGCATACCCTCATGGGTGCACTAAATGCTCAAGAGGAAGTTGCTGCAATTGAGCGATATAGAAACATAGACATACCTGATGCCATTTTTGCGCCATCGGGATGATCCGTAAAGGACAATGCTGGTGATTTTTAGACGCCGCGATTCTAAGACATATGTGCGTGCGGCGGTCGAATTTCTTTGGCCGCGTGGCGGTTGGACACGTGCGTTTCATTATGTGCGTCACCGCCTGCGCCGCCTTCCTGACAGTCCAGAGCGGATTGCGCGTGGCATTTGGGCCGGCGTGTTTGCAGCGTTTACTCCGTTTTATACGATGCATTTTTTGGTCGCAGTTTTGATGGCAAAGCTGATGCGTGGGAACATGTTGGCGTCTTTGATGGGTACCTTCTTTGGCAATCCGCTGACTTATGTCCCCATTGCAGTCATGTCGCTGCAAACCGGCCACTGGCTGATGGGTACAGAAATGAAAGTGGATGCGCATCGTTCCTTCGGTGGAAAATTCGCGGATGCTGGTGCTGACTTAGTCTATAACCTCAAGGCGGTTTGGATGGACAACCCAACGGATTGGCATGGTATCTCGGTCTTTTATGCTGAGATTTTTTACCCTTATATGGTTGGGGGGATAGTCCCTGGCATCGTGTTTGGGACCATCTGCTATTATATCAGTGTTCCGCTGATCCGTGCGTACCAGCATCGTCGTAAGGGTCTTATCAAAGCGAAATTTGAAGAGCTAAAGGCCAAGGCAAGCGCTAAAGCGGATGCGAAACGCAAAGCAGATACTGGTGACGATCAGTGAGTTATCGCGTGTTGATACAATTCTAGTGTGTACTAACATTTGCTCGTGATTGTATCTCTGTAGGATCGAGCTAATTTAAAATCTGAGGCATTCAATGACAAAATCTGGAAAACTACGTCTGGGCGTGAACATCGATCATGTTGCGACGGTCCGCAATGCGCGTGGTGGTGACACTCCTGATCCATTACGTGCTGCACGCGTTGCTCAGGATGCTGGTGCTGATGGTGTAACGGCGCACTTGCGTGAGGATCGTCGCCATATTTCGGATGCCGACATTGAAGGCCTGATGGATATTCTAACCGTGCCATTGAACTTTGAGATGGCCGCGACGGAGGAGATGCAACAAATTGCCCTTCGTCATAAACCCCACGCGGTATGTATTGTTCCTGAAAAACGCGAGGAACGTACCACTGAAGGTGGCTTAGAGGTTGCCCGTGAAGAGAACCGGTTGGCTCATTACATTGCACCTTTGCGTGATGCAGGATGTCGCGTCTCAATCTTTATCGCAGCGGACGTTCGCCAAATTGATGCGGCCCATCGTATCGGAGCGCAGGTTATTGAACTTCATTCAGGTGCCTATTGCGATGCACATCACGAAAATCGGTTGGAGGATCGTGATCGTGAGTTGAACAGCCTCCGCGAGATGAGCAGCTATGCGCATTCTTTGGGGCTGGAAGTTCATGTTGGCCACGGGCTCACATACGAAACTGTCAAACCGGTTGCTGCCTTTCAAGAGGTTATGGAGCTGAATATCGGTCACTTTCTGATTGGTGAAGCTATCTTTCGCGGATTGCAGCCAGCGATGGCTGAAATGCGCCGCTTGATGGACGAAGCGCGTGCTGGGAATTTTGCATGATCTTGGGAATCGGAACCGATCTAGCCAATATCGAGCGCATCCAAGGCACGCTGAATAGGTTTGGTGATCGATTTCGCAATCGGGTGTTTACAGAGGTCGAACAGGCCAAGGCTGAACAGCGCAAAGATGTGGCTGGCACTTACGCTAAGCGTTGGGCTGCAAAAGAGGCATGTTCAAAAGCATTAGGCACTGGATTAAGCATGGGTATTGCTTGGCGGGATATGTCCGTTACTAATTTGAAGACAGGCCAGCCAACAATGGCAGTGACAGGGTGGGCTGCTGAACGATTAGCGGCTATGACGCCTGAGGGCCATGAGGCTGTAATACACGTAACTTTGACGGATGATCACCCTTGGGCACAAGCATTTGTCGTTATCGAAGCACGTCCCATAGCTTGACTTGATGGCGTGGGGGTCGCATGTAACCTTCAACCAACCGAGTAGGGATGACTTAAAGATGGCTCAGGCTAAAAAAGAAGGAAATCAGATCATCGAGTCTATTAAGACAGTGGTCTATGCGTTGCTCATCGCAGGTGTTTTCCGCACTCTATTTTTCCAACCCTTCTGGATCCCGTCAGGTTCGATGAAAGAAACGCTTTTGATTGGTGATTTCCTATTCGTAAACAAGATGGCTTATGGCTATTCATACGCGTCCTGTCCCAGCATTCGGCTTGATCGTTTTGGCGTTAACCTAGACGCACAGAAAATCTGTGGTGCGTTTGATGGCAACAATGGTCGTTTCTGGGCCGGTGATCCGGAGCGTGGCGATGTTGTTGTGTTCCGCCATCCTGTTAATGGGACCGATTACATCAAGCGACTGGTTGGATTGCCCGGTGACAAAGTGCAGGTTAAAAATGGAATTCTACACTTGAACGACGTTGCTGTTCCACAAACACCTGCAGGAACATTCACAGAAGTTAAAGGCCCACAGGGACCACACCGTCTTGAGCCAAGATGCGAAAATGGTCCTGTTGGCAAAGGTGCAGTTTGTGAGAAATCACGCTGGACTGAGACATTCCCCGATGGATCACAGCATGTCGTTTTGAATATCGCGAACCAAGGCCAAGACAACACGGGTATTTTCCTAGTCCCTGAAGGCCACTATTTCTTCATGGGAGATAATCGTGATAACTCAACTGATAGCCGGTTTGCCCAGCTGGGTGGTGGTGTTGGATTTGTACCTTATGAAAACTTAATTGGTCGAGCTGATAGGATCATGTTCTCGTCAGCGGGCAGCTCAATGTTGTATTTCTGGACTTGGCGCAGTGATCGTTTCTTTAAGGGTGTAAATTGATACGAATGAACGCATATGGGCCGATAACGTTGGATGGATCGATATGAAACTAAGTGCTGAGCTAAAAGCATTTGAGGTTCGTATTGGCCATGCGTTTAAAGACACAGCTCTGTTATCGCGTGCGGTTACGCATTCATCGATGTCGTCCAATACGCGCAGTGACAACCAGCGTATGGAGTTCTTAGGCGACCGCGTCTTGGGGCTTGTGATGTCTGAGGCGCTATACCTTGGCGACCTGGATGCGGCTGAGGGACAGCTTGCGCCGCGTTACAACGCGTTGGTGCGCAAAGAGACTTGTGCAGACGTCGCCCGCGAGATTGGTATTGGTGAGGTCTTGCGACTTGGCCGATCCGAGATGATTTCTGGTGGGCGTCGTAAACAAGCCTTATTGGGTGATGCGATGGAAGCTGTAATTGCTGCTGTTTATCTGGATTCTGGATATGACACTGCGCGCGATTTTATCCTTAGGTTTTGGAGAACACGGGTTGAAGGCGTCGAAGACGATGCCCGTGATCCTAAAACAGCGCTACAAGAATGGGCCCAAGCCCGTAAAATGAACCCGCCGAAATATGTTGAAACGTCTCGTAGCGGACCCGACCATGCACCTGTCTTCACAATTGCCGCCCGACTTGATTCTGGGGCTGAGGCGATTGCGACAGCAGGATCAAAACGACAGGCAGAACAGGCAGCGGCCAAAGCGCTTTTGTCGGAATTGGAGAACTAACATGACCACCCGCGCAGGCTTTGTAGCCCTTATCGGCGAACCGAATGCAGGTAAGTCAACTTTGCTCAACCGTATGGTTGGGGCAAAAGTATCAATAGTAACGCACAAAGTGCAAACAACGCGGGCCCGTATCCGTGGTGTCGCGATGGAAGGTGAGACGCAAATCGTTTTTGTCGACACGCCAGGCTTGTTCGCGCCAAAACGCCGTTTGGACCGCGCAATGGTTGCTGCGGCTTGGAGTGGTGCAGCCGATGCGGACGTTGTTGTTCTTTTGGTCGAAGCTAACCGTGGTATCACGGAGGGCGTAGAGCGTATCCTTGAGGGCCTGAATGACATTGGTGAACATCGCAAGGTTGCATTGGCTGTGAACAAGATCGACCGCGTCGAGGCCCCTAAATTGTTGGGCCTGACTAGTGCGTTAAACGAGCGGTATCCATTTACAGAAACATTCCTAATTTCTGCTGAGAAAGGCCACGGCGTTGATACGCTGCGCAAGTGGTTGGCTGAAGAAGTGCCAGAGGGGCCGTGGTTATATCCTGAAGATCAAATCGCTGACCTTCCGCTGCGCATGATTGCGGCAGAAATGACCCGTGAAAAGTTGACCCTACGCCTTCATCAAGAGCTACCTTACCAGCTGACGGTGGAAACTGAGAAATGGGAAGAGCGTAAAGATGGCTCAGCACGTATTGACCAGATTATCTACGTTATCCGCGACGGCCACAAAGGCATTCTGCTGGGCCACAAAGGTGAGACCATAAAAGCGGTTTCAAAAGCCTCGCGCGAAGAGCTGGAAGAATTCCTTGGCCGCCGGGTACATTTGTTCCTACAGGTTAAAGTTCGCAGCGGCTGGTTGGATGAAGCCGAACGCTATTCTGAAATGGGTTTAAATTTCAAAGATGGAAATGCCTGAGCCAATCTCCAACCGGCCCCTCGGGGAGAGTTTATTGGGTAAGACGATGCCCAAGGGGTGCGCATGGCAAAGCTAACATCACGCTTTTGGGTGGATGCGTACCTCACACGTTTGCGCATGTTTGATATTCCTGCTTTCGTTGTTGCCCATGGCGACGATACGGGTGGTGCGGTTTTGGTGAAGTTAAGCACGTTGGACGGCAAAGCCGTTTTGTTCCAGCGTTCCTTTGATCTGATGACTGGCGAACGAAGTTGGTCGGAATTGACAAGTGGATCTGATCGGGATGTTGATGCATCTATCGATTGCCAAAAAGGTTTTGACCCAGATGTGTGGGTGATCGAAGTCGAAGATCGGTTGGGACGTCACCTGTTAGATCAAGAGGGACTTTCCTGATATGGAATGGCGCGGCGCGGGCATATTAGTGGCTGTGCGACGCCATGGCGAGAGCTCCGCTATTATTGACGTCTTTACTGAAACGCATGGACTTCATGCCGGTGTTGTCCGAGGTGGGGCAGGGCGGCGAATGGGGCCAATTTTACAACCTGGCGCACAATTGGATGTTGTGTGGCGGGCACGCCTTGAAGACCACATTGGCAGTTATACTGTCGAACCCATCCGTAGTCGCGCAGTGGCGGCTATGTCAGATCGGTTAATGTTGGCGGGGCTGAACGCAGTTACGAGTTTGTTGAGTTATTGTTTGCCTGAACGTCAAACCCATCCGGCCCTTTATCGCCAAACAGAACAGTTGCTTGATCTCCTGGAGCACCCAGAGGTTTGGCCACTGGCTTATTTGAAGTGGGAAATGGCCTTATTGGCTGAGGTTGGTTTTGCGCTGCAGCTTGATGCCTGTGCCGTGTCGGGTGTGACGGCCGATTTAGGCTTTGTTTCGCCAAAGTCAGGCCGCGCTGTTTCACGTGCTGCGGCTGGCGAATGGGTCGATCGATTATTGCCATTGCCAGATATTTTGCGAGGCATTGGAAATGCCCCAGATCTTGAAGTTTTTGAAGGTCTTAAGACGACAGGCCATTTCTTTCACTCACAGGTTGCTGTGATATTGGGTGGACATCCATTACCTGAGGCGCGGGCGCGTTTTGTTGATGCATTTAGTCGTCGGCTTTAAATACCATATTCTTTCCCTCTGGTGTGTTGAGGATTAGTACGTCCCCAAGAACCTCCGAGAGGGTCATCTGCCGCAGAATCGTGAAGTATTCGGTTTCTTTTCGCAGATCGCCACAGGCCATTTTTGTGGCAAGGATCAGGCCAACTTCAAACCACGGATAAGGAACTGTCATGTTGGCGGAATATCGATTGCATGGTGCTTTGCCTGCGATAGTATCATCATCCGGGAAGGTTAGCGTTGCGCTGGCATTGAAGGGTTGTCCATTGATTTCAACCAAAGTCCATTCCCGAGCTGCGGCACCGTAGATTCGCACGGTTTCGTCTGCTTGGCACGCGGGAATAAACGCTAGAAGTGCGAGGACAGCAAAGCGCATAGGGGTCCTTGTTTGCAGTGTTACGCCCTCATTCTCTATTAATTTAAATCCGGCGGCGAGTCTTATCCCAGAAGCCGGCGGGCAATCACTTGCGCTTGAATTTCTGCGGCACCTTCAAAGATATTGAGAATACGCGCATCGCACAAAACGCGGCTAATTTTGTATTCAAGCGCAAAGCCGTTGCCGCCATGAATTTGCAAGCCGTTGTCGGCCGCTGCCCATGCAACACGTGCGCCGAGTAGCTTGGCCATTCCCGCTTCGACGTCACAACGGCGTCCTTCATCTTTTTCAAAAGCTGAGAAGTAGGTGAGTTGGCGTGCAACCATAATTTCGACCGCCATCATGGCAAGCTTGTTTGCCACACGCGGAAATTCGATCAATGATTTTCCAAATTGTTTCCTGTCGATGGCATATTGCATTGAAAGATCCAGCGCCGATTGTGCGACGCCGATTGCACGGGCTGCGGTTTGAATTCTTGCGGATTCAAATGTTTCCATCAATTGTTTGAATCCCTTGCCTTCTTCCCCGCCTAGCAAATTCTGTTCTTTAACTTGGAACCCATCAAAAGCGATTTCGTATTCTTTCATGCCACGATAACCGAGGACTTCAATTTCGCTACCTGTCATGCCCTCTGTCGGGAATGGATCGCTGTCGTCGCCGGGTGTCTTTTCGGCAAGGAACATAGACAGCCCCTTGTAAGTGTCATCATCTGGGTTTGTCCGTGCAAGTAGGGTCATTACCTGAGTGCGGACGGCATGGGTAATCCATGTCTTATTGCCTCTTATTTGATAATTTCCATTTTCGTCCTTGACCGCGCGTGTGCGCAGAGCCCCTAGATCTGACCCTGTATTTGGCTCTGTGAACACGGCCGTTGGCAAGGTTTCAGCAGATGCGAGTTTTGGTAGCCACTTTTGTTTTTGTTCATCAGTGCCGCCTGCAATGATCAGTTCAGCTGCAATTTCGGATCGCGTGCCAAGAGATCCGACGCCAATATAGCCACGAGATAACTCTTCGGAAACAACGCACATGGACGCCTTTGACAGGCCAAAACCTCCATATTGTTCCGGAATTGTCAGTCCAAATACGCCCATTTCGGCCAGCTCGTCGATGATCTTCATCGGGATTAATTCATCTTTGAGGTGCCAATCATGTGCGAAGGGTTCAATTTTCTCTATTGTGTAGCGACGGAATTGTTCGCGGATCATTTCCAGCTCGTCATCAAGCCCTGTTGTGCCAACCGTTACGTTTGCTGATTGCTCTTGAATCAATTCAACCAGCCGAACGCGTGCGTTCTGCGTGTTTCCCTGCTGGGTCAAGGTTTGAACGGCGGGTTCCATTAGGCCCTGAATTTCATTTTGGCTCAGCCCCAGATCCTGTAAACGTAAAATCTCACCTTGGTTCATCTGGATTCCGCCATAAATTTGACAGAGATATTCGCCGAAAGTGATTTGAAGAATTAACTGTTCAGTTTCACCAAATGTGTTGGTTTGATTTAATTTCTCCGCCCATCTTTGCATTTGGGTCAAGGATTGCGAGTATGTGGCAAACCACGCAAGGCCATGTGTCGCGGTTTGATGTTCTTCGACTAAGCGTGCAGAGACGCGCCCGTCGACTGAAACGCGCGCGCGCAGCTGTTGGGTCGCTGTCTTAACAATAGTGTGGACGGGTTTAAGTGCCGCCAGCGTGAGGGACAGAAGGTTGTTCAAGATAATCTGGGTATCATCGTGTCGGTTTAGCTGGTCGCGCGGCATTTGGAGATTCCTTATTTGTTAGTAACAGTTTATTCCAAGTGCCCTCGGTGCGCAATAAAGATGCTAGAATATTATGAAAATAATTATATTATTACTCAGCCTTTTTTATCATGTTGTGATCTGATCAAAGTGTTATAGCGCGGCCATGGAACCCATTCTCGATATCCTTACAGTCCAACACTTGGTTTTGGCGGCCTTTGTTGCGGTAGGTGCAGGCATGGTTAAAGGGATCGTGGGATTTGCGATGCCGATGATATTTGTTTCAGGGCTCAGCACCTTTTTGGCACCAGAGTTGGCGTTGGCTGGCTTGATACTGCCAACGCTTTGCACAAATGTGATCCAAGCCCTTAAGCAAGGCCCATCTGCTGCGTGGAATTCTGTAAAAAAATTTAAGGTGTTCTTAGCCTTTGGGCTTCTGACGTTAATTGTCGGAGCGCAATTGGTTCGTCTTTTGCCTCTTCCGACAATGTTGTTGATTATTGGAATGCCCATAACGTTATTCGCATTCCTGCAGCTAACTGGAGTGGATGTGAAGCTGCCTGGTCAAACTTTCCGACTCGCGGCGGGCGTAGGGGCATTCGCAGGATTTATGGGTGGCTTGTCTGGAATTTGGGGGCCGCCAACGGTCGCGTACTTAACTGCGCTTGGCACAAACAAAGATGACCACATGCGTATTCAAGGTGTAATTTACGGATTGGGTGCCGTCGCATTGACAGTTGCACATTTGGGATCTGGCGTTTTGCGCTCTGAAACATTGCCATTCAGTTTGGCAATGGTACCTCCAGCCCTTCTGGGATTGTGGTGGGGTGGGCGCGTTTTCGATCGAATTGATCAAGTGGTGTTTCGCCGCGCGACGCTAGTTGTTCTGCTGATTGCAGGTCTCAACTTAGTGCGCCGCGCAGCGATGGTGTAAGTTCAGTCAGTACGCGTATTTGTCGTACCATCAACGTCTTGAATGAACGGAATGATACGTGATTTCAGTTGTTCATCTTGAAGTTTGGCTACGACAAATACGGCCTGTTTCGTGGCAACGGATTGTCGACTGTTTTTGCGCGCTATGGCTTGTTAACAGCGATGCAGCGCTTGACCACTGACTATATTTGGGTTGTGGCGCGTAATGTCCCATTTAAAGGGTTTTCTGAGCGAATGGCCTACTCGCGCAATGAGCCAGGTGCGTTGGGTTGGTTCTACAAAGGGTCAGATATGACGATGGAGGAGTTCATAAGCTATTTGAGTAACGAAGAGACGCGTTACCTACTCGAGATGCCAGTTTCTGACTTGGTTGCGTTTCCCACCGCCAAAGCAGCGTAATACCTGAAAAGGGCCACAACGAATACTGTGGCCCTTTTTGTATTATTTGCTCAAACCGTTTAGCCAATAGCGGCTGTTTTGATGTCTTCATCAATGTGCGGCATGTACTGAACAAAGTTGTTCGCAAACATGTCGACTAGTTTTTTGGCCTGAACGTCATATGCCGCTGCATTATCCCACGTTCTGCGTGGATCTAGCAGGATGTCAGCGACGCCACTAACCGCTACCGGGACTTCAAAGCCAAAGTTTGGATCTTTGCGAAACTCAGTAGAAGCCAAAGAACCCTCTAGCGCACTGGTCAGCAAAGCGCGCGTAGCGCGGATCGGCATTCTTGAACCAGTTCCATAAGCGCCGCCAGTCCAGCCAGTGTTGACCAACCAGCAAGTGGCACCTTGCTTTGAGATTTTCTGGCGTAGGAGGTTGCCATAAACCTCTGGACGTCTTGGCATGAACGGTGCGCCAAAACAGGTTGAAAATGTTGGTTCGGGTTCCGTAACTCCACGTTCCGTCCCGGCAACCTTAGACGTGAAGCCAGATAGGAAGTGGTACATCGCTTGCGCCGGCGTTAGTCGCGCGATTGGTGGTAGCACGCCAAACGCATCACAAGTCAGCATGATGATATTCTTTGGATGCCCACCCTGCGCATCATCGCTGGCGTTTGATATGTAGTGCAACGGATAAGCGCAGCGCATGTTGGCTGTTAGGCTGTCGTCTTCAAAATCCAATTCCTTAGTGTCGTCGTCAAAAACCATGTTTTCAATGACAGTTCCGAACTTTTCAGTGGTTGCGAATATTTCTGGTTCGGCCTCGGCGCTCAGGTTGATCGTTTTTGCATAGCAACCACCCTCAAAATTGAAGGTGCCACGATCTGACCACCCATGCTCGTCGTCACCAATCAACGTTCTTGCTGGATCGGCGGACAGTGTTGTTTTTCCTGTTCCTGACAGCCCAAAAAAAACAGCGGTATCAATGGGATTCCCTGTCGCATGATTTGCTGAGCAGTGCATTGGCATGACGCCTTTGTCGGGCAGTAAGTAGTTTAGTAAAGTGAATACGGATTTCTTGTTCTCGCCAGCGTATTCGGTTCCACCTATCAGGATCAACTTTTTGTCAAAATTCATCGCGATGACGGTTTCGGACCGACAATTGTGTTTGGCTGGGTCTGCCTGAAAACTTGGGCAGTTTATGACTGTGAAGTCTGCAAGGAAGTGATCAAGCTCGTCATGCTCTGGACGGCGCAACATATGGCGGATGAACAACCCATGCCAAGCCAGTTCTGTAATCATGCGGACATTTATCGCGTATGCAGGGTCAGAACCGCCAATCAGATCTTGAACCCAATAATCGCGGCCCTTCATATGTTCAAGCATGTCAGTGTGCAGCGCATGAAACCCCTCGGGTGTCATTGCCGCATTGTTTTCCCACCAAATTGTATCTTTAACTGACGCGGTTTTCACCACATGCTTGTCTTTTGGTGATCTGCCAGTGAACTTTCCGGTTGTGACCAAAAATGCACCGCCTTTGCCGAGTTGACCCTCGCCACGCTTGACAGCGGCCTCGACCAAAGCTGGCTCTACTTGGTTATAATAGACATTCCCCAAGTCGACTATTCCTTGGTCTTCAACTTGGAATTGCGGGT
>Ga0257120_1000217_pt1 | contig 45956 bp, 50 predicted proteins | sample SI106_10metaG_FD_190153 | JGI IMG/M metagenome (GOLD analysis project Ga0257120, IMG submission 190153) | Marine microbial communities from Saanich Inlet, British Columbia, Canada - SI106_10 | ecosystem: Environmental > Aquatic > Marine > Inlet | place: Canada: British Columbia | collected...
GACGAAATTACCACCTGTACCTTGTGCAAAAAACATTTACCCTTGAGAACAAGGCCTATTGTTGCAGCAAGCAATAGTAGTAAGATCGTAATAATTGGACAAGCTCCAGGTGCCGTGGTTCATAAAACGGGTATTCCATGGGGAGATAAAAGTGGCGAAAACTTAAGAAATTGGATGGCTGTAAAAAAAGAAGACTTTTACAACACAAAAAAAATCGCCATAATTCCTATGGGCTTTTGTTATCCTGGAAAAGGTAAAACAGGCGATTTGAAACCAAGAAAAGAGTGCGCACCATTTTGGCATAAGAAACTATTAGATCGATTAAAAGAGGTAGAACTTATTTTGCTTATTGGATCCTATGCACAAGAGTATTACTTAAAACCCAAGCTCGACAAAAATTTAACGGATACAGTTAAAAACTACCGTAAATATTTACCAAAATACTTTGTTCTACCCCATCCATCGCCAAGAAACAATATTTGGCAGGCAAAAAACGAGTGGTTTAAACATTTAGTCGTTCCAGATTTACAAAGAGAAATAGCTAGAATTCTCTCTTAGTAGCAACTTCTGGTTTGAATACATAAAGCAGCTGTTGAAAACTTGTAATTTGTTGTATAATTCCTAGCTTTACATCTAAAGGGCAATAGAGTTAAACTACTAAACACTTTGCTACAAATAAAGAACAATCCTTTAGGAGTCTTAATTCGCTTCTAAATACTATAAAATTGAAAATCGCTTATTTACAGATGCATAAAAATATTCTAATAACTGGTGCCAACGGAATGCTTGCCAGGCATTTATCCGAACAGTTGGAGAAGAGCCATTCGTTACGATTTTTAACCAGAAAAGTAACAGCTAAAAACGAATATTTATGGGACGTTAAAAACAAATACATAGATCCAGAGGCATTAAAAAACGTACATATAGTTATTCATTTAGCTGGGGCATCCATAGCAGATAAAAGATGGACACAAAAAAGAAAAGATTTAATTTCATCAAGTCGTGTGGCAAGTTCATTATTAATTTTGAATGCTTTAAAAACACAAAAAATAGTTTTAGATCAATTTATTTCGGCATCTGCTACCGGTTTTTATGGCACCATAAATACAGAGGAAGTTTTTAACGAAGAAAGTGAAAATGGAACCGATTTTTTAAGTAAGGTATGTAATGACTGGGAAAATGCAGCGCATAAATTCATGCAAAGCAGAGTGGCAAACTCTATTACAATTATACGAATTGGAATAATTTTGGCAAAAAACGAGGGTGCATTAAAAAAAATATGTCAACCAATTAAACTTGGGATTGGAGCTGGAATTGGATCGGGAAAACAGTACATGCCCTGGATACATATTAAAGATCTTAGTAAGGTTTTTGAGTATACAATAAAAAATAATTTGAACGGTGTATACAATGCAGTATCTACGCAACATATCAACAACATTGACTTGACCAAAGAAATAGGAAATGTTCTCAATCATAAAATTTTTCTTCCAAACATTCCGAAATTTGTTATGAAGGTGCTCTTTGGAAAAATGAGTTCTATACTAATATATGGCAGTAGAGTTTCTTCAAAAAAAATTACAGATCTTGGATTTACATTTGAGTTTAACACGATAAAAGAAGCTTTAGACGACCTTTTTATCAAAAAATAAAGAATGAGCGCTACAATAATACTATACACTTTCATAAAATAAATAGCTAAAAATAGTATTTAAGATGAAAAATTTATTCCTAAAAAAGAATTCTGAAGAAATAATTCAAAGAATTAACTTACTAAAAGCTGATTCGAAAAAAGTATGGGGAAAAATGAGTGTAGCTCAAATGTTAGCACATTGCAATGTTACCTATCAACTTGTTTATGAAAACAAAAAGGAAAAACCCAAGGGTTTAAAAAAGTGGCTGTTAAAGACTTTTGTAAAAAATACAGTGGTAAGTGCTAAACCGTATCTAAAAAACGGTAGAACCGGACCTGACTTTTTAATTACAAATGACCGAGATTTTGAAAAGGAAAAAAACCTTCTAATTTTGTATGTAATTAAAACACAAGAATTAGGCGCCAACTACTTTCATCAAAAGGAAAGTCATTCGTTTGGATTATTAACCTCTACAGAGTGGAATACTATGTTCTACAAGCATCTAAACCACCACCTAAATCAATTTGGTGTATACTAAATAGAATACTTAAACAATATACTTCTGCTACAAACTGCATCAAAAAATAGTCGAGTGGATAAAGAAAAAGAATACATAAAAATTAACAGAGCGTCTTGGAACAATCGATTGGACTCTCATTTAAAATCTGACTTTTACGATCTTAAGGGCTTTTTAAGTGGTACTAATTCTTTAAATGAAATCGAATTAAATTTACTTGGAAACATAAAAGGTAAATCGATACTACATTTACAATGTCATTTTGGACAAGACAGTATTTCTTTAAGTAGAATGGGTGCAAATGTTGTGGGCATAGATTTGGCAAACAAAGCAATAGAAAGTGCTGTAAAAATTGCCAAGCAAACAAATGCCAATACACAATTTATTTGTTGCGACATTTACGAATTACCCAAGTATTTAGATGAAAAATTCGATTTAATTTTCACCAGTTATGGTACTATTGGCTGGTTGCCCGATTTAAATAAGTGGGCAGAAATCATCTCTAATTTTCTAAAACCTAAAGGCTCTTTTGTATTCGTAGAGTTTCATCCCTTTGTTTGGATGTTTGACGACAATTTTGAAAAAATTAAATACAGGTATTTTAATTCTGGCGCAATTACAGAAACCGAAAGTGGAACATACGCAGATAAACAAGCAGAAATTACACAAACTTATGTTATGTGGAACCATAGCTTAAGCGAGGTAATGGGCAGCTTACTTAAAAATAATCTAGAAATCTCATCTTTCGAAGAATTTGATTACGCTCCCTACGACTGCTTCAATAAAACGATTAAAGTTGCAGAAAAAAAATTCAGAATAAAGCATCTTGACAATAAAATACCCATGACATACGCTATAGTCGCAAAGAAAAAAAATAAAAGATAAGCGTATATGCTATTCTCAGTGAGGCAAGCTAGATGAGATATTGCAAAAGACTATTTAGATTTTGCACTTAACGTATGAGAAAATCGGCTTGAAGGTGCAATAAATAACTAAAATGGGGCTTAAAGCAGGCGCTCATACACCCTTAAATAAGAAAAACGCATGAGCCCTTAAAATTCGTCAACACACAAAATAATTAAAAAAGAATCACCCAATTATTAACTAAATTGACCCTTTTAAATCGGAAACATAAATGAGAAACTTAAAAATAAAAAGAATACTTCAGAATACCATAGCACTTATAGCAGGGTTTTTTATTGGCGGAACCGTAAACATGATGCTCATAAAATTTAGTGGCTCAATCGTCCCATTACCAAAAGAAATAGATCCATCTAACATGTTAAGTTTAAAGGAAAACATGCATCTTTTTAAGCCTATAAACTACACAATGCCTTTTTTGGCACATGCACTAGGAACCTTAACCGGAGCATATATAGCTGCAAAAATTGCACTTACTCATAAACTTGAGTTTGCCTTAGCAATTGGAATTCTATTTCTTATTGGTGGAATTATAATGAGCTTAACACTTCCAGCTCCGCTATGGTTCGATTTAACAGATTTGCTTCTAGCCTACATACCTATGGCATTATTGGCTTATAGATTTGCAAATCTAAGGCTTAGCAAACAAAACTAAGCTGCTTGATGTCAAAGTCTTGAATGCTTCCGTCTTTGAGCTTTAACACCAGTCTTCCATTTCTTAAAACATCGATTATGGCAGCAGTAAACTCAACGTTATTAGTCTTAAAAACTCGAGTTTCGTTAAACCAATACAGGTTTTTAAGATACGATTTCAATAGGCTTTCGTACTTACCAACTCTTAACTGAAGGTAACGTGCTTCCATCGTCTCGCAAAGTCTTTCTAGCACTTTATCTACAGGAAAATTAACACCCAAAATCTGTTTTAAAGAAGTAGCGTTAGGTAAATTTAAAAATTCCGATTGGTTTACGTTTAAACCGACTCCAACAACGGCATTTTGATACAAAGTCTTGCTTATTTGATTTTCAATTAAGATACCCGCAACTTTTTTATTGTGAAAATAAATATCGTTTGGCCATTTAATTTTAAAACCTGGCCTAAGCTCATTTAAACAATCATGAATAGCCAATGAAATACATACACTCAAATCGTAAACATTAGAAATAGGTAAAAAAATTGGTTTTAGGAGAAGACTAAACGTTAAGGAATTAAACAAATCAGCAGTCCACCAAGTGCCGCGCTGCCCCTTACCAGCTGTTTGCTTCATGGCTAAAACCAGCGTTCCTTCAGGAAATGCCTGAGTAGACAAACGCTCCATAAGCCAAGTATTAGTAGAGGTTAACTCTTCAAACTTCAAATAATTTTTACCAATAAAAAGTGTTTCCATAAGTAGAGAATAAAGATACTAAAAGTCTTAACTTTAGTTAACTGAATTTACTAGCATTATAAGAATTATATTTGGCTTAAAAGCATTATTTTTGCAAGCTAATCAGTACGATCGAATGAAAGAAGATAGAAGTTTGGAAATCAAAGCCCTTGTAGATGTAATCGTAAAAGGAATGCATGAGAAAAAGGCGGAAAACATTAAAGTTGTAGACCTAAGAGATATAGATACAGCTGTATGTGATTTCTTTGTAATAAGTAATGCAAATTCGAACACCCAAGTAAATGCGATTGCAGACTCTATTCAGAAAGAGACACTCGAAACCTTAAATGACAAACCTTGGCACAAGGAAGGTACAGAAACATCGGAGTGGGTATTAATGGACTATGTTAATGTAGTAGCTCATATTTTCCAAACACCCGTAAGAGATTTCTATGCATTAGAAGAATTGTGGGGAGATGCAAAAATCACTTCAATAGAAGCAACACATTAAGATGGCAAAAAAGAAAAGCACAGCAAAGTCTAAGACTAAAAGCACCAAGTCAGATCAAAAGAAAAACAAATTACCAAAATTCAATTTATATTGGATTTATGGTATTGTTGTGTTTTTTATGATTTCCATGCTCTTTAGTAATGAAGTGGGCTCATTAAGCATCGAAACCAATAGACAAACGCTTATTCAAGATTACATTAAAAACAAAGATGTAGCGAAAATTGAGATTATACAAAACAAGAATATTGCTAAAATATTCATTAAAGAATCTTCCCTTTCAGAGCATCGACACGATGCCGTTAGCAAACCTATGTTTGGTGAGGGCTTAAACAAAGGGCCTCATTATTTTATAAAAATTGGTACATCAGAAGTTTTCGAAACTAAAATTGAGGAAGCTCAAGAAGGGTTTCGATTTACCGAAAGTGAGCGCGTGCAAATTTTTTACAATAACGAACAAAGTATTTGGGACAGCTTTTGGGCTTGGATGCCCTTTATATTTCTAATCGGAATATGGTTATTCTTTATGCGAAGAATGAGTGGTGGTGCTGGCGGTGGAGGCCCAGGTTCTCAAATTTTCAATATTGGAAAATCTCAAGCTCAACTGTACGACAAAGATACCGAAGTAAAAACCACCTTTAACGATGTGGCCGGTTTAGAAGGAGCTAAAGAAGAGGTTCAAGAAATTGTAGACTTCCTTAAAAACCCAAAAAAATACACCAAATTAGGTGGTAAAATTCCTCGCGGTGCATTATTAGTAGGACCTCCTGGAACTGGGAAAACACTTTTAGCAAAAGCAGTAGCTGGCGAAGCCCAGGTACCTTTCTTTTCGCTGTCCGGTTCAGATTTTGTTGAAATGTTTGTGGGTGTAGGTGCCTCTAGAGTTCGAGATTTATTTAAAAAAGCCAAAGACAAATCACCTGCGATTATATTTATAGATGAGATTGATGCAATCGGTAGAGCGCGTGGAAAAAACCAAATGACTGGTTCCAATGATGAGAGAGAAAACACTTTAAACCAGCTTCTTACAGAAATGGATGGTTTTGGCACCAACGATCATGTTATTGTTATTGCTGCAACCAATCGTGCAGATGTATTGGATAGAGCCTTAGTTCGTGCTGGTCGTTTTGACCGTCAAATTTATGTTGACTTGCCAGAACTTACCGAACGAAAAGAAATTTTTGAAGTGCATTTAGCTCCGCTGAAAACCCAAGATAACTTAGACGTTGGTTTCTTGGCCAAACAAACACCTGGTTTTTCAGGTGCAGACATCGCCAATATGTGTAACGAAGCTGCACTAATTGCAGCACGTCAGGATAAAAAGTTTGTTGAGAAACAAGATTTTTTAGATGCTGTAGACAGAATAATAGGCGGTTTAGAAAAGAAAAATAAGATCATCTCTAAGAAAGAACGCGAGGTTATTGCCTACCATGAGGCAGGACATGCTACAGTAAGTTGGATGTTAGAACATGCAGCTCCCTTAGTAAAGGTTACCATCGTACCTAGAGGAAAGTCTTTAGGTGCTGCCTGGTACTTACCGGAAGAACGTCAAATTACTACCCGAGAGCAAATGATGGATGAGATGTCTGCTGCCATGGGTGGTAGAGCTGCTGAAAAGATCATCTTTGGAAAAGTATCTACAGGAGCCTTGAGCGATTTAGAAAAGGTTACACGACAAGCCACTTCGATGGTTACGGTATATGGTTTGAGCGATAAAATTGGAAACATCTCTTATTACGACTCTTCGGGACAAAACTCTAGTTTTAACAAACCCTATAGCGAGCAGACTGCACGTACAATTGACGAAGAAGTTAGAGCTATTACAGAAGAAGCTTACGCAAAAGCACTTAAAGTTCTTGAGGAAAATAAAGATTCTTTGTCTAAATTAGCAAGTGAATTGTTGAACAAAGAAGTAATTTTTAGAGAAGATTTAGAAGTTTTATTCGGAAAAAGACCCTGGGACACAGATGAGACTGTTACTTTAAACCCAAGTACAGCAAAAGTTACAAAAGCCCAACAGGAAGCTGAGCCCGAAGAATTAAAAAAGAATGAAAAAGAGTCTGTTTAATAAATTATTATCCAAAGTACTGCCTTCTTTAGCATCGGAGGCTTCGTCTTTGAGTTCAAAAGAACAAGAGCAACAAGAAATTTGTATGCCCGAACCTTCTGACCCACACGACGTAACATTTGCTAAGATATTTACAAGTAAAGGTGGGAAATTCTTTTACTGTGAAGACCAAAAGGAATTCTTCGTTATGTTTAAACAATTAGTGCAAGAAAGTAAGTGGGAACATTCTTACTCTAGTAACGATGAGCTTAAAGATTTTTTAAAACCCACAGAAATAGAATTTGAAATTGACAACAAAAAAGCAGACTCTTGTATTAGTAACTGTGAGTTTTTAATCGCATTTAATGGCTCTGTAATGGTTTCTGGAGCACAAACAAAAAACCTGAAAATTCAGGAACTTCCAGAAGCATTAGTAATTGTAGCATACACCTCTCAGATCGTTAAAGATATCAATCATGGTTTAAGAGGAATACAAACAAAATACAAGCACAACCGACCATCTATGGTAACAACAATCCGCACAAAAGAATCTATTACAACGCTAAGCGATAGTGATCGGGCTAAAGACTTGTACGTATTTTTAATTGAGGATTATAAAGAGACTCGATGAACAATTTAGTCAAAAGAATACTCACAGGCTCGGTGTATGTTGCAGCCTTGCTTTTTGCAGTTACTAATGTAATGTACATTGGAGTTTTGTTTAGTTTAGTAGCTGTACTAGCTGTGTTTGAATTTAAAAATATTTGCGAGAAACAACATTTAGAATTCGACCTTTACCCTAGCTTAATTATAGGTTTTCTTTGTTACGCAAGCATACTTAATGCGCAGATAACTGGTTATTTCATACTTTCAATTTTCCTTTACTTTATTAGCCAGCTTTTCAGACAAAATCGAAACACACTACAATTACTAGGTGGCACTTTAGTAACTGTAGTTTATATTTTTGTTCCGCTAGCTCTTATTATCCCTATAGGGTTTCATAGTGGTAAGTACGAATTCAAACTTCTTGTAGGTTTACTAATTCTTATTTGGGCATCAGACTCATGGGCATATTTAGCTGGACGTATGTTCGGAAAAAGAAAACTTTTTGAAAGACATTCTCCAAATAAAACATGGGAAGGCTTTTGGGGATCTGTTCTTTTAACATCTGTTACTGGATATGTTTTAGCTCAAACCGGATTTGGATTAAACACAAAAGAATGGATGATTTTAGGAGCACTGACCGTATTTATTGCAACTGCTGGAGACTTATTTCAATCTATGTTAAAGAGAGCTTCAAACCTAAAAGATTCAGGAAACATACTTCCTGGGCATGGAGGTATACTAGACCGATTTGATTCAATTCTATTCGGTTTACCCGCCTTCTATCTCTATTTTTATTACCTAAGCCCATTAATAAATTCTTAAAAAAAATCGATACATGTTTCACAAAGAGGGATTTACAATAATTAGGAACACACTATTAGGCCTACTAACCATTAATTTTAGCGCATGGTATTTTGCGGGAGGATTCAATTGGGCCGTATTGCTACTTGTTTTAATAAGTCTAATTTTTCTTGTTTTGGTACTTCAATTTTTCAGAAATCCAAAAAGAGATACCCAACTTAATGCAAATCAAATAATTGCTCCCTGCGATGGAAAAGTGGTTGTAATAGAGGAGGTTGTGGAACATGAATATTTCAAAGACAAAAGAATACAGGTTTCTATATTCATGTCGCCTTTAAATGTACACGTAAATAGATACCCTATATCTGGAGCCGTTAAACATGCAAAATACCATCCTGGAAAATTTTTAGTTGCTTGGCATCCCAAATCATCCATCGAAAATGAAAGAACCACTGTGGTGGTAGAAAATGAAACGACAGGTCCTATATTGTTCCGTCAAATTGCTGGAGCAGTTGCTAGAAGAATAATTATGTACTCGAAAGTGAAAGATACTGCCGTACAAGGAAAAGACATGGGCTTTATTAAGTTTGGATCTAGAGTAGACCTTTTTCTGCCATTAGATGCTAAAATAAACAGCAATCTAAACGATGTTGTAAAAGGTGGGATAACAGTTATTGCGACTTGTTAAAATAAACCTAACAATTCTTTTAAGTGCGTTATTTCGTAACTAACTTTTTTGTTTTGATATAGATTTTCTGGGTTAAAAAAGACAGAGGTCAAGCCTGACTTTTCTGCACCAATACAATCTACCTCAAAATTATCTCCAACCATAACACTTTGATCAGCCTTAGCTTTGGCTGCTGCTAATGCATATTCGAATATTTTAGCATGAGGCTTGGTAACTCCAGCTTTTTCTGAAGTAATAATTTGATCGAAGTATTGATTCAAATTAGCCGCCTTCATTTTAATTGACTGAACCTCTTCAAATCCATTGGTAATAATATGGAGTTTGTAATTAGATTTCAATTGGGTTAAAACCTCATGGCAATCTTCAAATAAGTTTGACTTATAAGGCCCTATTCTAACATATTCATCTCCCAAGGTTTGAGCTAGTTCAAAATTATCTATACCAAAAAATTTAAATGTATGTTCAAAACGAACAGTTCTTAAGCTTTCTTTAGAAATTTTATTGTCCCGATACAAATCCCACAATTCATCATTTATCTCGATATACTTGGAGTAAAATACAGAAAAAGACGGGAAATAATTTGAGAGTTTTAAGTCCTGGTATAACTCGGTTAAGGTCTCATGCGCATTTTTATTAAAATCCCATAATGTATGATCCAAGTCGAAAAAAATATGTTTGTATTTCATTAAAATAAGTATAAAAAAGTGGATAAGGTAACAGACCAAAATACTACAGACATACACAAAATAGCTCTAACCATGACAGAGTTTGCATCAAAAAAACGAGCCGCTAAAAAAGAGCCTATCGGTATAGAAATTAAAATAGGCGAAAGGAGTGCAATACCAAACATTCCGTAATCTCTGATAAGCAGTACGTAAAATTTATTTTTTTTAGTGAATATTTTCTTTTTCTTAGTGTTAGACTTAAAATAATTTGGGAAAAAGAGAATTAATTTACTCCCAAGTTTAAAAAACAGTAAAACGCCCGAAATCCCTCCAACAGAAGTTAACAGTATAGATTGAATGTAACTAAAACCAAAAGACTTTGCCAAAATTGGGCCAGCAAAAAACTTAACTGCACTCGTTAAAAAAACACTAACTATTTCATACCAGGCGGTCATATATTTTAATTAAGTTATTTTAAAAATTTGAGTAATAATGGTAAACGATTTATTTTTAAGTTTTGGTACGTCTCATTTTTTGCGCCAAAACTTTTATAAAAACGAGCTAAATTTAAATCATTAGATCCCTCAAAATCAAAAATCAAACCAGAGTTAGCTGATTCCTTAAGAAAGGAGTCGATTAAAAAAGGCATGGCACCCAGCTCTTTCCCCTCTTTAGAGTTTCCAGTAAATAGCATAACTACTCTTGTAGGGCTAAACAATAAAAACATGCCGGCTAAGGGTCTATTTCCTTCGCCATAAGCCATCCATATTTGACCGCAGTTTTTATGTATTGCTACGTGCATTATAGTTTCTAACCTTTTGTAATCTTCTTCAGAAAAATGTTTGATTGTTTTACCCTTATCCGCTCTAAATAGATTTATTAAGCCGTTTGGAGAATCATTTTTAAAAAGTTGTAAATTCTGTGTTAAACTTTTTTTCAGGTTTCTACTTAGGTTTTTGGAATACTGTCCCTTTACCTCTTCGTAAGCCTTGTCCAGTTGAATAACATAATTATTGTTTGTTCTTATTTTAATGGACGAGCTTTGATTTACGTCTGCATTAAAATTCATATTCAAATCAATAAATCGATAAGAATCTGGAATGGCATCTACAAAATCATTAATTCTAGTTAAGCTACTGCATGTTAAAGAAAACAAACCCAATTGCTGTACCCAAAAAGGAGTGCTGGAGTAGGTTAATTTATATTTAGATTTTGACGGCAAAGGAAAAACAGCTTCATAATCATTTAAAACCAAAGCATCCCATTGGTTTGTTACTATGTCTAAATACCACGAAAAAGCATACGGCAAACAGTTTACTGACTTACGGATGCATTTGTCCCATTTTTCGGTATCAACGTCTTTATGTTTTATAAATTTTATCATCGAGAGGCTTCTTTAATTGTGTATTCAAATACTTGTTTCCATTGGTTCCAATGCCTGTTATCACTAACCGTTTCGTTATGCCATAAACTAATGAAAGTACCGTTTACCTTTTTTACCCTATCTATAAGTTCTTTAACTAAATACTGTGCGTCATCTACCGGCAACTCCATGTACTCATTAAGCGTACCGTCCATAATTGCAAAGGGATGAAGCTCTAATTGGGTTTGAATTTCCATATCTAAGTCGAAAAAATAGAAAGGCAATGAGGTTCCAGCTCTAAATCCAACTTGAGAGGCATAGCCCATAGTATAGTCTTCCTTTATACCTTGGTCTATTAATCGTCGATAGGTAGTTGGCAAATCCAGTTTTAAAAAATGTTGGCGACTCCTTATTACCTCTCTATTGGTTATAGATTCTAGTCGTTTTATCTCTATAGGTAGTTTTTCTGAGTAGTTATTAGAAGCCCAAGAAGGATGAATACCAACTTGAACATAATCAGCTAAAGACTTTATAAGAGTTTGGAATTTTTTACTGGTAACAGGAATGTTTTTATCGTTGTGCCCATAATCTGCTAATAAGAAAAAGTAGATCGACTTAATTTCATACTTTTTCTGTAATCTTAACAAATATTCAAAAGTATCGTAAGGGTCCTTTTCTTTGCCAACCAAAACTCTAAACCTTTGTTTAAGTCCATGAAAATCTAAACTCAAAATAGACTTAATGCTTGCAGCCAAATTACGAACCATTCCTTTTTCCAAATAACAATAGGCATTGTCTACATCAATAGTATTTATAAATTTAAATTGTCGCTTGGTGGGCTCGAATTCTGAGAATTTGGCTTGTAATACTTTCACCAAATCCACAAGCCAATATTCTATAATCGGGGTTTTAAGAAACCCATTTTTGTAGGCAATACTTTCTTTGGCTGGAAATCGGTGAAAACGATCTTTAATATGTGGTAAATACTCTTCGTATCTGCTTAAAAGGTAAAAACTACAGGCGAAAACATCGAAGGGTAATGCTGAATTTTCGGTTTGCTCAAAAAATACTTTTTGCCCATTCCACGAACTTACATTCATAGAATAATCTACAATTCCTTTATCAAAAAGTAAAGCATGTGAACTAAAAAACAACTCATTACTTAAAGGGTTTTTAGTATACGAAATTTTAATTCCATTAAAAGCGATAAATTCTTCTACTTGACTAGTAAGACTTACCTCATGACCCAAAAACTTCTTAAAAATTGTTTGAAATGTGTACTCTACACGAGGTGTAATTTTATGAGTATATACGAGAATCATGATAGGTTTTTAATTATTTTTTGGCAAATAAAGTCAGCACTATTTCCGTTACCAAATATTTGGGGAAAGCTTAAATCTTTAGTTAAAAATAAATCAAACTGCCTATTTAATTCGTTTTCATCTGCATCAACAAGAGCTGCCATTCCGCTTTGTATAACCTCTACCCATTCTGTTTCAGGGCGTAGAATTAGGCAAGGTTTTTTAAAGAAATAAGCTTCTTTTTGTACACCACCCGAGTCTGTAATAATGAGTTGAGAATTCATTTCTAGCGTAATCATCTCTAAAAATGAAACAGGTTTAATCATCTTTAGATATGGATGATTTGTAAGTGCTTGAAATTCCTCCTCGGAAAAGGAACTCTTTAAAGACTTGAGCGTTCTTGGGTGCACTGGAAAAACAATAGGTTTGCGGTGTTTTTCTGCCAGGTTAACTAGCATGCTACAAATGCTGCGTAATCTTTCTAATACATCTGTATTTAAAGGTCTATGTAAAGTAAATAGTAAAAAATTATTTTTAACTAATTCATTTTCTAAAAGTATGGAATCGTTTGTTTGTTTTGAAAAAAACAAGGAGTTGTCATACATTATATCGCCACAAGCATAAACCTTTGGAGCATTTATTGAACACTTTAAATTACTGTGTAAAATAGATTCATTTTTGAGGTTAGCTATAGCGGTTTTTGTAGGACAAAACAAGAGACTTGAACAATGGTCTGTAACTATCCGATTTATCTCCTCGGGCATAGCTTTATTAAAAGAACGAAGACCTGCCTCTACATGGATCAATGGAATATGCGCTTTTGAAGCAGCTAGTGCACCTGCTAATGTAGTATTGGTATCTCCGTAAACCAAAAGGGCATCTGGTTTTTCAAGTAACAAAACTTTATCGAGTTCTTTAAGTATTTCTGCTGTCTGTTCAGAATGACCTTTGGCTTTTAGCTTAAACTGATAACTTGGCTTTGGTATGCTCAGTTGTTCAAAAAAAACAGCAGACATGTTTGCATCGTAATGTTGTCCACTATGAACAATAATTTCGTTCAACTTTGTAGAAAAGGAGTTTTGTACCGCACGGCTAATTGCTCCTGCTTTAATAAATTGTGGACGCGCTCCAATTAACGTGATGATTTTTAACATGTACTTATTTTGCACAAATGTAACGAAAACATTAAATCCTGCCTAAGTCAGCAAAACTAAAATAAGACTGGTCCGTAACAATTATATGGTCTAAGAGCTGAATATCCATTAAAGAAGCCGCAGCCTTTACTTTGTCTGTTACTACTTGATCTGCTTTACTCGCTTTTAAGGTTCCTGATGGGTGGTTGTGGCAAAGTATAAGCCCTGTAGCATTTAGCTTTAAAGCTTCCTTTAGTATCAACCTTACATCAACTACGGTTGCAGTCATTCCTCCCTGGCTAATCTTACTCTTTACAAGTACTTTGTTTGCATTGTTTAAATAGATAACCCAAAACTGTTCTATTTCTAAATCTTCTAATAGTGGTTTCATTAAATCGTAGGCATCTTTGCTAGAAGTAAGTTCAGATCGTACAATCGTATCGCTTAGTCTACGTCGTCTTCCTAGTTCTAAAGCTGCCATTAGTGTTATTGCTTTAGCCTCCCCTATACCCTTTACAGAGGTAAAGTCTTTAAGATTAAGTTTTGCTAAGGAGGAAAGGTTGTCGTTGGCTAGGTAAAGAATTTCTCTAGCAACCACGAGTGCAGACCTATCGGCGGTTCCAGATCGTATAAGAATGGCTAGTAATTCGGTGTCGCTTAGGGCTGATTTTCCTTTTAGGATAAACTTTTCTCTTGGTCGATCATTTACCGCCCAACTTTTAATTGAATTTTTATACATAATTTATGGCTCAAATTATATTATAAAAATAAAGATACAAAAAAAGCCTTCCAGTATGGAAGGCTTTTAAAGTTCATTAAAGGTTGTACAACTAAAGTGCAGAAATCCTTTTAGCTAACTTAGATTTTAAGTTTGCTGCTTTGTTTTTATGTATGGTACCTCGCTTAGCTAATTTATCAATTTTAGCTACTAGACTTGGCATGGCTGCTACTGCAGTTGCCTTATCTTCTTCAAGACGTATATCTCTTAAAGAGTTACGCATTGTTTTGTGGTAATACTTGTTGTTAAGAGCCTTCGGCTTATCTGAGCGAATTCTTCTTAATGTTGATTTATGATTAGCCATAATCTTCTACTTAGCTTTAATAATTTTTATAGTAGTCCGTAGGGGAATCGAACCCCTGTTGCATGGATGAAAACCATGAGTCCTAACCCCTAGACGAACGGACCGTGATCCTTTTAAGGGCTGCAAATTTAACAAGAAATTTTGACCCAAACAAGAATTTATACTAAAAGAACTTTTCTTTTGTAGTCCGTAGGGGAATCGAACCCCTGTTGCATGGATGAAAACCATGAGTCCTAACCCCTAGACGAACGGACCGTAGCAAAGCTTTTTGCTTTAGCGAGTGCAAATGTAATAAAATTATGTTTCCTTGAAAGTCAAATCAAACAAATATTTAGCTTTTTTAATTCCCAAATAGAGTCTATACTTTCGAGTAAAACACTTTTTTGTTTGCTTAGTAAGCTTTGGCAAATAGCACTCGTTTATTGGAGGGTGCCCCAGTAAGAATACACTTACCTTCTTCTTCTTTGGCATCCAAAGGAATGCATCTAATTGTGGCTTTGGTTAAGTCTTTAATTTTATCTTCTGTTTCTTTTGTGCCGTCCCAGTGGCAAGATAAAAATCCGGTTTTGGTGTTCAACAAATCCTTAAAGCTATCAAAGTCATTTACCTCTGTAATGTGCGCATCTCTATAAGCTAAAGCTTTGTCGTATAATCCGTTTTGAATTTCATTCAAAAGTGTTGGAATTGCTATTTCAACATCCTCCATATTCATGAATTGTTTTTCTAAAAGATCTCTTCGAGCTACTTCTACAGTACCCTTCTCTAAATCTTTAGGGCCAATGGCAATACGAACAGGAACTCCTTTTAACTCATACTCATTAAACTTCCAGCCCGGTTTAAAACTGGTTCGGTTGTCGTACTTTACAGTTACCCCCTTTGCTCTAAGAGCTTTCATAAGCTCCTTGGCTTTTTCATCAATTTGTTCTAATTGCTCATCATTGCGATGTATAGGAACGATTACTACTTGCCACGGCGCTAAATTTGGAGGCAAAACCAAGCCTTTATCATCGGAGTGGGTCATTACCAAAGCGCCCATTAAACGGGTAGAAACCCCCCAAGATGTAGCCCATACGTAATCTAATTTCCCTTCTTTAGATTGAAACTTTACATCGAAAGCCTTAGCAAAATTTTGACCTAAAAAATGGGAAGTTCCAGCCTGTAAAGCCTTACCATCTTGCATTAAAGCTTCAATACAATAGGTTTCTAGGGCTCCAGCAAAACGCTCAGATTCTGACTTTACACCTTTTACAACTGGAATAGCCATAAAATCTTGTGCAAAATCTGCGTACACATCACACATTTGTTTTGCCTCTTGCAAGGCCTCTAATTTAGTGGCATGAGCGGTATGCCCTTCTTGCCACAAAAATTCTGAAGTTCTTAAAAACAATCGGGTTCTCATTTCCCAACGAACTACATTTGCCCATTGATTAATAAGGAGGGGTAAATCTCTGTACGATTGAATCCACTTTCTATACGTATCCCAAATAATTGTTTCTGAAGTTGGGCGAACAATAAGCTCCTCCTCTAATTTTGCATCTTCGTCCACAATAACACCTTTTCCGTTTGGATCATTTTTTAAGCGGTAATGTGTTACTACAGCGCATTCTTTTGCAAATCCATCAACGTGAGAGGCCTCTTTGCTAAAATATGATTTTGGGATAAATAGCGGGAAATAGGCATTTACATGACCCGTTTCTTTAAACTTCTTATCGAGTTCGGCTTGCATTTTTTCCCATATTGCATATCCGTAGGGTTTTATAACCATACAACCACGTACGCCTGAGTTTTCTGCTAAATCGGCCATTACTACCAATTCGTTATACCATTTGGAGTAATCTTCCGTTCTGCTAGTGAGTTTCTTTGCCATTTGTATCTAAGAAAATTGGAATAATAATTGCTAACTTAGCTTCTTAATTAAGCATTGCAAATCTATGAAATAAAGATTTACAATGAATTTCTTTAGACAGAAATCCACCTTCCATTTGTCTACTAAATACTAGAGAACAGAATTATGAAAAATATACTTAAACTTTTTGTGCTGAGCCTAACGATAAGCTCATTTGTAAGTAATGCTCAAGGCACCCAAAATTGGTATGCCGACGATATTTATTATAGTTCGGATGAAAAAGAGGTGAATTATCTTGAATTTATTTATGAGCAAGAGGATGCGTACGACACCTACTCTGAAGACTCGGAGGATTATTATGAAGATGAAATGTCTTACTCAATGAGAATAAGTAGATTTCATCGAGATTATTACGGCTCCTCTATCAATTTCAATTACGGGTATTTTCACGATCCTTATGGCTTTGAATTCGGTTTTGGCTGTATGCCGGTTTATTCTTCCTTTTACAACAATAACTTTTACGGTGGTTATTACGGTTACAACAACTTTTACAATCCCTGGAACTCTCCTTGGAACAATAGCTTTTATGCTTGGAACAATCCTTACGGGTTTAATTACGGGTTTGGATTTGGGTATGGATATTCTCCCTATATGTACGACCAGCCTTTTGTTTACTCTACAAACTCAACCTATGGTCATCGCGAAAGCATGGGAAACAATTTAACCAGCAGTTCAATTAGAAACAACCAAATTACTGGAGGGAATAGAAATCCAGAGCTGGCCAAACGAAATGTAAACATAAATAGATCGGACTACTCGACAAGCAGCAAAAAAAGTACTTATAATCCTAAAAAAGTTCGAAGTTCTTTCGAGTTCAACACAAACAAACAGCATAAATCGAGTACAGGAATTAAAGGCAAAAAAGCTTCTAAACCCTCTTCACTTAAACTAAACAACAAAACATCAAAAAGATCTTCATCTAAGGCTAAACCAAACTATTCTCCAAGACGAAGCTCATCAAACAACAGACCTTCAAACACTAATAGATCCACCTCTACTCCAAGTAGAAGACCAAGATAAATTCCTATGATCTACAGACTAAGTTTAGTATTTACGTTATTTTTTGTTTTGTCCGCACAAGCACAAAACCACATTGACGCACTGCGTTATTCGCAAGAATCTCTTTGGGGATCTGCAAGGTACGTTGCCATGGCCGGTGCATTTGGAGCGCTCGGAAGCGACGGTAGTACTGCCAGCCATAACCCTGCAGGAATTGCAACATTTACAAACAGTCAGTTTGGCGGAGGTTTAAATTTAAATAAATTGGATTCTGATGGTTTTAAATCCAACTCCTCTTTTAATTCGCCTAATTCGTTTGCAAAAAATAATTCGGTATCCATTCCAAACCTTAACTATATAAGTGCCAATATACTTAGTCCAGACATGGCCGGCGATTGGGATAGACTTAACTTTGGTTTAGGCTACAACAAGCTAGACGATTACAATAAGTCTATTTACTTAGAAAGTACAAATAGTTTTAACTCTTTAAGTGCAGGAATAACGAGCAATGCAAACGGTAATATCTATGAAAACTTAAGTTCAATTGGCCAATTGGCTTATGCGACTTACCTAATAGACACCATTGGGAATGACATTAGCTATATTAGTCCTGCTGGCGAAATAACCAACAGAACACAATCGTTTAAAAACACTACTTCTGGCGGAAGACGAGAGTTTTACCTTAGTTTTGGTACAGCCTACCAAAAGAAGTTGTTTTTGGGTGCTACTTTAGGTTTTCCCAATATCGAATACAGAGAAAGAAGTGTACTTACAGAAAGTAATTTCGAAGGAGCTAAAGATGGCCTAACTTCATTTAACTATGCTTCAGACTTATACGTTCAAGGTTCTGGTATAAACTTAAAACTCGGTTTGATTTACAAGATAGACGATGCTATACGCTACGGATTTGCACTCCACACCCCTACCTATTATGAAATTCAAGAAGAATATTCTTCTGAAATGAATACAAGTTTTGGCAACGATTCTATGCATTCTGCAGCAACTTCTTTAGGGCTTTTTGACTATGGCTTAACCAGCCCTTTCAAAATGATTAACAGCCTCTCATTTGTGTTGAAAAAACGCGCTATAATTAGCATTGAGCATGAGTATTTAGATTACTCTTCAGCTAAATTAAATTCTGACTTTTACCGATTTTCAAATGAAAATGAAACCATCAATACAGCCTATACCAGCACGAGTAATGTTAAGATTGGAACAGAAGTTAGAGTACATCCACAAATGAGTATAAGAGGCGGTTATGCTTACTATGGCAGTCCTTTTACAAACCGTAATAATGACACTAGTAAAGAATACTTAACCTTTGGCTTAGGTCTGCAAGTAAATCAGTATTTCTTTGATTTTGCGCTGGTTAATTCATACAACAGAACAAATAGATCTTTATACTCAGGATCTGAAGAAGCGAGCTTAAGTAACCGAAATGAGCAAATACTTATATCGGGTGGTTTTAAATTCTAATGTTTGAAAACAAAAAAGGCTTCCAAATTGGAAGCCTTTTTTTATACAACTATTTTAAAGCTATTCAGCTTCATCAATCCCAGCCATAAGCTTATCTACCAGTACACGACCGCAGTGTTCGCATACAATAACTTTTTTACGAGCTGCAATGTCCATTTGTCTTTGTGGTGGTACGGAATTAAAACATCCTCCACAGGCGTCTCTGAGAACAGGAACTACTGCAAGGCCATTTCTTACAGAGCTTCTTAAACGCTTGTAAGCATTTAGTAAACGCTCGTCTATTACTTTTTCAGCAACAACCGAAGCTTTACCTAGCTTTTCTTCGTCTTTCTTAGTTTCAGCTATAATTCCATCTAACTCTGCATTTTTAGCTTCTAAATCTCCGCTACGGTCTTGCAAACGCATTTTAGCGCCAGAAATAACATCCATTTTAGCAGCTATCGAAGCTTTAGCTTCTCTAATTCTCTTTTCAGCTAATTCAATTTCTAAAGTTTGGAATTCGATTTCCTTATTTAAAGAATCAAATTCTCGGTTGTTTCGAATGTTTTTCAATTGCTCATCGTACTTCTTTATAAGAGCTTTGGAATCTTTCATTAAAGATTCCTTTTCTTTTATAGATCCGTCGAACGTAGCTATTTCATCGTTTATATTCGTAACACGAGTTTGCAAACCTGCAATTTCGTCTTCTAAATCTTGAACTTCTAGTGGTAATTCGCCACGTAAAATTTTAATCTTATCGATTTCAGTGTCTATAGATTGAAGTGTGTATAGTGCAACTAGCTTCTCTTCAACAGTAGATTGTTTTGCTTTAGCCATTTTTTATAGATAATTGATAGGATTGGTATTTACCTCTGATAAATGAACTGCAAATTTAAGAAATTTTTTGCGAAGAAAATCAGCAATCAAGTCCTTAGTATATTGTTCACTTTCGTAATGCCCAACATCGGCTATTATAATCTTGTTATCGGCGTCAAAAAACTCGTGGTATTTAAAGTCGCTAGACACAATAACATCAGCACCAGAGCGAATTGCTGCTTGTAATAGAAAACTACCAGATCCTCCGCAAATCGCAATTTTTTTAATTTTACCATCCCCTATTTTAGTAAATCGAATTCCCTTTGCATTTAAGTTCGATTTTAATTCTAACAAAAAGTCTAAGGGCATTTTAGCTTCCGAAAGCTCACCTAGGAGGCCAGAACCAATGTTTTGATTTTCGTTATCCAGGCTTAAAATACGGTAAGATACTTCCTCGTATGGATGAGTTGATTTTAAAGAGGAAAGCACTTTAGTTTCTAAATAAGCTGGAAATAAGACTTCTATTCGTTCTTCTGCTACCTCTTCTCGAACTTCTTTTTCTCCTACTTGAGGGTTTGAGTTTGAAGATCCTTTAAAGGTTCCCTTTCCAGATACAGAAAAGCTACATTCGGAGTATTCTCCTAGGCTTCCTGCTCCAACACTATAAAGACTGTTTCTTACTTTTTCAGCTTGATCGGTCGGAACATAGCTCACTAATTGTTTGATGATTGACTTTTTAGGAACCAGTATTTGCGTGTTGATTAAGCCTATTTTATTTGCCAGCATCTTGTTTACGCCTGTATCTACATTGTCTAAATTTGTATGTATGGCGTACAAGGCTATGTCATTTTTTATTGCTTTTACAAGAGTGCGTTCTACGTAATTTGCTCCTGTAAACCGCTTTAAACCTTTAAAAACAATAGGATGATGGGAAACAATTGCATTACACCCTTTAGCTATAGCTTCTGCCACCACCTCTTCAGTACAATCTAAACTTACCAACACTCCCGTAAGCTCAACAGAAGTATCCCCTACAATTAATCCGCTGTTATCATAAGACTCCTGATAGGCTAAAGGCGCCCAATCTTCTAAAGAGTTACAAAGTTCTTTTATTTTCATACAATTAAATTTTAAGCAAAATAATGGTTTTTTTCCAATAGCATTCATCATTAGAATGTGTATTTTCGAAAAATGAATCGCATTAAATTCTTCTTATGTCCATTTTCCTTTGTGTACGGCATGGTTACTTCGGTAAGAAACGCCTGCTTTGACTTGGGTATATTAAAACAATACGCATCTAAAGTACCCCTTATTAGCGTTGGTAATTTAAGTATGGGTGGCACTGGAAAAACACCTCACGTAGCCTACATCTCTACCGTATTATCTGGTGAAAAAATTGCTGTAATTAGTAGAGGATATGGCAGAAAAAACTCAAACTTAATCCTTGGCGATACTAGCATATATAGCACTGCAGATATTGGAGATGAGCCAATGGAACTCCTCAGAAAATTTGAAGGTGAGAATTTCAAAATGCTAGTTGAAGCAGATCGAAAAAAAGCGCTCCAATATATTGAACAAAAATTTCCGAACACTAAACTTGTAATTTTAGATGATGGATTTCAACATCGTTATGTAAAACGCACTTTAAACCTATTGCTTACAGATTATAGTAAACTATTTTACAACGATTATATAGTGCCAGTAGGCACATTACGCGAATCTAGAGCAGGAGCAAAAAGAGCCGATGTAATTGTCGTTACGAAATGTAATCCATCTATTAGCTTTCAAGAAAAAAACAATATAAAGATGCACCTTGCAAAATATACGGATGCAATGGTCTACTTTTCTAAAATTGAGTACAAAGGATTTAAGAACGAGCATGGGTATTTACTAGATCCAAGTAAAACCTATTTGGTAATAACAGGTATTGCAAAACCAGATCCAATATTCAAACACCTGGCAGAACAAAGCATTAGCTTCGAATCATTAACTTTCTCAGACCATCATAATTTTAGCTCAACAGACGTGAATAAAATCGTTTTAAAAAGCAAGACATTTAGCGGAATTATTACTACAGAAAAAGATTGGATGAGGTTAAAAGAAACAAAACTAAAGGAATTGAGTTCTCTGGAGGTTTACCGACTAGAAATTGGAATAACTATTGTTGGAGAAAAAGAAGCACTTGAGTTTGAGAAACTCATTATTGAAACCCTAAATTAAGCACAAAATGAAAAAGACTCTCTACTTACTTATAGGCCTATTAAGTCTAAACGGCTTTGCACAAATCAACCAAAACCTAGAGTTACTCTTTCATTGGAGCGAAGACAGTTTAGTAGGCTCTGCAGCCTACAACAATACCTACAATGAAGTTTGGGGTTTTGTAGAAAATGAAAGAGAGTATGCCGTAATAGGCTCTACAGCTGGTACACATATTTTTGACGTAACTGATGCCACAAGCAGTACAGAAGTTCAGTTTATTCCAGGTGAAGATTTTGGCCCAGCAATTATTCATAGAGATTACCACGACAGAAATGGTTTTCTATACGCTGTAAGCGACGAGGGAAATAGCTCTTTGCAAATTATTGACCTACAATTTCTTCCAGACAGCGTAACTGTTGTTTACGACTCCAATGAGCTCATTAGAAGTTCTCATAACATCTTTATTGATGAAAAAATGAATACCCTGTATGCTTGTAACGTAAGAAAAGGAAACTCGGGAGGCGGATCAACCTCATTGGTATTGTACGACATTAACGAACCAGCAAACCCTGTTCATTTGATAGATTATGTAGTACCAGGAACCGGATACGGTGTGCACGATATGTGGGTTCGAAATGATACTGCGTTCTTAAACAATGGAGGCGATGGTTTATTTGTCGTTGATTTTTCAGACCTAAACACACCTCAAATTATTGGCTCTTTAACAGAGTATCCAGACAAAGGTTACAACCACTCAGGTTGGCCAACTCAAGACCTACAAACCTATATAATGGCCGATGAGGATTGGGGGTATGATATGAAGGTTTTAGACATTAGCAATCTTTCCGACATTAGTGTGACTGCAACATTCAGCTCAGAAATTCATGCAAATTCAATCCCTCACAACCAAATTATAAAAGGAGATTTACTTTATGTATCCTCTTACCACGATGGGCTTCAAGTTTACAATATATCAGATACTGAGAATCCAACAAAAGTTGCCTCGTACAACACCTATTTATTAAACGATCACCAATCGTATCGAGGAGCTTGGGGAGTCTATCCTTTACTGCCTTCTGGAAACATTTTAGTTTCGGACATGCAATACGGACTTTACGTATTAACTCCTAGCATGGACTTTAGTATTGCTAAAGGACAGGAGGATACTAAGCTAAAAGTATATCCTAATCCAGCTCAAAAAGAAATTAGAATTGCTCTACCAGAAAACGAAACAAACCTTTCTGTTTTAATTTACGACAGTAAGGGTTTAGAAATTTTAAAAACTGAGCTATTTGAAAAGGTAAACTTAGTAAATACGAGCGAATTAAATAGAGGGATTTACTTTCTAAAAGCACAAGGAGAAAGAAGACTATATCAAGAGAAACTTATCCTAAGGTAATCGTATAAATAAGCATTCACTTTTGTATATTTACCTTTAAATTTTAGAGGAATATGTCGATCGATTATACGAAATACGAAACAGTAATAGGACTGGAAATTCATGTACAATTAAACACGCTTAGTAAAGCGTATTGTTCTGATTCTACAATGTATGGTTCAGCACCAAACACTCATATTAGCCCGGTTTCTTTGGGGCACCCAGGCACTTTACCCGTATCTAACTCTAAGGTTTTAGAATCTGCAATAAAATTAGGCCTCGCTTTAAACTGCACAATAAGAGAAAGAAATGAATACGCTAGAAAAAATTACTTCTATGCCGATTTACCTAAAGGATACCAAATTACTCAAGACAAAACTCCAATTTGCGACGGCGGCTACATAAACATTACCGACAAAGAAGGAAACCCAAAACGCATAGACCTTACTCGAATACACATGGAGGAAGATGCTGGTAAAAGCATACACGATATAGATCCATTTGACTCTTTAATAGATCTTAATCGTGCAGGTGTTGCACTTTTAGAAATTGTTACCGAACCCGTTTTACGTTCTGGAGAAGAAGCCTACAGTTTTGTTACTGAAATAAGAAAGCTTGTACGATATTTAGACATTTGTGATGGAAATATGGACGAGGGATCTATGCGTTGCGATGCAAACATTTCTGTACGCTTAATTGGAGAAACCGATTTGAGAAATCGTGTTGAAGTAAAAAACATGAACTCCATAAGAAATGTTCAAAAAGCTATAGAGTTAGAAACAAAAAGACAAATTGAAGTTTACGAAAACCAAGGTGAAGTAGGGCAAGAAACAAGAAACTTTAACGCTGCTAAAAACGAAACCTCGGTACTCAGATCAAAGGAAGATGCGCACGATTATAGATATTTTCCCGAACCAGACTTATCCCCTATTATCGTTAAAGAAAAATACATAAGCGAAATAAGGTCTGAGCTTCCTGCGCTCCCAGAAGAACTCTATTTAAAATATACTAAAGAGTATAGTTTATCAGATTACGATGCCAGAAATTTAACCGACTCTAAGGGTATAGCGTTGTATTTTGAGAATATTTTAAAACACACAAAAGAATACAAAATGGCTGCCAATGTAGTTATGGGACCTATTAAATCTCATCTAAACGAATTGGCTATAGATATAGAAGACTTAACAATTGAGGCAAAAAGAATAGGAGAATTAATTGCCTTAATTAAGTCTGGAAAAATATCCAGTTCTAAAGCTAGCCAAGATTTATTTCCTTTAATGGTTAAAAAACCTGAACTAAGCCCATTGCAACTAGCAGAGGAAAATCAATTAATTCAAGAATCAGGTACCGATGCTATTTTGGAATTTGTACAACAAGCCATTGCTAAATACCCAGAAAAGGCAGAAGCTTATAAAGGAGGAAAGAAAAACTTACTCGGCTTGTTTATGGGTGAGGTAATGAAACTTTCTAAGGGTAAAGCAGATCCGAAATCAACAAACCAACTATTAAGAGACGAACTTGAAAAGTAAATTATGCGAATTTTAGTTACTCCATTACTACTAATTATTGTTTTACTTTCTGCTTGCCAACACAAAATGAAGGCACCAAAAGGTGACTTTACTATACATGGAGAAGTGGCAGGGATTGACACCATTATCTTTGAGAAGATTGAAGCAGATAAACTCTTATTAATTGATACCATTTATGCAGTTAATGGCGAATTTGCAGCATCCAACACGCTTAGTGGATCTGCTTTCTTCTTGCTAAGAACTACAGATGGAGAAGGAATAAATGTATTAATTGAAAAAGGTGAAAACCTTGAAATAGGAGGCTCTAGAAATGGATGGGCTCAAAACTATACTGTTACAGGCTCTAAAGGTTCGAATTTAATACTTGCACTAAACCAGAAACTTAATGCATTTGAGCTTGTTATTGATGCTATCTATGAGGAAGCAAAAGAAGCACAAAAAGAAGACTTTATCGACATTCAAGAACGCTTTAACTTTGCATTTGACAAACATATCAGCTATCTAAAAGATTTTATAGACACAAACATTGGTTCAAAGGCAAGTATTCTTGCTCTTTTTCAATCTGTTAAAGGAGAGAACATCTTAAATCTACAAAGCGACTTTGATTATTACAATAAGGTAAACGAAAGTTTTGCTGGAAAATGGCCAACATCAACACATAGTAAATTGCTCTCCGAAATTCTAAATTTGGCCTACGCTCCAGACTTTACAATGGAAAATATTAATGGAGATAGCATAGGCTTAAACGACTTTAAGGGTAAGTTAATTTTAATAGATTTTTGGGCGTCTTGGTGCAAACCATGTCGTTTGGCAAACCCTAAAATGGTAGAGCTTAACAAAGAATTTAAACCATTAGGCTTAGAAATGATTAGCATATCTCTGGATGGAACTCCGCAGCAAAAAACACCTGATATGGATTGGAAATTAGCGGTAAAAGAAGACCAGCTCAACTGGACACAATTGAGTGAACTTAAAGGTTGGTCCTCTGAAATTAGAAATTTATACGATTTTACAAGTATTCCCTATACCATTCTTATTAATACAGACGGCAGAGTGATCGGTCATAACCTAGACCACGCTACTCTAAAAGCAAAAATTGCCGAAATTTTACAAAAATAAATGTCTGTAAAAACAAAAATATATTTTGCTTCCGATTTTCACCTGGGTGCCCCAAACTACTCGGATAGTATGGCTAGAGAGCACAAAATAGTTTCATGGCTTTCACAAATTCAGAAAGATGCAAGTGAAATCTACTTGGTTGGTGATATATTTGACTTTTGGTACGAATGGAAACATGCCATTCCTAAAGGACATGTTCGTATACTTGGTAAATTAGCTGAAATATGCGATTTGGGTATTCCAGTTCATTTCTTTACTGGCAACCACGATCTTTGGACTTTTGGCTACTTAGAACAGGAAATAGGCATGAAAGTATACCGAAACCCGATACAGGTAACATTACAAAACAAAAAATGTTACATCGGGCATGGAGATGGTTTAGGTGATGGTGATAAGAAATACAAAGTTTTAAAAAACCTATTTACGAGTCGAAGTTGTCAATGGCTTTTCTCTAGACTTCATCCAAACTTTTCTTTTGGTTTGGCTAATTTATTATCTCGTAAAAGTAGGATTGCAAACAAAGAGAGCGATGCTATTTTTAAGCGAAGTGAAAATGAATGGTTGGCTAATTACTCTAAAGATATCCTTGAAAAGTCTCATTTTGATTATTTCATTTTTGGCCACAGGCATTTGCCTTTAGATATTGAACTGAACAAATCTAGTAGGTACATAAACCTTGGCGAGTGGCTTAACTACAATTCTTACGGGGTCTTAGAAAATGGTGTTCTTGAGTTAAAATTTTTCCAATCAAACTATTCTAAGGTAGTAAACAAGTAGGGTTTATTTCTAATTTATTCTAAATATCAAATCTGCCAATCGGTTGGCGTAACCTGTTTCATTATCGTACCACGAAACTATTTTCACCATTTTACCGAGTACCGACGTTAATTGAGCATCAAACAAACAAGAGCTAGGATTTCCAACTACATCTATCGATACGATAGGATCTTCGGTGTAAGAAACGTAATTTTTATGTGAGTTGTTAGAAGCCTCCAAAAACACCCTATTCACTTGTTCAATAGTACAATTTTTCTTTACTACAAAGGTAATATCTGTTAAGGATCCATTTGGAACAGGCACCCGTATACCACATCCACCGATTTCGAGATGAGGAAAGATTTTAGAAACAGCTTTTGCTGCGCCGGTGGTAGTTGGAATAATAGACAATGCTCCTGCTCTAGCTCTTCGTAAATCTTTGTGAGGTGTGTCGTGTAAACTTTGATCGGTAGTATAAGAATGGATTGTGGTAATATAAGCCTGTTCTACTCCAAAAAACGTATCGATTAACTGTACCATGGGAGCAGCACTATTGGTTGTACAAGAAGCATTAGACACAATTAAATCAGAAGGTTTTAGTATTGAATCGTTTACCCCTAAAACAATCATTTTAATAGAATCTCCTATAGGTGGAGCAGATAATATAACCTTAGAAGCTCCTGCTTTTATGTGTTTTTGAAGATCTGACTTGGTTAAAAACTTTCCTGAAGCCTCAATTACAACGTCACAATTTGTCCAACAGAGCTTATCTAAGTCCGATTCTTGAGAATAGCTGACTAAATTTCCATCTACAATGAAACCATTTTCAGAAGTCTGTACATCTGCACTAAAAGTTCGATGTATCGAATCGTATTTTAGTAGGTGTGCTAGAGATTTCAAATCGGCTACATCATTTACCGCAACCACTTCAATTCCCTCGCGTTCATGAAGTATCCGAAAAAGGGTTCTACCGATACGTCCAAAACCATTTATGGCTACCTTAATATTCTTCATTTTTATAAAGCTAAAAAAAAGAGGCCCTTGCCTCTTCTCTTATTTTAAATGTTTTTCTGCTTTGTAAGATGAACGAACCAATGGCCCGCTCTCTACATATTGTATACCAAGCTTTAAGCCAATTTCTTTGTACTTAGCAAATTGTTCTGGTGTAACAAAATCTAGTACCGGAAGGTGCTTAGGCGTAGGTTGTAAATACTGGCCCAGTGTCAATACATCTAAACCAACTGCAACCAAGTCTTTCATTGCTTCAATAACTTCACCCTCTGTTTCGCCCAATCCTAGCATAATGCCTGTTTTGGTTCGCATACCTCCCTGTTTTAAATATTTTAAAACCGATAAAGAGCGTTCGTATCTTGCCTGAATACGAACAGAGCGCGTTAATCGTTTAACGGTTTCCATATTATGAGACACTACTTCTGGAGCAACGTCAATTATGCGTTGTACTTGGCCCATATTACCTTTAAAGTCGGGTATTAAGGTCTCCATGGTTGTAGTAGGACTTACTCTGCGTATGGCTTTAACTGTATCAGTCCAAATAATGGATCCACCATCTTTTAAGTCGTCTCTATCAACAGAAGTAACAACAGCATGCTTTACTCCCATTAATTTTACTGACCGAGCAACGCGTTCTGGCTCGGACCAATCTACAGCCTGAGGCTTGCCTGTTGCAACGGCGCAAAACCCGCAAGATCTAGTGCAAATATTTCCAAGTATCATAAAAGTAGCTGTACCCTCGCCCCAACACTCACCCATATTAGGGCAGTTGCCACTTTCGCAAATGGTGTGAAGTTTGTGTTTGCTTACTAGTTTACGTACTTTTTTATAGCTTTCGCCAGTGGGAAGCTTAACGCGTAACCACTTTGGTTTTCCTTGACGAAACTCTTTCTTATCTGTAGGGGTATCTACTGCCATCAATTCTGTATTAAGCTAACAGCGTTAGCAACTAAACATTCAGTATAAGTTTAAACAATTGCTTTTAGGGCTTCAAAACTAATAGAGTTATGAGAAGCATTGTAAACACACTTGCTATCTCTAAACAAAAGTAATTGAGGCGATTGATGCTGAACATCATAAACGACAGCTAATTGATTAGAGATGGAACGAAATTTAATAAGATCTAAATAAAAAGCTTGAACTCCCTCTAGATTGTATGCGCGTTCAAAACGATTTAATGCCATGCTCGATATAGAACATCGAGTACTGTGTTTGAAAACAAAAAAAGGCATAGAGTCCTCTAAGGCTTTGGATATTTGAGAATAGTCTGTTAGTGCTATCCAATTCATTTATGCATTATTATGACTTGCTTCTACCTGAGCCAAACCTGGACAGTTTGAGACAGCACAACAAGATTGAGCAACAAGTGCTACTATAAATAAGGCAACAATAAATACAATCTTTTTCATAATACTAGGTTTTAATTTCAAGCAAAAATACTAAAAATTTCTTGGGTAAAATAGCATCTAAAATGATTGGTAAACATTAAAACGAAATGCGAGTTTAGCAGTTGAAAAAAGCAATAATAAATAGAATTAAAATCCATAGAAAAATAAAAATAGAAGGTAAAAATCAATATGATTTGAAGTACAAAAAACGAGCATAATACCGCATCCTAAAAATAAATCTTATACTTTTACTATATGATTGAGCAATTAAACAATTCTTGGAAAAAAGTACTCCAGTGCGAATTTGACAAAACATATTTCGATGAACTTTCAGATTTTGTAAAACAAGAACGAGAAGAACATTCTATATTTCCGCCGGCCGAATTGTGTTTTGCTGCCTTTAATAAAACAAGCTTTGAAAATACAAAGGTGGTTATACTCGGACAAGATCCTTACCACAATTTTAACCAGGCAAACGGCTTGAGTTTTTCTGTGGGAAAACAAGTAAAGATGCCTCCCTCTTTAAAAAACATTTTTAAAGAACTAAAAACAGACTTGAATTACGAAATGCCTTTAAACGGAAATCTTGAACAATGGGCAAATCAGGGCGTGTTATTGCTTAATGCAACCTTATCTGTTAGGGCACATAAACCCGGATCTCATCAAAAAAAGGGTTGGGAACTATTTACAAATAAGGTAATTGAACTTCTGTCTTTAAAGCGAGAAAATATCGTATTTATTTTATGGGGAAACTACGCACAGCAAAATCAAAACAAAATAGACCAAGGCAAGCATAAAATAATTTCATCTGCTCATCCATCGCCATTTTCGGCCAGAAAGGGCTTCTTTGGATCTAAACCTTTTTCTAAAACAAATAATTACCTAGCATCGGTAGGAAAAGAAAAAATCAACTGGGATTTAAGCCCCAAAACCTATCAACTTTCAATTTAAACTTATCATTTCATAAATGAGCATGGAAATCGTTTACTTACTTACAGGACTGCTTACTGGGTTTATAATGGGAGTGTTATACATCCGATATAAAAAACTAATAAAAGAAGCGGACAAAAACCGGAATTTTGTTTCTATAGAACTCTACCAAATAGAAAAAAATAGAGTTGAAAAAATAGAATTAGAGAACAAAGAAATGCATCATTATATTGGAGATTTAAAGGCTGATGTTTCATCTAGAGACACAAATATACTTCACTTAAAACAAAAAATAAACACAGAAGGAGAAAGACTTTTAGAGCAACAAAAGCACTTAGAACTTAAGTTTGAACAGATGGCAAACAAAATTTTAGAACAAAAATCTGAAAAGTTTGCGCATCAAAACCAAAAAAACATCGACCAAATACTTAAACCCTTAGGTGATAAAATTAAAAGTTTTGAGCAAAGCGTAGAAGATAAATATGTAAAAGACCAAGAAAGTAGAGCTGGTTTGTCTAAGCAAATTTCTATGTTGCAAGTAGCAAATCAAAAAATTAGCCAAGACGCAATTAACCTCACTAGAGCGCTTAAAGGAGATTCAAAAACTCAAGGAGATTGGGGAGAATTTCAATTGGAAGTTCTTTTAGAAAAATCTGGATTAAAAAAGGATGTACACTATCGAACGCAAAATTCTGTAAAAGACCAAGAAGGCAACCAGAAGAGACCGGATTATATTATAGATTTACCAGACAACAAAAATTTAATCATCGATTCTAAAGTATCGCTTACTTCTTATGAACAGTGTATTAATGCAAATTCTGAAGAGGATAAAAAGCGTTATTTGAAACTACATATTGATAGCATTAAAAACCACATACGAGATTTAGCAAGTAAAGACTACCCTAAATTATACAGCATAAATGCACCCGATTATGTTTTAATGTTTATACCAATTGAATCTGCTTTAACTTCTGGTTTACAGGAAGATACAGATATTTTTAATTTAGCTTTAAGTAAAAACATTATTTTAGTGAGCACATCTACCTTGATGGCTACCATGCGAACCGTATGCTTTATATGGCAGCAAGAAAATCAGAAGAAAAATGTACTGGACATTGCAAGACAATCGGGTGCTTTGTACGAAAAATTTTGTGGATTTGTTAGCGACTTAGAGGCTGTGGGAAAAGCTATTGAAACCGCAAACAAAAAATACGAGTCTGCTCAAAACAAGCTGCACACGGGCAGAGGTAACTTAATTTCAAGTGTAGAGAAGATTAAACAACTGGGCGCAAAAACAACTAAAAGCATTTCTAAAGATTTACTAGATAAATCGGAAACAGAATTCTTGACCCATGCCGAATAATCGTACTTTCGCGGCTATGAAAAAAGATCGTTTACAAAAGAGTTTAGAGATTTTCGGATTACAAGCCGTAATGGACGCTGTCCGTGAAGGAAAAGAATTCGATAAAATCTTTATGGAAAAAGGTGTAAATACAGGCTTAGCTATGGAGCTACGAGCACTTTTAAAAGAACATAACATTATGTTTAAAGCGGTACCTGTAGAAAAACTAAATCGCTTAACCCATAAAGAACATCAAGGTGTTTTTGCCTTTGTCTCGCCAGTAAACTTCTTTAGTTTAGGAGATGTATTAATGCAAACCTTCGAAGAGGGTAAGGCTCCGCTTTTCTTAATGCTAGATCGTATTACAGATGTCCGCAATTTTGGAGCAATTACTCGAACAGCAGAAGCATGTGGTGTAAATGCTATTATTTTACCTAAAATTGGAGGAGCACAGCTCAACTCGGACGCCATGAAAACTTCTACTGGAGCTTTAATGCACATTCCTATTTGTCGAGAACAAAACCTTCATCACAGCTTAAAGTACCTTAAAAAAAGTGGACTTAAGATTATAGCTTGTACAGAAAAAGCAGACACAGATCTTTATGAGGTTCCATTTACCGACCCAGTTGTAATTGTTATGGGCTCTGAAGAAGACGGTATTTCTGAGGATATACTAGAATTGGCTGATGCGAATACTCGAATTCCTATGTTCGGTAAAACAGAGTCTTTAAATGTTTCTGTAGCTACCGCAGTTATTTTGTACGAAGCAATTCGTCAAAGACAATTAGAAGTTTAGTCCCAAGGGAGTTTTTGGTAAATATAATTGGGACTTAAAACGAGGTCCTTCATCTCTGTGTGAAATACTTTGGTTGTTGACGCGGATGTTGGAGGCACAATCCATGACCAATCTGCAGCAACCTCTCTTCCTTCCTTTGCTTCTTGTCGCATAAACTGCATAAACTGTTTCGAAGCAGAATGATGGTCAATAATTTTAACACCTGCTTTACGAAAAGAGTACAATACGGCCTGGTTTAGCTCAACAAGTGCTCTGTCTTTCCATAAACTATTTTTATCTCTAATATCTAAGCTCATGAGTTTAGCCATTGTTGGTAGTAAATTGTAGCGGTCTTCGTCGGCTAAATTTCTAGATCCAATTTCTGTACCCATGTACCAACCGTTAAAAGGCGCTGCAAAAAATTCAATACCTCCAACTTCTAGGGTCATATTAGATATAATTGGAGTAGAATACCAACGTAATTTTAAGTCTTTTACACTACTTATACTTGGATGTTCGATGTCAACAAGACAAACAAGTTCTTCTGGAATAGATCTTAATTCAGGCTTTAAGTCGCCAATCTTTACAACAAGGGGTAAGAGGTCAAAATGCCCCATTTTAGGTTTCCAGCCAAGCTCTATACATTGTAAGGTAAAATCTACATTTTTAGAATCGCCGATTACAGAACCATCTTCTTTTACATAGCCAGCAAACCCTAGTAGTTGCGGGTTCCAAATTCGAATTCCTTTTAGCGCTCCAAAAACAGTTATAGTAGATCGAATATTCCCTTTGTTTGTTGCAAACTCTATATGTTCAAGCAGTGCTTCAAAAACATCGTCTGCGTCTATCAGGCTTCGTTTGTCTAGCACTTCCATAGTGCGCCAAAACAACCTGCCAATACATTTATTAGAGTTTCGCCAAGCTACCTTTGTGCCATACTCCAATTCAAAATTTAGCAGCTCGTATGTTCCAGTTTCTATAATGGTATGTTGAACTTGTAACCAACGCTCTGCAAACAAACTTTCCTTGTTTAATTCGTGGTAACAAAGCTCTAAATATGCCTTAGCTTTTTCTAGTAGGGGGAGTGCAGCCATAATTTAAAATTGTTTGTTTAGATTCAAGTAAGTAGATCTATAGAGTTAAAGCTTACTCAATTCTGGATGTTTTGAAAAAAGAGTATCTACTCGTTTTTCTACTTCTTCATCTAATAATAGAGGTGGTGCATGGTGGGGTTTTATTCGTGTATCAATTAATAAAGATCCTTTACAACCCCAATGCTTGTGTTTGGTAAATGCGTCTATGCCGTAAATATCATGCGATGGGTTGGCTCTTGTAAAAGTAGTCCACAGAAAGTTGTTATACGTTTCTGCAACAAAATTGGCATCATCTGTCATTAATAGTAAAGGCAAAGCATCTATTTTATCGCCTATAAAATCTTTTAATTCCTTTACCCAAATTTCCATTTCTTCGGATGCTTGCTTATAACTTTCAAAGGGAGCACAAGAAATAGCTAAAATACCTGGAGCTACTAGTTTTGTATTTAAAATGCCTTTAGGCAATGGTTTACTGGATTCAAAAGTATGGGCTAATTCTCTACATTTATCGCCTGCTGCGGCTATTACCACTTTAGATCCTGTGTTTAATCCTTCGCTTGAGTAATCTAAGGTATCAATACTTGTGTTGGTGTAAAAATGCAAATCTCTTTCCCAATGCACACGTTCGAGCATGTGGTGAACAAAGGCTTCCTCATCGTCTATGTTTAAATTCTTATTATCCTCTTCGGCAGCTATAAACAAAAACTTAGCTAAGGACATTTGTCCAAATCCTAAAATATGATTTGCTTGGGTTAGTATTTCTGCAGGAGAGCGTTCTTTCACATAAGGAGTATAACGTTCGGAACCAATAGCAAAGAGCAGTGGATGGACTCCAGATGCATCTACCGCATGTACAGCTTTTACTCCCGGAAGCTCTAATTGAATAGTATCTCCGGCCAATTCGTGAATCATTGCTCCAAAGCTTGTGTCTTCCTGTGGGGGTCTCCCCACAACTGTAAAGGGCCAAATGGCTTCTTTCTTATGGTAAACTTTATGTACTTTCATTAGTGGAAAGTCATGTTTTAAACTGTAATAACCTAAATGATCTCCAAAAGGGCCTTCAGGTTTTACATCGTGCGGAAATACTTCTCCGGTAATTACAAAATCTGCATCTGCACATACAGTATATCCATCTTCTTTGAAATATCGCATTCGTTTGCCTCCTAACATGCCAGCAAAGGCAAACTCTGGCATGCCTTCTGGTAAAGGCATTACTGCAGAAAAACTTAAAGATGGAGGTCCGCCCACAAAAATACTAACCTTTAAAGGACCTCCTTTTTTGTTTGCCTTAGATTGGTGTACTCCTATTCCTCGATGAATTTGATAGTGAAGTCCAATTTCTTTGTTTTGAACATAATCGTTTCCACCTAATTGTATGCGGTACATTCCCATATTCGACTTCATCCAACCGGGCTGATCTACATCTTCAGTATAAACAATAGGTAAGGTTATAAATGGACCGCCGTCGTTTTTCCAACAAGTAATTTGGGGTAATTTATCGAGGGTAGTTTCTACTAATCCGGCACTGCGTTTAGACACTTTTTTAGGCAGAGCATTAAATAAGTGTTTTGGTGTAGAAAGATACTTTAGCGGGTTTTTTAGAGCCAAGATTGGGTCTTTCTTAAGCAAGGCTATATTTTGCACCATTTTCATGCTATCGCGAAACAAAAATCTAGACCGATCTATATCTCCAAACAGGTTGGAGAGTGCTCTAAATTCAGAACCTTTTATTTTTTCAAAAAGTATGGCTTTTGCTCCTTTTTTATAGGCGCGTAATTGTATAGACGCCATTTCCAAATACGGATCTACTTCTTGATGTATTCGTATTAATTTTCCATTTTTATCGAGATCCTTAACACAAGCTTCTAAACTTTTATAACCCATTTTTTTAATATTTACTCAAAGGTATTTAATCTAATCGTATGATTTTAATAGAGTTTAATTTAATTTTAAATATCTACAAAACAGATTGGTTTTGTATAAAATACTGGAACAAAAAGCTGGTGTTTATTATACAACAACAGCTGTTTGGAATTCTCTATGTACCGATGATTATTAGATGTATTTGCGTTAAGTTGATGGCTGAGTAAATAAACGATTTTAGCGCGCATAAAAAAGCCTCTTTACTTTTAGTAAAGAGGCCTTGTATAAAATAAGAAAATATTAACGTTCGTTCATTTTAACGTAAGATCTTTCATTGTGTCCTGTATAAACTTGACGCGGACGTCCGATAGGATCTCCATTTTCACGCATTTCTTTCCATTGTGCAATCCAGCCTGGCAAACGACCAAGTGCAAACATAACGGTAAACATGTCTGTAGGAATTCCTAAAGCACGGTAAATAATACCCGAGTAAAAATCTACGTTAGGATACAAACCTCTGTCAATAAAATACTGATCTTTTAATGCAACAGCTTCTAACTCTTGTGCAATTTTCAATACTGGGTCATCAATTCCTAGAGCTTCTAATACATCATCAGCAGCTTTTTTTATGATACGGGCACGCGGGTCAAAGTTTTTATAAACTCTATGTCCAAATCCCATTAAACGGAATGGATCCGATTTGTCTTTGGCTTTATTAACGTATTTAGTTACGTCTCCACCATCGGACTTAATATCTTCCAGCATTTCGATTACTGCTTGGTTGGCTCCTCCATGAAGAGGTCCCCAAAGGGCTGCTATACCAGCAGAAACTGAAGCGTATAAACTTGCATGAGAAGAACCAACAATTCGTACGGTAGAGGCCGAACAATTTTGCTCATGATCAGCATGTAGTATGAGTAATTTATCTAATGCATTTGCTACAACTGGGTCTATAGTATAATCCTCGGTTGGCAAGCCAAACATCATGCGTAAGAAATTTGAACAGTAATCCAGATTGTTGTTAGGATATACTAAGGGTTGTCTTACACGGTTTTTAAAAGCCCAAGCAGCCAAAGTTGGCAGTTTGGCTAACAGACGAATAATAGTTCCGTTTACTTCTTCTACAGAGCGATTGGGATCTAATGATTTTGGATAAAACGCAGTTAAAGACGAAACCAAGGAAGACAATACTCCCATGGGATGCGCTTTGGAAGGAAATCCATCTAAAATAGACTTAACATCTTCGTGAACCAGGGTGTGTTGGGTAATTTCTCTTTTAAATGCAGTTAGTTCATCCTGCGTTGGGAGTTCTCCGTAAATAACTAAGTACGAGACTTCTATAAAGGAGGATTTATCGGCTAGTTCTTCTATGCTGTATCCTCTGTGACGTAAAATTCCTTTTTCGCCATCTAAAAAAGTAATCGCACTAGTTGTGGATCCGGTATTTTTAAAACCTCTATCGATTGTAATGAGCCCTGAGGTGCTTCTTAATTTACTAATATCAATAGCTTTCTCACCTTCACTACCTTCTACTACTGGAAGTTTATAGCTTTTCCCCTCGTATGTTATTTCTGCAAAATCTGACATTTATTACGTTTATTGATCGTTAATTTATTCTGTACATTAGTAGTGCAAAATCAGAGCCAAAGGCTATGTTTTAGTTTATTTTAAATACTTAAAATCTTTACCCATAAATACTGCAGATTCGCCTAAAGCTTCCTCAATACGAAGTAGTTGATTGTACTTAGCCATACGATCTGAACGAGAGGCAGAGCCTGTTTTAATTTGGCCTGTATTTAAGGCTACAGCTAAATCAGCAATGGTGTTATCTTCCGTTTCTCCCGAACGATGACTCATTACAGTAGTATACGAATTTATTTGCGCCATTTGCACAGCATTAATAGTTTCGGTTAAGGTTCCAATTTGATTTACTTTAACCAAAAGAGAGTTTGCAATTCCTTCATTAATTCCACGAGAAAGACGATCTACATTGGTAACAAACAAATCATCTCCAACCAATTGTATTTTATCGCCTAAACGATCTGTCATCGATTTCCATCCAGACCAGTCGTCTTCATCTAATCCGTCTTCAATAGAGAGGATTGGGTATTTATTTGCCCAGTCAGCCCAGTAATCAACCATTTCGGATGAGGTTAATTTATCGCCTGTAGACTGATGGAAGTGGTAAACGCCTTCTTCGGCGTTGTAAAATTCTGAAGCAGCTGCATCCATAGAAACAAAAACGTCTTCTCCTGGACGGTAACCAGCTTTTTCGATTGCCATTAAAACCATTTCCATTGCTTCGACATTAGATTTCAAGTTCGGTGCAAAACCTCCCTCGTCGCCTACGTTTGTTGCTAATCCCTTAGATTTTAAAACGGCTTTTAAATGATGAAAAATTTCTGTACCCATACGCAACGACTCAGAAAACGTCTCTGCACCTACTGGCATTACCATAAATTCTTGAAAATCTATGGAATTGTCTGCATGAGAACCACCATTTAAGATGTTCATCATTGGTATTGGTAAGGTACGCGCATTAACGCCTCCAATATAATTATAGAGCATTTGCCCTGTGGAAGCCGCCGCTGCCTTAGCACTTGCTAAAGAAATGGCAAGCATAGCGTTGGCTCCCATAATTTCTTTGTTTGCAGTGCCGTCAAGGTCTATCATTAGTTGATCTATTCCTGCTTGATCTTCAATAGGCATACCCACTAAAGAGTCGTAAAGAGGTCCGTTTACATTGCCGATGGCTTTGTGAACGCTCTTACCCATATAGATAGATTTATCTCCATCTCTGAGCTCTACGGCTTCGTATTTTCCAGTTGAAGCTCCAGAAGGAACTGCCGCACGACCAAATGCTCCTGATTCTGTAACTATGTCAACTTCTAGGGTTGGATTACCTCTTGAATCGAGTATTTGACGGGCGTGTATATCTGAAATTAATGTCATTGATGAGCTAGTTTTTGAGGGCTAGAATGTTGTTTATAAACTGATCGAATAAGTAACGAGAATCGTGTGGTCCTGGAGAAGATTCCGGATGGTATTGTACAGAGAAACAAGATCGATCTTTCAATCGAATTCCCTCTACAGTGTTGTCGTTTAAATTTTTATGGGTAAGAAGTATATTGTCGTTTCCTTCTAAACTATCCATACTAATGGCAAAACCATGATTTTGGGAGGTAATTTCACCTTTGCCTGTTTCAATATTAAAAACTGGATGGTTTATGCCTCTATGACCATTATGCATTTTATAGGTTTTTAAACCAGAAGATAGGCCAATCATTTGATGTCCTAGACATATACCGAAGATTGGTAAACCAGCATCAATTATTTTAGTTACTTCTGCAATTACTTTTGGCATAGCACTTGGGTCTCCTGGACCATTGGATAAGAAAAACCCATTCGGATTCCAAGAGAGCATATCTTCTGTAGAAGTGTGCATTGGAAATACTTTTAGATAACAACCACGATCAGCCAGACATCTTAAAATGTTTTTCTTAACACCAAGGTCTAAAACAGCAACTCTAATGGTTGCATCTTCATCGCCAAAAGTATAAGGGGTTTTGGTAGATACTTTGGATGACAATTCCAAGCCGATCATGCTTGGAACTTTAGCTAATTGATCCTTTAAATATGCTACATCAAGGTTGTCTGAGGATATGATTGCATTCATAGCTCCTTTGTCTCTAATATAGCGAACTAAGGCTCTTGTATCTACATCACAAATGGCTACTAAGCCTTCCTTAACAAAGTAATCTTGCAAAGACATAGTTGAATCTGGACGAGAATTATCGTTGTTAAAATCTTTACAAATTAATCCTGATATTTTAACATCATCGGATTCTACTTCCTGCTCGTGCGTTCCATAATTACCAATATGTGCATTGGTAGTAAGCATTATTTGGCCGGTGTATGAGGGGTCTGTAAATATTTCCTGATAGCCTGTCATACCTGTATTAAAACAGACTTCTCCGGTAGCAGTTCCTTTTAAACCTGCTGCATGACCATAGAATATAGTGCCATCTTGTAGTAATAGTAAAGCTTTTTGTTTCGTCTTGTATTTCATCGGAAATCAAATTTCATAAAAAAAGGATAAAGCCGAAGCTCTATCCTTTAATATTTATTTAGAGAATACTAAAGAAGAGCTCCTTATGCATCTTTGCTTTCATCTTCAGAAGAATCATCTTCTTTAGCTGGAGTTTCCTCAATTACTTGAGCTTCATCAACGGCAGGAGTTTCATCTACTGATGTAGTAGTTTTTTTACGTCTACGTGTTTTTGTTTTCTTAGTCTCTTTACCGTTTGTATATACTTCGTTGTAATCTACCAACTCAATCATACACATCTCAGCATTATCACCTAAACGGTTACCCGTTTTGATGATACGAGTGTAACCTCCAGGACGACTTGCTACTTTTGAAGCTACATCACCAAACAATTCTTTAATTGTTTCTTTTTGCTTCAAGTAACGAAACACAACTCTACGAGAATGTGTTGAATCGTCTTTTGATTTTGTGATTAATGGCTCAACATATTGTTTCAATGCTTTCGCTTTTGCTACAGTAGTGTTTATTCTTTTGTGTTCAATCAATGAACAGGCCATATTTGCTAACATCGATTTACGATGAGCAGCCTTTCTTCCTAAGTGATTGAATTTTTTTCCGTGTCTCATGACCCTATTCCTTGTCTAATTTGTACTTAGCAGTGTCCATACCGAAGTTAAGACCCTTCACAGCAACTAATTCGTCTAATTCCGTCAACGATTTTTTTCCGAAGTTTCTAAACTTCATTAAATCGCTCTTATTAAAAGTAACCAAGTCACCTAATGTATCTACTTCTGCAGCTTTTAAGCAATTTAATGCTCTAACTGAAAGATCCATTTCTGTCAATTTCGACTGAAGAAGTTGTCTCATTTTAAGAGATTCTTCGTCGTATTGATTTTCAGAAGAAGTTTCTTCGTCCTCTAACGTAATACGTTCGTCGGAGAATAACATGAAGTGATGAATTAGGATTTTGGCAGCTTCTGTTAAAGCATCTTTAGGATCGATTGAACCATCTGTAATAACATCGAAGATTAATTTTTCATAATCAGTCTTTTGTTCTACACGAAAGTTCTCAATCTCAAATTTCACATTTTTAATGGGTGTAAAAATTGAGTCTGTTGCAATCGTCCCTAGTGGAGCTTCTTCAATGTTATGCTCTTCAGCAGTAACAAATCCACGTCCTTTGATAATGGTCAAAGCCATATCAATTTTAACTTTAGAATCCATGTTACAGATAACTAAATCAGGGTTAAGAACTTGGAAACCGGAAATATGCTTACCGATATCGCCCGCTTTTAATTGATCTTGTCCTGTTACTGATACTTGAACTGTTTCGTTCTCTACATCTTCAACTTGTTTCTTAAAACGAACTTGTTTTAAGTTTAAGATGATTTCTGTAACATCTTCAACAACACCTTTAATAGTGGAGAACTCATGCTCTACACCATCTATACGTACTGAAGAAATGGCAAATCCTTCTAAAGAAGAAAGCAATACTCTACGTAGAGCGTTACCAACTGTTAAACCATAACCAGGTTCTAAAGGACGAAACTCAAACTGACCTTGATTGTCGTCGGAGTTTACCATGAATACTCTATCGGGCTTCTGGAAATTTAATATTGCCATATTATGAATCTTTAACTTGTGTTAATTATTACTTAGAGTACAATTCTACGATCAACTGCTCCTTGATATTTTCAGGGATTTGTGTACGTTCAGGAATTGCAACGAAAGTACCTCTTAACGTGTCAGAATTAAATTCTAACCATTCATATACAGCAGAGTTAGATCTAACTGCATCAGTTATCGCTTCTAGTGCTTTCGACTTCTCACGTACTTCAATTACATCGCCTGGACGCATGGAGTAAGAGGGAATGTTTACAATACCACCATTCACAGTAATGTGACGGTGAGAAACCAATTGACGAGCACCACTACGAGTAGGAGAAATTCCCATTCTGTAAACGGTATTGTCTAATCTTCTTTCACACAATTGTAAAAGCATTTCACCAGTTACACCGGTTTTAGAAGATGCTTTCTTGTATAAATTACGGAATTGTTTTTCGAGAATACCGTAAGTATACTTTGCTTTTTGTTTCTCCAGTAATTGTACTGAATATTCTGATTGCTTTGATCTTCTACGTGAGTTTCCGTGTTGACCTGGACCGTAGTTTTTTTTCTCTAACGATTTGTCAGCACCGAAGATTGCCTCACCGAATCTACGTGCAATTTTGGTTTTTGGACCTGTATATCTTGCCATTTCTTAGATTTTAAAGGGATTAAACTCTTCTACGTTTTGGAGGTCTACAACCGTTGTGCGGTTGTGGAGTAACATCTACAATTTCAGATACCTGAATTCCGTTGTTGTGTAAGGTACGGATTGCAGATTCACGACCATTACCTGGTCCCTTCACATAAACTTTTACTTTTCTCAAACCTGCTTCATGAGCAACTTTCGCGCAATCTTCAGCAGCTGTTTGAGCAGCATAAGGAGTGTTCTTTTTAGAACCCTTAAACCCTTGCTTACCAGCGGAAGACCATGAAATTACTTGGCCCGCGTTGTTGGTAAGAGAGATGATGATGTTGTTGAAAGACGAGTGGATGTGAGCCTGTCCGACAGCCTCTACCTTAACGTTTCTCTTTTTGTTTGTCTTAGCCATAGCTACCTACTATTTAGTTGCTTTCTTTTTGTTAGCAACAGTTTTTCTTCTACCCTTTCTCGTACGTGAGTTGTTTTTGGTTCTCTGACCTCTTAACGGTAATCCCGCACGATGACGTTGACCTCTGTTACATCCAATGTCCATCAATCGCTTGATGTTCAGTTGAACTTCAGATCTTAACTCACCTTCGATAGTGTAGTCTGATATGATGGTACGAATTTGATTCAATTCGTCATCATTCCAATCCTTAACCTTTGTGCTGTGATCAACACCGGCTTTACTAAGGATTTCCGCTGATCGTGTACTGCCTATACCGAAGATATAAGTTAACCCGATTACTCCTCTTTTGTTTGTAGGTAAATCTACCCCTGCAATTCTTGCCATAGAATAATTTTTAGATCAAGGTCTAGCCTTGTCTTTGTTTGAACTTAGGGTTCTTTTTGTTAATTACATAAAGACGTCCTTTTCTGCGCACAATTTGGCAGTCAACACTTCTTTTCTTAATTGATGCTCTTACTTTCATTTTGACTTTATTTAGTATCTGTAAGTAATTCTTCCTTTCGTCAAATCGTATGGAGACATTGCTAATTTAACCTTATCTCCAGGTAACAATTTGATATAGTGCATACGCATCTTTCCAGATATGTGAGCTGTTAAAATGTGACCATTTTCCAGTTCTACTCGGAACATTGCATTAGAAAGTGATTCGATAATCACTCCGTCTTGCTCAATAGATGCTTGTTTAGCCATACACTAATTTTTGTTATTTAACACTTTATCAATATAGTCGAACGACGACAGTATTTCTGCTTTGCCTTTTCGAACAACAATAGTGTGTTCAAAATGAGCTGAGGGTTTTAGATCGGCTGTTTTAATTGTCCAACCATCGTTTAATTGATGAATCTCTTTAACGCCCATGTTTATCATAGGCTCTATAGCGATTACCAATCCCTCGTGTAACTTTATGCCTCTACCTCTTTTACCGTAGTTAGGAACTTCTGGGCTTTCGTGAAGGTTTGTGCCTACACCATGACCAACGAGTTCTCTTACAACAGTAAATCCATTTTTTTCTGCGTGATTCTGAACGGCATAACCGATATCGCCTATGCGATTACCAGCTACTGCTGCTTCGATTCCCTTATAAAGGGACTCTCGAGTTACTTTTAGTAACTCTTTAACATCCTTGGATACCTCGCCAACTTCGTAAGTGAAGGCAGAATCTCCAAAGAAACCGTTTTTTTTAACACCACAGTCTAAAGACAATATTGTGCCTGATTCTAAAGCATCGTCATTTGGAATTCCATGAACGACTTGCTCGTTCGGTGAAACACATAAAGTGTTTGGAAAACCACTGTAACCTTTAAAGGCAGGAACACCACCATTATCTCTAATGAACTCTTCAGCAATTTTATCTAAAGCTAGAGTTGACACTCCAGGTTGGATAAGTTTTGCTACTTCAGCGTGAGTTTTTGCAACAAGTAAAGAACTTTCTTTTATTAACTCAATTTCTTCTTCAGTCTTGTAATAAATCATAGTAGAGTAGAATATTACATTCCAGATCTACCAGTCAATCTACCTGACTGCATTAAACCATCGTAATGACGGTTTAAAAGATATCCTTCTATTTGTTGGAGTGTATCTAATACAACACCAACCATAATTAATAAGGAAGTACCTCCAAAGAACTGAGAGAATGACTGATTAATACCAGCATTCATTGCAAAAGCTGGTAGTATAGCTAATACAGCTAAGAATACCGACCCTGGCAATACAATTCTAGACATCACATTATCCAAGAAGCTTGCTGTATCTTTTCCTGGTTTTACACCTGGAACAAATCCACCGTTACGCTTCAAATCATCTGCCATTTGGTTAGTATTAACCGTAATAGCAGTATAAAAATAAGTAAATAGGATGATTAAAATTGCGAACACAAAATTATACCAAAATCCTGAGAAATCAGAGAAAGTAGCAACAAAATTTTGTACGCCTTCAGAATCCGATAAACCTGCGAATGTGATTGGGATAAACATAATTGCCTGAGCAAAAATTATTGGCATTACACCAGAAGCATTTACTTTTAGGGGTAAATACTGTCGAGCTGCAGCCATTTGTGTAGTTGCACCGCGCTTTGCATATTGTATAGGTATACGGCGTACACCTTGAACCAATAAAACAGAAGCTAAGATAACAATAAGCATAATAACCAATTCTACTAAAATGATAAGAGGTTTAGCTCTACCAACTTCAAACAAGAATGCTTGAGGAAGACTAGCAATAATACCGACCATTATCAAAAGAGAAATTCCATTACCAATACCACTGTCTGTAATTTTTTCTCCTAACCACATTGCAAACATGGTACCTGTTACTAAAATAATGATACTTGAGAACCAAAATGAGCTACTTGATAACAAGAAAGCCTCAGCTGGTAAAGTAGCTTTAAGATTAGCAATATAACCCGGTGCTTGGAAGCAAGTGATCAAAACAGTTAGGTAACGAGTTATCTGACTAATTTTTGTTCTTCCACTTTCACCATCCTTTTGCAGTTTTTGCAGGTAAGGAACAGCCATTGTGGCTAACTGAATTACAATAGAAGCAGAAATGTAAGGCATGATACCCAAGGCCATAATAGAGGCTTGAGAGAATGCACCACCTGTAAACATATTCAGTAAACCGAGTAAACCATCAGATGTTTGATTTTGCAAAGCACCTAATTGTTGTGGGTCTATACCTGGGAGGGCTACGAACGAACCTAGACGATAAATCAGTAAGAAACCTAATGTTGTTAGGATTCTACCTCTTAACTCTTCTATCTTCCAAATATTCTTTAATGTATCGATCAAATTCTTCATAAGTATGGGGGCTTATTAAAGGGTTGTAGCCTTACCACCAGCAGCTTCAATAGCTGCTACTGCTGTAGCCGTAAATCTATGAGCTGTAAAGTTTAGCTTTGCGGTTAACGCGCCTCTACCCATAATTTTCACTAGGACATTTTTACGGGCTAAACCATTAGCAACTAATACATCAAAATTTACTTCATCTTTGATTTTTTTCGAGTCTACTAAAGCTTGGATGGTGTCAAGATTAATCCCCTTGTATTCTACACGGTTTATATTCTTGAATCCAAATTTAGGAACACGACGTTGCAAAGGCATTTGACCACCTTCAAAACCTATCTTTCTAGAATAACCAGAACGAGACTTTTGTCCGTTGTGACCTCTAGTAGCAGTACCACCGTGACCAGAACCCTGACCACGCGCGATGCGCTTTTTACTTTTAACCGAACCAAAGGCTGGTTTCAAATTACTTAAATTCATCTTACGATTCCTTTAATAGTTCTTACTTAACTTCTTCTACTTCGATCAGGTGTTTTACCGCATTTACCATACCCAGTATTTGCGGGGTACCCTCATGCTCAACAACTTGATTGATCTTCTTGAGACCTAGTGCTTCCAAAGTTCTTTTTTGACGCTCAGGTCTATCGATCCTACTGCGAACTTGTTTTATTCTAATTGTAGCCATCTTTTCCTTATTTTCCGTTAAAGACTTTGCTCATAGAAATACCTCTTTGAGTTGCTACAGAATGAGCATCTCTCATCTGCAATAAAGCATCCATTGTTGCTTTTACTACATTGTGAGGATTAGATGAGCCTTTAGATTTAGCTAGTATATCATGAATACCAACAGATTCTATTACTGCACGCATTGCACCACCAGCAATAACTCCTGTACCGTGCGATGCAGGACGCATAAAGATGCGAGATCCACCAAATTTTCCGTTTTGTTCGTGAGGAATGGTTGCATTCACCACTGGAATTCGAAAAAGGTTCTTTTTAGCATCTTCTGTAGCTTTGGTAATTGCCGACACAACTTCATGGGCTTTACCCATACCGTGTCCAACAACTCCAGCTTCATCACCAACAACCATAATGGCAGAAAAACTAAATGTTCTACCACCCTTGGTTACTTTGGTAACACGTTGAATACCAACCAAACGTTCTTTAAGTTCTAAGCCTACAGGCTTAACTTTTTCCATGTTATAGTACTTACTTGCCATA
>Ga0257120_1000223_pt1 | contig 45537 bp, 39 predicted proteins | sample SI106_10metaG_FD_190153 | JGI IMG/M metagenome (GOLD analysis project Ga0257120, IMG submission 190153) | Marine microbial communities from Saanich Inlet, British Columbia, Canada - SI106_10 | ecosystem: Environmental > Aquatic > Marine > Inlet | place: Canada: British Columbia | collected...
CTTTGCCAAGCGTCACGTGGCAGGATAGGTGTTTAAGCGAATATGCGCGGATAAGGATAAGCGAAATGACCACATTGCCAGGAATTGTTGTGACAGGAGCTTCCGGCCGGATGGGCCAAATGCTGATCAAAGTGATCAACGACAGCGATCGCGCAACGCTTGTTGGTGCAATCGAACGTTCTGGGCATGACTGGGTTGGTCGTGACGTGGGTGAGGCGATGGGCGGTTCTGAGCAAGGCGTTGTTGTAACGGATGATGCGCAAGTGGCTATTTCTACCGCACAAGTCGTCATCGATTTCACAGCGCCGTCTGCCACAGTCGCGTTTGCCGAAATGGCCGCGAATGCAGGCGTTGTTCATGTGATTGGTACCACAGGCATGACTGAGGATGAGATCGCACTGCTCGCGCCATTTGCTGACCGTGCTGTCATCGTGCGTGCAGGTAACATGAGCTTGGGTGTGAATTTGCTGACCCAATTGACGAAGAAAGTCGCGGCTGCCCTGGATGAAGATTTTGATATCGAAGTCATCGAAGCGCACCATCACCACAAAGTGGATGCGCCGTCAGGCACTGCATTGATGCTGGGTGAAGCCGCCGCGGAGGGGCGTGGCAAAGCGCTAACCGATGCAATGGACAGTGGCCGTCACGGGATCACTGGTGCACGTAAACGTGGCGATATTGGTTTTAGCGCAATCCGTGGTGGCGACATTGTGGGTGAACATGAAGTTATGTTTGTGGCTGCGGGTGAACGTATCGTTTTGCGTCACATGGCGACAGATCGCGCCGTGTTCGCACGCGGTGCGTTGACGGCTGCATTGTGGGGAGTGCAGCAAACACCTGGTGAATATGACATGCTGGATGTGCTAGGACTGAGCGACTGATTTGTTCCCAATTTTCAGAAACATTTAAGGTTTGGCCACGATCTTGCCTAAAAAGTAATCCGTTGCCGGTTAAACTACGTATAGTTGATAACACGTGCACAAGGACCAGTCGTGATGTGGAAACTATCACTTGCCTTTGGATTTGCCGCGACTCTGACCGCAGGGTCTGCTTCGGCTGAATTGGCGATTGTCAGCAGCCAATCTGATTTTGTTCGTTTGATTGCTGGTAAAACCCTGTCACGCCCGCTGGTAAAAATTGAAGTTTCGGAAGATGGCAGCATTTTGGGCAAAGGGGCACGTTGGGCTGTCACAGGTGATTGGATGTGGCGCGACGGGTTCTTTTGTCGAAGCCTATATTGGGGTGGATTGGGGTTGGGCTATAACTGCCAAGAGGTTCGCGCTCACGAAGGGCGCGTTCGGTTTACATCAGATCGTGGCACAGGCGATTATGCTGATTTTAAACTAAATTAGTTTTTGTGAACGCCTAGAAATCGACAGCGATCCCTTTTCTTTCCCAATCTCCAAAACGCACTGGTTCTGGTCCTTTTCGACCGCCCAATTCAGTTGGTAAGGTGAATTCACCTTGTTTTTTACGGCGCGTTTCGGCTTCTGCCAGCGCACGTTTTGCGGCTTCGGGTAAATCGTTTGAGATATCGGTCATCGATTGGGTTCCTTTGCGGCCATGACGTTGATATACGCCGTGCCTTGTCAGGGACAAGCCCTGTACCAAAATTGCGATGCGAATGGCGGAGGATCAACTCGATGACAGACAAGCGGACCGATACAGGCGTCCAGGCGCGGCGAAGCGCAGTTTATGTGTTGGATCAGGTTTTGGGTGAGGGCAAATTGATGTCTGAAGTCCTAGCCGCTGGTGCGCTTGATAAATTGGAACCCGCAGATCGCGCGCGGGCCCAACGCCTTGCAACTGAAACTTTGCGTGGCCTGGAGCGCGCCGACCGAGTGCTTCATAAACATCTTCAGAAAAACCCACCGCTTATGGTGCGGAATGTGTTGCGGGTTGGAACCGTTGAGCTTTGCCAAGGCGCAGCTGCACATGGTGTGGTCAATGCGATGGTTCAGTTGATTTCTGGGCATAAGCGATACGGTAAACTAAAAGGTCTAACCAACGCAGTCTTGCGCAAGGTTGCGGCCACTGGGCCAGAGGCTTGGCACGCTTTGCGCCCGCCACGTATGCCGAAATGGTTGCGCAGTCCGCTGTCCCAGGCATGGGGCAACGAAGCGATGGCGATTATGGAAATCGCGCATTTTGCCGGTGCGCCTTTGGATTTGACCCCACGTGATGGTAATGCCGCAGCGCTGGCCGCGCGGGTGGGTGGATCGGTTTTGCCGACAGGGTCTGTTCGTCTGGCGGATGCTGGTCAGGTGTCGACAATGGATGGCTATAGCGAAGGTGCTTGGTGGGTTCAGGATGCAGCTGCGGCAATTCCTGCGCAAATTCTTGCGCCCGCGGATGCCGAAACCGTCCTGGATCTATGTGCGGCACCAGGCGGTAAGACGATGCAATTGTCGGCAATGGGGGCAAATGTTACGGCCGTGGATGTTTCTAAATCCCGCATGGCGCGTGTTCAAGAAAACCTATCGCGCGTGGGATTGAAAGCAGATGTTCAAGTTGCCGATGCACTTACCCTTGAGGGTGAATTTGATGCGATCTTGCTTGATGCCCCATGCTCTGCAACGGGTACGATCCGCCGGCATCCTGATCTTCCACATGCAAAAGATGGCTCAGAGTTTGGTAAGCTGATAGATCTCCAGGCGCGAATTCTTGATCACGCGTGGACGTTGCTGAAACCAGGTGGACGTTTGGTGTTTTGCACCTGTTCGCTTTTGCCTGATGAAGGCGAAGTTCAAGTTGAAGAAGCGCTAAAACGACATCCAGATATGAGTGTGAATCGTGATGCGTTGGGCATTGAAGGCGTCGATCCGTCTTGGACAACGATCGAGGGCGGTTTGCGTTTGCGTCCAGACTATTGGCCAGATTTGGGTGGTATGGATGGTTTCTATATCGCAGTGCTGACCAAAGCATCTTAATTTAGGCAAAATTAGTGACTTTCTGACCTTCATAGGGTACCAATCCGTCAAACGCCCCTAGAGCGTAAGAAGGCAGAGCACTATGTCAAATCCAAAAGGGTTCACTGCGCTCAAAGCGCGTATCCTAAATCGTGTTTATGCACGACTTGCGACCCGAAAAAGGGCTGCAACAGGATTCGTGTCCTCACCAGAGCCCCGAACGATCGGTAGTTTTGCAAAAGGCCGCCAATTGGTTGCTGGGAATTTTCTGTTTGCTGGATATTTGATCGAAGCCCCTGCTGCATCAATTTGGGCCCTCAAAGCCCCTAATGCAGCTTTCGAGGGTGATTTGCATGGCTTCGCGTGGATGGACGATTTGGCCGCCGTTGGTGACACGCCTGCACGAGCATGCATGCAATCTTGGCTTTGGGAGTGGATCTACCAATTTGGTCGTGGTTCAGGTGCAGGTTGGACGCCTGATCTGACGGGTCGCCGCCTTATTCGTTGGATCAACCATGCCTTATTCGTCTTGCGCGGCCAAGAGAGTGATCGTTCAGACGCATTCTATTTATCGCTGGCCCAGCAGACGGCTTTTTTGTCCAAACGATGGCACAGCGCGAGCCCTGGTTTGCCGCGCTTTGAGGCGCTGACAGGTCTGATTTATGCGGGCCTTTCCTTGCAAGGCATGGAGAACTTGGCCAGACCTGCAATAAAAGCGTTGGCTAGAGAATGCTTTGTTCAAGTCGATAATGAGGGTGGGTTGCCAACACGCAATCCTGAAGAGTTACTTGCGGTATATGCGTTGCTGACATGGGTGGCCGCAGCTCTGGAAGAAGCTGGCCTTGAGGTGCCAGATGAGCATCGGGGTGCGATTGAGCGCATTACCCCAACGCTGCGAACTTTGCGCCATTCTGATGGTGGACTGGCCCGCTTCCACGGTGGTGGTCGTGGGCAAGAAGGTTGGTTGGATCATGCACTGGCAGCGGCCGGTATTAAAACTAGCCAACCGGATGGTTTATCCATGGGCTTTGCGCGGTTATCTACTGGGCGGACCAGCGTGATTGTCGACGCAGCGGTTCCGCCGCGCGGAAGCGCTTCGCGCAGTGGACATGCTTCAACTCTGGCATTCGAATTGACATCGGGTCGGCGTCCTCTGGTCGTGAACTGTGGGTCTGGCGCGTCTTTCGGTGCTGAATGGCGGCGCGCTGGGCGTGCAACACCATCGCATTCGACCGTAGTTTTGGATGGGTATTCAAGTTCGCGATTAGGCGATGCTAATTGTGCTAGCAGTTTGGAAACTTTGATTGATGCCCCAAAACACGTGCCAATTGAGGTAAGCCAAGCCCCGGATGGTCTTTGGTTTCAGGGCCGTCATGATGGGTTTTGTAATATCCATGGCCTAACGCATGCGCGCACACTTGAGCTAACCTTTGATGGTCGCGGTCTCGCTGGTGAAGACATGTTACTGGCGATGGAAGACGGCCAGAAGCGTCAGTTCGATCGCTCCAAAGACGATGTGCGCATTAGTGGAGTGCCGTTTGATGTACGATTTCATCTACACCCTGAAGTCGACGCGACATTAGATTTAGGTGGTGCCGCCGTCTCAATGGAACTTAAAAGCGGTGAAATTTGGGTTTTTCGTCACGACGGAAAATTTAATTTAGCCTTAGAGCCAAGCGTTTACCTGGAAACTGGCAGATTAAAGCCACGTGCATCGCAACAGGTCGTTCTATCTGGCTGCGCAGTAGAGTATGCCACACGTATTCGGTGGTCTTTGTCTAAGACGCAGGAAACTGCGATTGGGGTCAGAGACTTGAACCGTGATGAACCTGACCTAGTTGACTGATTTCGAAGGACCAATTCCAAATGACTGATCTTTACCCTGTTCGCCGCGCTCTGCTTTCTGTTTCTGATAAAACTGGATTGGTTGCCTTTGGTACCGCATTAGCCACGCGTGGAGTTGAATTGCTCAGCACAGGCGGTACCGCCAAAGCGCTGCGTGATGCAGGTCTGACTGTTAAAGACGTTTCTGAGGTGACAGGTTTCCCGGAAATGATGGATGGTCGCGTTAAGACGCTTCACCCTGTTGTGCATGGTGGCTTGTTGGCGCTGCGCGACAATGATGAACACGTTGCCGCGATGGACATACACGATATCGGTGCAATCGATTTGGTCGTTGTAAATCTTTACCCATTCGAGGAGACTCTCAAACGCGGCGCTGAATATGCTGAAATGATCGAAAATATCGATATCGGCGGCCCTGCGATGATCCGTTCAGGCGCAAAAAACCACGGCTTTGTGAATGTTATTGTGGATGTCGAAGACTATGACGTTGTGCTTGCAGAGCTCGAAGCCAACGACGGCCATACTTCATATCGATTGCGTCAGCGTTTGGCGCAGACCGCTTATGCCCGTACGGCTGCCTATGACACGGTCGTGAGTACATGGATGGCATCGCAAATTGGTGAAACACCACGTCGCCGCACTGTTGGTGGAACATTGGCGCAAACATTGCGTTATGGCGAAAACCCGCACCAAGCGGCAGCCTTTTATACAGATGGCTCTTCGCGCCCTGGCGTTGCGACTGCGCAGCAGCACCAAGGCAAAGAGCTTTCCTACAATAACATCAATGATACAGATGCGGCGTTTGAACTGGTCAGCGAATTCGATCCAAGTGAAGGTCCAGCTGTCGCAATCATCAAACACGCAAACCCGTGCGGCGTTGCGCGCGGTGATACATTGGCCCAAGCATATTCGCGCGCATTCGATTGTGATCGCACCAGCGCGTTTGGCGGGATTATTGCGGTTAACCAACCGCTTGATGGCCCAACTGCAGAAGAGATCAGCGCGATTTTCACTGAGGTAGTGATTGCTCCCGGTGCTGATGACGCGGCACGTGCAGTGTTCGCAAAGAAAAAGAACCTGCGTTTGCTGACCACAGATGGTTTGGCTAATGCGAAGGCCGCTGGTCAAACAATCCGTCAAGTGGCTGGTGGTTACCTGTTCCAAGACAAAGACAACGGGTTCATTACGCTGGGCGATTTGAAAGTTGTGACTAAACGTGCGCCAACTGAGCAGGAACTGTCAGATCTTATGTTTGCATGGACGGTTGCCAAGCACGTTAAGTCAAACGCGATTATCTACGTAAAAGACGGTGCTACTGTTGGTGTTGGTGCTGGGCAAATGAGCCGCGTTGACAGTACACGAATTGCCGCGCGCAAAGCCGTCGATATGGCCGAAGCAATGGGCCTACCTGCGCCATTGACCAAAGGATCTGTTGTAGCCTCTGATGCGTTCTTCCCTTTCGCTGATGGACTGATCACCGCGGCGGAAGCTGGTGCAACCGCTCTTATTCAACCGGGTGGCTCAATGCGCGATGACGAAGTCATTGCCGCCGCTGATGACGCTGGACTTGCGATGGTATTCACCGGCATGCGCCACTTCCGTCACTAAGGATTCTACGATGCGATTGATGTTTTTTGCTGGATTCCTTGCGTTTTTGGCCGATCAGGTCAGCAAGTATGTTGTGATTCACATGATGGGAATCTCACCCAGCAAAGGCATGGATGTTCTCCCGCCCGTATTAAACTTGCGCTACGGTGAAAACCGTGGCGTAAATTTCGGCTTGTTTGGTAACGATTCAGAAACGACAAGGTGGACGCTCATCGTCGTGGCACTCGTTATTTGCCTCACTGTGTTGATCTGGGTAGCACGTAACGCGCAACCCAAAATCGTCCAAATCTCGGTGGGTCTTCTTGTGGGTGGTGCCTTGGGAAACGTGTTTGATCGCGTTTACTATGGGTATGTTCTGGATTTTCTAAACACGTCTTGCTGTGGTTGGACCAACCCTACCGTTTATAATGTCGCGGACATCTTTATTTTCACGGGTGCCTTAGGCCTCGTTTTCTTTGCCAAAGATAACCGACCAGATAAAAACGGTGCGTGACATCAGGGTACCGCCTGCGATATTGTTGCCGAAGATTTATCTTTGAGTTGTCATTGATTGAGTTTGGGAGAAGCCAGATGCGTCTTTTGCGTCCCTTTGTGATTTCCGTTTTGATGGTGTCTTTGACAGCCTGTGCCAATACGGGACTTCGTAAGTTTACAGCACGAGGGAATGGTCCAGATGATTTCTTGGTAAACCCAAGCAAACCTTTGCAAGAGCCAAGCAGCTATACTGCTTTGCCTGGTCCGACACCCGGTCAAACCAATCTTGTTGATGCGACACCATTGGCGGACGCCGCAGCCGCTTTGGGCGGTCGCCGTGGCGATCCAAACGCGGGTGTCCCATCGCGTGATAGGGCAATCGTTGCGTACGCCAGTCGCTTTGGTGTGACCCCTAATGTCCGTGCAGAGCTGGCTGCCAAAGATGCAGCTTTCCGTAAGTCAAAGCGACGCTTCACGAAAGTTAAGATTGTAAGAGAAGATATGTACAACGAAGCATACAAGCGCCAAACACTGGATCCAAATGAGATTGCCCGCTTGTACCGCAATAGCGGTATCTCAACACCAACGGCTTCACCGTCCAACTGATCCCAACGCCTCACGTTCTTGCGACCTCTATTGAAAATGGGTGCGCCGGGCCTATATTTTTGGGACAAGACTTGACCCAGCTGAAGGATCACCCATGACTCGAATGCGCGCCTTTTTGGCCACGCTTGTGCTGTCGACGCCACTCTCAGTGATGGCGGCCGAAGATCCCGTTACGACATTTATTCTAGATAACGGGATGCAGGTTATTGTTGTTGAGGATCACCGTGCGCCAGTGGTGCAGCACATGGTATGGTATCGCGTTGGGTCAGCGGATGAACCCAAAGGAGCATCTGGTGTTGCGCACTTTCTGGAACATCTTTTGTTCAAGGCGACTGACAAATTAGAAGCGGGTGAGTTCTCGGCCATCGTTTCCGCCAACGGTGGCAACGACAACGCGTTCACTAGCTATGATTACACAGCCTACTATCAACGTATTGCCGCGGACCGTCTTGAGCTGATGATGGGCATGGAGAGCGACCGGATGCGCAATATCCGTCTCACCCCCGTCAATATCGAAACAGAACGCGACGTGATTATCGAGGAGCGCAACCAGCGCACAGAGAATAGCGCCAGTGCTCTGTTCTCGGAACAGATGCGCGCGGTGCAATATCACAATCATCGTTACGGTGTGCCCGTCATTGGTTGGATGCACGAAATGGAAACGCTGGATTTGGATGATGCGCTGTCATTCTATGAAATTTACTATTCCCCAAACAACGCTATTCTAGTTGTTTCTGGTGACGTGACTCCAGAAGGGGTGCGCGAATTAGCTGAAAAATATTATGGTATTATTCCTTCCAATCCTGCCCTGCCTGAGCGGTTGCGCACAGAGGAACCACCCCAAACCGCCGAGCGTCGCGTGGTATTTCGCGATGCACGTGTGGCGCAACCTTATGTAAGCCGTTCATATTTGGCTCCAGAACGGGATCAAGGTGCACAAAAAGAAGCAGCAGCATTGACTTTGCTGGCTGAAATCTTGGGTGGTGGCACGACATCATATCTGACGGAGAAGCTGCAGTTCGATACGCAGGTTGCGGTGTATTCGTCGGTCTATTATCGTGGGACATCTTTGGATGACACGACGTTCAATATTATTGTAGTACCTGCGCCCGGTGTAACTCTGCAGGAGGCCGAGGATGCGATGGACGTCGCAGTTGCTAGCTTCATGAAAGAGGGGGTCGGTCCCTTACGGCTGGAACGTTTGAAGAAGCAGTTTCGCGCACAACAGATTTACGCACGCGATAACGTTGACGGGATAGCACAGCGATATGGTTCGGCTTTGACCACTGGGTTGACCGTAAAAGACGTTCAAGCATGGCCTGAAATTTTGCAAGCGATCACGCCTGAAGAAATCATAGCGGTGGCCAAAAATGTGATTATTCCAGAGACCTCAGTTACGGGATGGTTGATGAAAGAACAGGAGCAAGGCCAATGAGAATTTTTAGTGCGCTGGTCTTTAGCTTTCTGACCGTATTGCCCGCACAGGCAGAAGTAAAAATTCAAGAGGTTATTTCACCTGGTGGAATTACCGCATGGTTGGTTGAAGAACCGTCGATCCCTTTCATGGCACTTGAATTGCGGTTTCGTGGAGGTGGATCGCTAGATCGTCCGGAAAAACGTGGCGCATTGAATCTAATGACGGGGCTATTGGAAGAGGGCGCTGGGGACTTAGACTCGCGTGGCTTTGCCCGTGCCGTTGAAAATTTGGCAGCTAGTTTTTCTTATAATCTAAATTCGGACTTCCTGTCCGTTTCAGCAAGGTTTTTGTCTGAAAACCGTGATGATGCAGTTGCACTTTTACGTTCATCTATTGTTGATCCAAACTTTAACGAACCTGATATCGAACGGGTGCGTGGTCAGGTTTTTGCAGGTTTGTTGTCGGATACGACTGATCCTGATGCAATCGTGGGTGCTGCGTTCAATCGAATGACGTTTGGAGATCATCCTTATGCAACTGATTTGTCCGGAACCAACGAAAGCGTAGCTGCATTGACCCGAGAGGATTTGGTAAATGCGCATGGCGATATCTTTGCAAAAGATCGTCTGTATGTCGGTGCGGTTGGGGATATTACACCTGCCGAACTGGCCATACTCGTAGACGAGCTGTTGGGTGATTTACCTGAAACCGGTGCCCCCCAACCACCGGCCGCTGAGGTAACAATAGAGGGTGGTATAACAGTCGTGGATTTTAACACACCGCAATCTGTCGCTTTGTTTGGACACACAGGGATTGCCCTAGAAGACCCTGACTACTTCTCCGCAACAATTCTCAATCATATCTTGGGCGGCGGCTCCTTTGAGAGCCGTCTTATGAAAGAAGTGCGTGAAAAACGTGGCCTAACCTATGGGGTCAGTACGTTCCTTGTGCCACGTGATCACGCGGCAACCTATCAGGGGCAAGTTGCCTCAGCCAATGATCGTATTGCAGAAGCCATTTCTGTGATTCGCAACGAGTGGTCGAAAGCAGCTGAAAAGGGTGTGACAGATGAAGAGCTGCGCAATGCCAAGACTTATATTACTGGTGCCTATCCACTGCGGTTTGATGGAAATGCACCCATCGCGCGGATCATGGTCGGGATGCAGATGATCGGTTTTCCAATTGATTACATTGCGACCCGCAACGACAAAGTCGAGGCAGTGACATTGGAAGACGTCAACCGTGTTGCAGCTGAGCTGTTAGATGTGGATGGATTGCATTTCGTAGTTGTTGGTAAGCCAGTTGGCTTAGCGACAGGTCCATTACCTGAATAAAAAACTGCGCCCGGCATTTCTGCTGGGCGCAAAAAATTATTCGCCGTATGGGATCCAGATATTTTTGATCTCTGTCGCGGCAGCAAGGAATTCTTTTCCTTCACCAGCGGATGAGAACCAATCACGGGCTTGCTTGTTGTTCACCCATGTGCGTTTGATATTTGTCGCGCTGCCGGCTTCAATCTCTTTGCTCAGATCAGATCCTGAGAAAGACCAGCAAGCGCTGATGTCCATGTGTTCTGCCATCGTTTTTGCGACATCAATATGCGCGCCGGTGAGGATATTAACGACACCACCTGGTATGTCTGAGGTGTCGAGTACTTGGAAGAAGTCTGTCGCAATCAATGGAAACGCCTCTGATGCACTCAGGATCACACGGTTGCCCATCGCGATGGCGGGTGCCATGAGCGATATAAGACCGAGCAAAGGTGCCGTGTCTGGGCATAGCGCGGCAATGACGCCTACGGGTTCCTTCATGGCCAGTGCCGAGCCGCGCATCGGTACACCATGCACTTGGCCGTCATATTTGTCCGCCCATGCTGCATAGGTGAATAGACGGCTGATGGACGCCTTGACCTCTTTTTGACCACTGTTTCCACCTTTTAGAATGTCTAGGCGATCAGCGAATTCTTCCGCTCGTGCGCTCAAGTTCTCTGCGATGAAATACAGAATTTGAGCACGCAAATGGCCTGTGGTTTTTGACCATCCCTTGGCTCCGTTCGCAGCCTCTACAGCGTTTCGAACATCTTTGCGGGATGCGTTTGAAGCATGGCCAACAAGTTTTCCTGATTTGGCGAAGACTGCGGTAGAATATCCGCTGTCAGGACGCGCTTGTTTGCCGCCGATGTACAGCTTCGCTGTGCGATCCAAATCCTCGGTGGTCCCTTTGTGACCTTCAAAGGCTGCGATCGGGTTCAATGACTTCGTTTTCCCCTTGGCTTTGGTGTAGGCGCTGAGACCTTCCCAGCCACCTTCGCGTCCAACACCGCTTTCGCGCACACCGCCAAAGCCGGCAGCAGCGTCAAACATGTTGGTGCCGTTGATCCACACAACGCCAGCGGCAAGCTTTGGTGCAATGTCGAGCGCAAGATTAATGTTCTCACTCCATACCGTTGCGGCCAATCCGTAGCGTGTGTTGTTGGCGACTTCGACAGCTTCCGCAAGCGTGCGGAACGTTGTGGCGCATAAGACAGGACCAAAGATTTCTTCCTGCATCAACGTGTCAGCTGGATGAAGATCCGTGATCAACGTCGGTGGATAGAACAGGCCATGCTCAGGCAATGCAGCACTTGATTGGTGCATAGTTCCAGCGGTGTTTTCAGCAACCATGCGGGTTATTGTATCAAGTTGTGATTGATCGACGATAGCACCGACATCGATGGACTTATCCAGTGGGCTCCCTATGCGCAGTTTGTCCATGCGGACTTTGAGCTTGGCATAGAAGGTTTCTGCAATTGGTTCTTGAACCAATAGACGTGAACCTGCGCAGCACACCTGTCCTTGGTTGAACCAAATGGCGTCAACTAATCCCTCAACGGCTGAATCCAAATCTGCGTCGTCAAATACGATGTAGGGCGATTTTCCGCCCAGCTCTAGCGTCAGCGCCTTGCCCGACCCTGCAGTGGCTTTACGGATCTGTTTTCCAACTGCTGTCGAGCCTGTGAACGCAATTTTGTCCACGTCAGCGGCGACAATCATTTCGCCCACAGCGCCATCGCCTGTCACGATGTTTACGACCCCATCGGGCACACCAGCTTGTTTGCAGATGTCCGCAAACAATAGAGCTGTAAGCGATGTGTATTCTGCGGGTTTCAAAACAACCGTATTCCCCATCGCTAAAGCAGGTGCGATTTTCCATGACAACATGAGCAGTGGAAAGTTCCATGGAACGATTTGACCGCACACCCCCAAGGCTTCGCGGTCAGGCAATTCACTATCCACCAATTGGGCCATACCAGCGTGATAATAGAAATGACGCTGTGCCAAAGGAATATCGATGTCGCGACTTTCGCGGATAGGTTTGCCGTTGTCTAATGTTTCGAGCACTGCAAACAAACGGCTGTGCTTTTGCAACAGACGGGCGATAGCGTACAAGATGCGTGCGCGGCCATGTCCACCCAGCGCTGCCCATTTCGGCTGTGCCTTGCGTGCTGCTGAAACAGCCAGATTTACATCTGCTTGGGTCGCTTGGCTGATGGTCGCCAATACGTTCCCAGTCGCAGGGTTTTTGGTGTCAAAGCCATCGCCTGCTTTGGTGAATGACCCGTCGATAAAATGGCCAAACTTGCCACTTTGGTCGACAACCCAAGCCAACGCCTCGGCTGTATTTTCAGGTGCTGTGCCGAAGTCCATGGTTTGGAAGATATCTTTGACTGTCATGGTTAGGGGCTTTCTATCAGATGTCGTGGATGGCAAAGTATGGATGGCTTAGCCCATTGGATTTCTATGGCCGGCGGAATATGCGCCAGTCAGATGATGGTCCAATTGGCGCTCAATATCCCCTAACAAGGAAGACGCGCCAAAACGGAATAGGTCTGGCTGAAGCCACCGGTTCCCCAACTCTTCCTTCATCAAAGCGAGGTAGGTAATCGCATCTTTCGCTTTTGAAATGCCGCCCGCCGGTTTGTAACCAATTCGATAACCGGTGCGTTCGAAATAGTCGCGAATGGCGCGGATCATAACGAGAGTCACAGGCAGGGTCGCATTGACGTTTTCTTTGCCGGTCGATGTTTTGATGAAGTCGGCACCAGCCATCATACACACCAGTGAGGCGCGTGCGACATTGCGCAAGGAGCCCAATTCTCCGGTTGCTAGGATTGCTTTAACGTGTGCATCACCACAGGCTTCGCGCATTGCTTTCATTTCGTCGTACAACTTCTGCCAGTCGCCTGTTAGCACGTGACGACGGGAGATGACGATGTCGATTTCCCTAGCGCCCGCTGCAACGCTTTCCTTGATTTCTTGGATGCGTAGGTGAAGTGGGGATAGTCCTGCCGGGAAGCCAGTTGAGACAGCTGCGACTGGAATGTTCGTGCCGACAAGTGCGCGAACAGCGGCTGGTATCATCTCGTGATACACACATACAGCTCCGGTCGTCAGTCCGGTCATTTCAAGCTGCGCGAGCACGCTAGCGTTCACAGGCTGACGAGCTTTAGCACACAAACGACCAACACGCATTTCGGTGTCATCGCCAGACAAAGTTGTCAGGTCAATGCAGCTAACCGCTTTCAGTAACCATGCAACTTGATGTTCTTTTTTGACAGAGCGGCGGGCTGGCAATGTAGCGCATCGACGTTCAATGGCTGATGTGTTCGCCTGAAGCCGGGCAACCCAATCTAGGTCGAGCGCCATGCCTGGATTTCGTGTCTCAGTGACCTGAGGCAATTGTGCGACGCTTTGGTTCGCGGTGTCGTTGGATGTTTGTTCGGCTAGTGGATTGTGCATTGGGCACCTCATTGCGCAGTTGCAGCAGTCAAAAGTTACATGGGATCACGACAAAGGCAAGCGCGGGTGTTTAGAACGTGTGATAATTTCTCGCCCGAGAAGAAAGACAATCGCATAAAAATTGAAGGTTAATAATATTTGTTTAATTTCTGAGTGTTAGCTTTTTTCAGTATTTGGATGGCTTAGTTTTTTCTTGCCCAAAGTCCTAATGTGGCACCATAGTTTCGCTTAGCCGCACTCAAGACGGCGTTTACTCAGGGATGGTACGAAAATGACTGATTCAACAGGGTCCTACTCAGACCCAAATCAAACACCACCTTTGGCACAAGCCGTGCCATTAGGTCTGCAGCACGTATTGGCAATGTTCGCGAGTAACGTGACGCCTTCTATTATCGTTGCTGGTGCAGCGGGTCTTGCATTCGGCAGCGCCGAGCAAGTTTATCTTATTCAAATGGCGATGTTGTTCGCTGGTATCGCGACTTTGTTCCAAACTGTTGGCTTTGGCCCAGTTGGTGCCCGTCTTCCAATCATGCAGGGCACCAGCTTTGCGTTCGTTGGTGTTTTGGCTGGCATTGCCGCAACACAAGGTTTGAGCGTGGCGCTGACTGCCTGCCTAATTGGTGGCCTCATCCACTTCGCTCTTGGTTCAGTAATCAAGAACTTGCGCTGGATGTTCCCACCGTTGATTACTGGTTTGGTGATCTTGGCGATTGGTCTGTATCTAATCCCAGTAGCGATCAAATATGCTGCTGGTGGCGCGGCTGATTTTCAGATGTCAGCAGATAGCTTTGGTTCGTTGAAACACTGGTCAGTAGCGCTTAGCGTTGTGGTCGTTGCACTTGGCTTTAAGTTTTTTACTAAGGGCGCGTTGAGCAATGCAGCAATTTTGATTGGTCTTATTGCTGGCTACATCCTTGCATATTTCTTAGGGATGGTGAATTTCGGCGCGGTTTCTAAAGCGAGCTGGATCACGTCGATCAAACCGCTTCCATACGGTTTTGAATTTAGCTTTTGGGCAGTATTTGCTGTAACACTGGTTTCCATTGTTTCTGCTATCGAAACTGTTGGCGATGTGTCTGCGACAACCAAAGCTGGTGCGGGCCGCGAAGCAACTGACGAAGAAATCGCCGGCGCAACATACGCTGATGGTTTGGGTACAGCAGCTGCTGCGGTCTTTGGTGGTTTGCCAAACACATCCTTCAGCCAAAACGTTGGCATCGTTGGTATGACTGGCGTCATGAGCCGTCACGTTGTGACAATCGGCGGTATCTTCTTGATCCTTTGCGGTCTTATGCCAAAAATTGGAGCGCTTATCGCATCTATGCCTTTCCCAGTTTTGGGTGGTGGTGTGATTGTGATGTTCGGCATGGTTGCTGCTGCGGGTCTTAACATGCTTAGCGAGGTCAAAATGAACCGTCGCAACATGATTATCATTGCGGTGTCACTTGCTGTTGGTCTTGGTTTGAACCTTGTTCCTACTGCTGTACAGCACGTACCGGGCGTATTGCGCACATTGCTCACAAGTGCGGTTGCACCGACTGCAATTCTGGCGATTGCGATGAACCTTGTCTTGCCAGATGACGTTTAAGAAAAACTAAGATTGAGATGATTGGGGGCAGTCGTGTTGAAACGCTTGCCCCTTTTTCTATTTTAGTGTCCATCTTGTTGGGAAAACCAACAGAGGGTTCATTATGAAAGACGACAACTTCCTTCGTGCGAATAATGCAAAGCATATGTGGCACCCGATGGGTCACCCTGGCGAAGCGATTGAGCATGCTCCGACAATCATTGAGACCGCTGTAGGTTCAACCATCAAAGACATCGATGGGCACGAAGCTATCGACGCCGTCGGTGGTTTATGGTGCGTTAATCTTGGCTATTCCAACGACGTTGTTAAAGACGCAATTGCCAAGCAGCTTTATGATTTGCCGTACTATTCAGCGTTTGCTGGTACGTCTAATCCTTCTGCTATTGAAGCGTCATATGTGGTACGTGAGTTTTTTGCCGAAGATGGCATGGCACGCGTGTTCTTTACGTCTGGTGGATCAGACTCGGTGGAGACGTGCTTGCGACTTGCGCGCCAATATCACCGGATCAAAGGAGAGCCGAACCGCACAAAATTTCTCAGCCTGAAAAAGGGTTATCACGGGACCCACTTTGGTGGTGCATCTGTAAACGGTAACAATCGTTTCCGTATTAATTACGAGCCGTTGCTGCCGGGCTGTTTCCACATGCCCAGCCCATACGCTTATCGCAATCCTTTCAATGAAACGGATCCCGCATTTTTGGCGCAGAACATTGCCGCTGCGATGGAAGACGAGATCATGTTCCAAGGTGCTGGCAGCATTGCAGCGTTCATCATGGAGCCGATTCAAGGGGCCGGTGGTGTCATCGTGCCAAATGAGACCTTCATGCCGCTGATGCGCGAAATTTGCGACCGTCACGGCATCTTGATGATTGCGGATGAGGTGATCACAGGGTTTGGCCGTACAGGTGCGTGGTCAGGCAGCCGTCATTGGGGCGTGAAACCTGATATGATGTGCTGTGCAAAAGGGATCACATCTGGGTATTTCCCAGTGGGTGCCGCATTGATGAGCGACGCTGTGGCTGAAGTTTTTGAAAACGGTGACGAAGAAGCTGCGATTTTCCACGGCTATACATATTCAGCACACCCTGTTGGCGCAGCTGCGGTTACGGCGTGTCTCAGTGAAACCGTACGTCTGGATACAAAGACAAACGCGGCAGCTCGTGGTGCCCAATTGTTTGATGGATGTGTTGCCTTGATGAATAAATATGACATCATTGGCGATGTGCGTGGTGGACACGGATTGATGACTGGAGTTGAGATCGTGTCTGATGCTAGGGCCAAGACACCGATGGATATGCCAACGATGAAGAAGATTCATCAAGCTACTTATGACGCAGGTTCCATGGTGCGGTTGGGTGGGAATAACATTTTGATGTCTCCACCTTTGGTGATCACGAAAGATGAAGTTGACCGCGTGCTTGTTGCGTTAGATGCAGGCCTGAGCGCGATTTAATCGGCATATTGGCCCATTAACCATTCTTAAAGTTGATTGGTCAGATCCGCTTATGTTGTGACTTGGCTGCTGGCAGAATCGGCATGTTTGGTGCTAGGTATTGGGGTATGGAAACAAGCAGACCCAATATCCACGAAAACCTGCCGGTTATTCGCCAACTTGATGATGCAGCAATTAATCGCATTGCTGCGGGTGAAGTTGTTGAACGACCAGCGTCAGCCGTCAAAGAACTGGTTGAGAACGCGATCGATGCGGGCGCACGGCGTATTTCCATTGATATTGGAGATGGTGGCAAAACGTTGATCCGCGTGACGGACGACGGCTGCGGTATTGCAGGTCATGATTTGCCATTGGCCTTATCACGCCATGCTACGTCAAAGATCGATGGCTCTGACCTGCTTAACATTCACACCTTTGGTTTTCGTGGAGAGGCACTGCCGTCACTGGGCGCCGTTGGCCGTCTTAACATCACCTCACGTGTTCATGGGTCTGAAGCGTTTGAGATCAATGTTGAAGGTGGTGACTTAGGGCCAGTGCGCCCTGCTGCTTTAAATGGCGGCACTGTAATAACTTTGCGTAACTTGTTCTATGCAACGCCAGCACGACTGAAGTTTTTGCGCACCGACCGTGCAGAAACTACGGCCATCAATGATATCGTAAAACGCCTTGCGATGGCGGAACCTTTTGTCCGATTTGAGTTGCGAGATGTCAGTGGCGATAGCCCACGCACAACCTTCAGGGCAGAAGCCGAAAATGGCGATATGTTCGATGCGTTACATGGACGGTTGTCAACTGTTTTGGGCCGTGAGTTTTCAGAAAACTCTCTGAAAATTGACGCACTGCGCGAAGGATTGCATCTGACTGGGTATGCGGCGCTGCCAACCTATTCGCGTGGTTCCGCTGTGCAGCAGTATCTGTTCGTGAACGGTCGTCCCGTACGGGATAAACTATTGGTTGGGGCGTTGCGCGGTGCCTACTTTGATTTTCTAAGTCGTGACCGTCATCCAGCGGCTGCCCTGTTCCTAGATTGTGATCCGACGCTTGTGGACGTCAACGTTCACCCTGCAAAATCAGAAATACGTTTTCGCGATCCTGGTCTTGCGCGAGGGCTAATTGTATCGGCATTGCGTCAAGCGTTGGCAGAGGCAGGGCATCGTGCGTCGACAACAGTTGCGGGTGCGACTTTGGGGGCGATGACACCTGAACCTATAGGTGGACCACGCGTTTATCAGATGGACCGTCCCTCAATGGGATCACGTTCAGCGTCTTACCAATTCCAAGCGCCGAGTTTCGCGGAAATGACCCACGCCTATAGCGGGCAAGTTGTTGAGCAAGAGCCGGCGAATGAAACACCACCAGAAGATCTGCCACTGGGGACAGCCCGGGGCCAGGTTCATGAGAATTACATTATTGCACAGACGGCAACTGGCATGGTTATAGTTGATCAACATGCAGCGCATGAGCGATTGGTGTATGAGAAACTAAAAAATCAAATGGCGGCGAATGGGGTCGCGGCTCAAGCCTTGTTGATCCCAGAAATTGTTGAACTATCGGATGGCGATTGCGCTCGCTTACTCGAAGTGGCGGACGAATTGGCACGTTTTGGTTTGGGTATTGAGCCCTTTGGCGGTGGTGCAATTGCTATTCGCGAAACGCCTGCCATTTTGGGTGAGGTGAATGCGCGTGCTATGATCCTTGATATTCTGGACGAACTTGCGGATCAGGGCAGCTCCAACATGGTTCAAGCGAAGGTCGAAGCGATCCTTAGTCGTGTGGCCTGCCACGGGTCTATTCGCTCGGGTCGTTGGATGAGGGCTGAGGAAATGAACGCGCTGTTGCGCGAAATGGAAGTAACCCCGCATTCGGGGCAATGCAACCACGGACGCCCTACCTATGTAGAGCTGAAACTGGCAGACATTGAACGGTTGTTTGGACGCACATGATTGAGATTTCAGGAAAAGAGTATGCCTTTAGCGATCCATTGATCATTGTTGGATTGGTGGCCATTACTGTGGTCATTTTGATCGTGGTAATGTTGATGGTTGTGGTGCGGTCTGCAGGGCGTTCCGCTGCTGCTGCGGCACCGCTGGCACATCAGATGGGCATCCTTGGCCAACATGTTCAGCAGCTGAATATGGGGCAGGCCGCGTTACAAGGTGGTTTGCAAACTGTGTCTGATACGCAGGTAAATGCGCAGACCCAGATTACCAACACGATGGAAGTGCGATTGGCGGCTGTTCAGCAGCAAATGCAGGACCGTTTGGCAGAGAATGCTATGCGTGCTCAACATTCGATGGCAGAGATGCAGGAGCGGATGAAAGAGACCTTGAACGGCTCATCGAAGCAAACCACGGTTAGTTTAACGCAGCTGCAAGAACGTCTCGCTTCTATCGATAAAGCGCAGGACAATATAGCGAAGCTGTCTGGGGACGTTTTGTCGTTACAGGACATTTTAAGCAATAAACAAACGCGCGGTGCTTTTGGCGAAATTCAATTAAACGACATTGTCGGTAAAGCATTGCCAAAGGACAGTTTTCAGCTGCAAGCCACCCTTAGCAACGGTAAGCGTGCTGACTGTTTGATTGCGTTGCCGAACCCGCCTGGCCCGATTGTGATTGACAGTAAATTCCCCCTTGAAGCCTACGAGGCCTTGCGTCGGGCCAAGACTGATTGGGAGGTCAACGAGGCTGGCAAAGCGATGCGTGCTTCCGTGAAAAAGCACATCCGTGATATCAGTGAGAAATACATCATCGAAGGCGAAACTGCAGATGGCGCGTTGATGTTCCTGCCATCTGAAGCGGTATATGCAGAACTCCACGCAAATTTTCCTGAATTAGTACGTGATGGTTTTGATCACCGCGTTTGGATCGTTTCACCAACGACCTGTATGGCCACGTTGAATACAATGCGTGCAATTCTTAAGGATGCTCGCATGCGTGAACAGGCGGGTGCTATTCGCTCAACGCTTAAAAGCTTGCACCGCGATGTTGAATTGGTTGTTGAACGTGTCGACAAACTGAATACCCACTTTGGTCAAGCACGCAAAGACTTGGATGGAATTAGCACAGCTGCCGAACGTGCAGGAAAACGTGCGGCGCGTTTGGATAATTTTGACTTTGAAGAATTGACGCCAGAGGAACAAAACAACGTGGTGTCTTTGGCCAAGCCTGAGCCTTAATAGGCAAATGAATAGAGACTCATTTGTACTGCAGTTCAAGATCAATCAAACTACGTTTACGCCAAAGCCCACCATTGTATCCGGTTAAGTTACCATCGGCACCAATTACCCTGTGACTTGGAATGAGTATCGAACTTTGGTTTGCGTGATTGGCGCGCACAACTGCACGAGTAGCTGTTGGGCGTCCGATTTTTTGTGCCAGTCCAGCGTAGGGGTGAATTTTTCCCGCTCGAACCGCCATCAGCGCCTGCCAAACTGATTTGGTGAAGGTAGTTCCATGGAGTGCAAGAGGGACGGTGAAAGCCGCCCTTTGACAGTCAAAGTATTCAGTTAGTTCAGCTTTGGTTCGGTCGAGTGGCTCGGTTGTTCCAAACCAATCCCACCGGCTACTTTCTGTAAGCGACTAGGCTCGGCTAGACTTTCGTTAAAGGTACAATTCTCCCGCTTTGGTTTGCGAGCAGGGCAGGTCAAGCGACAAAAGACATCCGTTGAACGCACAACCACAAACACGCGACTATCATAGTTGGGGTCGCGGCCTAAAAGGGCGATCTATAGGCCGTCATTGTCTCAAAGGGTAAAAAGCATGGTGACAACTTAACTCTAAAACAAATAAGTACCGACTGAAATCGGGCGATTATTCAAAATAAAGTCGAGTGCGTCGTTTAGATGCGAATAAAGCTCTGCATGATGCGGGGGAGGATACCCTTAAAGCGCAGTGGCGCGTCGCTTACCGCAAGACAAATACAATCTTCATGGATGTCCGCCATCGGCGTGTGCTCAAGATCGCTGTCAGCAATGTCGACATCACCACGGGCAAAATACCCATCATCGTCTTGGAAGGCACCCTGCAACACCATCGTCATCTCAAGACCGTGGTGGCCGTGATCTGGCATGGCTGCACCGGCAGGGATCATCAAAAGGCGTGCGCTGGCTTGCTCGGATGTTGGTAAAATGGCTTGTTTTACACCCATGCCAATAGGACGCCACTTAATTTCGCTCAGGTCACCACCAATGTAGTCTTGCAGCGGGCTTGGCAGTACGGACGGCTTTTTGACGGCCGGTAATTTGGCTATTGGAGCGCCTTGCTCAATCATCGCAACCGTCGCGGCAAAGCTGTCGGGTTGCAACTGACTGTTGGGGATATCATATTCTTCCAACAAGACACCTCCAACGGCGTCGCATGCCGCTGATTGAGCGCGACAAGTATCACACAACGAAATATGCGTTGCGACCATAAGATTAAAAGCCTCAGGCAAAGTACCGGCTGAGTAGCCCATCAGAATTTCATCCGTCAGGTGATGTTTGATATCTGTGCTCATCATTTTTTCATTTCATCGTTTGGCGTAAGCGCTCGAGGGCTAATCTAATTCGCGATTTGATCGTGCCAAGGGGCAGACCTGTTTTTTTAGCAATCTCGCTGTGGGACAAATCCCCGAAGTACGCCTGTTCTATAAGTTCTCTTTGTGCTGCAGGGAGTGTCGTTAACGCCTTGCTTAGGATCTCAGTTTCTTGCTGCAGCGCTAGAACGTCGGTTTGATCGGGTTCTTCTTCTGGGCCCCATGTGAGGTCCTCAGGTTCCGGACGGCGTTGTTTGCGCAGAATGTCAATTTTGCGATTTCGTGCGATTGTAAAAATCCAAGTTGCAACCGATGCGCGGGACGGGTCGAACAAATGAGCTTTATGCCAAAGGGTCGCCATCACCTCTTGAGCGCATTCCTCAGCCATGGATCCATCGGCACCAGAATTTATTAGAAAGCCCTTCACTCGCGGGGCAAAGTGAGCGTAAAGGTCTGCAAAAGCTGCCTTGTCCGCGTCATCACGAATACGACGGACATGAGAAATCCATAAATTACGTTTGTTTTCGTCTGTCACGCGTTTCGAACCCACTGCAACCAAACGGGTTGCAGCCGTCTGAAAGTTAACCGATTTTTCCATCGGTAACACATTATGTGATTGGGCTGACATACTAAATATACGGTTGTAGCGCTGAATTGGATCAAATTTCTTTTTTTGCGTTTTGACATCCGATTCCGAGCATGGCGCGTATACCTACCAAACACATCTAATAGGACTATAAATTCATGGCATTCGACCGACCAAACCCGACGCCACAAAAAATCGCCATTGTTGGTGGCGGAATTTCAGGGATGGGTTCTGCCTACAAACTAATGGAACGTAATTGGGTCACATTATTCGAAGCTGAGCCGCAGCTTGGCGGGCACGCACGCACCAAAATTGCGGGCAAGCGTGGAGATCAGCCTGTCGATACAGGATTCATTGTATTTAACTACGCAAATTATCCACACATGGCGGAGCTGTTCGCTGACTTGAACGTACCAGTGGTGAAGTCAAACATGAGTTTTGGTGCCTCGATCGGAGGAGGTCGCCTCGAGTACGGGCTGGCCAGCCTAGATGCGCTGTTTGCTCAACGTATGAATGCTGTGAATCCAAAATTTTTGGGCATGGTGCGCGATATTTTACGATTTAACAAAAACGCGCTTGAAGTGGCCAAAGACCGTACAATCACTGTCTCTCAGTTTTTGGACAAATTGGGCACTGGTGCTTGGTTTCGTGATTACTATTTGTTGCCACTGTCGGGTGCAATTTGGTCGACGCCGACGCAAAAAATTATGGATTTCCCCGCACATGCGATGATCCAGTTTTTCGAGAACCATGCACTTTTGAACACAACCGGACAGCACCAATGGTACACCGTTAATGGTGGCTCGGTTGAATACGTCCGGCGTCTCGAAGCAGCACTTCGAAGCCACGAAGTGGATATCAGATTGAATTCGCTGGTCCAATCGGTACGCCGTGATGGAGGCGGTGTTCAGGTTAAAGCTGTGGGCGGCGAGTGGGAGGCCTTTGATCAAGTAATCTTTGGGACGCACTCGGATGATACATTGGCCTTGTTGGCTGACCCAACGAATGAAGAACAGGCGGCATTGGGTGCGATCAGATATCAACCGAATGAGGTTACGCTGCACGCTGACGAAAGCATTATGCCAAAGCGCCGCCAAACATGGTCGTCTTGGGTTTATACTGAAGATGAAACAGGGACTGGTGATCAAATTGATCTGACCTATTGGATGAACTCACTTCAGCCGATCCCAATGGACGATCCACACTTTGTGACTTTGAATACAAAGCGCACTATCCGTGAAGAGCTGATCTATGATCAGGTGACGCTTCGCCACCCAGTTTATGATCTAGCGGCCCTAGCCGCACAGGAAAAAGTTCGCGCGATAAATGGTGCAAACAGCACGTGGTTCACGGGGGCTTGGTTGCGTCACGGGTTCCATGAAGACGGTCTTGAAAGTGCCATCACTGTTGCGGACGCGATCAGGAAGAATTGTTCGGAATGTGAACTTATCTCGTGAGAAACACTGTTGATCATATCAACGGTGTGACGTTCCATAGTCGCAAAGGCGAGGTCAAAAACGCTTTTCGCTATTCCATCGACTACGTTCTTCTTGATGCGGATGCTCCAACTCGTACCACTGGATTATTCGCGCGTAATGGTCGCGGGGTCGTAGCGTTAAACGATTTGGATCACGGCGGTGTTCCAAAGGACGGCCGCGGCAGCACATGGGTTCGCGAAGTGCTTGAAGCACACAAAGTGACTGGCGTAGCAAGAATTGAAATTCTGGCGCAACCCAAAGTTTTAGGTCACGTATTTAACCCAGTTAGTTTTTGGCTTTGCCGCAATGCCGCCGATGACATGATTGCTGTCATTGCGGAGGTGTCTAACACCTTTGGGGATCGCCACTCATATTTGTTACACCATCCAGATCTACGCCCAATTCTGGCGACAGATCGGTTAAAATCTACCAAGCTAATGCATGTATCGCCCTTCCAACCGGTGGAGGGTGGATACGAATTTCGGTTTAATATCCGCGATGACAGAATTGGTGTCTGGATTGACTACACTCAAGGCGATGGTGGGGTGATTGCAACGCTGACTGGAACCCGCGCACCGCTTACCAATAGCGCAATCCTTTACATGCTATTGCGTCGACCTTTTGGGTCACGTCGCGTTCTAAGTTTGATCCACTGGCAGGCTTTGAAGCTGTGGTGGAAAAAGGCGCGTTTTCGCTCCTGCCCAGAAGCGCCATCCAAAGAGATTTCGCGCGGATGAGCATGTCATCATCACTTATTGAGGTGCGCAAAAACAACCTCCCAGCGTATGCTGTTTTTGCTGCGATGTTATCGGCAGCTGGCCTGCCAATTTACATCCATGCGCCGAAGTATTTCGTTGATGAATACGGGGTGTCCTTGGCTGCACTCGGTTCAGTCTTGTTTGTTTTGCGATTGTTTGACGTTGTTCAAGACCCGTTGTTGGGGCGTCTATCCGCGCGTTTGGGTCGTCGTCGGGTATTTGCGATTTCAATCGCCTGCGTTGTTATGGCGCTGGGAATGCTCGGGCTTTTTGCTGTCGAGCCGTTGGTGTCCCCGTTGGTGTGGTTTGGCTTGATGCTGACGTTGGTTTTCTCGGCGTTTTCATTCTTGACCATAAACTTTTACGCACAAGGTGTCGTCACCGCATCATCATTGGGGCAATTTGGTCACTTGCGGTTGGCGCGCTGGCGGGAAAGTGGGGCGCTGTTTGGCGTTTGCATTGCTGCGATCGCGCCATTGGTGTTTTTATATTTCATCGACGCACCGTTCGATGGATTTGCGATTGGGTTTGCAGTTTTGGCCTTGGTTGCTGGCACAATGATGCGGGCTGAATGGGCGGAAGGCAGGGGCTTAAAATCGGCCGGTTTTCAGACCGTGCTTCAAGATCCGATTGCACGGCGTCTGTTGATTATCGCTTTTGTTAATGCGGCGCCTGTAGCCGTTAGTTCCACGCTGTTTCTATTTTATGTCGAAGCACGTTTGATGTCTCCGGGAATGGAGGGGCCACTGCTACTATTGTTCTTCCTTTCTGCAGCATTTTCGGTTCCTCTGTGGGGGGGCGTAGCGGAAAAACTGGGTACCAAAAGCACCCTAATGATTTCGATGACACTTGCGATTGTCGCCTTTGGTTTTGCGATATTTTTTGGCGCGGGCGATTGGCTTGCTTTTGCGGTCGTATGTGTCGCTTCCGGCGCTGCTTTGGGTGCGGATCTGACGCTGTTGCCTGCAATGTTCGCTAAGCGGATGGGAGAAATTTCTCCTGCAGCTACTGAGGGCTTTGGCCTTTGGTCATTTGTCTCGAAATTTACGCTCGCATTTTCTGCCGTCCTGCTGCTTCCGGCATTGCAGTGGGCTGGCTTCGAAAGCGGTTCAGACAGTAACTCAAGTCACTCTTTGTTTGTTTTGGCTTTGTTGTACGCGGCTGTGCCGTGTGTGTTGAAAATTTTTGCTTTGATTCTGTTGGCATTTACTGCCGTTAGTGAGGAATGATTTATGAATAGCTTACTTTATATCCTTCTCGGTGCGGCCCTAGTGCTCGCCTTGAATGTACTGCGTGGACGATACGCGAGCTTCGTTGCGCAAAAGCCAAGCGACTATTTGAACGGGACAGAGATGTTTGATTTACGCCAACACATGAACGGGCCAATTACCTGCGAGGGTGTGATCTACGGCCCATTCGGGCGCGTAAGTAGCCGTTTTGTAGGAGCCTTCGAATGTTCTTGGGTGGGCAATCAGGGTGTCATGAGTGAAGAGTTTCGCTATGACGATGGATCGGTTCAGAATCGGCGCTGGAGCTTAAAAATTGATGAGCACGGCGCGATAAAGGCAACGGCACCAGACGTTGTTGGCGAAGGCGAAGGCCATCAGGTCGGTTCATCGGTTCAATTGAAATACCGCCTTCGGTTGCCTGAAAGTGCTGGCGGTCACGTCTTGAACACTGTGGATTGGATGTATCTTGCACCCAACGGCTCAATCGTAAATCGGTCTCAATTTCGCAAATTTGGTATTCAAGTTGCTGAGCTTGTCGCGACTATGCGACCAGCCCATGTTGAATTGAAGAATGCGGCATAATGGGCGAATGGCAGGGAAAACGGTATTGGTTGGTTGGTGCAAGTGATGGGTTAGGTGCGGCACTGGCACAAATCATGAGCCGCTCTGGTGCAGAGGTGATCTTGTCCGCGCGCTCTGAAGGCAAGTTGGCAGAAGTAGTCGCTACGCTGCCCGGTAAAGCTAGTTATCAGGTGATGGACATCGCCGACGACGTAAGCGTGAAGGCGGCTGCAGCTGCAGTCGGTGATATTGACGGGATTGTTCTTTTGGCTGGGGTCTATTGGCCTTTCGGTGCCCAAGCATGGAATGCGGATCAGGCGACTGCGATGGTGGACATCAACTTCACCGGCTACGTGCGTGTTCTGGGTCAAGTCGTGCCAAAGTTAGTTGCAAAGAACGATGGGCACGTGGTTATCACATCCAGCCTAACAGGATTTCGCGGATTACCGCGATCAATTGGTTACACAGCATCCAAGGCGGCAACGATGTCGCTGGCCGAATGCATGTATGCAGATCTACGCAAGACAGGCGTAAAGGTTCAGATCGCGAACCCGGGCTTTATTAAAACGCAATTGACGGCCAAGAACGATTTCAAGATGCCGTTCATCATGGAACCCGAGGTCGCAGCACGAGAGATGTTTGAGCATATGAACGACACCGCATTTAAGAAAAGCTTCCCGCATTTCTTCTCGCTGTTGTTCAGGGGCAGCCAGTTTTTACCAGACTGGTTATATTACCGAATTTTCAGCTGATTAGATTTCAGGGTACTTTGGTGTGCTCCAAATAGATATTTTTCGCACGACCCCAAACGCCAGTTTCCAAATCAGGTAGCTCGATCAATGAGGGTAGCAATTGCGCGGCATAATCCTGAGAGCTTTCGTTTGGAAGCATGGATGGCAGGTTGTCGATTGCTGTCACATCCATTGGAGGGTTGTCATGGACGCGCAGAGTAGGTTGAGCCCATGTTGTTGTTCGATCATATACCTTTACGGGCGAAAAGGTGCTGTCAGGATCGCAGGCAATATCACCGATGACTGTGAGTTGACGAGGTGTGGTTTTGGCTGCCTTGGGGACGAACACGGGGGTGCCGGGAGCCGCGAGTATACAGTTAAAAAAGATGTCGTGCTGAAGGACCTCAGGGAATGGCCCGCCGCTTGCGGTTTCTGGTATATCCCATTTTGTTGTGGTCACACCAAGCTGCGCGCATAGGTCGGATGCACCTGTGCCCACACGACCCAATGCGCCGATCACTAATGCACTTGGGATTGACGCCACATTCACTAGATCGCGTTGCAAGTCGGCAACCAAAGTCGCGGAATTTGGATAGGTGCCCATGGCACCTACACGCTTACCAGATTGCTGTGCAGCCCAGCATTTTAGCGCAACAGCCGCGCCAGCGTAGCCGGCCCAATAACCGAACGCCGCGACACGACACCCTGTTCCATCGACAAGATATTCAAGGTCATAAAGAGTACCGCCACCCGCCACAAATCTGCGTAACAACCGTTGACCAGAGGGTTGCCCTTTGTAGGCGTGACCAAACATAATATGTTTGTGCTTTAACGGCGTCCCGTCTTCGGGCAGTTCTTTCAGACCAAAGATAATCGCATCAAGCGGGGCAGTCGGCCACGTGTTGGAGTGCGCAATGTGGCATCCGGCCTCTTTGTAACCTTGGATTGGTGTGCACCGGGTTGGGCATTCCTCAATGGTCACCACAATTCCTGCTGCGATCAAAGCTGCGGCGCCTTCTGGGCTCAGTCCAACGCGTTCTTCGTTATCGCGTTGTTCCGCGCGGACCCAAAGATGTGTCATGTCAGGATGCCGAGTTCACGGATTTTCTGGACAGACGCGCGGGTTTCCATGACTGCCATATGCGCGGCGAGTTTCGGGTAATCTTTGACCTCAACGCCATCGCCTGGAAGCCAAGTGCACACGTTGAATAGATAGATGTCGGCGACACAGAACGTATCGCCCAAAATGAAGGGACCCTGCAAACATTCGTCTTCAATGTAGCTGGCTGATGTGCCCATCGTCTGGGGCACTTTTGATGTCATGTCGTCAAAACTTGTCTGTTGATCGGCCCAGCGTGAGCCGCGCATTTTATGCGCGTGGTTCACGTGCATTGTGGAGGCAAGGTAGAACATCACGCTGCGCATTTTGAAGGCTTGCAATGGATCAGTTGGCACAAGCTTTTTTTCGGGAACCAATGCTGCGATATATTCAAGCAAGGCACCTGTTTCGGTGAGTGCCTTGTCCCCAACGATTAAAGTTGGCACGCGACCTTTTGGGTTTTTAGCTAGATAGGCATCGCTGGTTTGCTCAGCTTTGGTAAAGTCTACACGGGTCAACTCATGCCCAAGGCCTGCCTCTCGTAACGCGATGGCAACTGACATCGAAATGGTGTTTGGAGCATAAAACAATTTCATGATTTTATCCTTTAAACGTGTGTTTGTGCGTGCTGACGTTCGGTTGCTTCGAGGTGCGGAACTGCATTGAACATCACAGGTGACATTGTGCCACTGATTGGGTGCAAACGATGGATCGAGCTGTTCATTATGGCAAGAGCTAGATTGGCCATTTTGACAATATCTAAATCAAGGTGCTGACGCATGACCATAGAAATGAGCCCGCCTGATGTGACAACCAATGAGGGGCCAGGGCGTGCAGAAATGTCTTTGATTACATCTTTTACACGTGTTTCAAAGTCACTAAAGCGTTCTGGTGCCCCTTCGATTTTGTTCGCTTGCCACGCCTCAAAAACGCGGGGTAAGTGATGAGCAAATTCTGATTGTTGAGTTGGCATAGCGAGCCCGTGTTCCGCTTCAAGTGCGGTGGCGAGTGTGAAGTATTCAAGCTCATTTAGACGTTCGTCACGGACCGGTTCGATGCCTGTGGCCATACCATCAGCGGTTTCTGCGTGACGGCGCAAAGTGCCTGTAAAAAGGTTTTGGTGCACTTGGTTTGTGTCTATGAGGTGTTCGCCCAACCACCTTGCCTGTTGGTGCCCAAGGGCGCTGAGGCGGTCATAACTGGCTTCGTCTGTCGCGGTGGAGTTTGCTTGTCCGTGGCGAATGAGGGTGATGTGGGACATGTAGGTTCCTTGTACGGTTTCCAAATGGATAAGTGAGGTCTGCGCGGGTTGGAAGGGGCGGGACGTTTCGCGGGGAGTTTATTTGGTAAGATGAAGTTGGAGTTGCCACATGTCTTGGCGTAAATTCGAGTATGAATGTCGTGATTGGAAGCCCGAATTCACCTCATAGTTTGTTAGAAAGGTCTAAAATACAGGGAGGCACCACATGTCCGACACAGTGAAATTCACGCTAGATGGCACAGAAGTTGAGGCCGAAGCTGGCCTGACAATCTGGGAAGTGGCCAATGGTCGTGGACTTGTTATCCCTCACCTGTGCCATAAGCCAGCACCTGGCTATCGCCCTGATGGCAATTGCCGCGCCTGTATGGTTGAGATCGACGGTGAGCGTACGTTGGCCGCTTCATGTATTCGGGAGCCGTTGGATGGCATGGTGGTAACCACCAATTCCGCTCGCGCTGAGAATGCACGCAAGATGGTGGTTGAAATGTTGGTTGCAGACCAACCAGCCCGTGAAGATGCCCATGATAAATCAGCACACCTGTGGGATATGGCCGAGTTGAATGGTGTGTCAGAGAGCCGTTTTCCAAAATTGGAAGAGGGTCGCATTCCGTTGTTGGATGACAGTCACGTTGCGATGTCTGTTAACTTGGATGCTTGTATTTCGTGCGGTTTGTGCGTGCGCGCATGTCGTGAGGTTCAGGTCAACGATGTGATCGGTATGTCGGGCCGTGGCCATGACAGCTATCCTACTTTTGATATGGCCGACCCAATGGGTAATTCATCTTGTGTGGCGTGTGGCGAATGCGTTCAAGCCTGCCCAACAGGTGCTTTGATGCCTGCCGCTGTGACTGCGGGTGACGGCGTTGGGGACAGCAAAGATTTTGATAGCGAAACAGTAAGCGTTTGTGCGTTTTGTGGTGTGGGTTGCCAGATTTCGATTAAGGTCAAAGATTGCAAGGTGAAGTATGTTGAGGGCATCAATGGTCCTGCAAACGAGGGTCGTTTGTGTGTCAAAGGCCGCTTTGGCTACGACTATATCCACCACAATCACCGTCTGACCAAACCGTTGATCCGGCGCGACGATGCACCCGCCAAGGGGTTGAATGTTGACCCCGGGAATTGGGGCAGTGTTTTCCGTGAAGCAACTTGGGATGAGGCGCTGGATTTTGCTGCGAATGGCCTGAAGGGGCGCGGGCGCGAAGTGGCTGGTTTTGGGTCTGCCAAATGCACCAATGAAGAAGCCTATTTGTTCCAAAAATTCATCCGAGAAGGGTTCAAGCACAACAACGTCGATCACTGTACACGTCTGTGCCACGCGTCATCTGTTTCAGCGTTGATTGAAAACGTTGGATCGGGTGCAGTAACTGCAACATTCAACGAGATTGAAAATGCGGATGTGGCTATCGTAATTGGTGCCAATCCGATCGAAAACCACCCCGTGGCGGCGACCTATTTCAAGCAGTTCACCAAGCGTGGGGGCAAGTTGATTGTCATGGACCCACGCGGTCAGGCGCTTAAGCGCTTTGCCACACATATGCTTCAGTTCCGTCCAGGAGCAGACGTGTCAATGTTGAACGCGATCATGCACGTGATTGTTGAAGAGGGGTTGTACGACCAACAATATATCGATGCATACACTGAGAACTGGGAGGCTGAGAAAGCCCACCTTAAGGATTTCACACCTGAAAAGATGTCAGAGATCTGTGGTATCGATGCGGACACTTTGCGTGCGGTCGCCCGCACATTTTCAGGTGCTAAAGCAGGGATGATTTTCTGGGGAATGGGTGTGAGCCAACACATCCACGGTACGGACAATGCACGTTGCTTAATTTCCTTGGCGCTGATGACGGGCCAAGTTGGTCGGCCAGGCTCTGGTCTTCACCCACTGCGTGGTCAGAACAACGTACAAGGTGCGTCTGACGCCGGCTTGGTTCCGATGTTCTTACCTGACTACCAGTCGGTGACGGATGATGGTGTGCGCTCTGCATTTACCGAAGTTTGGGGGTCTGGTGATTTCTCAAATGAGAAGGGCTTAACCGTGACTGAAATCATGGACGCGGTCCATGAGAACAAGATCAAGGCGATGTACATTTTGGGTGAGAACCCAGCGATGTCTGATCCAGATGTTGAACATGCGCGTGATGCTTTGGCCAAACTTGACCACTTGGTTGTCCAAGACATCTTTATCACTGAAACTGCGAACTATGCCGACGTAATTTTGCCAGCCTCTGCGTTGTATGAAAAATCGGGCACTGTTTCCAACACAAACCGTCAGGTGCAAATGGTGCGCCAAGCGGTTGTACCGCCGGGTGAGGCGAAAGAAGATTGGTGGATCGAAGTTGAATTGGCGAAACGGTGTGGTTTGGATTGGGCTTATACGCATCCAAGCGAGGTGTTTGCTGAGATGACAGTGAATATGCGCAGCCTCGACAATATCACATGGGATCGCCTGACAACTGAGGCGGTGACCTACCCTTCACTTAGCCAGACTGATCCTGGTCAGGCGGTCGTGTTTGGCGATGGTTTCCCACGTACCGATGGGCGTGCTAAATTTACGCCCGCTAGTGTGATTGCCCCAGATGATGTGCCTGATGCGGAATACCCAATGATCCTGACAACGGGCCGTCAGCTAGAACACTGGCACACAGGTTCTATGACCCGTCGTGCGACTGTGTTGGATGGGCTAGAGCCTGAGGCGAACTGTTCGCTGCACCCATCCACTTTGCGCAAGCTAGGCGTTGAGCCGGGTGGGCATGTGCGTCTGACCACGAAGCGTGGTTCGATTGTGATCATGGCACGTATGGATCGTGCTGTGGCACCTGACATGGTGTTCTTACCTTTTGCTTTTGTCGAAGCGGCGGCAAACATTCTGACAAATCCAGCGGTTGATCCGTTTGGGAAGATTCCAGAATTTAAGTTCTCGGCTGTAAAGGTTGAAGCTGCTGCTGATGTGATTGCGGCTGAATAAGAAATCAAAAGGTGGGCTGCGGCCCCCTTTTGCTCAAAACTCAAGCGCGTTTATAACCGCGTTTTTGGGCACGGATGCGGTAAGCATCGGCGGCATGGGATGCGTCGCGTAAATTGCCAAAGCTGGTAATTGTTTCACAGGGTGCGCCACCTTTGACACCCCATTCACGCAACACTGACACTTCGGAAAATAGATCCATAGCGATTTCGACACGGTAAAACCGTGGTCTCGCTTTGTGGCTGGGGCGATATAAAACGACGTCTAGCATTGCCAGGGATTCTATCAGTGTTTTGAGTAAGGTGAAGAGCCAATTGTTGTTTGGGCAGGTTTTTGATGTGTGCCCAATTTCTGGTTAGCTCCAGCTGACATCCCCAAGAAAAATATACCCGGCACCATAGATCGTTTTGATCAGCTGTGGGTTTTTGGGATCTTCACGCAATTTAGTACGCAGGCGTGAAATACGCACATCCATCGCTCGGTCAAAACTTTCGCTTGCGGCCCCGCCCAATGACTCTTGCATCTGGGTGCGGGTGATTAGACGCTTTGGGCTATCAAGGAATAAACGAAGCACTTCGCCTTCTGCATGTGAAAAAGGAGTGGCATCACCTGCATCGTCGATCAAAGTGTAAGCATCAAAATAAGCGGTCCAACCATTGAATTTGGCGGTATTGCTGGTCTGTGTTACGGCTTTGCCACCGCGCAATCGGGCACGAACGCGCGCAACTACTTCCAAGGGATCAAACGGTTTGATAATGTAGTCATCGGCACCCAGTTCCAGACCAGTAACCCGATCCTGCACCTGCGCACGGCCAGAAATAATAATGACAGACGCCCCTTGTTCCAACGCAAGACGGTGGACAACCGTTAGCCCATCGGTGTCAGGCAAGGACAAGTCGACCAAGCAAACATCAGGTGTGTGCTTTTGCAACGCGGCCTCAAATTCGCGGGCACGCCCAAAACACATCGTCCGTAAACCAGCATCCTCCAGGGCATCAGCCAACATTGTGCGAATGGCTGGCTCGTCATCAAGGATGGTTACTAACGGCGCTGTCATTGTTGCACCTTCTGTTTGAGGACATTGGCCAGATCGTAGGCGGTGAATGGTTTCGCAAGGACAGTTGTCGCGGCTTGGGCCTCATGGTGCAATGGGTCATTTGGGGACAGGGAGGTCATAAGGACGACAGGTGTTTTTCCCTTTTCGATCCGCTTTAGCAAATCTAGCCCGGTACCTTCACCGCTTAACCGAATATCTGAAAGGATCAGGGCGATGTCAGGCAAACTGGCGATGAGTGCGGTGGCTTCATCTGCTGAAGTTGCCTCGATAACGCTGTGCCCCATATCAGTTAGCATATCGCGGTAAAGTGCACGTAGATCATCGTTGTCTTCAACCAGCAAAGCCAAGCCGCCGGTGACCTCAGGGCTAAAGCGCAGGGGCAGGCGCAGACGAATGGATGCGCCGCCCTCTGGCGTGTTTTGTAGCCGGAGATCACCGCCAGCAAGTTTGGTAATGTCGTAGACCATGGGCAGACCTAAGCCTGTGCCTTCGCTACCTTTGGTTGTGTAGAATGGGTCACACGCGTGTTTCAAGGCATCTTCAGAAAATCCCGTCCCTGTGTCCGATACCGTAAATTCAATCCACGTGTTGTGAACCGTTGATGCACTAAGTTTGATACTTCCGTTCGACCCACAGGCATCACGGGCGTTCAGGATTAGATTAAGCAACGCGTCTTTAATTGCACCTTGATCCAGCAGAACCGCTTCGTTTGGCAGTTGATCTATCATAGTGAAAACGACGTTCTCTGGTAGAGTTGGAGCCGCGAGTGTTTCCATCTCTCGCAGTAATGCGTGCAGATCTGTGACACGCGGGCGTTGGACACGTTGACTGGTAATCTCAGCAATGCTGCCCAATAGATCGCCTCCGCGTTTTGCTGCATTCAAGGTGCCGTCGATCAACGGTTTGGCAGCCGAGGGCAGTTCTTCAAGGCGTGCCAACTTGGACTGCATCCCAAGAATGATGGTCAGTAAGTTTGAGAAGTCATGCGCCAGTCCTGATGTCACTTGGGCGGCCAGTTCACGTTTGCTTGTTTGCTGTAGTGCTACGCGCGTTTGAGTTTCCAACGTTACATCGGTGGACAAAACATAGGCACCACCACGGGTGTCAGGTGTAAAGGCTGCGCGGATGCGGTGGGCGCTGGCGGCATCTGTGAACTCAGTCAGAGTGTTCTCGCCTGCGAACGCGCTGTGAAGCATGGGCTTGATTTTCTCGTAAACGCCCAAACCAAGTGCATCGGAAATATGCATGCCGATGATGTTGTTCGGGCGCCCTGGAATGATCGTGCTAAGCTGTCGGTTGGAGTAAGTGTAATGACCTGTCTCATCTATGTGTGCGATGTGTGCGGGCATCATTTCGGTCGTTAGACGTGTCCGTGCCTCCACTTCTGTAAGGTGCCGTTTTGTCTCGCCAAGCGCAGACACTGTCGCGGCCAGTGCACGGTTTGTACTGGCCAGTTCTTCGGCGTGGGCCAAGACCTGATCCGTCAGTTCCTCAGAGCGGGCCCGTAACAGCGTCTCTTGTTTTTTGGTGCTGGTGATATCTGTGTAGACTGTGATCCACCCGCCTTGGGGTAGGGGGGATCCTTCCACAGATATGACCGTGCCGTTGGAGCGATGGCGTTCAACATAGTGAGGTTCAAATGCACGGGCAACTTCGATCCGCTCTGCCACAAAAGCTTCAAGATCATCAATGCCACCGTACTCACCGCGTAAAGCGAGGTGACGAATAGTACCTTCAAAGGGCGCGCCGGGCGCGACCAAATTGTCTGGAAGATCAAACATTTCTTTGAAAGGCGCATTACTGACCGCCAGCCGCAGGTCACTGTCAAATATGGTCAAGGCCTGTCCGATCAAATTCAGACCAGCAGCAGTCATAGCATGTGTAGCAGCGCGATTGAGCGTCACGTGTGGCCCCTTAGTGATGGTAATTGCGTGCCCAGTGTGGGGCGGTGATTGCTGGGAATTCAAGCACTGATCGAACATTGTTACAATTCGTTAGAATTGAGAAACCTTCAGGAAAAAGTTGACCTTAAGGATAAAGACAGCATCTTTGAGTGACATAGAATCGCTGAAGTGATCGTGGCCGGGAATCTTTGTTGCCGGTTTGGGAGGAGAATACATTGTCGAAGACGCTTGATGGCGCTGGCGGATTAATATCCGTTCCAGCACTTTTGCACCGCAACGCAACTCAGTTCGGGTCCGCTCCTGCGTACCGTGAAAAAGAGTTTGGAATTTGGCAAAGTTGGACTTGGTCACAGACCAAAGAAGAGATTGAGGCACTTGCCCTAGGTCTACTTGATCTTGGTGTGGCTGAAGGTGATTTCATCGCAGTCATCGGGCGCAACCGTCCGTATTTGTATTGGTCGATGATGGCTGCCCAAATGGTTGGGGCCGTTCCGGTGCCTTTGTACCAAGACGCATCTGCCGAAGAGATGGCATATACAATGAGCCATTGTGGGGCGCGTTTTGTGATCGCTGGTGATCAGGAACAAGTCGACAAGGTTATGGAAATCCAGGGCGAACTTACAAAATTTGAAGCAATGATTTACCTCGATCCTCGGGGTCTCCGCAAATACGATAGTGCAAAGTTAACGCAATATAGTGCAGTTCAAGAAGTGGGGCGCTCAAAGCGCGCGGCACTACAGCCAGAGATGAATGCACGTGTTTCAAAGCTAAATTACGACAGCACCTGCGTGATGCTTTACACCTCTGGCACCACGGGAAAACCAAAGGGCGTTGTTCTGTCCAATCGCAACGTGATTGAGACAGCCAAGTCGTCATCCGAATTTGATGGCTTGCGCCAAACTGATGACATTTTGGCTTACCTACCGATGGCATGGGTCGGCGATTTCATCTTTTCTGTGGGTCAAGCACTGTGGTGTGGTTTCTGTACGAACTGTCCAGAAAGTGCGGATACAATGCACACGGATTTGCGTGAAATTGGGCCAACTTACTATTTTGCCCCGCCCCGTGTTTTCGAAAACCAGCTGACCAATGTGATGATCCGTATGGAAGACGCCAGCCCGATGAAGAAGCGGTTGTTCGATTATTTCATGGGCGTTGCGCGCAAGGTTGGACCTTCCATACTGGATGGAAATCCTGTGAGCTTGATCGACCGAATTAAGTACCAGTTGGGTGAATTTGCAATCTACGGCCCGTTGAAAAACACACTTGGCTTTAGCCGTGTGCGGGTGGGTTACACCGCGGGTGAGGCGATTGGGCCAGAGATCTTTGATTTTTATCGCTCTCTTGGGATCAACTTAAAGCAGCTATACGGCCAGACCGAAGCGACGGTGTTTATCACGGCGCAACCTGATGGTGAGGTGCGTTCAGATACCGTCGGCGTGACTTGCCCGGGTGTAGAATTGAAGATCGCCGAAAACGGTGAGGTTTTTTATCGTAGCCCAGGCGTTTTTGTTGAGTACTACAAGAACGCAGAAAGCACAGCAGACACCAAGGATGCTGAGGGCTGGGTGGCGACGGGTGACGCTGGGTTCATTGAAGAAAGCAGCGGGCACTTACGGATTATTGACCGTGCAAAGGACGTTGGGCAGACCGGAAACGGCAACATGTTTGCGCCTAAGTATGTTGAGAATAAACTGAAGTTCTTTCCAAACATTCTGGAAGCGGTTGTTTTCGGAAATGGTAAGCCCAATTGCACAGCTTTTGTGAATATCGATCTGACGGCTGTTGGTAACTGGGCTGAGCGCAACAACATTGCATATGCATCCTATCAAGAGCTGGCTGGTCACCAAGATGTGTTGGCGACTATCCAGTCACATGTTGAAGAGGTTAATGCCTCTGTTGCGCAAGACGCGATGTTGTCTGACTGTCAGGTGCACCGTTTTGTTGTTTTGCACAAACAATTGGATGCCGATGACGGCGAATTAACACGTACGCAAAAAGTACGCCGCCGTATTATCGAGGAAAAGTTCTCCGATATTATTAACGCGATGTACGATGGGTCCGACACAATCTCGACCACCACAGAAGTGACCTATGAAGACGGCCGTAAGGGTGCGATTTCTGCGACTTTGGATATTCGGGATGCGGCGGTTCAAACCGCCGGTGCAAAGATTGCAGCGCAATGAGTGTTGTGAGTGGGATAGCCTGCGGCACGAGTTTATTTGGTAAGATGAAGATGGGATGTTTCAATGCTTGATCAAGCTGATGGATACATGACAGCCGACGGTCGCCAGATCGGTCCAGTTGTTATGGAGATGAAGAATATTACCCTTAGGTTTGGGGGTGTTGAGGCGATCAAGAATATTTCCTTTGATATTCGTGAAGGAGAAGTGCGTGCCATCATTGGTCCCAATGGTGCGGGCAAATCTTCGATGCTGAATGTCATCTCTGGGTTTTACGTCCCCCAGGATGGTCAGGTTTTGTACAAGGGTGTGCAGCGCCCACAGATGCGTCCCTATCAAGTCGCCCAACAAGGGATCGCGCGGACGTTTCAAAACATTGCCTTGTTTGAAGGCATGAGCGTTTTGGACAACGTAATGACCGGTCGATTGACCCATATGAAAACGGGTATGTTTTCCCAAGCTTTGTGGAAGGGTCGCGCGGAAAAAGAAGAGACGGCGAACCGTGAAGTTGCTGAAAAAATTATCGATTTTCTGGAAATCCAAGCGATCCGCAAGACGCCAGTTGCGCGGTTGCCTTATGGTTTGAAGAAGCGTGTAGAGTTGGCCCGGGCACTGGCTGCAGAGCCATCATTGCTGCTTTTGGATGAACCGATGGCAGGGATGAACGTTGAGGAAAAAGAGGACATGAGCCGCTTTATTCTATCAATGAACGACGAGTTTGGCACCACGATCGCTCTGATCGAACACGACATGGGCGTGGTCATGGACCTGTCAGATCGCGTTGTTGTTATGGACTATGGCAAGAAAATTGGAGACGGGACACCAGATGAGGTGCGCAACAACCAAACTGTGATTGATGCGTATTTGGGTGTGGCTCATGATGAATGATTTAGTCCAAAAACCACGTCGGTATAACGTCGGTATCGTGTCGGTATTGCGTCGGTGCGCCAATGGCGTGTCCCTAAATGTCAAAATGAGAGGGGCGCGATATGCCTACTGATCTTTTATACGGGGCTGAAGTTGTCCTGAACGGTTTGATGGCTGGTGTTCTTTATGCGCTCGTCGCGTTGGGATTTGTTTTGATCTACAAAGCCTCCGGCATTTTCAACTACGCTCAAGGCGTCATGGCGCTGTTTGCCGCGCTGACCCTTGTTGGGATCATGGAAGGTCAAGTGCCGTTTTCGCATCTTATTAACGCAGCCTTTGGCACTAAAATTCACCACTTTGGTTGGCATGTTCCTGCCTTTGCGGCGATCCTACTCACTTTGGGAGTGATGGTGGGGTTTGCCTACCTTGTTCAGCGCTTTGTGTTCCGTCATTTGGTTGGCCAAGAACCAATTATCTTGTTCATGGCAACCATTGGATTAGCCTACTTCCTTGAGGGTGTTGGCGATTTGATGTGGGGGTCCGAGATCAAGAAGATGGCTGTTGGCCTGCCGCAAGGTGGTAGCTTTTGGGTTGAAGAGAACACCCAGTGGCTGGGCTTTGGCAACGAGGATTTTTATGGCTTCTTTATCGACAAGCTAGACATGGTTGCGACTGTGATTGCTGTAGTTCTAGTTTTGGCGTTGGTCGCTTTCAGCCAGTACACCAAACAAGGCCGTGCGATGCGTGCGGTGGCCGATGATCACCAAGCAGCCCTTTCGGTTGGTGTGTCGCTGAATTTCATCTGGATCTTAGTGTGGTCACTGGCGGGCTTTGTCGCCTTGGTTGCGGGTATCATGTGGGGCGCTAAATCTGGTGTTCAGTTTTCCCTATCTTTGATCGCGTTGAAGGCATTGCCGGTTTTGATGCTGGGTGGATTCACGTCGATCCCTGGTGCGATTGTTGGCGGCTTGATCATCGGCGTGGGCGAGAAATTGTTTGAGTTCTCGTTTGGCCCGATGCTGGGCGGCGCGACAGAAAACTGGTTTGCATATGTGCTTGCTTTAGTTTTCTTGGTGTTCCGTCCCCAAGGTCTGTTTGGGGAGAAAATCATTGAACGTGTGTGATCAATCCAGCGCTGGAAGCAGCTTGACCGTGGATGCGGCAAGCACGGTTATGCTTAGTGTTGACGCAATAGCGATGTTGCCTGTGATGGCCGAGGTTGCCGTGGCGCATACCATGGCAGTGACCAACCGCAACAACAACGTATCTGACCTTGGTGCAAATCGTTCAACCACTGTGAAATCAGTTTTCAATGTGTCTGGAACGCTGTCCAAGGCTGCGGACTTCTGTTTGGCGAACTCAGCTTGGGACAAAGCGCCACTAACGCGTTCGGCCTCAAGCGGCGGCAAATCGTTGAATATTATCGACATGGATCCCACTCCGTTTTCTCACGGAATGTGTCGCATCGGAAATAGTGCAGAATGTGGCAAAGCGCTGAAAAGTGAATTGCTGGTTAACGCCGCGTTGAAAATTAATGAAAACGGATCGCGTGTCGCGGTTTGGGGAGCACACTAATGTTTTATCGTGAAGCTGGCGATTTCAGCACATCTTATCCCGAAGACAGCCAAACTTTTCCGATCCGGTTTGATCGCTATCGTTACTATTTGGTCCTGTTTGTCGCAATCTTCGTGATCCCATTCACAATCAATGACTACTGGGTGAATTCAATTTTTCTACCGTTCTTGATCTATGCGATCGCTGCAATCGGTCTGAACATTCTGGTTGGCTATTGTGGACAGGTTTCTTTGGGCACAGGTGGTTTCATGGCTGTGGGGGCATATGCCTGCTACAAGCTGATGACGGCCTTTCCAGAAGTTAGCATGTTAATCCATGTCCTAATTGCGGGTCTTATCACCGCCGGTGTTGGCGTCTTGTTTGGTCTGCCGAGTTTGCGGATTAAAGGTTTCTATTTGGCGGTGGCCACCTTGGCGGCACAGTTCTTCCTTGTTTGGTTGTTCAACCGTGTGCCGTGGTTTTATAACTACTCGGCATCGGGCCAAATTTCGGCTCCTGAGCGCACGGTTTTTGGGATTGAAATTACAGGTCCGAATACAGAAGCATGGGCGACCTATTTGTTCTGTCTGGCCTTTGTTATCTTCAGCGCGGTTATTGCTCGTAACCTTACGCGCGGTGCTTTTGGTCGTAAATGGATGGCCATTCGCGATATGGATATTGCGGCGGAAATCATCGGCGTGAACCCGTTGATGGCAAAGCTAAGCGCGTTTGCTGTTAGTTCGTTCTTTATCGGTATTTCAGGTGCGTTGTTCTTTGCAGTGTATTTGGGCGCGGTTGAAGTGGGCGAGGCCTTTGGAATCACCAAATCATTCACTGTTTTGTTTATGATCATCATTGGCGGTCTTGGATCGATCTTTGGATCCTTTGCGGGTGCTGCGTTTTTGGTGGTCTTGCCGGTTGTTCTGAAATTGGTTGGCGTTGATTGGTTGGGTTGGCCAACAGACATCGTTGCCCACTTGCAGTTGGTAATCGTCGGTGCGTTAATCGTGATTTTCTTGATCGCAGAACCGCATGGTCTGGCGCAGCTTTGGCGTGTTGCCAAAGAGAAATTGAGATTGTGGCCCTTCCCACATTAGTGGGGTGGCTACCAATAATGGCGGGAAAAATCCTGCTCAACGAACGCTGGTCAACGCCAGCACATATCGAAAAATCCAGGGAGGAAAAATCGATGAAAATGAAACTAGGAACAATGGCAGTCGCCGCCGTAATGGCAGCAAGCCCAGTTATGGCGGACCTTGTGTTCCCATCACTAAGCTATCGCACGGGTCCATATGCTGCGGGGGGTATCCCGTTTGCTGATGGCTATGCAGACTATATGAACCTGCTGAACGCTCGTGATGGCGGTATTGGCGGCGTTATGACCAACGTGCTTGAGTGTGAAACAGGCTATAACACCGAAAAAGGTGTTGAGTGTTATGAGTCTACAAAGGGCCAAGGCGCGCTTGTATATCAACCGCTTTCCACAGGTATTACGTACCAGTTGATCCCAAAAGCAACGGCCGATGGCATTCCAATCCACTCAATGGGTTACGGCCGTACGTCTGCTGCGAATGGCGATGTCTTCTCAAACGTCTTCAACTACCCAGCAAACTACTGGAACGGTGCGTCTGGTGCGATCAACTATCTGATGTCTCAAGGCGATATCGCGGGTAAGAAAATCGCGCTTGTGTATCACAACTCTGCATATGGCAAAGAGCCTATCCGCACGTTGGAAGAGCTGGCTAAAAAGCACGGTTTTGAACTGACATTGTTGCCAGTTGACCACCCGGGCCAAGAGCAGAAATCACAGTGGCTACAAATTCGTCGTGAAAAGCCTGACAATGTCATCATGTATGGCTGGGGCGTTATGAACCAAGTTGCGGTTCAAGAAGCTGCTAACATCCGTTACCCAATGGAAGATTTCATCGGTATCTGGTGGTCAGGTTCTGAAAACGACGTTCTCCCTGCAGGTGATGCAGCTGACGGCTACAAAGCTTTGACGTTCCACGGTGTTGGCAATGACTTCCCTGTCTTTGCAGACATTCAGAAGTACGTTGTAGACGCAGGCAATGCGGCTGGTGCTGGCGATCAAATCGGTACGGTTCTTTATAACCGCGGTTTGTATGCGGCTATGTTGGCAGCAGAAGCTGCGAAAACAGCACAAGAAATCCACGGCACAGGCGACATCACTCCGGCGATGATGCGTGACGGTATGGAAGCGTTGGAAATCACTGAAGCTAAAATGACGGCCCTAGGCCTTCCAGGCTTTGGCCCAGAGTTCAACGTGTCCTGCGAAAACCACGGTGGTCCAGGCCTGATCGGTATGACACAGTGGGACGCATCTGCGAAAACATGGTCTTTGATCAACGAATTCGCACCATCTGACATGGATGTCATTCAGCCATTGATCGATGCAGATTCTGCAGCCTATGCGGCAGAAAACAACATCGCATCTAGCTGTAAGTAAGCTGACTATTCTGGCGGCGCTTTTGGTGCCGCCAGTTCCCCCAGAATTTTTGCAACAATGAAGTGAACCTTATGTTGGACAGCGGACAAGACACTGAGACCCTACTAGAGGTCAACAACATCGAAGTGATCTATAATAGTGTGATCCTTGTACTGAAGGGCGTCAGCCTATCGGTTCCCAAGGGTGGTATTACGGCATTGTTGGGCGGCAACGGTGCGGGCAAGACAACCACACTAAAAGCAATCTCCAACCTTTTGGCGTCAGAGCGTGGTGAAGTGACCAAAGGCTCCGTCAAATATCGTGGTGAGGATGTTCATGAAACCGATCCCGCCGACATGGTTAAACGTGGTGTGGTTCAGGTGATGGAAGGTCGTCACTGTTTTGAACACCTTACGATCGAAGAAAACTTGCTGACGGGGGCGTATACGCGGAAGGATGGTAAGGGCGCGATCGCGGCTGACCTTGAGATGGTGTACAACTATTTCCCGCGTCTGCGCGAACGGCGCAAATCCCAAGCGGGCTATACTTCGGGCGGTGAGCAACAAATGTGTGCGATTGGCCGCGCTTTGATGTCCCGTCCTGAAACGATCCTTTTGGACGAACCATCCATGGGTCTTGCCCCACAGTTGGTGGAACAAATTTTCGGTATCGTGAAGTCTATTAACGAAAGCGAAGGCGTGTCGTTCTTATTGGCTGAGCAGAACACCAACGTCGCTTTACGCTTTGCCCACTATGGCTACATTTTGGAATCTGGTCGCGTTGTTATGGATGGTCCTGCTGCTGAATTGCGCGAGAACCCAGATGTAAAGGAATTCTATTTAGGCATGTCTGATGACGGACGCAAATCGTTCCGTGATGTGCGGTCGTACCGCCGTCGTAAGCGTTGGTTGAGCTGATACACCACGCCCTTTGAACTCCCAATTGGATACGATTTTGATGACCACATTCTACGACGAACTAGAAACACGCAGCGCCGACCAGCGCGAGGCCGATCAGTTGGTCGCGCTGAACGGTCAGCTGGCGCGTATCGCAGGGCATGGGGGGACATCGGTGTCAGATGCTGACAAACTGCTGGATCTAACAGGATTGGCTGCGCTGCCGGTTTTGCGCAAATCTGATCTGGCAAATTGGCAGTCTGAAAAGCCGCCCTTTGGTGGCATGCCCGTCTCTAACGTCGCGCATATTTTCCAATCTCCTGGTCCGATTTATGAACCGGGTGGCATCACCCACGATTGGTGGCGCATGGGTCGTTTTCTGCATGCTGCGGGATTTGGCAAAGACGATATTGTGCAGAACTGTTTTGGGTATCACCTAACGCCTGCGGGTATGATTTTTGAATCAGGTGCACGGGCTGTTGGGGCGACTGTTCTGCCAGCGGGCACTGGGCAGACCGAACTTCAAGTGACAGCGGCCCGTGATATTGGCACAACGGCTTATGCTGGAACACCTGATTATCTGAAGGTCATTTTGGACAAAGCCGATCAAATGGGTATAACCCTTGGTTTTACCAAAGCGGCTGTTGGTGGTGGTGCGTTGTTCCCGTCCTTGCGTCAGGAATATGCGGACCGTGGCATTGCATGTTTGCAGTCGTACGCAACAGCCGATGTTGGAAATATCGCGTATGAAAGTGCTGCGATGGAAGGTATGATTTTAGACGAGCAAATCATCGTTGAGATTGTCATTCCTGGCACCGGCACACCTGTTTTTCCTGGTGAAATTGGTGAGGTTCTTGTGACCTCATTGAACCCAGACTATCCGCTGATCCGTTTTGCCACCGGTGACATGAGCGCTGTTATGGCAGGGCAATCACCATGCGGCCGCACGAACACTCGGATCAAAGGTTGGATGGGCCGCGCTGATCAAACGACCAAAATTAAGGGTATGTTTGTACGCCCCGAACAGGTTGCTGCCTTTGTTTCACGCCATGAGGAAGTGGACCGCGCGCGCGTAATTGCGTCACGTGAAGGCGAACAAGACATCCTGACGGTTCAGGTGGAATGCGATGGCGGTGACGCTGATGCATATGCCGCCAGCGTCGTCGATACGATGAAGATGAAGGGCAAGGTTGTGGTCTGCGATCTTGGCACTTTGCCGCGTGATGGATTGGTAATCGAGGACCAGCGCACCTACGAGTGATATGTCGCACTGGATTTCCTGAGTGAATTAATCGTAATAGACCTTAATGACTAATCACACCGCATATACCCCCGCATTAAAAAAGCGCGCGCGCCATGCGCCACTTGGGCTGTCCGCTGTTGCCGTACTGGTTGCGGCGATCTGCCTGTTGCCGATGATCGCGGTAGCCATAGCGGCGTTCATTGGCGGTACGGGAACGGTATCGCAGTTGTTAAGCTCTGTTTTGCCGCGCTACGTTGGTAACACAGGATTGCTGGTTGTGCTGGTTTCAATTGGGACGCTTTGCCTTGGCGTGGGTGCTGCATGGTTGGTGACGATGACCCGCTTTCCCGGCGTGCGATTGTTTGAAATCGCGTTGGTTCTGCCACTCGCATTTCCGTCCTATGTCTTGGCTTACGCTTATACTTACATACTGGATCATCCAGGGATCGTACAATCGACCCTGCGTGATGTGATGGGGTGGGGACCGCGTGATTATTGGTTCCCTGAGGTGCGTTCCCTTGGTGGTGCTGCCTTCATGCTGGTGCTAGTTTTATATCCTTATGTCTACTTGCTTGCGCGCGCTTCGTTCCTGCAGCAAAGTGGAACAACATTCCTTGCTGCTCGTGCACTTGGCAGCAGTGTGTGGTCTGCATTTTTTCGTGTGAGTTTGCCTTTGGCACGCCCTGCCATTGCGGGAGGTGTTCTGTTGGCCGTTATGGAAACGATCGCTGACTTTGGAACGGTTGCGTATTTTGGCGTTCGGACATTCGCGACAGGTATTTACACAAGTTGGTTCACCTTGGCTGATCGTGGTGGCGCAGCACAACTTGCGCTTTGTTTGCTCAGTTTTGCACTGCTGCTTGCAATGTTGGAACGCATCCAACGGGGAAGGGCTAAATATTCAGATGCCGCACGCGGTGGTCAGGAAAAGACGCAGCTTCAGCTACACGGCGTTCATGCCTTCGCGGCCTTTGCGTTGTGTTCTATTCCTGTGCTGTTGGGGTGTGTGTTGCCAGTTGTTGTTTTATTCAACATGGGGCTGGGATCAGAACAAGATTTGCTAAGCAGTCGCTACCTAGCGTTCATTCAAAACTCGCTCACCTTTGCGGGCATTGCAGCGGTTGTTACCGTTTGCGGGGCTGTCACAGTTGGCTTTTTTCAACGTATGCAACCAGGGCGGTTTTCCAGCGCCACAGCTTACATAGCGCGTCTTGGTTACGCAGTGCCTGGCGGTGTTGTTGCTGTCGGCCTGTTGGTGCCCTTTGCTGCCTTTGACAACGCGTTGGATGCTTGGATGCGCAGTACGTTTGATATCTCAACTGGACTACTGGTGACGGGTTCCATCTGGTTGCTGATCATTGCCTATCTTGTCCGGTTCTCTGCTGCGGCCCTTGGAGCTTATGAGGGGGGACAAGCATTGGTTCACGCCAACATGGACGCCGCCAGCCGATCCTTGGGTCAGACCCCTTGGGGCACATTGCGCCGTGTGCATTTGCCGATCCTCACACCCAGCCTTCTGACTGCAT
>Ga0257120_1000226_pt1 | contig 45397 bp, 49 predicted proteins | sample SI106_10metaG_FD_190153 | JGI IMG/M metagenome (GOLD analysis project Ga0257120, IMG submission 190153) | Marine microbial communities from Saanich Inlet, British Columbia, Canada - SI106_10 | ecosystem: Environmental > Aquatic > Marine > Inlet | place: Canada: British Columbia | collected...
ATTCTAATAAAGTAGTTATTGAAGCTCACTGTGATGAAATTGCCTGGATTATTACTAATATAGAGGAGGATGGTACTATAAGAGTTAGAAAACATGGTGGTTCAGATAATATGATAGCGCCAAGTAAAACTGTAATGATCCATACTCATAATGGTGATCAAGTTCCTGGTGTTTTCGGTTGGCCGGCAATTCATACTAGAGCTAAAAGAAAAGACTTAGGCTATGCTGATCACGAATTGTGGGTGGATAGCGGATTTGATAGCTTGGAAGACTGTAATGAGCAAGGTATTGAGATTGGATGTCTAATTACATTTGATGACCAACTAAAAGAGATGGGCGATTACTACGTAGGTAGAGCTTTAGATAATAAGATTGGTGGATATATTATTGCTGAAGTAGTAAGACGCATCCACGATCGCTCAATTGGCTTACCCTATGACTTATATGTAGTAAATTCAGTACAAGAAGAGGTTGGTCTATTTGGCGCGAAGAAAATAGCTAAATATTTACAAGCCGATCTAGCTCTGGTAACTGATGTTTGTCACAATACCGCTACTCCTAAAATGGATCTAGCAAAACATGGTCCAGTTGAAGGTGGTAAGGGACCTTCACTAGAATATGCTAGTCAAAATCACAGAGGTATTCTAAATTTCATAAAAGAAGTAGCAGCAGATAAAGATATTCCATTACAGCACCACGTTGGTAGCTATGGAAACGATACAGTTGCATTCTTTCTAGAGAATACTCCTACTGCAATTTTAGGCATGCCACTTAAGTATATGCATTCCACAGTTGAGATGGCTCATAAAGAAGATGTTGAAACTTGTATCGAGTTGTACATAGAATTCTTAAAGGCTTTAACGCCGGAAAAGATTGACGAAATTAATAATAAATAAAAAACGAAAATGAAGAAGATTTTAATGATGGTCATGGTTTCGCTTGGACTACAAACACAAGCACAAAATCAATTAGTAACGTGTGATTCTCTTGGATGGACGCAATATCCAGTAACAGGATTATCAATAACATTAGATACTACAAACGCAATGATGTCTCCAGTAGACTCAATAGTAGTCGGATGGTCAGTATGCGATGATCAAATATGTTATTCAGGTTCAGGTATGACGGGTTATTTCCCGTATGTTAATATGTCTGATACTGTAAAGGTTTGTATCTCTACAGAATTCTGGTATGTACCTCAATTTAATCAAATTATAGAATACTGTTATACATGTGATTCTATTGTACATAACGGAAATGAGTGGGTATCGATATTTGATAGCAATACAGTTGGAATAGAAGAGTTGATATTAGATCAGCTAAATGATAATAAGATGTATGATCTATTAGGTAGAGAGTTACTAGAAGTTCCAGTAGGGCAATTGTATATTAAGAATAGAAAGAAGTATATAAAAACAATATAATGAGGAAATCAAAAACAAGCAAAAGAAGAACTGCTGCTCAGTACAAGAATTTAAAATGTCAGAACTCTAATCCAGATACTTCTAAATATGCAAAGTATGCTCCGATTGAAGGACCATGTACAGAAGTTGTAAATGTTCCAGATAACGTAGATAGAGTTTTGTGTTATAGATGTACTAGTAGATCTGCTAGCGGAAAGTAATTAAGACCAGTATTTTCTTACGATCTCATCTAGAGAATGTAACTCACTAGAGTCGTACATTTCTGTAAGAGGTTTATTCTCATCTCCCTTTCTTCTCTCGGTAGCATAATTACATGCTGACCAATACTTTTCTAATCCAGGAATCTTTTCAACATCCTCTCTGTATCTGTCATATAACTTAAGAGTTTGTAAACAAGGAGGAGTATGTCCGAATTCAACTTTACCAGAACCTTTAGTTCTATAATAAGGAAATCCTAAGTTAGCTCTAGCAGCTAATGGGAATTTCTCTTCAATATCAATATCGTCTATTCTATCAAATTGCTCAATAGTTAAATCAATAATTCTACCTGAAGTTTTGTGTTGACAGAACCAATGTGTAGTTTGTCCACGTTTACCTTTAAAGTTAAATTTTAATTCTGATGACTTGATTAGTTTTAAATCATAATCTCCATCATATCCACCCTCTGTATAAAATACAAATTGTGAAATAGGATAACAATAACCATAAGGGAATGAAACATCTAATCCAGCCTTCTTAAGAGCTGCAGTTTTATCACCATGCTTAACACCAGAATCCGGAGATACAGTTCCAGTATTATGTGGTTCTAATAAATCAGTATTCTTTCTAAACCAATTAAGCATACGAACATAACCAGTATTATCTACCTTTAAGGTTACTTCTTTATCTTCGTTTAAATGTTTCTTCATACTTCTTTCGAAGTCATGTCTAATCCAGCTCATATTTGTGATTGGTTTTTCTGTTTAAATATATATCTGTTTTATTCTGTATGAAACTTTGTTTCCTTTTTTAGTAAAATAAACATCACTTATCTTACAACTATATAACGAATGAAATTAACTAACTATATTGGAGACACCCCGATGATTAAAATCAGTGAGGGCCTATATGCTAAAGCTGAATTATTAAACCCAACGGGATCTATAAAAGATAGACCGGCAAGTTGGATTATGAAAGTTCAAGATCCTAAAGCAAACGGATTCGATACTATATGTGAAGCAACAAGTGGGAATATGGGAGTTAGCTTTGCATGGTTGGCTGCAAGTATGGGTTTAACTTGTGTAATTGTAATGCCTGACAATATGTCAATTGAAAGAAAGAAGACATTAGAATATTATGGTGCAAGACTAATTGAAGTTGAAGCAGGTAACTTTGATAGAGCTATAGAAATTAGAGATGAACTATGTGAACAGAACGGCTGGTTCAATTGTAATCAATTTGGAAACAAATATAATATAGAAGCTCATTCATTTACAACTGGGCAAGAGATATTAAATTGGGCAGTAGATGGTAAGAGAACAATTAGTGCAATAGTTACAGGAACTGGAACAGGTGGAACTTTAATGGGATGCCATAAAAGAATTAAACCTCAATTTCCAGATATGAAGATGGTAGCAGTAGAACCTGCAGAATCTGCAGTAATGTCAGGTGGAGAACCTGGGTTACATGGTATTCAAGGAATTGGTGATGGTAGTAAATTCTTAGTTGAGATGAAGAATGTAGACTACATCCAACAGATCAGTACAGAAGACGCAAAGGATAGAGCAAGAGATTTAGCAAAGACACATGGTTTATTTGTAGGTATTTCTGCAGGAGCTAATATCTTAGCTGCAGAAAAATTCATTGCTAGTGAGAAGCCAGATGGTGATGTCGTAACATTCCTCTGTGATAGAGGCGATAGATACTTTAGTTGCCTATAAAATTAATAAATGAAATATACTTATATTAAACTAGATAAAGATAATCGAATGATTAGGAGTGGCTTTGGAAAGAATAAAGGCCGTTGGTTTGTAAGAGTCGATTTATGGTTTATTGGAATTAGATTAAGCTAGCAAAATGAAAGAACACTTAAAACAATTTATCGGATATTACTTTTTAGCAGCATCCGCGCTGTTGCTTTTCATGGGAGAAACTGCAACAGGATTAATTATAGCTATGGCAACTTTACTTAAAGCACCACCATTTGATTGGGTCGGTAGAATGTACGACTGGGCTGGTAATCTATCTCATAAATGGGGTATGAAAATAAAGTCTTGGAAAGATAAACAATCTAAACCTGTCAGAATAATCGTCACTATTATTGCAATTCTTTTTGCATGCCTAATGATTTACCTAATGCCTTCTGAAGAATGCGCAATCTGTTAATATGAAACACCTAGACGAAAAATACCAAGATATACTTTTAGACATCCTACATAATGGAGTTGAAAAAGAAGATAGGACTGGAACTGGAACTCTTTCAGTATTCGGTAAACAATTTAGACATAACATGGCTGATGGATTCCCACTATTAACCACAAAGAAAATGGCATGGAAAGTTATGGTAACAGAGTTGCTATGGTTTTTGCGTGGAGATACAAATATTAAGTGGCTTGTAGAAAACAAGTGTAATATATGGAATGGTGATGCATATAAGAAGTATGCAGATATTGAATGCAATCCACCTCATGATCATTCTCTTTCAAAGAATGAATTTATTGATAAGATTAAAACCGATGATGACTTTGCAAATATGTGGGGAGAGTTAGGTCCTGTTTATGGAAAGCAGTGGAGAGATTGGGACGGCAGACAAAAACGAGATGGTTCTTATGATATGAGCCTCGACCAAATTGCTAACCTGATATTTCAGTTAAAAAGAAATCCAGATTCTCGCAGACTTATGGTTAGTGCATGGAACGTTGGAGAGTTATCAGAAATGACACTTCCACCCTGTCACTATGGATTTCAATGTTACGTTAGAGAGGGTAAGTATCTTTCATTAATGTGGAACCAAAGATCAGTAGATACATTCTTAGGTCTTCCATTTAATATTGCATCTTATGGTCTATTATTAGAGATATTAGCAAAAGAGGTTGGCATGATACCAGATCAATTAATCGGTAACTTTGGAGATGTACATTTATACTCTAATCATATTGAGCAAGCAAGAGAACAACTTACTAGAGTTCCCTTTAAATTATCAACACTAGTTATTAATGATGAGTTCTGGAATCCAGACACTTCATTCTTATCTCAAATAGATCATATACAACCAGACGACTTTTATATAAAAAAATACGAATCACATGCAAGAATTAAAGCTCCACTTTCGAACTGATCCTGAAGACGAATATGACGATATAGAAAATAGCGAATACGATGCTATATCAATTCCAAAAACTAAACCATACAATGATGATGAATATGACTATTAAATATGAAAAATAAATTCGATGCAGATAAAAAGCTATCAATACTTATAGGACTTTGGATATTGGATAAGCTTATTATTTTAGCAATGTTTTATTGGTTTGAGAAATGAAGGAATGGTACGTTTATATAGTACAATGTTCAGATAAATCTTTATACACTGGAATCACGGTTGACGTAGACCGTAGAGTATTAGAACATAACACTTCAAATAAAGGTGCAAAATATACAAGACCAAGACGCCCGGTTCAACTGGTGTATTCTGAGATACACGAAGATCGTTCTTCAGCATCTAAAAGAGAATCAGCAATAAAGAAATTAAGTAGGGCAGAGAAATTAACACTATTAAAATAGCAATACATGAAGTTTAAGAAACTCACAGATAGCCGGACATTTGATCTGGCTAGTTATGTAAAAGTATATTTAGAAAATAACAAATACCATGACATAAAAATGTACATGGGGTGTGACAGTCAAAATAGAAATGGCAAAACTACTTATGCCACAACTTTAGTATTCCATGTATCATCTTCAGGATGTCATGTAATATATCAAAAAGAAGTTATGCCGGAAATAAAAGATATGTGGACTAGGCTTTGGAAAGAATGTGAAAAATCAGTTGATGTTGCATTGTATCTTCGTAAGCATGATATAGAGATAGATACTATTGACCTAGACTATAATATAGACCCAACTAAAAAATCCAACAAGCTGGTAAAAGCAGCAGTAGGTTATGTTGAGTCACTTGGATTTAGAGCTAGATACAAGCCTGATTTACTGCCAGGCGTATATGCAGCAGATAACATTGCAAACTAATAAACAAAGAGACAAAACAACATATAATAGTTGTATTAATAAAACATTAAGAATATGCCAATAGCAGACGGATACGATAGCGAAAAAGGTAAAAGATTTCCAGCAAAGAAAAAAGCAACACCATTCTTAGATGAGTTTGGTGAAGATTTAACTAAAGCTGCAAGTGCGGGTGAACTAGATCCAATCATAGGAAGAGATAGAGAGATCTACAGAATATGTCAAATTCTAGCGAGACGCAAAAAGAATAACCCAATTATACTAGGAGATCCTGGTGTAGGTAAAACAGCAATTGTTGAAGCTATAGCACAACGTATTGTAAGCAAGAAAGTTGCTAGAGTTTTACTTAACAAGAAAGTAATTTCTTTAAATATGACAACCATTGTTGCTGGTACAAAGTATCGTGGTGAATTTGAAGAAAGAATGAAGAACATAGTAGAAGAGCTTAAGATGGCTGATGATGTTATTGTTTTTATTGATGAGATCCATACGATCGTTGGGGCAGGTGGAGTATCTGGAGCATTAGATGCTTCAAATATTTTAAAACCAGCATTGGCTAGAGGTTCCGTACAATGTATTGGGGCAACTACACTTGATGAATATAGAGAATCAATAGAAGATGATGGAGCTTTAACCAGGCGATTCCAAGAGGTATTTATTGATGCTCCAAGTATCGAAGAGTCTATAGAAATACTTACAAGAATTAAACATAAGTATGAAGATCACCATTCAGTAGAATATTCTGAAGAAGCTATAAATGCTTGTGTAAGAATGTCAGAAAGATATATTAAATCAAGAGAATTGCCGGACAAAGCTATTGACTTACTAGATGAAGCAGGGGCGAGAACGCATTTACTAGAAGTTAAAGTTCCGGCAGCAATTAAAGCTTTAGAAAAAGAATGTGAAATTGCTAAAGAGAAAAAGAGAGAGGCTGTAGAAAAGCAAGACTATGAAGTTGCCGCATCTTTAAGAGACGAACAAATTAACTTAGAATCAAGGGTTATTGAAGAGACTGAAAAATGGGAATCTAATCTTAAGACTAAAAAACGCCAAGTTACTATTGATGATATCTGTGAAACGGTATCTATGCAAACAGGAATACCTGTAACGCGTTTAGGATCTGATGACATGAAGATGATTAAAGGTATGGCTGATTATATTAAAGAATCTATCATAGGGCAAGATCGCGCTGTGGAATCTTTAGCAAAAGTAATTAAAAGATCTAGGACTGGAGTTTCATCTTCAAAGCAACCTACCGGTTCATTTATGTTTTTAGGTCCAACTGGAGTTGGTAAAACAGAAACAGTTAAAGCACTTTCAGAATATATGTTTGGAGATACTGATGCAATGATTAGAATTGACATGTCAGAGTATCAAGAAAAGTTTACAGTTTCTAGATTAGTAGGAGCGCCTCCGGGATATGTAGGTCATGATGATGGTGGACAATTAACTGAAGCAGTAAGACGTAAACCTTATTCAGTAGTATTATTTGATGAGGTTGAAAAAGCTCACCCAGATATTTTTAATACTTTATTGCAAGTTCTAGATGAAGGTCGTTTGACAGATTCAAATGGACGTGTGGTTGACTTTACAAATACTATTATTGTAATGACATCTAACGTTGGTGCAAGAAAGCTAGCTGATTTCGGAACGGGTATTGGATTCTCTACTACATCATCGATGTTAGAAGAACAAGTTAAAATGGATAGTATTATTAAGAAAGAACTTAAGAATAAATTTAGTCCTGAGTTTTTAAATAGACTTGATGATATTGTTTTATTCGATCAACTTCAAACTGAAGACGTAATTAGAATTGTAGATATTGAGCTTAATAAGTTTATTGAAAGAATGGGAAGACAAGAATATACTTTTAAATTCAATAAGAACGCAAAAGACTTTATAGCAAAAGAAGGTTACGATCAAGCTTATGGTGCAAGGCCGATTAAAAGAGCTATTCAAAAATATGTTGAAGACGCAGTAGCAGATGCAATATTAGATGGCACTATTAAACAAGGTAAATCTTATACTGTATCAAAAGTTAAGGGCGAAGGTAGGTTAATTATTAAGTAAACCTTTTTACATTTATTCATATAACTACTATAGTTATTAAAAAACAACACATGGCATTTTCAAATACATTTCAAAATATTATTAAACACATTGACGAGTCTCAAGCTAATGCAAATAATGCAGATCCAAGAGGGCTTAAAGTTAAAGAATCTATCTTATCAAGTTTTATTATAGATCCAGCATCATCAATTGCTAATTTTGAAAACCGTAAATTTAATTGGAAGTATTTAGCAGGTGAATTAGCATGGTATCTAAAGAAAGATAGAGATGTAGACTTTATAGGTAACTTCTCAGGATTTTGGTCAACATTAACTAATCCAGATTCTAATGAGATTAATTCTAATTATGGTTCTTTAGTTTTTAATAAAGAACAATTTGGTTGGGTTATTGATTCACTTGTTGCTGACAAATATAGTAGACAAGCTATTATGTTTTTTAATCAACCTAAATTTCAGTTTAAAGAGAATAAAGATTTTGTTTGTACAATGTATTCTAACTTCTTTATTAGAGATAACAAACTAAATATGAAAGTTCAAATGAGATCTAATGATATATTCTATGGTCTTACGTTTGACGCACCGTTCTTCGCATTCTTAATGCAGTCGGTACACATTAAATTATTGGAAACATATCCAGACTTAGAATTAGGACAATACTATCATTTCGCTGATAACCTACATTACTATGAAAGACATTTTGATTTAGCAGGTAAAATCGTAGAAGAAGAAATAGATCAAAAAGCCGAAAGTAATTTTGTACTTAAAAATCCGTTTATTGATTATGATGGCGAGAAAGTATTTTTAACAGAAACAGGTGAGCAGTACTGTAAAGATATCTATGAGTCAATAGGCGAAGACCGTAGCACTCTTAATAGAGAAGAATATAAAGAATTATTATCCAAGTATTTTGTATTGTAAGATGAAAAGAAACAAGGTCCCTAAGATACAGATTGATCCTAATAAGATTCTTAAAGAGGATATTGATAAAGTCTTAATGTCTAAGCATGATATATTCTATAGACGAATTGTTGAATTTATACTAGAAAAGATTGAAGGACCTGAAACAAACAACCTACTATTAGCTATATTAGTTGATGATGACGGTATCGAGTACGATATGGAATTACCCGAAGAGGGTTATATAAAATGCCTAGAGAAGGCGATGCAATATTTTCTACAAATAGAGGAATACGAAACATGTGACCTCATAAAACAAATGAATAAACAGATATGAATTACTACCCAAAAGATAAAGAGTTCGAAAGATTTGCAAAGTCAGAGCACAACATAAGCTCTAACAAATTAGACTTATATAATAAGCAAGCATCTTTAACTCCATATATTCTTGAAGAGCGAGAAATGAGAATGACTCAAATGGACATCTTTTCAAGATTAATGGTAGATAGGTTGTTATGGGTTGCAGGACCTGTAAATGATAACATGTCTACAATTGTCCAAGCACAGTTAATGTTTCTTTCCTCTACAGGAGGTGGAGACATAACAATGCATATTGATTCACCAGGAGGTTCGGTTAAATCTGGGCTATCTATGGTCGACGTGATGGAATACATTCCATGCGATATTAAAACTGTAAATACTGGAATGGCAGCCTCTATGGGTTCAATTCTTTTAGGTGCAGGAACAAAAGGAAAAAGAGCTTCACTAAGGCATTCGCAAACAATGCTACACCAGTCTTCTGGTGGATTTAGCGGTAACATCCAAGATGCTGAAATAGATTGGAAAAACTGGCAAGAACTTAATGATGAGCTTTTTATATTATTAGGTAAATACTGTGGCAAGACAGCAGATAAAGTTAAGAAAGATGCACAACGTGATTTTTGGCTAAATGCTGATCAAGCTATTAAGTACGGTATTATCGACGAAATCATTAAACCAAAATAATAATGGCAACTAGCAGAAAAAAACAAGAAGAGGTTTTCAAGGAACTGGTAAATTTACAACTTAATCCACACAATAAATGTTATGAGGATGTTAAAGGAGATCCTGAATGGTACATGAAATATCGAACAGATAGAGCAAGTGAAAAAACATTCATGGCTAAAGGTGTTGAAATTATCAGAACTAAATTAGGCATATCTAAAAAGTTAGCTGAAAAGGAAATGAGTTGGTTCATCTTACAATGGGGTTTAACAACCACAGAGTCTTTTGATGAAATTAAAACCAAATCCGAAACCCTTACGAGAAATCGTAAAGCATCTAAGTAATACAATTGGATATAGAATTTAATAGTCCACCTGACCATGGTGTGATTAACCCTAAGTATCGAAAAAGAATACAGATATTAAGAGAAGATCTTGATAGGGGAAAACTACTATATACAATACTACACAAAAGAAGTTACTTCCATAAGGCTAAACACCATGAGGTTCCGGAAGCATATAAAACACATACTACATTTGAAAAAGCAGAATCTGCTGCAGTGTACTTATTAGCTAACTACGAAAAATATTTTATTTAGTAGATTCAGTTTATACTTATAGGAAGTTAAATACATATAACATGAATAAGTATAAAGTACCAAGATGGATAGAGGAAGGTCCTATGGATCTGGAGTATAAGACATTTAAAATGTTAGCTAGTGTTAAGGCATTAGAATTAAAATTAGCTGAAGGTTTATTAATGGATTGTTTATGGGAAATAGATGATACATTAGATTACTTATATAGATACGATGCTCAACAGGTAACCAGAGTCAAACCACATGAATACGAAATCATGGGTTTACAATGGGAAGACCTAGAACTAGTTTTTACTACAGAAGAAGAACTAGAAACAAATACAGTATTAGATAAATTAGTATCTGATGCTATTGATAGGTTCGAAGAACTCCATAGTAAATGTAGAGAAGTATGGAGAGACATTGAAGACAATATTAAATATAGTTATATCGGAGATAGAAAGTATTTTTTATCAGATGGTTTTGTTTTCATAAAGACCGGTGATAATAAACTGCATATCTATTACTTTACTAAACCGACTAAAACTTTTAAAATGCATTGGAAAGACTTTAAAATGCAACATATTAAAACAGAGTCATGGGATGAGGTCACTTATTTTAAAAGATTAGAAGAAATATCAGCTAAGAAATCTGGTAAAATTCTAATAAAAGTTAATCTAGAAAATCACACTAAAATAGAAAACCATGCAATGGCAGTAATAAACTACTGTGTATTTAGCTTACTTCGTAAAGATTATACCTTTTAGACAGCAAGTTCAGAATTTTAAGATGATATATAATAAAACAGAAAAATATAAAACTAATTATGCCAAACGTAACTAGCCAAACATTGTTTGTAGTTCTCCCTTCAATGATTAACATCATTAGAGGACAAGCTACTTCGTGTAAGGTAACTTTACATAAAAACTATGTAGGGAATGCTTTACCAGTAAATTTATTACAAGCTATCGAAGTTGATTATATCGATTCAGAAGGAACCATTGTTAAAACTCAGTCAAAAGCTGCAGCAAATTTAATTTATGGATCTGGAGAATTAGCTAATCAAATTTCTTTGGAATTAACAGCAGAAGAAACAGCTGCACTAGATCTTAGTCCAGCAAATATACAAGGTGAGCTTTATGTAAAGTTTAGAATTACTGAGTCTATCTCAACTGTAATTATGCCTAATCTAAAAGCAGGTAACATATATGATGCGGGTGACCAAATCGGAGATATCGTTGCTTCAAGATTTTCAATACCTTCTACTGTTTACAAAATTCAATCATTAGGAACTAATGCTTTTGCAAGCAACAACCCAGGTTCTGGTGAAATGATCTTTAACTCTGAGATTCCTTCTCAGATTACTATGGTTAAAGTTGCAAACCAGGATGATAAAGGATATAAAAACCAATGGTTAGAATCAGTTTTAGCAAATAGAATTGGTGTAGATGGATTAACAAATTCAATATTCTTTACTAACGTAAACAACACATCTGAATATTCTTTATTTAGAATTACTAGTTATAGTAGAATTGATGTTGATGGTAATACTTCTGATGTAAACTTAGCGGATGCTATTCAATTAGGACTTATATATGAAGGTAACTCAAATTCTAGCGGTGATGTTTATTCATTAGCTGCTGGTGATAAATTAGGTATCTTTACAGAATCTTATCAAGGATTAAATTCACAAGGTATTCATGTATCTACCCCAAATATTCCAGCTGGCGCTGATGGTGTTAGAGAATTACACTTCACAGGAGCTGCAACTGGTACTGCCGGTAACTTACCAACTGATGGTATTATGACCGTTGATATTCAAGGTCAAAAAGGTGAAAAGGGAGAGATTGGTTTCAAAGGTGAAATTGGAGAAAAAGGAGATGAGGGTAAAACTGCTTATCAAGTTTATGCAGACTCAGTGTCTAATCCACTTAACGAAAGTGATTGGTTAAACTCTTTAATTGGAGCTCAAGGTGATAAAGGTTCTATTGGTGCTTATGGGCAAAAAGGAGAAGACGGTCAAAAAGGTGATACTGGTGATAAAGGTGATTCAGTAACTGGTGCTAAAGGTGATGCTGGTGCTGAAGGAATTGCAGGACACAGATTTAATACAACATCAATCTCAACATTTACACTTCCTAATATTAATACTACAGGAATAGTTGTAGAGACAGATTTAAACTTAAAGCCTGGTCAATTCATAAAAATAGCATATAACGTTAATAACTGGCAAGTAAGTGAAGTACAGAGTTACAATCCTAGTAATGGTGAATTAATATTTAAAGCCCCTACTTCTTATGTAGGAGGACCAATTACAAATACTTCATGGACTATTGTATTAACAGGAGCAGATGGAGAAGCTGGTACTAATGGTACTAACGGTGCTAAAGGTGAAGCTGGTAATAAAGGTGAAGTTGGTAATAAGGGTGAACAAGGTAATGACGGAACTGGTGCTAAAGGTGATGCTGGTACTAAAGGTGATGCTGGCGTTGGAACACAAGGTGCTAAAGGTGCAACTGGTGATGCTGGTACTAAAGGTGAAGCTGGCGTTGGAACACAAGGTGCTAAAGGTGCAACTGGTGATGCTGGTGCTAAAGGTACAACAGGTGATTCAATAGTTGGTGCTAAAGGTGAAATTGGAGAAAACGGTAGAAGTGCTTTTGAACTTGCACAAGCTAATGGTTATCCTGGAACTGAAGCACAATGGTTAGCTGAACTAGAAGGTGATGCTGGTGCTAAAGGTGCAACTGGTGATGCTGGTCAAAAAGGACAAACAGGTGATTCAATAGTTGGTGCTAAAGGTGATGCTGGTTCTAAAGGTGAAGTTGGCGTTGGTGAAAAAGGTGCAACTGGTACTGGAACGCAAGGTCAAAAAGGTGCAACTGGTGCTGGTACTAAAGGTGATACTGGTGGTGCTGGTGCTAAAGGTGATGCTGGTGAAAAAGGTAATACTGGTGATTCAATAGTTGGTGCTAAAGGTGAGGCTGGTGCTGGAACTAAAGGTGAAGCTGGAGATAAAGGTGCAACTGGTGATGCTGGTGATAAAGGTGCAACTGGTGCTGGTACTAAAGGTGATACTGGTGATGCTGGTGCTAAAGGTGAAGTTGGTGTAGGCCAAAAAGGTGCAACTGGTTCTAAAGGTGAATCTGGTGATAAAGGTGCAACTGGTACTGGAACAACAGGTGATAAAGGTGAACAAGGTAATTCAATAACTGGTGCTAAAGGAGATCAAGGTGAAAAAGGTGTTGATGGAAATTCTTCTAATGGTTCTAAAGGTGATGCTGGTGAAAAAGGTGCAACTGGTGATGCTGGTACTCCTGGTGATGCTGGTGATAAAGGTGAACAAGGTAATTCAGTAACTGGTGCTAAAGGTGATGCTGGTGATGCTGGTGAAAAAGGTACAACTGGTGATACTGGTGCTAAAGGTGAACAAGGTAATTCTATAACTGGTGCCAAAGGTGCTACTGGTGATAAAGGTACAACTGGTGATGCTTCTAACATTGCAGGTCCTAAAGGAGATCAAGGTGGCGTAGGTCCTGGAATTGTATTCCAAGGAAACGTTCCAGATATTAATGCTCTACCTGGCGGTGCTTCTGTAGGTGATGCTTACATTACATCAGATACCGATCATTTCTATGTATGGAATGGTTCAATCTGGGTTGATGGTAATTCTATCCAAGGTGCTCCTGGTGCTAAAGGTGCACAAGGGGATTCAATAACTGGTCCAAAAGGTGAACAAGGTAATTCAATAACTGGTGCTAAAGGTGAACAAGGTAATTCAGTAACTGGCGCTAAAGGTGAAGTTGGTTCTAAAGGTGAATCTGGTGAAAAGGGTGAACAAGGAGAATCAATTACAGGTGCTAAAGGTGAAGTTGGTGTAGGCCAAAAAGGTGAACAAGGTAATTCAATAACTGGTGCTAAAGGTGAACAAGGTGATGCTTCTAATGTTGCAGGTCCTAAAGGTGAAGTTGGTGTAGGCCAAAAAGGTGAATCTGGTGAAAAGGGTGAACAAGGCGAATCAGTAACTGGTGCTAAAGGTGATACTGGTGCTAAAGGTGCTACTGGTACTAAAGGCGATACTGGAGATCAAGGTAATAAAGGTGAAGTTGGTGTAGGCCAAAAAGGTGCTACCGGAGATCAGGGTTCTAAAGGTGATACTGGTGCTAAAGGTGCACAAGGTAATTCAATAACTGGTGCTAAAGGTGAACAAGGTAATTCTATAACTGGTGCCAAAGGTGCTACTGGAGATCAAGGTAATAAAGGTGAAGTTGGTGTAGGCCAAAAAGGTGAATCTGGTGAAAAGGGTGAACAAGGCGAATCAGTAACTGGTGCTAAAGGTGAACAAGGTAATTCTATAACTGGTGCTAAAGGTGAACAAGGTAATTCTATAACTGGTGCCAAAGGTGCTACTGGTGATAAAGGTGATACTGGTGATGCTTCTAACGTTGCAGGTCCTAAAGGTGAAGAAGGTGATGCTTCTAACGTTGCAGGTCCTAAAGGTGAAGTTGGTGCTAAAGGAGATCAAGGTGATTCAGTAACTGGTGCTAAAGGTGAAGTTGGACCTGAAGGTGCTGGCGGAGGCGAGAAATTCTGTGCATTAGTTCAATTTAATGCAAGTGAAGAAATCGCATCGTTAGACATGGTAGATCCTACTGGTTTAGGTGATTTCTCTGCAGAGAACGTAACCACTACAATAACTACTGGTCCACAAGGTCAAAAGTTTGCTGAATTTATATTTGGTACTCAAGCCTCTGCTCCAAACGCTATATTAATTTACGCAGCTGATATGAATAACAACAAGTATAAAATGACACACGTAAATGCGGGTGGTGATAATACAAGTTATGAAGTATCTGGTGTTAACTTTGTAGCAGTAGAAGGTCAAACTCAGCAATTTGAATCTGATTTATTTACTGGATTTAGTGGACATACGCTTCAACTAGATTTAGCTAAAGCTAATATTGATTACGTAAGAGATGGTAATCCTGCAGGAGGATTTAAAGATGCTCACGCGTATATCGTATTCTTATTTTAATAACTAAACAACTCAAGGGGCAGCTTCGGCTGCCCCATATAATAAATAAAAAGAAATAATATGTCATTAACATTAACGCCAATAACTCTAACAGGCTCTGTAGACGGAATGCAGGGAGCTGCTCTTTATGGTGCATCTGATGGATTAGGACTAGGAAGTCAATACTTAACTTTTAATTTAAGTCTTAAAACTATTAATCCTCAGAATCATTCTGATGCTAGTACTAGAGAGCCACTTCAATATAACGGATTAGATATTGAAACAGGTATGTTTATCGCTGATACAGGTGGTAATACTATATTAAAGATTATTTCAATATCTGATAAAGGTACAGGTACGCTTGCATGTGTAGTAGAAGATGTTGATATGATGTCTTACAGATTGAATGGTATTAATTCAATGGCTGGTGATGAACTTGTAAAAATATTTGCATTAAACCCAGAGGGTGAGCCTGTATATGCAGGATCTCCTTTTTCAGCTAATGGTTTACAAAAAGTATCTTCAAGATTTAGCTTAAATGAAAAAGATGATAGAGTTAAATTTGAACATACACTTAATACAGGTTTATCAAAAGGTGATATAGTATCTGTAGATGTTTCTGGTAATTTAGTAAAATATGGAACTGTAGGAAGTTCAGAAACTAAACTAGGTATTGTAGTTGATGTATATAAATCCGGTAAAGATGTTTTTATTAAACCATTCAATGACGTTTTAAGAAATTATAGTGATGCGGAATCTTTAACTGGAAATCCAGGTCAAATATATTACACAGACGTTAATAACTTAGGAGAGCTTACAACTACTGAAGGTGGTAAAGCAGTCTTCATGCACTTAAATAATAAAATTGCAACGGTTGTTGAAATACAATCAGCAATAAATCCAGGAGCTGGAGATACTATTACGATGAATGGTATAACAGTATTTGACGGTCCTAATGGAGATGTCGTACCAGATACTTCAGGATGGAAAGATAGATTAAATACATTTACATCAAGTACTTTTGTTTCTGCAGCAATTACACAAGCTCCAGGACAATTAAATGCTGAAGGAAATACAATGGCTTATCCAGGAACGTTCCCAACTCATGATATGGCTATTTTTACAAATGTCCAGGGTTCAGCTCCAGTGAATGGAGGTTTCCCGGAAATAACAATAAGTGATGGTAATAATCAAGGAAGTGTTATCTTTAATAATCCTGATGGTGTAGTAGATTTCGGGGCTTTATATGAATACTTAACACCTGCAGCAATATTAGATGCATTTAATGCTGGAATTACAGCGGCAGGCTTAGAAATCACAGCAGAACTTATTGATTGGTCTGGTGCTGGACAACAAATACAGTTAACAACATCTGGTTCTGCAACAGGTATTACATTAACAAATGTAACAACAGATGAATTTGGATTGAATAACGTAGGATCTGGAACTACTACAGGATTATCGCTTAGTGCTTCATTAGGTTCTGAAACTTTAACTTTAACTAAAGCTTCTGGTGCTCCAATCTATTTAGATGGTACACCTCTTGCTGGTGGTTACTTAAACCAATCAGGTGTCGTATCTTCAAATTCAGGTAGAGTACCTTTCTTATTAATGATAGAATCTGAAGGTGGTGGAGGAGATCCAATATCTGGACAAGGAGTTTCTTATATTGATAGATCAGCTGGAACAGAAACAAATGCAGATGGACAATCATCTGGAATGACAATTACATATACTCCATTTTTAGATGGTGTAATAGATATTAGAATAAACGGTATGTCTATAGAAGTTAGTGATGATGTATTAGAATCAGCTTGTTATTTCTCCGCAGACGGAGGCACTACTCGCAGACTTATTGCAGACATTGAAGCTAATGACACTTTATATTGGAATGGTTCTATTGCTGGATATGAATTAGAAGCATCTGATGATATTGAGATTAGATATCAGAAATCGTCTAATGATTAATTAACATAAATATTATATTGAAAAAGAGCCTTATGGGCTCTTTTTTTTGTTTAAAGGATATTATACTAATATCTTTCACTTGTTTCGAATAATAAACACTGGATCTAGTATATTCCCTGCAATTTTTAGATAGATAAGTATGAGGAGACACTAACGTCTCTTTAGGCCTAAATAAACAACATAAAACAATATGGCATTATTAAAAGTAAAACAAATTAGTGACTTTAGTTCAGCTGTTCAGAATCTTATCGACAACGATGCGGATCAGAATGCAGCAATAATCTCTGCGATTTCAACTGAAGCTGATGCAGTATCTACTGCAGTAGTGAATGAAATTTCAGCGACTAACGCTGACGTAACATCTTTAGATTTAAGAGTTTCTAACGACGAAGACGCTAGAGCCGGTAACGTAAGTTCTATCGACTTAAGAGTTTCAAATGATGAGGATGCATTAGCTGCAGAGATATCTGCTACTAACGCTGACTTTACATCTGTAAACTTAAGAGTTTCAAATGATGAAGATGCATTAGCTGCAGAGATATCTGCTACTAACGCTGACGTAACATCTTTAGACACGTACGCTGATGGTATTTCATCTGACTTAGCTGCAGAAATTGCTGCTACAAACGGTGATGTAACTTCTATTGACGCAGTATTAGCTGGTGTAGGTACATCTGCTAACATTTCATCTATTGACTTAAGAGTCTCTAACGATGAGGATGCATTATCTACTGAAATTGCTGCTACTAACGGTGAAGTAACATCTTTATCTTTAAGAGTTTCAAATGACGAGGATGCATTAGCTGCAGAAATTTCTGCTACTAACGCTGACTTTACATCTGTAAACTTAAGAGTTTCAAATGACGAGGATGCATTAACTGCTGAAGTAGGTTCTATTGATACTAGATTTACATCTAGTGACTCTAGACACCTTGTAAGTGAAGGATTAATCGGTGATAACGCTACGGCGATTACTGCAATTCTTGATGGATCAACAGTTGACCTTAACCAATTTGCTGAAGTTATCGCATACGTTGACAGTTTAGATACTGCCGATGGTGGTGCATTAACTGCTTCAATCGGTTCTCTTGATACTAGATTCGGCTCTGCTGATACTAGATTCTCGGGTCTAGATTCTAACGTAACATCTTTAGACACGTACGCTGATGGTATTTCATCTGACTTAGCTGCAGAAATTGCTGCTACGAACGCTGACTTTACATCTGTAAACTTAAGAGTTTCAAATGACGAAGATGCATTAACTGCTGAGATTGCTACTACTAACGGTGAAGTAACATCTTTATCTTTAAGAGTATCTAACGATGAGGATGCATTAGCTGCAGAAATTTCTGCTACTAACGCTGACGTAACATCTATTGACTTAGTATTATCTGGTGTAGGTACATCTGCTAATATCACTTCATTAGACACGTATATCGATGGTGTATCATCTGACTTAGCTGGAGAAATTGCTGCTACGAACGCTGATGTAACATCTTTAGACACGTACTCTGACGGTATTTCATCTGACTTAGCTGCAGAAATTGCTTCTACGAACGGTGACGTAACATCTTTAGACACGTATATCGATGGTGTATCATCTGACTTAGCTGCAGAAATTGCTGCTACGAACGGTGACGTAACATCTATTGATACTAGATTCACAGCAGTCGAAGGACAGAATACTTACATCAAACAAGGTGGTTTACCTGGTTCAGCAACTACATTTAGATTACAGCAAGGAGTTAAGTTCTCTGCTTCAGATGATCTATCTGTATTCGTTAACGGATTAGAAGTACATCCTGTAGGTATCTCAGTAATAAATGGTAATGAATTTGAAGCACCTTTAGTTGCTGCAACTGATGGTTACCAAACTGCTGATGGATTAAACTTTACAGTTAACTTAGCGTATGCACTTGAAGCAAGCGATCACATTCATGTAATCGGTGTTCAAGCGTAATTAGTTGAATAACAAAGTCTAATTTGATTAGAAAATTAAAGGGTCCCTTCGGGGACCCTTTTTTATTTTGCAGATATATAAAACAACCGATTAAATATACAATAATATGGCAAAGACTTTAACAGGAACAGAACCTAGAGTGATAGGTATAACAATAGGTATTAATGATGCTAAAGAAAGCATGTGGATCAATGGAATTAAAATGAACGCGATCTTCTTAGCAAATGCTTTACAACATGCAGGACATCATGTTTATTTACTAGATACTAGCACAAAAGTTAGTAGAGATTCAATAACAGGTAAATTAAAATCAGAAGAACTGATGTGGGATGACGAAAAATTCACATGCTATGATTACCATAAGAAAAAAGATGATTGTGATATATTAATATGCTTAGGTACTTCACTTGGACCTGAAGCATCTAAAATATGGAAAGGTGATAATCCTAATAAAAAAATTATCAAATATGCATGTGGTAATAATTATGTTATCGATATGGAGAACATGATCTTTAAAGAAAATCCAGAGGTAAGACCTACATATAACCACGAACTTGACGAGCTTTGGTATGTGCCACAACAAGGGTATCAGAACCATGAGTATTATCGTGTAACTAATAGGTTGCGCGCAGATAAGGTTATGCCAGTGCCTTTTATATGGGACCCGATGTTTATAGATAATAGTGAAAAGTTTTATGGAGAGTCGGTTGATGAAAATGGTAATTTAATGCCAACATTAGATGGCGTCCCAGTTTATGTTCCAGGTAAAGAAACTAAAGATTTACAATTAATTGTATTTGAACCAAATATGAATGTTGTTAAATTTAGTATGATTCCAACATTAATAGCAAATGATTATCTTTTAAAAGGTGGAGATAAATTTAAAACACTTCATATTGCAAGTGCCGCTAGGCTATTTAAAAATCCATTTTGGAAAGAATTTGTTGGAGGTTTAGATATAGGTCAAATGAAAAATGAAGAGGGCGGTCCATTGTTACAAGTTCAACATAGATGGCCAGTACATTACTTATTATCTAAATGGTCAGATATTGTTATATCACACCAATGGGAAAATCCTTTAAATTATGCATACCTAGATTGTTTATATTTACAATTTCCATTAATACATAATGCAAATATGATACAAGATGCTGGTTATTATTATCCAGATTTTGAAATAGGAAAAGGATCTAGTTTATTAAAATGGGTTATTGATAACCACGATAAAAATATAGAAGATTATACAAATAGAACTGAAAAGGCTATAACCAGATATACTATCTATAATGAAGAATTAGTTTTAACTTATGCTAAATTAGTAGATAATCTTTATTCTGGAAAAAACGAACATAAGCTATCTTTAAAGTATAATTGGAAGACAAACTTATACCACAATATATTTTAATTAAAATATCTTGAAATTATGTAATCATTTTTTAGCTATCCGTGACCGATACGCTAAGAATAACTGATATATAATATAACTTGAATAAAAATACAAACGTATTAAATGTCTAGACTAAGATTAAAACAAATACACGAGTTTCAATTATCCAATTCAGCGGCCGGTGATTACTTATATTGGGACGGAACAAAATGGGTAAATAATCCAGCACCGGTAGATGGTGCAAAAGGAGCAACCGGAGCAAAAGGTGCAACTGGCGCTGCTGGTGCAGCCGGAGCTACTGGTGATAAAGGATTTGAAGGAGCAGAAGGCGATAAAGGAGCTCTTGGTTCTGCAGGTACTAATGGATTAGCAGGATCCGATGGAATAAAAGGAGATGGTGGAGCACAGGGACCTCAAGGGGTTGATGGTGCAGATGGTGCAAAAGGTGCAACTGGAGATAAAGGGGCGTTAGGTTCTAAAGGATCACAAGGTAGTGATGGAATCCAAGGTGCAACTGGTAATAAAGGACAAACTGGTGCTAAAGGAATCGTTGGTGATAAAGGGACGTTAGGTTCTAAAGGATCACAAGGTAGTGATGGAATCCAAGGTGCTCAAGGTGATGATGGACCTCAAGGTGATATAGGACCTCAAGGTGCTAAAGGAGCAATTGGTCAAAAAGGTGGTCTTGGTGCACAAGGAGTTATTGGTGCAGATGGAGTAAAAGGATCTCAGGGATCTCCTGGTAGTGTTGGTACACAAGGTGCAACTGGTGATAAAGGTTCTCAAGGATCAATCGGATTAACAGGAGCAGGTGGTATTCAAGGTGCTCAGGGTAAACAAGGACCGCAAGGTGGTCTTGGTGCTCAAGGAGCCGTAGGTGCTCAAGGAGATCAAGGTGATACTGGATCGCAAGGTGCTGGAGGAGATAAAGGTGCTCAAGGAGTTCAAGGTATAACCGGAGCAAAAGGTGCACAAGGTGGTGTCGGTGCTCAAGGTACCGGTGGCCAAAAAGGTGCACAAGGTAATATAGGAGTTCAAGGCCAAAAAGGAGTACTTGGACCACAAGGTAATAAAGGAACATTAGGTGCTCAAGGAGCCGTAGGTGCTCAAGGTGGTGGAGGTGCTCAAGGTGGTACTGGAGCCCAAGGAGCTCAAGGTGCAAAAGGAGCTCTTGGAACAACTGGAATAACTGGTGATAAAGGAACATTAGGTGCTCAAGGGCTTCAAGGTGGAACTGGACCACAAGGATTTCAAGGCCTTCAAGGTGGAACAGGTGCAAAAGGAGCTCAAGGATTTCAAGGTCCTGGTGGAAACCAAGGTGCAAAAGGACCTCAAGGAGGAACAGGAGCAACTGGATTAAAAGGAGCTCAAGGTAAACAAGGACCTCAAGGAGAATTAGGAGCTCAAGGTGAACAAGGCGGTGGCGGTGCTCAAGGTGGTACTGGTGCTCAAGGTGCTCAAGGTGCTCAAGGAGTACAGGGTGTAAAAGGTGCAACTGGTACAAAAGGTAATAGTGGTACTAATGGTGCTGCTGGACTTGATGGCGCAAAAGGTGCAACTGGTCTAAAAGGAGGAACTGGATTAAAAGGAAATCAAGGTGCAACTGGACCTGGTGGAGCTCAAGGAGAAGTAGGAGCTCAAGGTACTCAAGGAGCAAAAGGTATAACTGGACCGCAAGGTGCACAAGGTGTTATAGGACCTATCGGTGTTAAAGGAGCTCAAGGAGCTTCTATTACAGGACCGACTGGTGCTCAAGGTATTCAAGGTGGACAAGGTGCTGCTGGTTTAGCAGTTACTGGACCACAAGGTGCGCAGGGTATTGCTGGAGGTACCGGTCCAACGGGATCGCAAGGATCTCCAGGAGCACAGGGACCGCAAGGTGCCGGTGGTGCTCAAGGTGCTCAAGGTGCTCAAGGTGGTATTGGTCTTCAAGGACCACAAGGTGGTATCGGTGCAGGAGGAGCACAAGGTGCAACTGGAGCAAAAGGAATTACTGGACCTCAAGGAGGGACTGGAGATAAAGGTAATCAAGGAGCTGGTGGAGCAACCGGACCAAAAGGTACTACAGGTTCTACTGGATCAATTGGTTTACAAGGACCGCAAGGTGCAACCGGAGCTGCTGCTATAAGAGGAGCAACTGGACCTCAAGGACCACAAGGTGCAACTGGAGCAAAAGGTGCAACTGGTGCCGGTGGAGCCCAAGGTGCAACTGGTGCCCAAGGTGGCGGTGGAGCTCAAGGTGGCGTTGGTGCAACTGGATCACAAGGTGGTGTAGGTGCTCAGGGTGGACAAGGACAAAAAGGTGCAACTGGTGCTCAAGGTGGTGGCGGTGCTCAAGGACAAATCGGACCACAGGGTAGTATAGGACTACAAGGTGGAACTGGTGCAAAAGGTGCAACTGGTGTAACTGGTACTGGTGGTGCAACTGGAGCAAAAGGAATTACTGGACCTGGCGGCGCACAAGGTGCTAAAGGACCTCAAGGTGCTCAAGGTGTAAATGGACCGACTGGACCTCAAGGTGCTCAAGGTGTAGTTGGACCTCAAGGTGTTATTGGTGCTCAAGGTGGCGGCGGTGCAACTGGACCGCAAGGTGCTCAAGGTGGCGGCGGTGCTCAAGGTGCAAAAGGAGCAATGGGACCACAAGGTGCTGGCGGAGCCCAAGGTGCTCAAGGTGGCGGTGGAGCCCAGGGTGCAACTGGAGCAATGGGACCTCAAGGTGGTCTTGGTTCAACTGGACCTACTGGTGCAAAAGGACCACAAGGTGCAACTGGTTCACAGGGTGCAAAAGGAATAACTGGCGCTCAAGGTGGCGGTGGTGCAACTGGAGCAAAAGGATTTACTGGACCTCAAGGAGGAACTGGTTTACAAGGTGCAAAAGGACCACAAGGTGGTGGCGGTGCACAGGGTAGCCAAGGTGGTACAGGTCTTCAGGGACCAACGGGACCAACTGGTTTACAAGGTGCAACTGGACCACAAGGTGGCGGTGGCGCTAAAGGTGCAACTGGACCACAAGGTGGAACTGGTGCTAAAGGAATTACAGGGCCTCAAGGAGGAACTGGTGCAAAAGGAATTACAGGTCCTCAAGGAGGAACTGGTGCAAAAGGTAATACCGGTGCTCAAGGAGGAACTGGTGCAAAAGGAACTACAGGGCCTGGTGGACTTCAAGGAGGAACTGGTCCAAAAGGAAATACCGGTGCTCAAGGTGGCGGTGGAGCTCAGGGTGGAACTGGAGCAACTGGACCACAAGGTGCTCAAGGTGTTCTAGGACCACAAGGTGGTATTGGTCTTCAAGGACCACAAGGTGGTGGTGGCGCTAAAGGTGCAACTGGTGCCCAGGGTGGAACTGGTGCTAAAGGAAATACGGGTGCTCAAGGTGGCGGAGGTGCTAAAGGTGCAACTGGACCTGGTGGACTTCAAGGAGGAACTGGTTTACAGGGTAATACTGGACCACAAGGTGGCGGAGGTGCTCAAGGTGGTGTTGGTGCAACTGGACCTCAAGGTGGTGGCGGTGCAACTGGACCACAAGGTGGAGTTGGCGCTCAAGGACCTCAAGGGGTTACTGGACCAACTGGACCACAAGGTGGTGGCGGTGCTAAAGGATCAACTGGATCTGGCGGTGCAACTGGTGGACCTGGACCTCAAGGTGCAAAAGGTAATACTGGACCAGCAGGTGGTCAAGGACCTACTGGAGCTAAAGGTGCAACTGGACCTAATGGACCTCAAGGTGCTCAAGGAGCAACTGGACCACAAGGAAATATTGGACCTGCTGGACCTAATGGAGCAACAGGACCAACTGGACCTGCTGGAGCAACCGGACCTCAAGGACGAACTGGTGCATCGGGACCTCAAGGAGCAACTGGACCTAAAGGTCAAAAAGGTGCAATGGGACCAACGGGACCAGAGGGACCAACTAACTTCTCAGATAGTAGATTAAAAACAATTGTTGCTCCTGTAGCTCAAGCATTAGAAAAAGTAAATGCATTAAGAGGTATAACATGGAATAATAACGAACTTGCAAACTCATTCGGTTATACTGATACGACGCCGCAAATTGGTGTAATTGCACAAGAAGTGCAAGCACAAATTCCAGAGCTTGTTTTTGAACTTACAGGTCACCCAGGATATCTTGGTGTTGATTACTCTAAACTAACTGCAGTATTAGTAGAAGCAATTAAAGAATTAGATACAAAGTTAATAGCGATAGAAACTGAATTAAATAGCCCAGAATAATATGTCAAAGATAAGTGCAAAACAAGTACTCGGATTTAATATCCAAAGTGGTGGTGCTCAAACCGGCGATTACTTAGGATATAATGCAGTAACAGGAAATTATGAAGCAGTCAGTCCCCCAAACCCGGGAGGAGCTGGTGTTGCTGGTTCTCCTGGAAGTGTAGGTCCTAGTGGTAGTAAAGGTAACGAGGGACTAAAAGGAGCTCAAGGAAATAAAGGATCCAAAGGTAGTAGAGGTTCTTCTGGAAGTACAGGACCACAAGGTGCTGCTGGTGCAAAAGGTATTCAAGGTAATATCGGATCTCCTGGAGCTGTTGGTTCTGATGGTGCAGTCGGTGGCTCAGGTAATAAAGGTGGACAAGGTGCTATTGGCGCCCAGGGTAATAAAGGAGGCATCGGTTCTTTTGGAGCAGTCGGTGCTCAAGGTGGTGTTGGTGCTCAAGGTGGACAAGGTGCTCAGGGTGGCACTGGATCAATTGGAACAAAAGGTATTCAAGGTATCGTGGGTCCACAAGGACCTCAAGGTAAAACTGGATTTCCTGGAACTCTTGGTGTACAAGGCTCAAAAGGTGTACAAGGACCAAAAGGTATTCAAGGTATTAAACCTGTAGCTGGACCAAAAGGAGTACAAGGCTCAAAAGGTGTACAAGGCCCAGATGGTATTGGTGGAGAACAAGGACCAAAAGGAGTACAAGGATTAAAAGGAGACCAAGGTGATATTGGTATAGACGGATCAAAAGGTGATCAGGGTCTAAAGGGTATTCAAGGATTAAAAGGTGGCCTTGGATTAAAAGGTATTAAAGGTGCACAACCTATTAAAGGTTTAATAGGATCTCCTGGTGCTGTTGGTGCTGCTGGTGCTAAAGGTATTCAGGGTTTAAAAGGTATCTTAGGTGATGGCGGTGATCAGGGTAATAAAGGAAGTTTTGGTTCAACTGGAGCAATTGGTAAACAAGGTAACACAGGTGATACTGGTTTAAAGGGTGGACAAGGACCTAAAGGTGTACAAGGACCTAAAGGTGGAATTGGTTCTGTTGGAGCTGTTGGTATTATTGGTACTCAAGGTGCTAAAGGTAGAGGCGGTGAAAAAGGCCAACCAGGACTAACTGGTCCTACTGGAGATAGAGGTTTAACAGGTGGACAAGGACCTAAAGGTGGAACAGGTTCATTTGGAGATATTGGTGGACAAGGACCTAAAGGTGGTATTGGTGATACTGGTGCAAAAGGTATTCAAGGTGCTACACCTTCATTAGGAGATATAGGATCTCCTGGTGCTGTTGGTGATACTGGTTTAAAGGGTACAAAAGGTATAACCGGCTCGAAAGGCCAAAAAGGTGGTACTGGTTTAAAAGGAAGTTTAGGATCTACTGGAGCAGTTGGTGTTAATGGAGGAGTTGGAGAACCAGGTAAAGCTGGAGGAAACGGATCGAAAGGTGCAACTGGTGCTCAAGGTGCCGGCGGTGCAACTGGAGATGTAGGTGTAATTGGTGGACAGGGCAATAAAGGCTCGCGAGGATCTACCGGAGCAGTTGGTATTGTAGGTTTCCAAGGTGAACAAGGCCTTAAAGGTGGAAGAGGTAACCAAGGTAAAACTGGAGAAGCAGGTGTAGATATTACAGGACCTAAAGGAGGTCAAGGTCTTAAAGGTACGAAAGGTATTAAAGGAGTACAAACAACAGGACCTAAGGGTGGAGTTGGAAATAAAGGAGCTCTCGGACCAAAGGGACCACAAGGTCTTAAGGGAATTCTCGGTAATAAAGGTGGACAAGGTGTTCAAGGACCTAAAGGTATAGTTGGATTAAAAGGTATTTTGGGACCACAAGGTGAACAAGGTGTTCAAGGTAAACAAGGACCACAAGGAGAAACCGGTTTAACTGGTGGACAGGGTGGACAAGGACCAAAAGGACCAACTGGAGCTAAAGGTATTCAAGGTGGAACTGGAATCACTGGAGCTGGTGGAGCTCAAGGAGCAAAAGGACCAGTAGGAAATAAAGGTACTCAACCTGCAACAAGCCAAGTTGGACTGACTGGATCACCAGGTGCTAAAGGTACACAAGGCGCTGGAGGTGCTAAAGGTGGACAAGGGCCAAAAGGTGGACAGGGAGCAAAAGGTGTAATAGGAGCAAAAGGTATTCAAGGTGGAACTGGACTAAAAGGTATAACTGGTGAAGGCGGCGGACCTGGTTTAAAAGGTGTTCAAGGATCAAAAGGAGTTACAGGACCAATTGGTTCTCAAGGAGAACAAGGAGATGTTGGACTTCAAGGAAATCAAGGTGGACAAGGTGCTAAAGGTAGAGGTGGTGAAAAAGGCCAACCAGGATTAACTGGTGGTACAGGATCTCAAGGTGGTACAGGAACTACAGGAGCACAAGGCCCAATCGGTATAATTGGTGGACAAGGACCTAAAGGTGGAAGAGGTAACCAAGGTGCTGTAGGTCCAACCGGTTTAAAAGGTGGACAAGGTAAACAAGGACCTGTTGGTAATGTAGGTAGTACTGGTGGTGTTGGTGCAGGTGGAGCTCAAGGGCCAAAAGGTGTAACAGGAGCAAAAGGTAAAACAGGTATAACTGGACCAAAAGGAGCTACTGGAGCACAAGGACCAAAGGGTTACTTAGGTATTAATAATACTAACATATTAGATTATTCAACATGGACTGCAGGTAATACTTCAGCTTCTGGCTTCTCGCGTAATGGTGGTTCAAATGAAAACATATTAGAATACGGTGAAGGACCTTATGGAGAAAACACTGTATTATGGAGAACTATACCAGATGGTACTGGTAATAATGGTGATGGTGGATGGAACGGTTCATTCTATAGTGTAGATCATACTAAAAAGTATAGATTTAGTGTATGGATGAAAAGAATTTCAACTCAATCTAATGGTACATTTTATTTTGGAACAAATGGAGGAGGAGCCAATGTCTTTGATCAAGATGGTTCTACACAAGAGGGTAATCCTTATTTTGAATGTCGTGGTGTTAGTGGTTTCACAAAAGATGTATGGTATTTACATGTAGGTCACGTATTCCCTTCTGGAAGTACAAACGTCGGTAGAGACGGACAGACTGGTGTATATACAATCGCACAAGGCGGTCAAGTATTTGAAACTAATGGATGTAACTTAGGTGGTGATGCTGTAATGCAAACTACAACTACATCACTTAGACATAGAACATATCATTACTATGCTAATAGTGTTGGTACAGAATTAGTATTTGCATATCCTAGAATGGAAGAAGTAACTTCTTCAACTCCAAATATAGTTAGCGCTTATTTAAGTGGCGCATTTTCCAATACCGGAACATCAGGAGGAACTGGTGCAGGTGGTGGTACAGGTGCTGTAGGTATTACTGGAGCACAAGGACCTAAAGGTGCAACTGGAGGCCGTGGTGTACAAGGTGCAACTGGAGGTATCGGTGCACAAGGACCAACAGGAGATCAAGGAGCTAAAGGTAATACTGGCCCAGGTGGTATAATTGGACCAAAAGGTTTCTTAGGTAAACAAGGACCAGGCGGAGGCTTAGGTAATCAAGGACCTAAAGGTGGAACTGGAGGCGGTGGTGCTCAGGGACCAGGTGGTGGACAAGGTGCTGTAGGTGCTCAGGGACCAGGTGGTGGACAAGGTGCTGTAGGTGCTCAAGGGCCAGGCGGACCAAAAGGACCAGTTGGTGATGGCGGTGCAACAGGACCAAGAGGAGCAGTCGGTTCAATAGGTAGTACCGGTGTAATTGGACCGAAAGGACCAGTTGGGGCTCAAGGACCTAAAGGTGTAACTGGAGCAAAGGGTGTCCAAGGTGGTCAAGGTGCTAAAGGTATAATAGGTAAACAAGGACCACAAGGTGGTCAAGGTGCAACTGGACCTAAAGGTGGAACTGGAGGCGGTGGTGCTCAGGGACCAGGCGGACCAAAAGGACCAGTTGGTGGTGGCGGTGCAACAGGTGTCGCTGGTGGACAGGGTAGCAGAGGTAGTCAAGGTGCAACTGGACCAAAAGGACCAGTTGGTGGTCAAGGACCTAAAGGTGCAACTGGTGCAAAAGGTATTACTGGTGGAACTGGACCTAAAGGTGCAACTGGTGGAACTGGACCTAAGGGTAGACTAGGACCACAAGGTGGTGCTGGAAATCAAGGTGGTACTGGACCAACCGGAGCAAGAGGTGGTGTTGGTGCACCTGGAACGCAAGGACCACTAGGACCTCAAGGAGGTCAGGGACCAACTGGTGCTCAGGGACCAGGCGGTGGAATTGGACCACAAGGAGCTCGAGGAGCTGCAGGTGCGCAAGGACCAACAGGAGCAACTGGCCCACAAGGACCAACAGGACCACAAAATTCTAAATCTGGAGCAACAGGACCAACGGGACCAACAGGAGCAGCAGGTGGTCAAGGACCTACTGGATCTAGGGGAGGTATTGGTTCAACTGGAGCACAAGGACCTAAAGGACAAACTGGTAATATTGGACCGGCAGGCCCTCCTGGAGAAGGTGGTGACCCTGGTGATCCTAAAGATCCTAAATTAAGATCGGATTCTAGACTAAAGACTATATCGGGTACTTATGCAAATGCCGTCGCGAAGGTTAAACTAATGAATGGTTATTATTTCTATGCTAACGAATTAGCTAACGAATTTGGATATGACCGTGTAGAAGAAGGTCAATCAGCTCCAAGAAGAGTTGGATTAATAGCACAAGAGTTGCAAGCAATTGAACCTCTGTTAGTTGAGGAATTAAAAAATATCCCTGGATATTATTCAATTAACTATACGCACTTAAATTCAATACTTATTGAAGCTATAAAAGAACTAGATGTTAGGGCTGAAGTAGCCAAAAATCAAGCAGGGCTATAACCATTTTAATGGCTTCTAATGATATGCCATCTAAAGGCATAATATCTAATATAGTAAAGAAGAACATATAGTGAAGGCTGCTTAAAGCTGTTCTAAACTATTCTTTTGATCTATCCGGGTAAAATTCTATTATATGCTAAATAATTTAGTTAAGTTGTACTATAAAATAAGCTAGATAAATAAACAAATCAGTTTATATTCGTATAACTACTAAACAATTTTTTACATGTCAAATAGAATATTTGAGTCTAACGAAAATGATCCACAACAATATTACTGGTTCAGGAATGCACTTTCTGAAGATGAAGTAGATCAAATAATAAGATTAGCCTCAGAACTTCCGGAAGGAGAAACAGCAAGTACATTAGGCGAAAGTGATGGCGGTTCTACTAGAACCTCTAAAATTAAGTGGCTACCAGATACTCCAAACGGAGAATTTGAATGGCTATATGAAAGAATGGTTTCATTATCAGTTGAAGCAAATACTGCATTATGGGATTTTGATTTAAGAACATCATTAGAAGCTATTCAATATACAGAATATTATGCTTCTGAAGAAGGACATTATGACTGGCATCAAGATATTGGTGAAGGAGCCCTGCCCAGCAAAAGAAAAATATCAATTACTATACAGCTTTCTGATAGTGATGATTATGAAGGTGGGGATCTTGAAATATGCACGGGATCAAATGGATCCGGACAATTAGATAATAACATAATCTGCGAAAGAGGAAAAGGAGTTGGAGTTTTATTTCCAAGCTATATGATGCATAGAGTATCTCCTGTAACTAAAGGTCTTAGAAGATCATTAGTTCTCTGGGTAGGTGGAGGACATTATAGATAATATGAAAGTACTATTTTGGGTAGGTTACCAAAAAAACGATTGGGATGGAAATACTACATCAGGAATTGCTGGTTCAGAATTAGCTGTTTTAAAAATAGCTGAAAGATTAGTTAATTTCGGTTGGGATATAGTTGTATCAGGGGCTGTTAAAGATTCCGGTAAAATTAATGGAGTAGATTATTGTGGTATTGAATATATCCATAAAAGACATTTTAATACTTTCGATGTTATAGTAGGCACTAATTATTTACACTTGCCTTTAGAATTTGAAGGTTATCTTAAAGCTAAGAAAGTATTTTGGGCACATAATACTGACGGCTATCCATATTTCAGAGGTGAACTTATTGACCATAAACTTATTGATGATATCATGGATCCTGGAACTGGTATTATCGATGCTGTAGTTACTTTAACATGGTGGCATTCTCAGATTTGGGAACAAACGTATGGTTGGAGAAAAACCGATCAAGCTAGAATTCCAAATGGAATAGATCTAAAAACATTTGTTGGACATCCCCCTAAAAGAGTTAATTCATTTATATGGTCTTCTGCTATTGATCGAGGTCTAGTAGAACTATTAGAAAACTGGCATAAAATTAAAGAAGCTCTAGATGATGCTACCTTAAATGTTTATTGGCCAGAGTATTCTAATGAATATGCCGAAATGAAATGGATTAAAGAACATCAATTAAAATTTGAAAACATGGGTGTAACTTTCCATGGACCAGTAGATCAAATTACTTTACATAGAGCAATGCTAAAATCTGATATGTGGTGTTACTTAACAAGTTACCAAGAAACATATTGTATCACTGCTTTAGAAATGCAATATGCAAAAGTACTGCCAATTACTACTAAAGTTGCCGCGCTTGCGGAAACTGTACACTCTGGTATAATACTAAATGATGATGAAACAAAATGGGATAAATTAGTAGAAACATTAAAAGATATGTCCCCTTCATTAAAAGAATTCGCTAAAGATAAAGGCTATCAGTGGGCTAAGAAACAAACATGGGATGAAAGAGCATACCTATGGAAAGATCTTATATGCGGATTAACAGATGATAAAATAAAATTTAAAAAAATAGATGCGCAATGAAAATAGATAAAATTTATGTAATTACTTTAGATAGCCAAGACGTAGCTATGCAGAAGAAAACATCTGCTAATTTACAAAGGCTAAACTTTGCAGGCAAGACTGGTTATGAACTACACCCTGCTTGGAATGGAAATGAAAACGGAGCTCCTGAAGGATATGCTGCCTATAAAGATTGGAATATAAAAGACTCATGGAATGTTTGGTGGAAAAGAGATATATTGCCAGGTGAAATAGGATGCATGACATCTCATATTCATGTATGGGAAAGAATCGTAGCAGAAGGTTTAGAAAGAACTCTTGTTTTTGAAGACGACTTCGATCCAACACAAGCTAATATGGCTCTATTAGACGAGCCTTCAACTCCATTTGATATTGCATACCTTGGTAGATGGAAGATCAATAAGAAAGCTAAAGAAGAGTCTGTTGGTGGTTCTTGGGTTAAGCCTGTTGCAAGTTATTGTACACATGCTTATGTAGTTACACTTGAGGGTGCTAAAAAACTATTAGAATATAATATTAAAGAAAACTTAATTCCGGCTGATGAATTTATGACAGCTACTTTTACTGAGCATAGACGCCCGGATATTGCAAAATTATTCCCTCCTAAATTAAATGTTATTGCAACTGCAAAACAAAATTACATTCCACAAAAAAGAAAACAAGAAGATTCTACTATAGAATTAGATCCTAACACAAACCCAAACCTTATGAAAACTAATAAAGAAAATAAAAATAAAATAGAGGAATCTCAACCGTATTTTGAAATATTAGATACTGCTGATTGGGACGCATGGAAAGCTAAGTATGTGGATAACGGAATGTTAAGAGGAGAGTTTGATCTTATGGTTGATGATATAGGAGATAACGTATTTGAATTTCCATTATTTACAGAAAAGTTTTGTAGAGAAGCAGTAGCTCTTTCTGAAGCTTTGAATAAATGGACTATTGATAGACATGAATTCTATCCTACTAATGATGTATTACTACAAGACATAGGATTACAATCAGCATATCATCAAGTTCTTAAAGAAGTTGTTTATCCTCTTTGTATTCACTTGTGGACATTAGAAGGTAAAGGTTGGAAGGATATGTTTAGCGAAAACTTCTTAGCAAGATATACTACAGATAGACAATCACACTTATCATTACACCACGACTTTAGTCACATAACTATGGTTGTTAAATTAAATGATGAATTTGATGGTGGTGGAACATGGTTCCCAAAATATAATTTATTATCAAACCCAGAAAGAGTTGGAACGGCTACACTTCACCCTGGAATGGTTACTCACCTACATGGTGCTAGACCAATTCATGCAGGTAAAAGATACATTTGCGTTTCATTCATGAGAAAGCAGTAACACATGATAGTTTCGGATAAGTACAAGATAATATTTATTAGAATACCAAAGACTGGTTCTACTTCTGTAGAAAAGGCTTTAATTAAAGCTGATCCAGATTGTTTAAAAAGTGATAATGATAAATCACCGTATGGCCACTTTTCAGCTAAGACAGTAAAAGAACTTTATCATATAGGAGACTATAGATGGAATAACTATTTTAAATTCTGTACAGTTAGAGAACCTATAGATTGGTATACATCAATGTATTTAGATCATGTTAAACATCCATTAAAAAAGTTTGGCGAAAGAATGGAATGGTTCTTTAAAAACAAAGAAGGAAGACTTCCATTTAGTGAATCTAATAAAGAGTTAGATTTAGATGCAATGTTAATGTTAAATACATTAAATTCAAAATGGTATGGACCACAAGATTGCTCAAAACAAGTTGATTGGCTAAACGCAGGTCCTATGGATTTGATAATCGATTTTAAAGAAATAAACAAAGGGTGGGATATAGTCAAACAAAAAACAGGTATTACAGTAGATTTAGAAAAACATAACGAGGGTCCTCTTAGAAAGAAAAACCAAGATGTTATATTTTCAAAAGAAGCACGAGAAGTATTTTCAATTATACATTCTAAAGATATAGAATTTTACAAAAACCTAAATAACAAAAAATGAAGAAAGAGATTACATTTAACGAAATCGTTGGAGATGATGGGCACTTAGTATCACCCGTTTTAAAGAATGGTGCTAAAAATTATTTAATTGATATTGATGGTACAATTACTGATGATGTACCAAACGAAGAACCAGAAAGAATGTCAGTAGTATTACCATACGAAGGTGCTGTAGAAACTCTTAATAGATGGTATGACGAAGGACATGTAGTTACATTCTTTACGTCAAGAACTGAAGACGTGAGAGATATTACAGAAACATGGCTAAATAAACACGGTTTTAAATATCATGGCTTATTAATGGGTAAACCAAGAGGTGGTAATTATCATTGGGTTGATAACCATATTGTAAAAGGAACTAGATACGAAGGCAAGTGGGCTGATTTAGTTAGAGAAGAAAGAACGATAGAAGTATTTCCTTCATAGATATATACTCTATGATTAAAGATTTTCAAACATTTCTAAACGAACGTAACGGAGGATTGCATAAAGTTATTATGTGTGTTTCTACTGAGCTTACAGATTTTAAATATGTAACTCATGATAGTACTTATGCAAATCAGTACATGGAATTATTTACTAAAGGTAATAAGCCTAAAGTGGCTGACTTGCCTGTAATTAATTTCTGTAACATTCATACTGAAAGATTGCTAGATGCTGGTACGTCAAAGGAATTAATTTACAATCCTAAAGAGGAGAAGATGAAAATCGCATCGAAAGTAAAATGGCATGCAACACATAAAGATTCTAACAATGTGCCAAAGACTGTTTCAGATGCAAAAGATTTAGATCAGTTAGAATTCCCTATCATAGCAAAACCTGATAACAGATATTCAGGACAAGGTATTATTAAAATTGATACTTTTAAAGAAGCTAAAGATATGGACCTTTCTGATTTTGAAGTGTTCAGCGAGAAGATAGACATCGACGAAGAACATAGAATAATGATGTGGAGAGGTGAGCCTGTTATGTGGGTACAAAGAGTACACGGTAATAAGGAGACCAAAGAGATGACAAAGAAAAAAGAAGATAAGCTGCTCTTTAAGTATGTATTAAAGGACTTAAAGAAAATGCCTGAAGATTGGAATCCAGTTTTCGAAGAGATGGCAGAGGCTCATAAAGATCTAGATATTTACTCTATAGATCTAATGGTAGATACTGATGGGAAACCATGGGTAGTTGAAATGTCTTCAGAGTTTGCTCCTCTCTATGGTGTAATGGCACAGTTCTACAAAAAGGTCTATCAAGATTATTATGACAAAAAACTACATTCTTCTGACGAAGCACAGATAGATATGTTTCAAAAGAAAGATATTGACTCAACAATTGAGTTTGATAAAAAAAGATTTAGCGTAGAGTAATGGCAAAAGCTGACTTAACATGTATGTCTATTTGTATTTGGGTTCACCACATGCACATAGATCCACTATTTGATTTTTTAAACAAAAGAATCGAAGATGCACCGGACTATTATTTAAGCCCGGAGCAAGTACCTAATTCTATTACTGGTGGCTATGTACAGGTAGCTCTTTCTTTTAAAGCATATTCCCTATTGACCTCAATTAAAGATTGGGAGTCTTCTGGCGGTTGGATGGCTTAAAACAAACAATTATGAAAAAACAAACAACACTCAAAACAGATTACTTATTAAACCACAAAGGCAAGAAATATAAAGCCAACAGTTTCTTAGGATTAATCTGGAAGTTTATTAGAAACTAATCGAACTTTACACGTATAAGAACCGTCTAGTATTAACTAGGCGGTTTTTTAGTATTTAAGGATTAAAGATTTAAAGAATGTATACAGTAGACGAATTAAAACAAATGATATTCATTGACATTGAAACAGCAACTCAAAAAGAGACGTTTCAAGAGATTATCGATGAGAACCCAGAATTAGAACAATATTGGAACCTAAAGACTATGCAGTTGGTTCAAAAGAATCCGGTGGAATTAGCCGATTTTGAAGACCCTCATAAGATGTTTCCTAGAATGGCTGGTCTAAATCCAGAATGGGGTAGAATTGTTTGTATCTCTATTGGTCAATTACAATTTGATGAAACAGGCTTTCCTAATGGTTTTAAGGCTGTCTCATTCAATGGCACCGATGAAGGTAAGATACTAAAGGACTTTCACGATATGTCCTCTAAGATCATGCAGAAGTACCCAGGGATGAAATGGGTTGGCCACTTCATAAAAGGTTTCGATATGCCTTATATTATTAAAAGATCTTTAATTAACGATGTAAAAGTACCAAGGCATTTTCACTTACATAAAATGAAGCCTTGGGAAAACTGTTTACTTGATACAAAAGATGTATGGCAATTCGGAGGATGGGACTCTGCAAAACTAGGACTTATCTCAGAAGTTCTAGGCATCCCCTCCCCAAAAGATGCTATGTCAGGTTCAGAAGTTTCTGAATATTACTGGAATGACAGACACGATGAGATAAAAACTTATTGTGAAAAAGATATTAAGGCTACCGCAAACGTCATATTGAAAATGTCGGGTATGCCGATATGTCACTAACATTTAGCTAAAAGGTGACTTATTGTCACAAAAACAGCTTTGGCATACTTTTTTCACTATAGTTACTGTGCACGTTGCACACGAAACTAAATAAAATTATACATTATGTACTTAACAAATTTATCAAAATTAAATAACGGATCATTCCACGATGCATTCGATTCATTTTTTAACTTCCCAAATGCTAGAAAAGATTGGGACACATTAGGAATTACTGGACCAGATTACAAAGTAGGCGAAGACTCTTTATCAGTTAGCTTACCAGGTTTTAGTAAGAAGGATATTTCATTAGAAGTTGAAGGTCTAATCTTAACTATTTCTGCAGAAGAAAAAGAAGATAGCTTCGCAACAGCTTTTAGTAAGCAGTTTAAATTTCCAAACGGAACTGATATGGATTCACTTTCTGCTACAATGAAAGATGGTATCTTAACACTTAGCTTTAAAAGCTCAGATAACAAGAAGACGATCTCTATTAAATAAAATAGAGATTTCTTCAAAATAGTTGCCGAAATATTTTTTTATGTCAGATATTTTTCGTATATTAGTACTGTAATTAAAAACAATACAAACTATGTCAACAAAAAATCTATTAGAAGAAGCTAAATATCACTACTTCGCCGGCTATTCACAATCAAGAGTAGTAGACTTTGTGTATGAAAATGCAAAGACTGACGCTCAAGCTACTAACGTACTTAGAAAAATATTCGGATAATGAATAAAGACGGATTCAATATAGATGATTATTTAAACGATCCAGAGTTTGAAAGCAAACTAGAGAACTATCGTGAAAAAATGATCCTTGAAGCTATCGAGCACAATTATCAAAACATTGTAAACAATGGATTAAGTGCTTGGCATCTACGAGAAATGACTCAAACAGAGTTAATTGGGCTAAAAGAAACTCTAATTTATATGACTAAACATTTTATTGATATTGAACAATATGAGAAATGTGGAAAGCTTAAATCTGAGTTAGAAAAGATCGAAGAGGTATTAGAACGAGTTTAAAAAGATATATATTAAACGCGCATCCACTTAACGGAAGTGCGGGCCCCCGAAATGAACCCGTCGAAGACCTTGTGTTTTCGCGGGTTTTTTTATTAAAAATATTAAGATGATATATAATATATGAAGTATATTTTAACACTTGAAAAGTATTTTGCATATAGCGATTTTCAACGCAAATGGGGATCTCCAGTAGAGATGCGAGAGGATGTAGATTTCTGCCTAGGAAGATTATTACCTAAAGATGATATGATTAAATCTATTGAAGATCAATCTATAGCTGACGGTGTAAAGTTTTATATTGAACTTAAAACCGGTGATAAACTCCACATGTATAAAGTTACTAGATTTAGAATGCAGCCAAGAGAAGGGTGGGAATATTACTTTAATAAAAAGAAGGTAGATTATATAGATCTAAAAAAAGAGTTAGAAGAAAAGCATTTAAAACAATTAGGTATTTTCTTAAAATATTTTAAGTCTTATGATTTCTATTCTCAATACATTGATGATGGCGGGCAATATAAAGCTGCACAAAGAAATAACAAAACAATAGAATCTCGATTTGATAGCTTATCTAAAAATGATAAGAAGTATGCTAAGAAAGAAATACTAAAGCATTTTAAATCAAAAGAGTTACAACCTAAAGTAGAACAAACATTCAAAATTTAATATGAAGCATATACCAACATTCGAATCACACATTGCATTAAATGAAGCTAAGCTTAATAGAGATGACATGATGAAATGGATTAAGAAACACATGGAGTTCGTTGGAACCTCAGAAGAGTTTGACGGAAGCGAAGGAGGAATCCACGTATCTGGAGAAGCTCAAGATGAATACAAAGGTCATACCATATATGATTATTATTCCGAAGACTATAAGAACAGAGAGTTTGGTGTTTGGAATAAATGGGAAAGCGAACTTAATAAAAAAGGTTGGTACAGTGAATGGTATGATGCAGGAACTGTAAGCATCTGGCCACTATAATATAACGATTACGATATGAACACAAAACTAAAGACAATTAATAATTTTATTAATGAGAGCGATGTTTATGATGAAGAAACTAGAGAGCTTTTATTTGCTGATAATACTGAGTATACCTTAAGACAATTTATTAAAATTGCTAAGAAGTCAGTAGAAGGTAAAAAAGCATATAATGGTAACTACAATTTTGGTAAAGGAATTCACATGGCAGAATACCTAAGAAATAATTTGCCAGGTGGACTAGCTAACAAAATGAAAGCAAGGGTTTATAGAAACGCATGGAATACTGGTGGTAATTTACAAGTTATTATTAAATTAAAAGCTGGAGATCAAGAGATATTCAATTTTAGTTCTGCTGATTCAACAAGACAACCTAGGTATTCATTTAGTGATATGTTTAATGGTACTATAAAACCATCAGATCCAGGTAAACCAATTTACAAAGATTGGGGTATGGGAGTTGTACATGGTTCTTATCAATCTATTTCTAACTTTGATAAATTTATGGCTGATGTTGTTGGTGTATTTGTAGACTTCGAAAGAGTTAATGGACAACCATTTGATTTAAAAGGAGCTATTGCAGCTGAAAAACTTAGAAGTAAAGCGGTTGCTGCTTTTAGAAAGATTGAACCAAAGTTTATGAAGCAATATAATGTTGCTAAAGAGAGTGCAAGAAAGGCACATAGAGATATTCAAATAAGAGCTCCATATATTAGATCTGCTGAAAAGAGAGTTTACTATAAGACAGACGAACCAAGATCATTAAGACATCCGGACGAATACGGAGATAGTGCTTATGACATCTTAAGTGGAAAGGACTATACTAAATACGAAAAAGCACAAGCTAAGATCTCAGATATAATTGAGGACTTTTGTAAAAAATACGGTTATGAATTCGTCTGGGCCGCAGATTGGAATTAATAAAGAATAAAAACATGGATAAGAGATTATTAAATTTAGTAGAATATATTAACGAATCAAACGCTTTCGCTGCTAAAGTAGAATTTGTAAAACCATCATTGTCAAGAGCTGCCGATATTGTAGCTAAATTTGTCAATAAGAAAACTGGTTTAAAGTTTTTAAAATTTCCGTTTGCTCATACTGCAAATTTAGATGGACAAGACAATACTGGAGTAATGTTTTACTCTGCTAAAGGTAAAGCTGCATTCAGAGTTTCAGATAATACATCTGGTGCTGCTGGAGTTATAGGTTCATTACAATACTTTTCTAATGCTGAAAACCCAGTTGCTGATTTTAGTTTAGAAGCAGGTACACATAAGATACCTGTAATTAAATTATTACATGAGTTTGTTGCTCTTGTAAATGATAAAAAATATGTAGAAGAAGTTCTTGCAGAGTCTTTATTAGTAGAGGCTAAAACAAGAGCACTATCAACTGCAGAATTAAAAGAAGTAAATGATAAGCTAGGTGCTGGTGAATCAGTAAGATCTATCGCATTAGCTTTAGAAGTACCTTATAGACAGATTACTAGAATTAAGAAAGGTGTTAGTGTAAAATCTGTTGACTCTCCTGCTGTTGCTCAAAACGATCAAACAATTAACGATAAAGTAAAATACTTAGAAGAAACAATGGAAGACATCTACCAAATCTCTAGAAGAGTTGGTGCGGGTGCTTTTAATTCTTTGTTTATTTCAGGTAGAGCAGGTACTGGTAAAACATACAATGTTGAAAGAGCTTTAAAAGATGAAGGTCTTGTAGAAGATGAAGATTACGTTCTTGTTTCAGGTGCGGCATCTGTTATTATGATGTACAAAAAATTCTACCAATATAGAACAGGTACTTTAGTATTCGATGATTGTGATGCAGTATTTAGAGATGAGAATGGTAGAAACTTAATGAAGGCTGCGTTAGATACAAAAGCTGTTAGAAAGATTTCATACTTAAAAAGAACTTCTCAAGTTTACGATCCTAAAGATGTAACTCCGGAAGAAGAATTTAATATGTTAGAGAATGGTATAGTACCTAACACTTTTGAATTTGCAGGTAGAGTTATTTTTATATCTAATCTTGCAAAAGATAAAGCAGATCCAGATGGAGCAATCAGATCTAGATCAATCTTAATTGATGTTAATCCTGATGATGCAACTCTTATGGAAAGAATGAAAAAGCTTTTACCACATTTAGAGCCTACTGATATGGCAATAAAAGATAAAGAGGAAATATATGAATTTATGAAGCAGGCGAAAGATGTCTCTATGAGAACATTCGTAAAAGCAGCAGGATTTAAAATGGCTGGACTTCCTAACTGGAAACGTATGGCTGAAAGATACCTATAATACTATGAAATATATTAAACTATTTGAAGACTTCGCTAGCGACAATCCGGATCTAGAAAGATCTAGACAATTCCAAGGTAGCATAGAAGACTTACATACATGGATGAGTCGTAAAGCAAAGGAGACAGGTCACTCAGGTGAAACAAATCCATATAAAGACACTATAATGGTAAATGGCCCATATAAAGGATCGAAGGATGAGACATTACCTTATCAAGATTTTCAAAATGGTAAGTCAGACTTAATTAAGAATAGACATGGACGACAAAATAGCTAAAGAAATATTAAAACAACTTAAAAGAATTGCTGACTCAATGGAAGCATCTAATAAACGTGAAACTGTAGCTGAGAAGCGTAAGGCTAAATTAGAATCTTTACAAGTTCGTGAAATACGCAACACCCCTAAATCTGAAAACGAGTGAGCCATTATCAAACACTAGGTATTGATAAAACTTCTACTCAAGCAGAAATTAAAAAGGCTTATAGAAAACTTAGTATGCAACACCATCCAGATAAAGGAGGTGATGAGAATAAGTTTAAAGAAATTGCAGATGCTTATGCTGTAGTTGGTAATGAGTCTAATCGTAAAAAGTATGATACGATTCAAAGCAACCCGTATGCTAACTTTAATAACATGGGTGGAATGGACGGAAACTTCTCCGATCTATTTAATCAGTTCTTCGGCGAGCGAGGACCATTCCAGCAACAACAGGCTAAAGGTAATGATGTAAGAGTACAATTACACCTTGGTTTTCATGAAGCGTTCCACGGTAGCTCAAAGAATCTTAACCTCGTTGGAAATAAAATTACAATCGCTATAAAACCCGGAGCTAAATCTGGACAAAGATTAATATTAAAAGGCAAGGGACAACCACATCCATTCAATGGCGATCTACCTAATGGCGATTGTGTTATCGATATAACAGTAGAGCTTAACCATGAGAATATTTTAGATCCTCAAAACAATATATGGCGTGAAGTCACTCAACCATGGTTTGATATAATGATCGGTAATAAAATTACGATTAATTCATTAGACGGTCCTTTAGCAATCTTAGTGCCTAGAGGAAGTACACCTGGAAAAGTATTAAGACTAAAAAATAAAGGGTGGCCAGATTACAATACTGGGGTCCGAGGCAATCTTATGGTAAAGCTAAATGCTAGCTATCCTGACTTATCCGAGAAACAACTCGAATATATATTGAAAGTACAGGAACATAATAATGGAAAACTTTAGAAATAGAAATCGTAAAAACAAAGACATATACTCTGCTATATCGGGGCTAATCGCCAATGATAAGGGTATATTCTTTAACGTTTTATATAAAGCTATGTTAGAATATCCATCGTATGTTATGTTATCTGATATGCCGCAAGAACACAAAGACGATATATTAAAAGATATGCTTACTTATTATGAGTGCCACGAAGATTATGAAAAATGTGCACAATTAATCAAACTAAAAAGAAGTCTAATATAAATAATTATATATGCTAATAGTTAAATTAGAAAAAAAAGTAAATATCGAAAGAGCTTTAAAACTATTAAAGTCAAAAGTAATAAGAACTAAGCAACATAAAAAGCTTAGAGATCTAAAACATTTTACTAAGCCTTCACAAAAGAATAGACTTAAGAAGCAAAAAGCCCAATACTTACAGAAGAAATGGGATTCTGAAAACCAAGACTAGACATCTACATTACTAGTTAAAAAACAACATAATATTCTAATATTTTTAGTGCCGTAAAGGGGTATACCCCTGGTGCAATATAAATATATAAAGCAGTAGAAGCAACATGTATGTTTCTATAACCAAAAATTGAAATGAAACTATGAGTGGGTTTATATCCAATACAGATAAAGATAGCCTAATGAGAGCTAGTTACTATCAGATAACTAGGAACTTTACTAAGACTGTGAACCGATTTGTAGCATTTAAAGACGAAGATAAATTAATTGAAATCCCGCATGGCATCGGACAACGCTCTAAATTTATTGACTTAATGATTAAATACTTTGAAACTTTAGAAGAGTATGAAAAGTGTAATAAGTTAGTTAAATTAAAAGAGTTGGTTGAAATGGCCGGCGACTAAAAATATAAACAATATGGCAAGAACCTCTAGAGCAGCATCGATCGCTGCAGGTATTAAACAAGTAAGACTTAGAAATGGACAACGTGACTATGTCGAAACAATAGCTAAAAATGATATAACATTTTGCTACGGACCTGCAGGAACCTCGAAAACATTTACGGCATGTTATAGTGCTTTACAAATGTTGCAAAACAAAGAGATTAAAGAAATCATATTATGTAAGCCTATCCAGGAAGCGGGGGAGAAGCTAGGACATTTACCAGGAGGAATCGAAGATAAAGTAGATCCCTATATGAAATCATATAAATCTAATCTAGTAAAAATAATCGGTCATGAATTAACAGAGACCTTATTTGAAAAAAAGATAATTAGATTTGAACCATTAGCATATATGAGGGGTGATACTTTCGATGATGCGCTTATGGTTTTAGATGAAGCTCAAAATGCTAATTTTAAACAGCTAATGCTATTCGTAACAAGAATGGGTAGTAAAAGTAAGGTTGTAGTTACTGGAGATGTTAGTCAAGCAGATATTCAAGCATCGCAAGTTAGCTTACCAGACTTTATCAATTTAATCCAAGACGTAAAAGGTGTAGGTATTCATATCTTTACTGAAAAGGATATTGTTAGAGCTAAAATATTACAGGAGGTTGTAGTTCGTTACGACAAATGGAAAATTCAGAACAACATAAAGTAAAAATACGCAAAGCGACGACAGACGATCTAGAGTCTATTTGCGATATTTTAACTTCTGCTTTTAAAGGTGTAACCACTCCGTCGCATAGGCAATGGTGGAATATCTTAGAAGACAATAATATACACTATTATATAGCTGAGATTGATGGCTTTCTAGTAGGAGTTGCTTCATTAATTACAATTAACAAATTAATTAGAGGTGGTAATAGAGTTGGCTTAATCGAAGATGTTGCAGTATCTAAATCTGCAGGTTCAAGAGGCGTCGGCACTATGCTAATAGAAAAACTAAAAAATCTAGCAGTAGAACGAGGGTGCTACAAAGTAATTCTTAATTGTTCAGAAGATAATATAGGTTTCTATAAGAAATGTGACTTTTATCAAAACGAAGTACAGATGAGGTGGGACCGTCCTATAGAATTAGGGCCTAAAGCTAGAAACAAAGGGCTATTTTAAGGTATAACTTCTAAACAAGTTAACCTATGTCTAAAATCATATTATTAAAGCACAGCCATACCAACGATTCTACTAAGATTGAGATCGGGCTAGACGAAGCAGGTAGAGGTGCACTCGCAGGACCTGTAACAGTCGCGGCATGTATAATGCCATTCGGATTCCAACATGAACTTATTAAAGATTCTAAGCTTTTAAAGGAAGATGAGAGAACTGCAGCTAGACAGCTAGTTTTAGATAACTGTTTAGCATACTCTATTCAACACATCGATGTTGAGCAAATAGAAAACACTAACATTTTAAAGGCTACATTAGAAGGCATGAGAAGAGCTCTTGAGGCTACTGCAAAAAATCATGATTTTGATTTTATTCTAGTAGATGGAGATCAATTCCACGGTTTTGATGGTAAGCCATTTGAGACTGTAGTTGGTGGAGATAATATTTATACAAGTATCGCAGCAGCAAGTATCTTAGCTAAAACAGAAAGAGATAATTATATGAGAAGCCTAGAAGGTGGTAACGTATATGGCTGGGGTTCTAATAAAGGATATGGCACAAAACAACACATCACTGCAATTAAAGAGGCAGGTGCAACAGAACACCATAGAGGTTCTTTCATCTCACATTTATTAACTACCACAAATGTATTATTTTGAGAGGACTCTTATTAGGTATCGGATGTTTCTTAATAGGACAAACTTTAATTTGGTTTCAAACCAATGGGCAGTTCATTAATGAATGGGCAAAGAATAATACTTTAATTTTATCTATTGTAGGTGGAACTACTATTAGTTGGTTCTTTATTAACGGAACTAGATTAATTGCAGAACATTATGATGGATTATTATGGCCTGGCAGATTCTTAGGCTTTTCAATGGGTATCACATCATTTGCATTTCTAACATGGTATTTCATGGGCGAAGGACTTACAATGAAAACATGGGTTAGTTTAGGTTTGGCAGCATGCCTAATTGGCGTGCAGCTTTTTTGGAAGGTATTATGATTGGAAATCCTAAACTATATCCTTGGCAAGAAAAAGGAAAACCCACAAACGTAGTAGTTTATAGGAAAACTAAGAATAGTTCTAAATACTATATGATCGTAACAGACATACATGTAGATATAATTAATAATGGTAGAGCAACTAAACCTATAGTAGAACATAAATATGATATTGTTGAAATGGGAATAGGTTTTAACTTTATTGAGACATGGTCTAAAAAGTATAACATTAAAAAACCACAGGTACTTGAAAAATATCCTGCAAAATAATTGCCTCTAGATTTTTTTATGTCAATTATTTTTCGTATATTAGTACTATAATTAAAAAAACAAACTTATGAAAAACACATTAATCAAAGCCCTTTTAGTTATTGGAGTTCTGGTTCCTGCTTCAGTTTTAATAGCTACCATGTTATGGAATGGCGTTCTAACTCAAGTAGTTTCTTGGGCATATCCAATAAACTTCTTACAGATGTTCGGCCTTATGGTTTTAATCTACTTAATCTATCCTGGTCAAAAGCCAAGCTTTAAAACAAATGCTGATGACAACTAAACAAATAATTTATTTTGATATGGATGGAGTCTTAGTTGACTTAGCTAAAAAGATTGCAACATACCCTAAAGAATATGTAGCAGGCTTTGAAGCTGACGATGCTATCGAACAATTACCTAATTTGTTTTCAGGTGCAGTTCCTATCAAAGGCGCAATTGAAGCATTTAATAAATTATGTGAGTCTAATAAGTATGATTGTTATATTTTGTCTACAGCGCCATGGGATGCCCCTTGGGTTTGGATGCA
>Ga0257120_1000228_pt1 | contig 45208 bp, 39 predicted proteins | sample SI106_10metaG_FD_190153 | JGI IMG/M metagenome (GOLD analysis project Ga0257120, IMG submission 190153) | Marine microbial communities from Saanich Inlet, British Columbia, Canada - SI106_10 | ecosystem: Environmental > Aquatic > Marine > Inlet | place: Canada: British Columbia | collected...
TATAATGATCAACGACAGGAAACCCGGTCATACCAAATTCATAACCAGCAATGTCGTACTGAAATGATTTGTCCACCGACCCACCAGTCGGTGCTGGTTTGATGGACTCCTTAACCACAAAGGACTTCCCGTCTTTTGAGCTTTCGGGTATGTAGTATTCGAAATAGAGCGTGTCTTCGATGGTGCTTTCAATGCGCACGTTGACGGAGCCTGATTTCGCAATGGCCCTTGTCACTTTGGTACTGCCCACATTACTCATCAAGTTTGTGTCTTTAAACTCTAATATATTTTGAGCTGGAAAAATGGCCTTCGCAGAATAGACCTTTAAATCTCTTGTTGCAACGGTAACTGTAATAGCATCTGATGTATCAATTAAAACAGCCCCGGCACTTGCATCTACCGTAAAGTTTGTCACGATGGCTTCCAAAAAGGACTCAACAGAATTCCCAGCAATATTGATAGAGCGTGTTTCGCTGCCTCCAGCCGCTACAAAATCGAAAAGGGTATCAACCACAATGTTTCCAGCATCTTGATTTCGAATTTCAAACTCAATATTTGATAGGCTAGTGGGCAATCCATTGTCAATGGTGATGTCCATGTAACCTGAATCCAATGTCATTTCGTCAAAGTAAGCTGAACCATCTAAGAGTTCAGGACCAAAATTCAAGTTTGGGATTTCGTTGATCTGCTGTTGGGTTCCGTTAAAAAACCCAAGCGCAGGATAAAGCTGACCTAAGGAAACAGCGTTGGTTACTGAACGATCGCTCAACACCAGTTGATCCAATTTTGCTGATTGATCGTATTCCCGGGAGTTCAATTCATCAAATGCATTTAGACTCGCTTCATAAATCGTATTCCGATAAATGAGTGAAATCAAACCATCTGAGTTTTCTTCACTCAAAGAATCGGCAACTATTTTTGATATATCGAGTTTGGTGCTCAGTATCGGAGTTAACAATTCGTTTTCTACTTCGGGCGCCTCTAGTTCTCGCCTGCAGCTGCTTAGAACAACGATTGACGATAAAAAAAGGGCCAATAAAAAGGGTGTTCCTACAAATCTCATAGCATTGCAAACAATTCGGTGGCAATGAAGGTTACTAAAGTCGCCAATTAGCCAACACAATCGGCTACCTTTGCTACCGATTTACTAATAATGACGAAGACCACAGAGAAAAAGAAGGACGTTACCATACTTTTTGCAGGTGACTCGGGTGATGGAATGCAGTTGACGGGTAGTCTATTCACCGACACTAACGCGCTGTACGGCAACGATATTAGCACTTTTCCAAATTTTCCGGCAGAAATTCGCGCTCCTCAGGGAACGGTCGCTGGAGTTTCAGGTTTCAAACTGCATTTTGCTAGTATGAACATTTTCACCCCAGGTGATGATGTGGAGGTGTTGGTTGCTATGAACGCGGCTGCCTTAAAAGCGAATTTAGATCAGCTTAAAATTGGAGGAACCGTAATCGCCAATATTGCAGGGTTTGATAAGAAAAACTTACGCTTGGCTAAGTATGATGATGAGTCTAATCCACTATTGGACCATACCTTGGATAAATTTCGGGTCATCGACATAGATGTAACCAAAATGACCAAGGAGGCCCTAATCAATACAGGGTTAGGCACAAAAGAGATTGATAGATGTAAGAATATGTTTGTGCTTGGTTTTTTGCTTTGGATGTACAATCGATCCATGGAAACCACACAGAAATTCATCTCTGAAAAGTTTGCCAAAAACGAAGTGGTCAAAGACGCTAACCTTACGACTCTAAAGGCTGGCTACTATTTTGGCGACACCAATGAAACCTTTACATCTCGTTTTGAAGTTGAATCAGCACACCTCCCTACAGGAAGCTATCGCAGTATTATGGGAAATCAGGCAGCAGCATTGGGAGCAATAGTTGCCGCTAAAAAAGCTGGCCTGGAGTTGTTTTATGGCTCCTATCCAATTACTCCAGCATCCGACATTTTACACGAGTTGGCTCGACACAAGAACTACGGAGTTAAAACATTTCAGGCGGAAGATGAAATCGCTGCGGTTTGTGCTGCTATAGGTGCCAGTTATGGCGGTTCATTAGGTGTAACGGCCTCATCTGGTCCAGGTATAGCCTTAAAAGGGGAAGCCATTGGTTTAGCTATTATGTTGGAAATTCCTTTACTAATAATCAATGTTCAACGCGGAGGACCTAGCACAGGTTTGCCTACAAAAACGGAACAATCTGACTTGATGCAGGCTATGTATGGTCGCAACGGGGAAGCGCCGTTGGCAATCGTTTCGGCTAGCAGCCCATCCGATTGTTTCGATGCCATGATCGAAGCTGTAAGAATTACCGTTGAACATATGATCCCGGTTATCTTCCTTAGCGATGGATTTATAGCAAACGGTTCGGAGCCTTGGAGCTACCCAAAAGCCAGTGACTTAAAGGAAATCACTCCAAAAATGGCAGCCCCTAAAACATCTTTGGATGACGGTCAATATTATCCATACCGTAGGGATGAAAAACTGGTGCGAGAGTGGGCAATTCCAGGTATGGAAGATTTGCAACACCGAGTGGGTGGTTTGGAAAAGGAAGACGAAACGGGTAATGTGAGTTATGATCCTGATAACCATGAGAAAATGGTTAAAATCCGTCAGGAGAAAGTGGATTTGATTGCTAATGATATTCCATTGCAAGACCTGGCGCAAGGCGAGTCAAAAGGAAAGCTTCTAGTTTTAGGTTGGGGATCAACTTACGGTGCAATAAGAACTGCGGTAAACCAAGCAATTGACGAGGGTCATAGCGTAAGTCAAGCTCACATTAGATACATCAGTCCTTTCCCTAAAAATTTAGGAGAATTATTGAGCGGATATTATCAGGTTTTGATACCTGAACTGAATAATGGCCAGTTGATTCAACTGATTAATGCTAAATATGGAACAAGGGCTCTTCCATTAAATAAGATCAAGGGAATGCCTTTCACTTCTCGCGAAATCAAAGAGCGAATTTTAGAACTGGTATAATGGAGAATACAACGACATACACAGCAAAAGACTTTGCAACAGATCAAGATGTAAGATGGTGCCCAGGTTGTGGTGACTACAGTATCTTGAAACAGATGCAAAGTACCATGGCCGAGGCAGGAATCAATAAAAAGGACATCGTTTTTGTAAGTGGAATCGGCTGTTCTTCTCGTTTCCCATATTACATGGATACGTTTGGAATACACAGTATTCACGGCCGCGCAACAGCTATGGCCAGTGGGTTGAAAGCAGCTCGTCCAGATTTAAGTGTTTGGGTTATTACAGGGGATGGAGATTCGCTTTCCATAGGAGGAAACCACCTGATCCATCTACTTAGAAGAAATTTCGATCTCAACGTTCTTCTTTTTAACAATGAGATCTATGGATTGACAAAAGGTCAATATTCACCTACCTCTCCTAAGGGGCAAGTGACCAAGTCCACTCCAATGGGGTCGTTAGATCATCCATTTAATCCTCAAGCCTTGGCACTGGGTGCGGATGCCACTTTTGTCGCACGCACAATGGATCGTGATCCAAAACACATGCGCGAGATTTTAGCTGCTGGAAATGCGCACAAAGGGACTTCTTTGATCGAGATTTATCAAAATTGTAATGTGTTTAATGATGGGGCTTTTGGCGTGTATACAGATAAAGCTACCAAAGCAGAATCCACTATCACAGTGCATGAAGGGCAGCCATTGATATTCGGACAAGACGATTCGAAAGGGATTCGACTAAACGGTATGAAACCTGAAATAGTCAGCATGGCCGATTATAGTCTAGAGGACTTATGGATTCATGACTCTTCCGATCAAATGAAAGCCACGATTTTAAGTCGAATGTTCGATAACAATGCCTTGGAAGGAGGTCTTCCTAGACCATTTGGTGTCTTTTATCAAGAAGATCGATTCAGATATGAAGACTCAATGCAAGAACAGTTGGACAAGGCGGTTTCCCTAAGAGGTGAAGGAGACTTAGATGCTTTGATTCAAGGCAGCCATACTTGGATTGTAGATTAGCATGAATAATTTATTGTGAATTCTAGTATTTTAGATTCATTATAAATCGCTTTTCCGCGCCTTTTTTCTTGGTCATCTTTTTGGCAATTGTTTCAGGGTCAATTGCTCAAGACAGCGCAATGATCAAAGTTTGCGATGGTGATTTTTCTCATACGATAATGCATTCGGATTCCAATGGAAGTTCGTATTTATGGTCGAACGGAGATACCTAAACGCTTATTCAAATAGAAACTTCCGGCATTTATTCCGTAACGGTGACCCATGACAATGGAGATAGTAGTATCACAAATTATCAGGTTATTGAATGGGGAAAGCCTTCATTGGAGTGGACGGAAAGCCATTCGGACAGTACATATTTCTTTTCCGTTGAGGGCGATTTTATAGATAGCCTCACGACCATAAAATGGATTATTGATTGCACATTATATTTAGGGAAGTCAGTGGATCACACTTTTCCTTGATTGAATTCTGCCACATCATTCTCGCTTTACATAACTGCAGAGAATCAATGTGGTTTGGCTGAGGTTTTTGATGAAACATGTGTTGGGTTGGGATTTGGCCAAGAACCTTGCTATCCTGTTGGTTTGAAAACAGTAACAAATGTATTGGTGGATATTTATCCAACCCCTACAAATGGTCATGTATTCTTACAGCTAAATGAAACAAGATTAAGAAGTGTACATATCGTTTCTTCTGATGGTAGAATCATTGAGCGATTCGTCAATACAAATCGTTCAGTTGATTTAAGCCACCTTGCCAATGGACTTTATTGGTTAGAAATTGAAACAAGTGAAGGAATGATACTTCGAAAACAATTATTGCTTTCGAAGTAATTCAGGAATCTCACAAACAGGAATCGCTTCCATTTTGTGTTGATTAGCCTTGTTCAATCTTCGATAAATAGAGAGCACTTCTTTTTCTCTGTCCGATATAGAGGACTTATCTCCATTGAAATCCATGGCCCATTCCAGTTCAGGATAGGAAGCGCCAATTTGATCCTCATCTGTTCTATCATCACCCCAGAGTCCATCGGTGGGGGCAGCAGTTAAGATGCTTTCAATGACTTCCAACTCTTTACCTAGAGCAAATACTTCGGTTTTGTTTAAATCAGCGATAGGGCTCAAGTCAACACCACCATCTCCATACTTGGTGTAAAACCCAATGCCAAAGTCTTCCACTTTATTTCCAGTACCGAGAACCAATTGGTTGTTGAGCGCTGCGAAATAATAGAGCGTTGTCATTCTTAGCCGGGCTCGTGTATTCACTAAAGCCATTTCGCGTTGAGTACGGTCACTAGCGGGCAATGCATTTACAAATGCGTCAAAAATGGGAGTGAGCTCAGTGGTTTCAACTGAAACATTCGAAAAATTTTTCATCAACCAATCAATATGGTTTCGTGCTCTAGTAATTTGCTTTTCATCTTGATGAATGGGCATTTCAACACAAATGAGTGGAAAGCCTGTTCTTGCACCAAGGGTTGAGGTCACTGCTGAGTCGATTCCACCAGATATGCCAATCACAAAACCATTGGTTCGTGACTTCTTGGCATAAGAAGACAACCAATCGCTGATGTGGGTTATGACTTTTGCTTCGTTCATGTTAGAAAAACACCCCAACGTCAAGCGAGAGGTACATAGATTTTGCGGCTCTTTTCTCGCTAACTATGGTTTCTCCTAAGTTGTCTAGTTCAGGAATTCCGCTGCTTTGGGCTTTCAAGACTCTGTTATTACCATTATTATTGAATATATTGGTAAAACCATTGTGTATGCCAAGTCCGAGGTAAATGTTGGTGTTTCCAGTGAGATTGTACTCAGCGCCTAAGGTTAGATTTAATGCCAATCGCATAAAATTCATTCGATCTGCAATGTCAATGTCGTCTTCATCCTGTGGTTCTAATTTAGTAGGCTTCACAGACCAGGTGTAATCATCATTTGCTTTGGCTCGTGTTCTGAAAGCCGCATCAATTCCAATGGCACCGAAGTAGCTCATATAGCCAACATCCCCGGTTCTTAATTTTAAAAGAATAGGGATATTCACATACTGCATGCGGTATGTGCGGTCGTTTGTTCCTAAGTAGGTGTGCGAGGTGTCTGATTCTTGCACTTCGGTTTTCCAAGCCTCAATTAGACCTCCGCCATTCGTAGTGATATTAAATCCTGTGCTGAGTAAATAATTGGGACTGTCACTAAACTTATAATCTGCCATCACCCCGATACCAAATCCTGCACGCGATTTCAACCCGTCTTTTGAAAAATCTTGTATGTCTGGCCTTATCCAACCAAGATTTGGACTGGCAGATAGACCAAGTCTAAACTTTCTATCATCCATATCGCTTTGTGCTAGCATTGGAAGACCAAAGCCTAAAAGAAGTAGGACAACAATTGCATTTTGCTTAAAATTCATAGCCGTACTGTTACATTTGCCGCAAATTTACACAGCATCAAAGGGTTTAAATATCAGATAAGGCGCACTCTTCAAACAGTTGCATGTTTACTGTTTTTGTTAACAACACAAACGGCATGTGAGGATGATAAATTGAACATAGATGTAAGTCATATCAATGTTCAACTTGAAATAGAGAGAGTCGACCAAATTTGGCCAAAATGGACTCCAGTTTCTTTTAGAAGCCAACATCCTGTCTTGATCTCAAACCACGGGGATGTATACAAGCATTATGTCGAGGACGTTTTGCAAATGGGTAGCTTGGACGATTCAGCCTTGTTTACATACATTAGATCTTTTACCACTCACCAAGATTTTCAGGAAGTATTTGAGGAAGTCGCTAGGGTTTATCCGAATCTAGATAAACTGAGTACAGAATTGACTGATGCTTGGCAATACTATCAATTCTATTTTCCGAATAGAATAACCCCCAAGCACATGACCTGTGTTGGTGGATTCAATGCTCCATTTATCATGACAGAAAGCGGAGTTGGAATTTGCTTAGAGTTATACTTGGGAACACAATGTGAATTTTACAATTACCTACATTGGCCAATGTATCAGCGCAATAGAATGACTCCAGATCATTTGACTCCCTGGCTAATCAAAGGGTGGCTTGAAACCGATTATCCGCAGCCTTTAGAAGAAGCTAATTTGCTGCAAGAAATCATTCACCAAGGGAAAATATTTTACTGCATGGATGCCATTCTTCCGCAGGTGGCCGACTCCCTTAAAATCGGCTACACAGCAAATGAAATGCAGTGGGCACAAGATCATGAAACTATGGTTTGGGCTCATTTCATTGACAATGAATTGCTATTTAATAGCGAACCAAGTTTGAAGGGCAAGTTTTTGAATGATGGCCCGTTTACGGTCGATTTGGTTAAAGATTCTCCTTCTAGAATGGGGCATTTTATCGGCTGGAAAATGGTCCGAGAATATATGAACAAACAAGATGTTGTGAACTTGGTGAGTCTAATGAATACACCAGCAGAAGAGATTTTAAAAGAGAGTAATTATAAGCCGTAGAAAATGAGTGAGAAAAGCACAACCATAAAATTCAATGTCTCTTTAGACGACAATCAAGTTCCAGATAAAATTAACTGGGAAGCAAGTGATAATAGTGAAACGGGTGACTGTGACGCGGCATTTTTAACCATTTGGGATCAAAAAGAAAAAAATACGCTTCGCATAGACCTTTGGACAAAAGATATGATGATAGATGACATGCAAATTTTCTTCCATCAAATGATGCTAAGTATGAGCGATACCTATAAGCGTGCTACTGGCGACGAGAAGCTCAGCAAGGAAATGAAGGAATTTGCCTTCCACATGGGTCAGTCCATGGGGATATTAAGGAAAGGGGAGGATTAAGGTAAATCTCTTATTATAATAGGGCGTTTGACCTATTTTTTGATTTAATGTTCTCTGCACCTTTGTTCTAACGGCAAAAAACGCAAATAATGAAAAAGACTGTGGGGTTTAGGTCTTTTTACAATCCTTTATCTATCAATGGTTACGTTTCTATACAAAAAGTAACTAAGTCTAGTAATCAAATAGTTAGCTGTACAGGGTACAAAAAAGGTACAAATAGGGTGGGTAAAACCCCAAACACTCTTCTTAAACTAAATAAAACCTGAAAGCCAAAGACTAAGGCACCGAATCACCTCAAGGGGTAGGCTGTTTTCAATCGATTTTCTGTTTAAGAGACGTCTTCGATACGGTTTCAAGGATATGATATAGCTCAATAAATGATTGTATTTCAGATTCTCACAGGTAGAGTTTAAAGCGACTGAAATGGCATCCTTAGGAAAGGGTAACGCCGTTTTTTAGACGGGATCCTTCAAGACCCTATTAGACGAGAGTAGAGGCAATAAATTCAAACGGTAAACGAATAAATACCTCTTTTATGGTATTGCGCCGCAATATTGCCAAAGCTAAGTTTGCCTACTTATTTAAACTCATTCTAAATAAAAAGCTATGCTAAAAAAGTCATTTAAAGCCGCAATTTTTTCTCTCGCCTTGACTCAGTTAATAGGCTGTAAGGAGGATTCTGTCGACTTAGAAACACCTGTACAAGTGGAAGTTCCTGAAACCTATGATTTTGAGAATGTCAGTTACGGTGGTCAAACCGAGCGATTAAATCAACTTACAGAAATGTCGACTTACCTCAAGACGGCAAATTCAGATGGAGTAGAACTTGATCAAACTGTATTGACGGCTATGTTCGAAAATACGGGAGATAATGCCAATGGTAATTACACATTCTCATCTACAAAACAACTTAAGAACAAATGCTATGAGTCTGATCAGGCTCTGATACAAACTTATTTCGAGTCAGCTGTTTCATGCAGTCAAAGTACAGTGACGGGTAGCGAAGGAATTGCAGGTAGAATTTCATCTGCTAACGGAGAAAAAACAGCGCTTTTTGACGAGAATGGTTGGGAGCCACAGCAACTTATCGAAAAGGTGTTGATGGGAGCAGTCTTCTATTACCAAGCCACTTCTAAGTACTTAGGTGCGGATAAAATGAATGTCGACAATGAGACTATTGAAGAAGGGAAAGGAACTACGATGCAGCACCATTGGGATGAAGCTTATGGGTATTTCGGTGCATCAAATGAATTTCCAAATGTCACAGAGAACCTTCTGTTCTGGGCTAAGTACTGCAATGGAAGAAATTCTCTTCTGAATTCGAATGAAATGTTAAGTGATGCATTTAGAACGGGTCGTGCCGCCATAAACGCAACAGAATATGATACGCGCGATCAAGCCATTGCGGAAGTAAGAAAGCAATGGGAGCTAGTCTGTGCCGCTACAGCTATCCATTACTTAAATGGAGCGGTTGAAAATATCGCAGATGATTACGCTCGAAATCATGAATTATCAGAGGCTTTTGCTTTTATTCAGAGCCTTCAGTATAATGAGCGAAAAGTCATTTCATCAAGCCAGATTGATGAAGTAAAAAATCTCATAGGCAATAACCTTTATCAAGTTTCCGCTGACGATCTTGCTTCTGCTTCTGCCTTGTTGGCGCAGATTTATGGTCTCGATGATATAAAGAGTTCTCTGTAATGAAAATTAGTAAGGTATTTATATTCTGTTTTTCTGCCGTTTTATTTGCAGGTTGCAAAAGAGACTCTGAGGAAGTCCCGAGAGATGACTTTGATAAGGCAGCTATGCTGAAAAATATGGCAGAGGAAGTGGTTCAAGTTTCATATTCTGAATGGGAAAGCAAGGTAGAGTTGCTCCAGCAAAAGGCTTCAGAATTTGTAGCCGCTCCAAGTGAGAGTAAGCTCACTAAAATGCAGGATGCTTTCTTAGATGCTTTTAAAAGCTGGACTTACTGCAGTGTCTTCGAGTTTGGACCTGCAGCCGACAAGAGCTTGAGGCTGAAAGTTAATATTTTCCCTATTGATACTGCCCAAATAGAAATAAATGCCCTTGCCGGTGATGTGGCTTTCGGAAACGCTCAAAACGCTGAAAGCGTTGGTTTTGCTGCCTTAGATTATTTGCTTTTTGAAAACGAGGAAGAATTGATTTCTTCTAATCCTCGACAAGCATACGTGGTGGCAAACATTGAGTGGATTCGTGAGCTATCGGAGGAAGTTAATACTGCTTGGAATAGTTATCAAAGTGACTTTATTTCAAATACCTCTTCGGGTGCGGGCAGCCCTCTGAGTAATTTGGTTAATGAAGTAAACTATGAATTTGAGCTCTTTAAGAATGCGCGAATTGGAATTCCTTTAGGGAAGAAGACGCTAGGAGTTACTCAAGTGCACAAGCTTGAAGGATTTTACTCAGAGCATTCTGCAGAATTATCGCAATCCAATATAAGCGGAATTAAAAATGCTTTCACTGGGGGGACTGGTCTGGGTCTAGATGATTATTTGAATGACTTAGATGCCAGAAAAAACGGTGGACTTTTGAGTGCTCAAATCAAGGATTTACTTGACGAATTGGAGAGTGATTTAGAGTCTGTGAATTTAAAATATGCCATTGAAAATGAGCCGAGTAAGCTAGATCCAATGTATAATCGAATAGAACAGTTAGTGGTTCTATTGAAAGTTGACATGACCTCTCAATTAGGGGTTCAGATCATTTACCAAGATAACGATGGGGACTAAGAAGCTCTGGAATAACTTGCTCTTCGCCGAAGTGACCATGTACCCTTTGGTCACTTTTCGCATTTTATTTGGAGCCCTCATGTTTGTTGGTATTGCTCGTTTTTGGTCAAAAGGCTGGATCGAATCTCAGTTCATCGAACCCTTACTTCATTTCAAGTATTTCGGTTTTCACTGGTTACCAGAGTTGGATGGTGGGGGCTTTTATTTATTATTTGTCTTAATGGCAATTAGCAGTTTGGGAATAGTCTTCGGAGCGGCATATCGTATTTCCGCTGCCGTCTTTTTTCTGTCCTTTACGTTTGTTGAACTCACCGATGTAACCTACTATCTTAACCATTACTATTTCGTCAGTTTGGTCTCTCTGATCATGATTTTCCTACCTGCCAATCGACAGTATTCATTAGATGTAAAATTGGGATGGGTGAATGCAACATCTATCGTTCCTGCTTGGTCTATTAACATCCTGAAATTTCAATTGGCTTTGGTATATCTATTTGCAGGCATAGCTAAGCTAAATGCCGATTGGCTCATAGATGCCATGCCGCTCGCTATGTGGTTGCCTGCTCAGGATCAATTGCCTTTTATCGGGTCTCTTTTTAAATGGGAATTTACACCATATGTTTTCAGTTGGGCTGGGGCAATCTACGACCTTCTTATTCCTGTTTTCTTACTCATAAACAGCACTCGGTGGTTGGCTTATTTGGCAGTTGTTATATTTCATTTAATGACCTGGTCCCTGTTTCAAATTGGCATGTTCCCATTTATAATGATTGGAGCCACGCTGATTTTCTTTTCACCAGCTTCTCATGGAAAGTTGCAAAAAACGGTTTTTGGCAGCCCTGATTTGACTGAGGATAAAGTTGTCAGAAATGTCAGATGGATATCGCTGCCAATAGCCGCATTCGTTGTGTTTCAATTGACGTTTCCCTTTCGTCATCTTGCCTATGATGGGAATCCCTTTTGGCATGAGCAAGGCTACAGATTCGGTTGGCGCGTAATGCTGATGGAAAAGGCTGGTTATGCTCAGTTTACCCTGCGAGACAAGAATGGTCAATCCATCGAAGTACAAAACAGTGATTTCTTGACTCCTGCACAAGAAAAAATGATGAGTACGCAGCCAGACCTTATGATTCAATATGCTCAATTTCTAAAGAATCATTACAATAAAATGGGGGTTGACACCAAAGGAGTTTATGCTAAGTCACATGTTACTTTTAATGGGAGAGGCAGTCGGCCTTTTGTGGACTCATCTGTCGATCTTGCTAGCCAATCAGATTCATGGAAACCGAAGACTTGGATAATTCCATTCGAATCGTGAGAGGACTGCTGATCATATCGCTGCTGGTTTGGGGTGTCATTTGTGACGCCCAGGAAATAAACATCCAAGTAAATGCTCCTGATGGTACGTCTTCTGAGGCAGAGGCTTTTTTGAACAATACCGATAGATCCTTCAAAGCAAATAGCAAGGGACGAATTGCGATTTCGGAATTGAAAGAGGGAAAGCACATTGTGACCATTTTCATTGAAGGTTTTGCATCACAAACCCTAGAGGCCTATTCGGGTACAAATGAAGTTTTGGAGATTGAAATGCTTCCACTCGAAAATGTGTTGAAAGCGATAGACATTGTAGACACGAAAAAATCTGGCACAGGCCATGGCTATTTAAAGTATATCGAGGTGGATGGGCTTTATGCGGCCAAAAAAAATGAGGTAATTGTTCCTGAAGAAATGTCAATCAATCAGTCTAACAATAGTGGTCGACAAATCTTTTCAAAAGTGCCGGGAGTGAATGTGCAAGAAACAGATGCTGGTGGATTACAAATGGGTGTTGGCGCAAGAGGACTCGATCCAAAACGAACGACTAACTTTAATACTCGACAAGATGGATACGACATTGCTGCAGATGCATTGGGCTATCCTGAAAGCTACTATACTCCGCCAATCGAGGCAGTTGATCAGATTGAATTGGTTAGAGGTGCAGCATCGTTACAATACGGGACGCAGTTTGGCGGTTTGCTTAATTTTAAAATGAAGCGTGGACACGAAGAAAAACGCATTGAAGTGGTAAGCCGACAAACCGCAGGCAGCTATGGTTTCTTGGGTTCATTCAACAGCATTGGTGGTACGGTTGGTAAGTGGAATTATTACGGTTACTATCAACACAAAGAGGGAAATGGATGGAGGCCCAATAGTTTCTTTAATGCCAATGGCGGATACGCTCAAGCAGGGCGAAGTCTTGGCGAAAAATGGTCAGTTGACTTAGCTTTTACCCATCATTTCTACAACGCAAAACAATCCGGTGGTCTCACCGACAAAATGTTTGAAGACGACCCATCGATTAGTGTGCGCAACAGAAACTGGTTTCAAGTTAATTGGAACGTGGGTGCCGCTACTATTAACGGTCAGCTCACTAAAAACCGAACAGTAAACAGCAAGACATTTGTCGTAATGGCAAGCAGAGCAGCTCTCGGTTTCTTGGGTAATATAAACCGAATAGATACGCTTGGGAAGAGAAATCTAATATTAGGTGAATACCTTAATGTGGGGAATGAAACGCGCTTCATTCAACGATTCAATATCAAGTCTAATCCAGGCGCGGTTTTGGTTGGCACTAGAATATACCAAGGCAATACAAGAAGCAGGCAAGGCCATGCCAAAGGATTTGACGGACCAGATTTTGAGTTCCGCAATCTAAACGATTTGGAAGGCTCTGACTTCTCTTTTCCATCACAAAACATTTCATTATTCAGTGAGGCATTGATTCCATTGTCTGGCTGTTGGTATGTTACCCCCGGAGCTCGATTCGAGTATATCAAGACCGAAAACTCAGGGTATTATTCAAGTGAAAGCCGTCACCCCCTCACCAATGAGCTACTTTTTAGCGAACAGGTTAACTCAAGCTCTGTTGCGCCTAGAAGCATGGTGCTCTTCGGTCTTGGAACAACCTATCGTTGCTTTGAAGACTTGGAAATATATGGCAACGTCTCTCAAAACTATCGTGCGATCAACTTCTCTGATGTGCGCGTTGTAAATGATAATTTATTGGTGGATTCAAACCTGACTGATGAGCATGGCTGGACGGCTGATCTAGGATTTAGAGGTCAGCTTTTAAGAAATGCGCTGACGATTGACGCCAGTGCATTTATTATGATGTATAATAATCGAATTGGGCAGGTACAACAGCAGGTCAATGACTTTTCTACCAAGCTAGTACGCACCAATATTGCAGATGCAAGATTCTTAGGGATTGAAATTTTTGAAGAAATTGATATTCTTAAGCTTCTTTCAAAAGAGTCGAATTGGAGGGTTTCTTGGTACAATAATGCCGCTATTGTTGATGCTAGATATGTGCCCGATAACCAAAAGAATTTCGCCAATAATAGAGTGGAGAATGTTCCTGTGGTTAATTACAAAATGGGAGTTTCAGTTTCGGGTCATGGTTTCGGAGCCGGATTTCAATTGAATCATGTTAGTAGTCTTTATACCGATGCTTCTAATGCGGAGTTCTATCCAGATGCAACAGTGGGCACAATACCAGCTTATACGGTTATGGATTTAACAGCAAAGTATACTTGGAGCAGGTACACTATCGAGGGTAGTGTCAATAATCTAGGGGATCAAATTTATTTTACACGAAGAGCTACGGGATATCCAGGGCCAGGAATTATTCCTGCCGAGCGCAGAATGTTCTTTTTCACTTTTCAGATTCGACTGTAATATCATGGTGCAAACCATACATTCGTTTAGCTGTTAACTCTACAATGAAGTTTCAACCCATATCCAAATGGTTACCGAATGCCGCGAAGCCTTTGATAATTGCTGGCCCGTGCAGTGCTGAGAGTGAAGTGCAAATAATGCAGGTAGCAGAAACACTCTCAGAGGCGGGTAGTGTTCAGTTGTTGAGGGCCGGTGTTTGGAAACCGAGAACAAGACCAAATTCATTTGAGGGAATGGGCAAAAACGCGCTGCCTTGGCTCATCAAAGCCGAAAAAGAATTTGGTATTCCATTCGTCATAGAGGTGGCAAACGAAGAGCACGTGAAGGCAGCTCTGGATGCAGGAATATCCCACGTTTGGATCGGTGCTAGAACTACGGTAAATCCGTTTTCCGTGCAAGAAATTGCCGATGCTCTCGAGGGTTCGAATATCCCAGTTTTTGTAAAAAACCCACTGAATCCCGACCTACAGCTATGGATTGGTGCCATTGAACGACTTAATGCTGCAGGATTAGAAAAACTTGCGGCCATTCACAGAGGGTTTAGTACATATGAAAAGCGAGCATACCGGAACAGCCCGAATTGGGAAATCCCAATAGAGTTAAAAACCCAGTTTCCTGAACTTGAGATAATTGTGGACCCAAGTCATATAGGTGGGGATAGATCCGTCCTTAGAGAGATTTCCCAAAAGGCTCTTGACCTGGGATTTGATGGGTTGATGATTGAAACACACCCTAATCCAGATGAGGCACTTAGCGATCCAAAACAGCAAATTTTCCTGCATGAGTTCGAAGCTTTTATAAGTGAATTAGAAGAAAAACAACCTCATTTTAAAGATAGAATTGCCAAGAATCAATTGGAGCAACTTAGAAAACTAATTGATGAAATCGATCATGGGTTAATCGAAAGCCTAAAACATCGACAAGAAATTGTTGCGCAAATTGGGGATTATAAAGCTGAGCACGGTGTCACTGTTTTCCAATTAGAACGCTGGAGAAAAATCATTTCAGACAGGCTTTCAGATGCCGAAGCAAGGAAAGTTGAAATAGAGCTTGTGCGTTCAGTTTGGAATGAAATTCATAAGGCCTCAATTCGACTTCAGACTGATGTAGTCAATAGAAAGCTGTCCCAATAGCCTATATTTGAAATTGACTTAAATTCGGCTCATGTCAAGACTAGTCAATTCGCTAGCCGTACTTTTCTCCATGTTGGTCTCTTCTGTATGCTGGGCACAGGTTTCAAATGTTAACTCTAAGATTAAGGTTATAAATGGAGAAGCCTTCTATGTGCACTCTGTACTCGGGGGCCAAACATTAGAAACCATAGCCAACGCATATTTTACAGAGGTATCTTTAATTGAGAAACACAACCCCGGACTTTTGGAACCGCTAAGTTCTGGCGCTCAACTAAAAGTGCCTTATTCTGATGAGTCCCTTGAGGCAATGAGTAAACGGGCCAAATATGTTGTACCCAAGAAGGCTCCAACATATATTAAAAAAGACATTTCCAAAGCCGAGCGGGACAAGGACTCAAATCAACTTGATAAACCATTTGTTATGCCTATACCGAGACCAAGAGAACGGCCTACGCCAATGGAAGAGGCTGCTGATCTATTGACCTTACCAGATGATAATTTTGATAAACTTGTTGAAAAAAACATTGGACAGGAAGATGAAATTAACGAACCCGAACCTGCGACTCAAGATGATTCGGAAAAGGCATTGGCTGACTTAGAAACACTTTCGCAAAGCATAAATGAAAGCCTGGAAAGCTTAGCTCAAATTCAAGAAGCTTTACAATCAACAAACGTTGATCCCGAAACTGGAGAACTCATAGTTCCAAAAGGAGAAAAATTGCCTGAAAACATCATATTGGCAAGCACATTTTTAGAAAATCAGATAACCAATTACTTTGATACAACGGCAGCTAATGAATTTTCCTTGAAAGAGTATTTCATCGTTGATATCAATTCAGATGCTAGAATTCGCAAGGTAAAAGATGAACGAACAGTCACAAATGAAAATTCATATTTCCTAACGCCTTATGATTTAAGGGGTTTGCGTGTTGATAGCCTTGAAAAAAGTCGGCAGATACTATCAATTGGCTTTATTTCGGAAATAGGAAGGTACAAATACAAGGTTGATATCAAGAAGAATACCGTGAAACTTGAGCAAACAGAGGGCTTCAGGAGTCAGTTTCTGGAGAGTAACAATCACGAAGAAATGATTTTGGAGGCTGCCAATAATGCTGGTTTAAAAGGATCGGGAGAGTTCATTATTATGGATGGATATAGGGAGGTAGCATCCTTTAAGGCTTTTGAATACAATCCTTTCGGCACAAAAGATAGGGTGATCATGCATCAAAAGGTTGTACGCATAGAGCAAATGAACTTTTAGGATGAAATCTTCAATACAATGGATATTGAAGGAAAACACTTCTCCAGAGGAGGTGAAAGGCCTGCAATCTGCGGTTAACGCAAGTGAAACTTTGGCAACTTTGATGTGTCAGCGCGGCATTAAGGATTTTGAATCGGCTAGGAAATATTTCAATCCGAGTGTTGACCAATTCTACCAGCCACTATTGATGAAGGACATGGGTGTAGCGGTAAAGCGCGTTACAGAAGCAATAGAAAATGGAGAGCAAATTCTAGTTTATGGTGATTACGATGTTGATGGAACCACCGCAGTATCACTTGTCTATGACTTTTTAAGTAAACATACGGAGTCTGTTTCCTTTTACATTCCAGATCGATATGGCGAGGGATATGGCATAAGTTTGAAAGGAATAGACTTTGCTGCGGATAATGATTTTGCGCTAATCATTGCTCTCGATTGCGGAATTAAGGCGATAGAGCAAGTAGATTATGCCTTGGAAAGAGGTATCGATTTTATCATTTGTGATCACCACTTGCCTGCCGAAGTACTGCCAAAGGCGATTGCTATTTTGAATCCACTGCAGAAAGACTGTGACTATCCTTTCAAACATTTATCGGGATGTGGAATCGGCTTCAAATTGGTTGAGGCACTGAGTCAAGCTTGGGATTTAGAACCAACAGACCCATATCAATATTTGGATTTGGTGGCCATCGCAGCGGGCTGTGATATTGTATCAATGACTGATGAAAATCGAATTTTGTCTCATTTTGGACTCAAACTACTTTCAGAAACAAGAAGACCAGGTTTGGAGCTTCTGCTTGAAAATGGCGGTAGGATTATCGATGGCCAACTAAAGCGACCGCTTACAATCACCGACTTAGTTTTTGTAATAGGTCCAAGAATTAATGCCGCTGGACGAATGACTCATGGAAGCCGGGCTGTGGAGCTATTAACCGCAAGAACAATTAAAGGTGCTGAAGAGGCAGCGAAGGATATTATTCAAAGCAACCAAGATCGAAGAGAAGTTGATCAGGATATTTTAGCGGAGGCTCTAGAAATGCTGGATACGAATACGAATAACAAGTCGACAGTTCTTTTTGCGAAGCATTGGCACAAAGGAGTAGTGGGCATAGTGGCTTCGCGAGTGCAAGAGCACTTCTATCGACCGACAATTATTTTAACTGAATCTGACGGAAAAATCACAGGGTCTGCTCGCTCAGTGCATGACTTCGATATTCATGCTGCAATAGAGTCTTGTGGTCAATTGTTATTGAATTTTGGAGGACACAAGGCTGCAGCTGGACTCACATTATTACCAGAAAATCTAGATAGTTTTCGAGAGGAGTTTGAGAAGGCTGTGGCTAAAAAAATTACTGAGGATCAATTGATTCCCCGACTACAAATTGATGTGGAGATACAATTCGAAGATATAAACCAGACATTTTTTGAAGCTATGAATAGATTGGCCCCGTTTGGCCCAGACAATATGAGGCCGATATTTTCTGCTAAAAACTTGATTGACACTGGTAACTCACGATGTGTCGGAGATGGGTCTCATCTTAAGCTTTCGGTTACACAAGGAAATGGAAAAAAGGTGATGAACGGCATAGCCTTCGGAATGGGAGAGTATGAAGGACAGGTGAAATCTGGAAAACCCTTTAGTGCGGCTTTTGTTATCGAGGAAAACGATTTTCGGGGATTAAAATCCTTAGAAATGATGGTGAAAGATTTGAAGTTTAGCGATTTGTGACTCTGTATGAGACACCTAATTTCAATAAAGTATTCAGGTCGTTTATATCACCAGTATTGAAGACCGCATTGTCTGTAGCATCGAAAAGCCCAAAATGCATTTCCGCAGTTGCGTCCATTTTTTCTGTGATGGATAATCTATAGTTTAGAATCGCAGCAGCGTCTAGCCCATTGAAGCCCGTATTGTCATTCATATAGCTAATCTCGCTGGCGCTTTCGCCAATAGTGGATTTCTCTTTTCTGGCGAGTACGGAAATCATCGGATTAAATTCGAGGCCTCCACCAAACGAGTGTCTTGCCCCTATTTGATATCCAGTTCCAATATAAATCGAGCCATAATTGATTAATAAGGGTTTGACGTTTATTGTGCTGTTCATTTGGCTACCCGCAAAACTCAAGGTTGGCGTCAACGAGCTTCGATTATAAACTCCAAGTCTAAAATCGAGGAAGACAGACTCACCTAAATGATACTTAGCCGTTACACTTGCGTGAACCCCCAATCCTGGGCCTTTCCTCTTTACATTAAGGTCGTGTTGTCCGTTCGCTAACAGTATGCCTCCCTCGGCATAAAGCTGAATTTTTCTTAACTCTTCCATTATCGGCTCAGAAATATCTGACCCAAAGACACCAGAAGTATCTTGAGTACCGCTGAAAGGCAGGCTGGAAATTGGCAAATAGTCTAAGTTTTCGTTCAAGATGATTCTTGCCAACTCATTGCTAATCATCTTACGATCTTTGAGCTTCATGTCATTTAATAAGTCTCTTCGTTTTCTTTTAACTAGGTCGTTTCCTTTCTCGTTTTCTTTCACACTTTTCGATGATTTCGATTCATCTGCAGGAGGCTGAACTTCAAAGCCAAGATCGTTTTGGGATAAGTTTTCGTCTGCTGTTTCTATTGTCAGATCATTTTGCTTTGCATTTGATGCTTTTGGAACGGAAGCTAATATTAGGGTTGATTCTGCGCTCGCTAGGCTGCCATCCAAATTTGAGTTTTCAAGTGTGCTAGGTTTTATATCGTAGATAGTCTCCTCGTCATCGAAGCATTCAATGTTTGTGTCGGCCTCGATAGTAGCTATTGCAGTATAATTTATCTTGTTGTTCTTTCCTGAAGGAGCGTTATTGTCCGCTACATATCCAACACCAATTCCATATATTATAGCTATCGGGGTTAAAAACCAAAGTAGCTTTCTCAGAAACAACCACTTATAATGCTGGTTCAACAACTGGTTCGCACTTGCCCATGCTGATGCAGAGTAAGAAACTTCTCGACCAGCAAGTTTACTTTGAAATAGTCTGTCTATGTGTTTACTATCGCTCATTAAAACAGAACCATGGTTTTTAGATTTTCCATGGATTTTTTCACGAGTTTTTGTAGAGATTTCCTAGCGAAGGAAACATGCCACTTGCTGGTGCCATCGCTCATACCTAGCATTTCTCCAATTTCTTTATGAGTATATCCATCAATCGCAAAGAGGTTAAATACCTTTTTACTCATATCGGGCAATGTCATGATCATCTGCTCCAATTCTTCTGCATCAAGCTCTTGGGCGGCCTTGTTGAAGTCCACCTGAGCCGCGCTTGATTTTACATCTTCCATGTCAATACTCGAAATGTTTTCTCTGTGCTTTTTATCCCGCCTAAATTGATCAATGATTGTGTTGACCGTAATTCGACTAATCCATGAGCCAAAGGGTACATCCTCATTGTATTTCTCTAAGTTGGAAACTACCTTCAAAAAGGATTGATTCACAAAAGACTCAGCATCCTCCCGATTATTACAATATCTTAGGCTAATTGCCATCATGAACCCAAAACACTTCTGATAAAGCTCATTATGAGCCTTTCGGTTATTTTTTTTGCATTTTGCCAGTAAGTCGGGTTCGACGTGCATAGTATTAAATACGCGCTATGGTACCTTTCCGTTGCTTTTGATAATATAATCTGACTCATTGCCAACAATTCAAAACGAGCAATATGTCTAGTAATTGCCGCTGTTGAAGATATCACGCAAGACCGATTTATCGGGTTGGGTAGGGGCTGGATTATTTGTTTAGAGTGAAGTTTACAGGCTCAACTTGAGCAATCTCTGGCACCAATCGCATTATGGCATCTTCAACACCATTCTTAAAGGTCATGTTGTTCATCGAACAAGAACCGCAAGCTCCTACAAATTGAATTTTTAGAACTTTTTCTGGAGTAATATCCACAATCTCTAAGTCACCTCCATCTTCATTTAGAAAAGGACGCAACTCATCAAGGGCGTTCACCACTTTTAAGAACAATTCTTCATTTGCAACATTCTGCTCCATGCTCAAAGATACTTGTCGTTATTGAATGTTGACTTGAATCAACACATTGTCTATCATTTCCTTAATTGCCAATGCCTGGGGGGTGTTTTCTTGTAAAACCGCTGGTCTACCGGCATCGCCAGCTTCTCGAATACTTTGTACCAATGGGATTTGACCTAACAACTTTACATTGAGTTCTTCCGCTAAATTTTTTGCTCCGTCTTTTCCGAAGATGTAATACTTATTATTGGGAAGCTCCTCCGGTGTGAACCAACTCATGTTCTCTACAATTCCCAAAACTGGAATTTTAATATTCTCAAGTTGAAACATTCCGACTCCTTTTCGAGCATCGGCAAGCGCAACCGCCTGTGGCGTGCTGATAATTACAACTCCATCAAGCGGAATCTGCTGCACAAGCTGAAGGTGTATATCTCCCGTTCCGGGGGGCAGGTCGATGAGCATGATATCCAACTCCCCCCAATGAACATCTGTAAACATTTGGGAAAGTGCCTTACTCGCCATTGGACCTCTCCAAACAATAGCTTGATTCGCTTCTGCGAAGAAACCAATGCTCAAAATTTTGACTCCATAATTTTCTACTGGAACCAGTTTATTGTTTGCGCCCTTTCCATCAACCCCTGGTTTTTCATTAAAAACATCAAACATTAAAGGCATAGATGGCCCGTAAATATCAGCATCTACTAACCCAACTTTATAGCCTTGTGCAGCAAGTCCAGCAGCTATGTTCGCAGTGACCGTGCTTTTGCCTACCCCACCTTTACCAGAAGCGACCGCTATGATTTTCTTGACGTTAGGTAAAATTCTTCGCTGTTCTGGCGGTCGTTCCGCACTTTTTGGAAGGGCATCAACCTGCGCCATAACTGCCACATCTTCTCCAAGAAACCTCCTTACCTGATGGATACAAGCTTCCTCCAAACGTTTGCGATAATGCATCGCTGGGTTCGAAGCTTTAACTTGAAAAGAAACGGTGTTTCCTTCAGTTTTTATATCTGAAACTAAGCCGAGGCTTACTATGTCCTTTTTTAGTTCAGGTTCTGTTACAAAGGCTAGAGCCTTTAATATGTCTTCGTTGGTTATTGCCACAGTTATTCAGATAAATCTTCAAAAATTGACTTTAGTTCAGTTGCATCTTTAGGCTTCATTCTTCCTCCAAGTATTAAGCTTAGTTGTCGTCTTCTTAATGCTGCCGCATACCGCTCTATTTCAACATCTGATTCAGGTATTAGTTCCGGAACTTCGATTGTGTTTCCAATTTGATCTACGGCCACAAAAGTGAAAATAGCCTCGTTGCATTTACTTTTTTGGGAGCTTTTATGATCCTCAACCCAAACATCAATAAAAACCTCCATGCTTGACCCAAAAGTTCGAGACACTTTTGCCTCTAGAGTTACAAAGTCACCGAGATGGATGGGTTGGTTGAAAGATATGTTGTTGACGGAAGCAGTTACAACCACTCGACTGCAGTGCCTATGAGCCGAAACAGCAGCAATCACATCCATCCAATACATGAGGCGACCACCCATCAAATTACCCAAAGTATTTGTGTCATCAGGCAATACGATATGAGTACCTATTGCTATTGATTCACTTGGTTTCTTAGCTTTCATTGCCATTCTTCTTTGCGGCAAAGGTAGAATCTCACCTCTCATGTCTTACCTTCGAGGCGATGGATTTCTTATACATAAAAGCACTGCATTTAATCTTCGTGGTTTCTTGGTTCGCAGGGCTTTTCTACATTGTAAGATTGTTTATTTATCATACAGAAGCTGAGGAGAAACCTGCTGCCGAGCGCGAGGTGTTGCAAAAGCAATTCATCATCATGGAGCGCAGGCTTTGGACAATAATAACTTGGCCTGCCGCTATCCTTAGTACATTTTTTGGGTATTACATGGTTTACACACTCGACCTTTGGTCTTCGGGTTGGATGATGGTTAAATTAGGCCTTACGACCGCATTGTTGGGATATCATATAATGAATCACATACTGTACAAAAGATTACAGAGGAACTTAGTGACTTGGACTTCGACTCAACTCAGACTTTGGAATGAGTTAGCCGCCATGTTCTTGGTCACAATCATATTTGTTGTGGTTCTAAAAAATTCGCTCGATTGGATTTATGGAACTCTTGGCTTTTTTGCATTGGGGATAACGCTTATGATAGCCATCCGTATTTACAAACGTTTCCGAGAAAAGTAATATACTCCAACATTATATGTTGGTGTATATTTGTGAAAAATCTAGAAAATGGCGAGCATATCGGAAGAAATCAAGCAGAAAGAGTTCAAGTCTCAATACAACAAGCTGCTCGTCAACATCCTTTTTACCAATAGCTGGATAAATGGTCAGCAAAACAAGGTTTTTAAAAACCATGGTCTGACTACTCAGCAGTTCAATGTGCTTAGAATTTTACGAGGACAGCATCCAAACGCTGTTTCAGTCAACTTATTAAAGGATAGAATGATTGATAAAATGAGTAATGTGTCAAGAATTATTGACAAGCTCAAAGCAAAGGATCTTGTTTCAAGAGAGCTTTGCAAGACAGATAGGCGTCAAGTAGATGTTAAAATCACCGAAAAGGGCCTGAATGTATTGTTGATTTTGGATAAGGAAATTGGTGAATGGGAAAAAAGCTTTCACAATATCAGCGAGGAGGAGGCGAGCACTGCTAGCGATGTGCTTGATAAATGGCGTGGCTAGATCACTTTTTTCGATATGGGCCATTAGATAAATAGGAGTAAAATCCCTACGAAGGCAAAAGTTTTAAGGCTGAAGTTGTTAATGTTCAAATAATTCCTACTTTGAGGCACCTTTTGCTAATCTAAACCTACCATCCTATGCGTCAACTAAAAATCACGAAACAACTCACCAACCGTGATAGCAAATCCATTGATAAATACCTGAGTGATGTTTCCAAAGAGGAAATGATTAATGCTGAGGAAGAAGTTCGCTTGGCGGTTAGGATAAAACAGGGCGATGAAACTGCTTTGAATAAATTGGTAAGTGCGAATCTTCGTTTTGTAATCTCTGTATCAAAGCAATATCAAGGACACGGTCTGACTTTGGAAGATTTAATAGCAGAAGGAAATATTGGATTAATCATTGCTGCTAAGAGGTTTGATGAAACAAAGGGGTTTAAGTTTATATCCTATGCCGTTTGGTGGATTCGCCAGAGTATAATGCAAGCCATAGCTGAAAATTCTCGCGTTGTTCGTTTGCCTTTGAATAAGGTGAGTGCAATTCAAAAAGTTTCGCAGGCCTATTCTAAATTGGAACAACAGTACGAGCGGCCACCTTCAAATGATGAAATTGGAGAATTGCTTGAATCAAATGCAGAGAGCGTAGGTGATTTATTTGTTTTTGCACAGAAGCAGGTCTCGGTAGACGCACCACTTATGGAAGGCGAAGACAATAGTCTCTTAAATGTAATGCCCAACGGTGAGTCGAATGTGCCAACTGATGGTTTAATGAATGAGTCACTTCGAAGAGATATTGAGCGAGTATTGATACACTTGAAGGAGCGAGAAGCAGATGTTCTTAGACTTTCATTTGGATTAGGAGGTATGCCCCCAATGACATTAGAGGAGATAGCAAATAACCTAAGTCTGACTAGAGAAAGAATCAGACAAATTAGAGAAAAGGGTTTAAGAAGTCTTCGAAAAAAGGCAAATAGCCACCTACTTAAGAACTACTTATAGAGAATCCAAGCATTCGGTATTTCATTTCTCATTGAACTAAGAGCGTTCAATGCCTCTGAGCGTGTTGCGAAGCTAGCTACGCTTACCCTGTATAGGTTTCCTTTCTTTTCTACGATAGAGGAAAAGTTACCCATTTCCTTATATTTCTGAGCTAATCCTCGGGCATTTGATTCTTCACCAAAACAACCGCCTATTACATGGAATGGACGCTGAATTGTCGGTGCATTTTCAACTTTTTCTTCAAGCGAGACAACAAGCGTTTTATCGCGACTTTCTGACTCGAATATTTCTATGAAAGCGGCCTCGGGGTCAATTATCAACTCGAGCGATTCATTATCTGTGGTAGTTTCAATAAAGCCATCACGCAATTCATATTCTGGACAATACTTTTCAGTGAATGGATTCAAATCTGAATAGTGAAAACTATTTACGTCCTTAAATAATGGCGTGCTAAGTGAAATCCAAATAGCATAACCTATTATAGGCAATGCCAATGATGCCGCTATTGCTGGCCAATATTTGGGTGTTGATTTCTTAATTGGTTCAGACTCTTCCTTTTTGGATGGGTTTAATGGAACCACAACTGGAGCTGGCATAGCAAGCTCCTCTTTTATTGCTTTTGGTTCGACACTTGGCTGAGCTATAGCTAAAGTATGTACTTGATTCGCAAAGAAGCTTTCCAAGCCAAAACCACTTTCAAAAAAGGACGAGTTTTTGATTTGTTCAAAGTGAAAAGATCCGTCCGCTTTTTGATGCACAATACCAATATTTTCAAATCGAATTTTTTTATTCTTATCAAGCTCATCCCTTAGCACTAGGACATAGTCTTTAAGATTGACAATCGAATTTTCAAATTTTTCGTTCTCCTTTTGAGCTAGATAGCTTGCAAGTAATCCATCATTGTGGGTCAAGAGCTTATTAAAAGAAATCTTACGAAAAGGAGGGTCAAATCGATTACTAACTGGATTGATCTTTGCCTTCGCATAATTGCCAACAAAACCACCAAAATCAGGCACGATTACGCAATCGTGCGACTTTAATAATTCAGCGATATAGGCGTCAATCTTAGAACGGTTCATCTAGGAACAAAGAAAAGAATTAGATTCAATTATTAGCGTTACGAATAATCGCTTCTACACGTGACAAATCTTCTGGAATGTCCACTGAAATAGAATCATGTTCAGTCTCAGCAAGATATATGTCAAACCCATTTTCTAGCCATCGCAATTGCTCTAAAGACTCTGCTTTTTCTAAACTGGACATTGGTAGGTTTGCTATGCTTACTAAAACGGAGGCTCTATAGCCATAAATTCCTATGTGCTGCCAATAGCGATGTTGATCACTCCATGTTTCATTTTCGAGTTGTTGAAATGGAATGGCTTGCCTACTAAAGTATAAAGCTCTGTCATTTGAAGTCTTTACGACTTTTACTTTACTAGAATCGTGCAGAATGGATTCATCCGAAATCTGCTTAACCAAGGTGGCAATGTGACAATCATCTTTTTCGAAACATAAAGCGAGGCGATCAATTTGTTTAGCGTCAATTAATGGTTCATCTCCTTGTATGTTGATGATTACATCAAAACCAGTCATTTTGCTTGCCACCTCATTACACCTGTCAGTTCCGGTTTCGTGGTCTTTGGAGGTTAAAATCACCTTTCCACCAAAATCAATAACATGGTCAAAAATTCTTTTGTCATCTGTGGCGACCACTATTTGATCTAAAATTTTTGACTTTGAAACCTGTTCGTAAACACGTTGAATCATTGTTTTTCCAAGGATGTCAATTAATGGTTTTCCAGGAAAACGTGTAGAACCAAAACGTGAAGGAATGACGCCTAAAACTTTCATGTTGGACGAAGGTATGGAACTATTCAGCGGAGTGTATATTACTTTCGTTTTCATTAATCATGGAAGACCTAGTATATAGAATTGCTTTAAAGAAGCTGGATGGAATAGGCGCTGCTAGAGCCAAAAAAATTAGTATCTTATTTTGGTGGTGTCCGTGAGGTTTTTGATGCGACAAGAGGTAAGTTGCTGAAAGTTCCGGGTATTGGTCAGTTAGTAGTGAGAAATCTGAATCCAGATGAAGCACTCCGAAGCGCTGAAGTCGAAGTTGAGTTTATTCGCAAGAATAAGATTCGTCCTATTTTTTACCTAGATAATGATTATCCAATTCGATTAAAGCATTGTGAGGATGGCCCATTGATGCTTTATACCAAAGGAGATTGCGATTTAAATCCAGAAAAGGTTGTGGCCATAGTCGGCACAAGAAATGTCACAGATTATGGCCGGAATTTGGTGGAGAAATTAGTCTCAGGATTAAAGTAGCATAATGCTCTAATTGTAAGCGGCCTTGCATTGGGGGTAGATGTGAAGGCACATAAAGAGGCATTAATTCAAGAAATGAACACTGTCGGTGTTTTAGGAAGCTCATTGGACATAATGTATCCTCACCAAAATAGAGCGACCGCTGAAAAAATGATCAATTCAGGCATGTTGATTAGTGAATTTGAAAGTGGTACGAAACCTGATCGGGAAAACTTCCCGCAACAGAATCGTATCGTAGCTGGAATGTGCGATGTGTGCATTGTTGTAGAGTCTGCAGTACAAGGAGGGTCAATGATTACAGCAAAACTGGCCACTGGATATAATCGAGATTTGATGGCGTATCCTGGAGCAGTCGATGCAATTTACTCAGGCGGATGCAACCATTTAATTAAATCGCAGCAAGTTCATTTGATAGAAGGAATAGAAGATCTCGAGTTTATAATGAGATGGGAGCGAAATGAATCAGTTAAACCAGGTAATCAAAAGCAATTGTTTGTTGAGTTAACAAGGCAAGAGCAAGTTCTCTTTGATTTAATAAAGGACAAGCCAAAGGAATCCTTGGATAATATTAGTTTGAATGCGGAGCTACCCGTCAGTCAAACATCAACTCTATTGCTTGAAATGGAGTTTAAGGGAGTCGTTAAATCATTGCCTGGAAAAATGTATGCTATTGGCTAGGGCTGCATTTGTGCATATTCCTTAGCGAAATAGGTTAATATCACATCAGCGCCAGCGCGTTTTATACTCAACAGCATTTCGGACATTGCTCTATCATATTCTATCCAGCCATTTTGAGCCGCTGCTTTAAGCATGGCGTATTCTCCACTGACATTATAGGCCGCAATTGGAATTGGATATTCTTCTTTCAACATATGAATGACATCTAAATAGCAAAGGGCAGGTTTGACCATTAAATAGTCTGCTCCTTCTATGTAATCCAACTCAGCTTCAACTAGTGCTTCGCGCTTGTTTGCAGGGTCCATTTGATATGATTTCTTGTCGCCAAACTTTGGAGCCGAGTCTAAAGCATCCCTAAATGGACCGTAAAATGCACTGGCATATTTTGCCGTGTATGACATGATGCTGACTTCGCTAAGACCATATTCATCAAGTTCATTTCTGATAAATTCAACACGTCCGTCCATCATATCAGATGGACCAATGATATCTGCTCCAGCTTCTGCCTGTGCAACTGACATCTTACCTAAAACATCTAGTGTTTCATCGTTAACAATCACTCCGTTTTTTACAATGCCATCGTGCCCGTCTGAACTATATGGATCCATGGCAACATCGGTCATTATCATTGCTTCTGGAAAGCGGCTTTTGACTTCTTTGATATATTTCAAATAGAAGTTATCCTTAGAGTATCCGTAGCTGCCTTTTTCATCTTTTAGCGATTCTTCGACAGCTGGAAATAAGTCAAAGCATTTTACCCCAAGGTTCATGCATTCTTCAACCTCTTTTAAAAGATGGTCAAGCGAAAGTCGAAATTGACCAGGAAGGGACTTAACCTCTGACTTGTGGTTTTGACCGTCTACCACAAAAAGAGGATAAATCAAATTATCTACACTCAAGTTTGTTTCCCGAGCTTGATTTCGTATGACTTCTGATTTTCGATTTCTTCTAGGTCTTCTCAACATGATGTCTATTCTATCTTTGCCGCGAAGGTATCAAACACGATTGCATGAATACATTACTGAATATTATCTGGACCGTTGACCCGGTTTTCTTTGAATTAGGACCAATAAGCGTCCGTTGGTACGGCCTATTATTTGCCGTGGCATTCATGTCTGGGTTCTACATAATTCAATGGATGTTTAAAAAGGAAAACTGCCCACCTGATTGGATTGATTCTGTTTTTATTACAGTCATGATCGGAACCATAGCGGGTGCAAGGTTGGGGCACGTATTTTTTTACCAATGGGACTATTATCAGGATAATTTATTGGAAATTTTAATGATTTGGAAAGGTGGGCTTGCCAGTCATGGTGCTGCGATTGGGATTATGCTTTCCCTATACTATTGGAGTAAAAAGACCTCAAAAAAGTCGATACTGTGGATATTAGACCGTGTAGTAATTGTAGTGGCTCTATCTGGGTTGTTTATACGCGGGGGTAATTTCATCAATCATGAGATTGTAGGGCAGCCAACTAAGACTGAGAACGGAGTAAAGTTTATGCGAAACTATAATGATGTGACACCAAATGATGTGCAGAAAGTAACTCAAATAGGGGTGTATACTGATCAAATGGTAGATCGTGATAAGCTCAATATGGCCTATGATGAATTAATGACAAATGATAAATACGCCTCTGTTATAGCGCAAGTTCCCAACCGACATCCTGCTCAATTATATGAGGGAATTGCGTACTTCCTAATATTTCTTCTTCTCATGGGAGCTTATTTATTCACTCCAATAGGGGAGATGCGGGGTTTATTGTTTGGGGAATATTTAACCTTTGCGTTCACAGCTCGATTCTTCATTGAGTTTTATAAAGAAGTTCAGGTTGAGTTTGAAGAATCTATGGCCTTAGATATGGGTCAATGGTTGAGCATTCCACTTGTTGTTGCCGGAATATTCTTCATGGCACGAGCAGTTCTAAAGCATAAAAAAGAGGCCAGCTCAATGTCAAAGACAGTGGACTAGCCTCAAGCCAAACAAAAAGCAAGAATTATTAGTGATGATGTTCTTCCACTGTATGGTTTTGTTCGCTTAGTGTCCATTCATCAGTTGCAGTAGTTTGTAACCAAACCTCGTCGCTTTTCCGGAAAACTTGAACATTGAGACCATAATGGTCATGAAAGACCTGTTCCAAAGTCGAGACCTTTTGGTTTCCATGGATACTCAACTCACCTGAGTTGTGTTTTGAGCGGATGTCACCAATTGTTTTGTTTGCATCATGGATGCTTTGATCTGAATTTCCCTCTCCAGTTTGATGTTCGTTGATATAAAACTCAAGTTTTAGAAAAGGAAAGTGCTCAGTAAAAAGGGTTTTTACTTGTGCTATAGATTGGTTGTCGCTTATTGTAATTGCCATTTTACATCCAATTAACTATATGACGACTCAACTCTTGTTTCAATTCATCCATCATTTTTCTATTTGTTTGAATGCGGTCTCATAATGGAGCATGATCATTAAACAGCACGTGATTAATTGCAACGGGATGCTCTATTGCATATTTCGCAATTTCTTTTTCGAGCAGATTAATATCATGAAGTAACTCGTCAATGGCATTTCTTTCAAGATAAATTCGGTTCTGAAACTGATCCAATTCACCAAGAACCTCAGCACTCGTTTACCTTTTAGCAATCTCCTCTAATCTAGAACGGAATAATGGTAATTCATCTAGATAGAACTTTAGTTCACGGGACCATCGAGTGTGCTCGAAGTGTAGATCATCAATGTGAACTCGCTTTTCTTTTACTGCTGACATATTTTGCTTGTTTATTGTTGACTACAAATTAGGCTTGTTCAAATTGACTGTCTAATGACCATTATCAATCAGCGAATTGAGAGGTGTCAAACTATATGGGGTTATAATAATCGCTTCGAGCATAGAATGGCCAATGGGTTGCATAACTTCGCAGCCTCAATCGAAAAAGGAATGTATAGATCACATCATTGTGGAGAATTAAGAAGCGAGAATATTGGTCAAGGGGTTACCTTGTCTGGATGGGTACAAAGAACCCGAAACATGGGTGGAATGACCTTCGTGGACCTTCGTGACAGATATGGAATCACCCAACTTTCATTTAATGCAGAAAAGGATGCTTCGCTGTGTGATGAGGCAAGAAAACTAGGACGCGAGTTCGTTATTCAAGTGATGGGCGCAGTGATTGAGCGGGAAAGTAAAAACGATCGAATGGACACCGGCCACATTGAAATTGTGGTGTCTGAACTAAAGGTCCTGAATGAATCACAAACTCCTCCATTCACAATAGAAGATGATACAGATGGGGGCGAAGAGTTACGAATGAAATATCGTTACCTAGATTTAAGAAGAAACCCATTGAGGAAGAATTTAGAGCTACGACACAAACTGGGTTTTGAAACACGTAAGTTTTTGAGCGATAGAGGATTTCTAGAAATCGAAACTCCTTATTTGATTAAATCTACGCCAGAGGGAGCCAGAGACTTTGTTGTTCCTTCCCGAATGCATGTGGGAGAGTTTTATGCATTACCTCAGTCTCCACAGACCTTCAAGCAAATTTTAATGGTCGGAGGCTATGACCGCTATTTCCAAATAGTAAGATGTTTTCGAGATGAAGATTTGCGTGCCGATCGGCAGCCAGAGTTTACGCAAATAGACTGCGAAATGGCTTTCGTTAAGCAGGAAGATGTTTTAGAAACATTCGAGGGAATGGTTCGACACCTGTTTAAAGAAGTGAAGGGAGTTGACCTTCCAAAGTATAAGCGAATGACATATGCTGAAGCAATGGAAAAATATGGGTCAGATAAACCAGATCTTCGTTTCGACATGTCTTTTGTGGAGCTTACCGATATTGCTCAGGGTAAAGATTTTGTTGTTTTTGATTCAGCGGAATTGGTTGTCGGAATTTGTGCGAAAGGTGCCGCATCATACACTCGAAAGCAGTTAGATAAGCTTACTGACTTTGTAAAACGACCTCAAATTGGGGCCAAAGGGTTGATCTATGCTAGGGTCAATGAAGATGGGAGCTTAAAGTCTTCTGTGGACAAGTTTTTCAATCAAGAAGACTTACAAATATGGAAAGATCGATTGAACGCGGAGCCTGGTGATTTGGTTTTGGTATTGGCTGGAGAAACTGATAAAACCAGAAAGCAAATGAATGAGTTGCGTCTGGAAATGGGTAACCAACTTGAATTACGCGATTCGAAAATTTACGCACCCTTATGGGTAGTGGACTTCCCTCTGCTAGAGTGGGACGAAGATGGTAAGCGTTTTCACGCCATGCACCATCCATTCACCAGTCCAAAAAAAGAACACATTGACCTTTTAGATACCAACCCAGCAGCCGTCAATGCGAATGCCTATGATATGGTCATTAATGGAGTTGAATTGGGCGGTGGTTCCATTCGAATTCATGATCAGGAACTACAAGCCAAAATGTTTGAAATTCTAGGATTTAGCAATGAAGAGGCTCAAAAGCAATTTGGGTTTTTAATGGGGGCGTTTAAATATGGGGCGCCACCTCATGGAGGAGTAGCATTTGGATTTGATAGACTGGCGGCCATGTTTGGCGGTACAGATTCCATACGAGATTATATTGCCTTTCCAAAGAACAATGCTGGCCGAGATTTGATGATTGATTCACCGTCTACTATCAGCAGGGAACAATTGGACGAATTGTCGCTAAACATTGAAGAAGAGTAGTTTTCAACGATGTCTCGAACGATTGCCATAATTGAAAAGTTGAGATATTATTTCGAGGTCTTATCACACCTCGTTTCATATGCACTGGCGTATCTGGTCGATAACATAAATACTTGGCGTAAGGATCATTTAACTGAACGACAATTCACTTACTTCTTGGCCATTACTATCGGCTTTATTTCTGGATTGGTGGCCATTGTAATCAAGAATTCGGTTCACGCAATACAATACATGCTAACAGCTGGATTTTTTGATGAATACAGCTATGTGCTATACATATTCTACCCGGTTGTTGGTATTCTGATTGCTCAATGGGTCATCAGAAAGTTGGTAAAACAGGATGTGAATCATGGTATTCCAAATACGCTTTATGCCATATCAAAGCGCAATGCCTTAATTAAGAAGCACAATCTGTATAGCTCATTCGTTACGGCATCAATTACCGTTGGTTTTGGTGGTAGTGCAGGATTGGAGGGGCCGACTGTTGGGACAACCTCTGCCTGGGGGGCAAATTTGGCGAGGCTCTTTAAGATGCCCTATAAAACCAGAACACTTCTTATTGGCTGTGCAGCTGCGGGCGCAATGGCCTCGTTATTCAACGCGCCAATTGCCGCTATTGTCTTCGCAATTGAAGTTATTATGCTGGATTTGACTACCGCTTCGCTAATTCCATTACTGCTAGCATCGGCTACTGCTGCTATCACTTCTAAGTTCTTTTTGGGTGGTGGTATTCTATTCCATTTTAACATTACCGAGGAGGTACGCTTTAGCCATTTACCCTATTATATTGGTCTAGGTATTTTTATGGGTGTTGCATCATTGCACTTTTACAGTGTTTTTACTTACATCAACAAGGTGTTTGATAGAATGAAGAGGCAGCGCAGTAAGACGATCATCGCAGGTACTATGCTCGGTACGCTTCTATTTCTTTTACCACCACTATATGGAGAAGGTTACGAGGCGATCAATGCCATAATAGAAGGTAGACCATTCGATATCTTAGAGAACAGCATGTTCAATCAGTTTGATGGGAATGTTTATGTGCTTCTTGGATTTGTTTTGGCGCTTGGATTATTAAAGGTGGTGGCGACAACACTAACTTTTCGAGCAGGTGGTATTGGTGGCACCTTTGCTCCAACGCTGTTTATGGGAGCAATGTTCGGCTTCTTTTTTGCGCGAGGAATTAATTTTTTCGGACTGGGTGAAGTACCTGAAAGCAACTTCACATTGGTAGCCATGGCTGGCATGATGGCGGGTAATCTGCACGCTCCGCTGATGGCTATATTCCTTATTGCAGAGATTACTGGGGGCTATGAGTTATTCGTCCCTCTAATGCTGACGTCAACCATCGCCTTTGTAACGGTGAAACGATTCAATCCACACAGTATTTATACTACTCAGTTGGCAAGACGAGGAGAGCTCATCACACATGATAAAGACCAAGCGGTATTGACTCTAATGCGCTTGCATCGAGAGATTGAGACAGATTTTAGTTGTGTTGACCCTTATGATAAGCTGGGGGACCTAGTGAAGGTTATCTCTCATTCGAAAAGAAACCTTTTCCCGGTGGTGGATAAGAAGAACAATCTAATCGGAATTGTCAACCTCAATGAGATACGAGATGTCATCTTTAACCAAGAATTTTACGAAAACACGCATGTGCATGACCTAATGAACGATGCGCCAGATTTTGTGAGAAAAGAGGATAATATGGATACTGTTATGCAGAAGTTTGAGCAAAGTGGTGCCTGGAACTTACCAGTGTTGGATAGCGATGGTCATTATGTGGGCTTCGTATCAAAGTCGAAGTTGTTCAGTGCCTACCGATCCCTACTCAAGGACTTCTACGATTCTTAGAATCCTACCGAAACGCACGATTAGGCTACTGCCTTAATTTTCTGTTATTTAGCGCTTTCTAACTTAACAATTGTATGAAAAAGATATACTCATTAGCAGCAGTGTTATGCTTTAGCATGGTTGCATTCGCGCAAACCAATACGGAAGACTTCGAGTCATATACCGTTGGTAATTTCCTTGGAAATGAATCTACAACTTGGACAACCTGGAGCGGAAGCAATGGTGGAGCCGATGATGTTTTAATAGTTGATGACACCGCATACAGTGGTGATAAATCAATTTATTTCGAGGCTACAACCGCCAATGGTGGGCCTGATGATGTTGTGCTTCCCTTTGGTGCACAGTACACAACTGGTGACTTTGACTTCTCGATGATGATGTTCGTTGAGAGTGGTACAGGTGCATATTTCAATTTTCAAGCTGCAACTACAATAGGTCAAGAGTGGGCCTTGGAGTGCGCAATGAGTCAAACAGGAGATATTACATTATCCAACACAGGAGGCACATTATTAGCGGCTACATATACGCCAGGTCAGTGGGTCGAGGTTGCTTTTGAAATAGATTTGTCGGGAAACAGCTGGGAATTTTTCATTGACGGGACCTCGCAAGGCAGCTTTTCGAATAATATAAATGCCATTGCTTCTTTGAATGTTTATGCAGCTAACCCAACAGCGTCAGGCGGAAATGGTAGCGCTAACTTTTGGGTAGATGATGTAAGCTATACGACTCCAGTATTACCGAACCTCAATGGAGCGGTATCTGGGATTTCATCTATTACCGGCTTAGTAGGCCAAATTAAAACACCGGTTGTTACAATTAGTAACGCAGGATTGGATGTTATTACTTCTTTCGATGTGGATCTTAGTTATAATGGGAATACTCAAACTGAGCAAATCACAGGTGTGAATATGGTAAGCTTTGATCAATACGAGGTAACTTTTGCAACTTCAGTATCATTAATTGACGGAGCAAATAATATGGTTGCAACAATCAAAAATGTAAATGGAAATGCAACGGATGATGATGCTTCAGATGATGAGTTAACGCGTAGTCTAGACCCAACGACTCCTGGTTTAAATAAAAGAGTGGTGGTAGAAGAAGCTACTGGAACTTGGTGTGGCTGGTGTCCACGTGGTACAGTTTGGATGGAAAATTTACAGGATACTTATCCTGAAAACTTCATTGGACTGGCTGTACATAATGGCGATCCAATGGTATATGAAGATTATGACGTTGGTATTGGGGGACTAATAAGCGGATATCCTAGTGCGATTGTAGATAGAGGAAGTGACATAGATCCCTCTGCAATGGAAGCTGACTTTTTACAACGTGTTGTATTGAATGCTGCGGCTGCAATATGCATGTCGGCTAAAATGGATTCGGAAGAAATGGAAATGACGATCACAATGACCGTAGATCCAACTGCTGAAATAGACAACGATTGGAAAGTTGCGGTTGCGTTGAGCGAGAATGATGTTACCGGAACATCTTCAGATTATGCGCAAGCAAATTATTATTCTGGTGGTGCTAGTGGAGAGCTTAGCGGAGCCGGTCATGACTGGCATGCAGCTGCAAACCCTGTTCCTGCATCAGCAATGGAATATGATCATGTTGCTCGTGTTATTGCTCCTTCTTTTGATGGGATGGATGCATTTCCTGATGGAGCTGAAGTAGGCGAGTCTTATGAATTTGAATTTGTTTTGGACATAGACGAGGAATGGGACCTTGATAATATCCATGTAATCGGTATGTTGTTGAATGCAGATGGCGATATCGACAATGGGTATCAAGTTGATTATGCAGATGCAATTTCTGTTGCCTGTGGTGAAGCACCAACTGGAATTAAATCTACCAAGTACAATCAGGAAAAGCTGATGTTATTCCCAAATCCAGCAAGCAGTTCAGTTAATATCAAGGCAGATATGACAGCGAACGCCAATAATGAGATTCGTGTATACGATGTAATAGGTAGAGTAATCTACCGCAACGTTATCGCTGATGAGGCTGGTTTGTTTCAGCTTAACCTTGATTTGTCGAAAGTGAACTCTGGAGTTTATATGGTCGAATTGAGTGATGGAACATCTTTTCACACAGCTAAGTTTATCAAGCAATAGAAAGACGAGACATAAAAAAAGCCCAATCGATATCGATTGGGCTTTTTTGTTTTTAATACTTTGATTAAAGCGTTCCTCGGCTTTCTTGCTCTCTCTCTATTGCTTCAAACAAAGCCTGAAAGTTTCCTTTTCCGAAGCTCCAAGCACCTTTGCGTTGGATGATTTCAAAAAACATGGTCGGTCTGTCTACAACAGGTTTAGTAAAGAGTTGTAGAAGGTAGCCCTCGTCATCTCGATCTACTAAGATGCCATGCTCCTTCAAAACATCAATGTCTTCATCAATTTCGCCTACCCGATCCTTTAGCGTTTTATAGTAGGTGTCAGGTACGTATAGGAATTCAACACCTCTGTCACGCATTTGAGTCACTGTAGCCACAATGTCTTCCGTTGCAACAGCTATATGCTGCACACCAGCTCCTTTATAGTAATCGATATATTCCTCAATTTGAGACTTCTTTCGACCTTCAGCTGGCTCGTTTATCGGAAACTTGATACGGCCATTACCATTACTCATTACCTTACTCATCAAGGCTGTGTATTCAGTCGAAATGTCTTTATCGTCAAACGTGACAATTTGTGCAAAGCCCATTACTTTGGCGTAGAAATCCACCCAGGTGTTCATTTGACCCCAGTCTACGTTTCCCACCATGTGGTCGATAAACTTCAATCCAACCTCAGATGGATTATAGTGAGATTCCCACTTCTTGAATCCAGGAAGGAATGTTCCATTGTAATTCTTTCGCTCAACAAAAATGTGGACCGTTTCGCCATAGGTGTGAATACCTGATTTGATTACGTGACCATCCTTATCTTCTTCTTTTGTTGGCTCCATGAAGGATGTTGCACCGCGGCTTGTCGTTTCTTCCCAAGCTTTTGTTGCATCATCAACCCAAAGCGCGACTACCTTAACTCCATCTCCGTGCTTATCCAGGTGTTCGTTCATCCAACCACCTTCTACCATAGGTGTAGTCAAAACCAATCGAATTTTATCTTGACCTAAAACGTAAGATGTTCTATCCTTTACACCAGTTTCTAAACCAGCATAAGCAATGGATTGAAACCCAAAAGCTGTTTTATAGAAGTGAGCCGATTGCTTTGCATTACCAACAATAAGTTCCACATAATCGGTACCTAAAAGCGGTAAAAAATCCTCCGCATCTTGAAATATTTTATCTGTGCCGTATTTGACGTTTGCTGTTTCCATGTTTAATCAGTTGATCAGTCGATGTGAAAATTAGTGGATTACTTATCCATTTTCGATTTCTTACTCGAAATTATCTTATTAATTATCTTAATGATTGAATCCAGTTGATTTCTCAAAGTTATTGGGGGATTAGGATAAGTCGGAGCTCGTTCACACAGCGTGAGCCAATATGCAGTTTCGTCTGCTTCACGCAAGGCGATTTTAAATTTGCTCACAAAATGGCGATTGCTTTCAGCATTTTGTGCCTCCATGGAGTTCGCGCCAAAACTTGTTCCAGATGCTAGGATTTGCCGGGCTAAGACAATTTTTTTTTCTTCAACAAGCTGCTCCGAATAGGCTATGATGTCTACAGAAAAATCAAGACTCAAGTTTAGGATTAAATTGTCTTTATATAGGTCATTTGCCATCATCTCATTCACTCATTATCAAATTGGCTTCAATCAATCCAACTTTTCCAGTAGGTCGGATCGTCTATTCCTAGTGCTTGTTTTGTTACTTGCAGAGGGGCAAAGGTATCTACCATTACCGCTAACTCTAATGTTTCTTTTTGACCAATACTCCTTTCCATAGCTCCTGGGTGTGGTCCGTGTGGTATTCCAGCTGGGTGCAATGAGATGTATCCTTTCTCAACATGATTTCTGCTCATAAAGTCACCATCAACATAATATAGAACCTCATCTGAGTCGATGTTGCTATGGTTGTATGGTGCTGGTATAGAGTCTGGATGGTAATCGTACAGCCTAGGAACGAACGAGCAAACCACAAATGCGTTGGTCTCGAAAGTTTGGTGCACGGGAGGTGGCTGGTGTATACGGCCTGTTATTGGCTCAAAATCATGTATACTAAAAGCATATGGAAAATTGTAGCCATCCCATCCTACAACATCAAATGGATGTCGATCGTAGGTTAGCGTGTGTAGAGCATCTTGCTTCTTTACTTTCATAATGAACTCACCTTTTTCATCATGCGTTTCAATTTCATGTGGCGGTCTGATATCGCGCTCACAGAATGGAGAATGCTCCAACAATTGACCAAACCAATTTCGATAACGCTTGGGAGTATAAATCGGCTGACGTGATTCGGTTATGAAAAGCCGATTGTCTTCTCCATCAAAGTCAATCTGGTAGATAATACCTCTTGGCACAAGCAGGTAATCTCCGTATTTGAAATCAATGTTTCCAAACTGAGTCCTGAGTTTGCCTGTTCCCTTGTGGACGAAAATGAGTTCGTCAGCATCCGTGTTTTTATAGAAGTAGCTTCTTAGTGACTTCTTAGGTGCCGACAATATCAATTGCACATCGTTGTTTACTAAAACAGGCATTCGACTTTCTAGATAATCGTCTTTAGGTTCAATATCCCACCCTTTCAGCATACGAGATTTCATGTTGTTTTCCACGGCAATCTCGGCTTTCATACTTATGCTTTCGTCAATGTTGGCTACACGGGTCGGAGCATGAATATGGTATAAATTACTGGACATGCCATCAAAACCGATGGTACCAAAGAGTTGTTCTTGATAGAGTTTCCCGTTCTCTTGTCGAAATTGGGTGTGGCGCTTGGGTGGAATTTTTCCGAGCTTATGGTAAAATGGCATGAGCTATTTTTTAAATGAATCTGAACAAATGTAACAAGGCCGCTTAGTTGATGAGTAAAACTGACCAACATCATTCCACTTATTTGCTTTTCACACTCAGCTGTTGCAAAAGGAATGTACAAGCCTGTCATCGCTAGCGCCATGGGGGTAGCTTTACTTTATGAAATCAATGCTCTTTTCCCTTATGGTGCTGTTTTGCATTAGCGCTATTGGTCAATCTGGTTATGGACCAACAAACGACTCGCTATATCTTGGCTTTTATCTTGATAGTATTGGTATGCTTGAACGACCAAATGTGATAGTAGTACCGTTTCACCCAAATCGATACTTAAGTGAAATTGACCGCTACATTGCGGAAGGCACCAATTACTCGTTTCAGCATACTCGCGGATTTTTTCGAAAAGGATTGGACAACGCTATTTTGATTGGAGCGAAGGAGCACAATGATTTTGTAAGTATGCATGCGGATGATCCAGTGGTCAACGAAGATTTAGATTTCATCTATAAGGTTGTGAGTCCATCTGCAGAGCCATATACACCACCAGTGGTTTTAGATGACAAAGGATTCAAGCGAAAACTTACCATGTACTGGACTAAGATTCAGACCAACGTAGATCCTGGACCAGAACCGGGAACAAGGGTTGAACGAGGTCAAATTGTTAACGTGGCGGATAATCGAGAGCTTATTACGAAGGCAAGAATCTATAATGAAATTGTATTTGATTCTTTAGTTCCAAAATACAAAGGCGATTATTTTCTATTCGTGAATGAACTAAATCTAATGAATGCCGCTGGCAGTCAGCGAGAGTTGGAATCCGAAGATTTTAATCGTCTCATTAAAGTGCATTATTCGGTGTTCGATAAGGATGGAGATGAACTTTTTTCACTGGTTAAGAAACGCTATTTCAGTTCGTATAAAAATGATTTACCAGCGATTATTACAGACGAAATTTTGCCAATGGGCTATGATGTGATGTATGCCCTGGATAGTTATCGGTTTTTACAAGCTGGACTTACTCCGCTAACACAGGCCGAAGTAGAATTGGCAGCAGCCCGAAAGAGCGGGAATTTATCACCTTTGTCCAAATTTAAGTAGGCAATGGAGCTAAAGAAATTCTTAGAGGATAAATGCGTAGACAGCAATTTGATTGAAGTGTTCCATGCAATAGAAGCCGGATCAAAAGTTGTGCAAAGTGAGGTGAGTCGTGCAGGATTAGGAGCGGATATATACGGTGCCAAGGGATCAGAAAATATTCAAGGTGAAGAACAGCAAAAGCTGGACGTATATGCAGATGAGTGCTTTATAAAAGAATTTCGAGCTTGTGGCCAGGTAGCAGGATTAGCGAGCGAGGAACAAGACGATGCTTTACAATTTGACGAGTCATTGAATGGTGAATATGTCATCATGATTGATCCATTGGATGGGTCATCTAACATTGATGTTAATGTTGCTATTGGTACCATCTTCGCTATTTACAAAAGAGTTTCGGAAAAAGGTTCGGGACTACAAGAAGGAGATTTTTTGCAAGCCGGTAAGCATCAAGTTGCTGCGGGTTATGTGAATTATAGCGTTAGCACACAATTGGTGTTCTCCACAGGTTCTGGAACGCACATTTTCACACTAGATCCAAACTCTGGAGAGTACAGATTGATTAACGAGAATGTAAAGTTCCCTGCTGATGGAAAGGTTTATTCCATTAATGAGGTGAACCTCGATGATTTTGATGACAACCTAAAACACTACGCACAGCATTGTAAAGACAAGCGCAAGGCGGATGGTAAGCGCATGTATACAGGTAGATATATCGGATCGTTAGTGGCGGATTTTCACCGAAATATATTGAAAGGAGGCATCTACGTTTATCCTGCTACCGCTGATTCGCCTAAAGGTAAGTTGAGGCTGCTTTATGAGTGTAATCCAATGTCTTTCCTCGCGGTGAATGCAGGCGGAAAAGGTTCGGACGGAACACAAGATATCTTAGAGATTGAACCTACTGAATTGCATCAGCGCTGCCCGTTCTATGTGGGTAGCCCAGTGATGATGAACGAGGCACTTAGTTAGACCAGACGCGATTCTTATATAGAATTAGTCTGTAATTTGGCCAGTATTAATCCGAAATCAACAAGCGTTTTGATGCTTCGCTTCCATCACTTAATGGGGCTTTTATCAAGTATGTCCCAGCGGTTGAATCAGAATCTCGATCGGATAAACTGCTTTCTGTACCACCAAATCCACCGTAGTTTAAAACGCCAGATGGAATATGGCAGGTTTTGTCTCTTGGATCTGAACTTCCGCCTAAAAGTTCAGATGGCAGGTATGTTCCGCTAGCAATAAATATGCTGTCCCCGGCCGCACTGGCATCAATTGCAGATTGTACGTTGTCAAAAGCCATTGTCCAACTTGTTCCGTTTTGGGAATCAGAATTACTGGCATCAACATGAATGATGGATTGAGTGTTTGCTGTCCCGAGTGCAAACAAGAAAGCTAGGAGGATAAGATAGTTTTTCATGGTGGAAGTACTTCAAGGCCAAATTAGGTAATCTGGGTTGAAAAATCGATCACATTCAAATACTCAGAAACTTACATTCGCAACCGCGACTGAACTGTGGGAATTGACGATCTAAAAAAGCTATTTGAAAAAAGTCCGAAAATCGGGGAATTCGATTTTGGACCAGACTTAGCTGCGCCCGTTCGTCACCGATTAAAGGGTGTTGTGGGTTCTGCTTTGAGCTTTGTTGCATCAGCAGCTTTCAAAAAAAGCGAAGTACATCACTTGATGATTTTCAACGATCGGGAAGAGGCAGCTTTTTTCTATAACGACCTTCAAAACCTGATTAGCCCAAATCGTGTTTTCTTTTTCCCACATAGCGGTCGCAAGCCCTATGAGACGGAAGTCACCGAAGACGTGTCCCCTCGAAAACGAGAAAGTGAGAGCATACTGATGCGGGCTGAAGTCCTCAATGCGGTTAACACTCGTAAGCGAAACTTTGTGATTGTCGCCTATTGCGAATCCCTTACCGAGAAGGTTGTTACCAAGCAAAACCTGGTCAAGAACACGCTCACCATACAAACAGGTGATGCCTTAGATCAGGACTTTGTAAATGATATGCTGCAAGAGTTGGAGTTCGAACGAGTAGACTTCGTTTACCAACCTGGGCACTTTGCTATTCGAGGTGGCATCATTGATATTTGGAGCTATTCAAACGACAGGCCTTATCGAGTCGAACTTTTTGGTTATGAAGTAGACAGCCTCCGAACATTTGACCCTGTCAATCAACTCAGCGTAAAGGAACATGGGCACATTAGTATAATACCTGATGTGCAAAAACAGGCCATGAAAGAGGTAAGGCAAAGCATACTGGAGTATCTTCCAAGCAACTCAGTAGTATGGCTAAAGAACTTTGACTTTATACAAGAGCGTGTTGCGAAGGCATTCGAAACCGCCGAAGAGGTTTATGAAGGGCAAAGCGGTATCAAACATGTTGAGCCTGCCAAGTTATTCTTGTCTGAGGATGCTTATGTAGAGCAATTACAAGGATTCACACAGGTAGAGTTTGACCGACCGTCTATCATCAAACCTGATGTAGAAATTCAGTTTATTCAATCTCCTCAGGTTGCGTTCAACAAGAACTTTGACATGCTGATTAAGGATTTCACCAACCACAAGCATAACGGTTTCAGCAATTACCTTTTTGCTTCTAATCCTAAGCAAATTAACCGATTGCATCAAATTTTTGATGACATCCTTAAGAATAGAGATGTGTCAGACAATCCTTTTGATTTTGAAGGAATCAATACTGCGATTCACGAAGGCTTTGTGGATCAGGATTTAAAGCTCGTTTGTTATACGGATCATCAGGTTTTTGAGCGATATCACCGATATAGACTCAAAGAGGGTTTTGCAGAAGCCGAAAGGCAAATCACCATCAATGAGCTGACTAATCTGCAACCTGGAGATTTTGTGGTACATATCGATCATGGAGTAGGTGAGTATTCAGGGATACAAAAGATTGAGGTAAATGATCAAATGCAAGAGGCCATTCGATTGATTTATTCTGGAGGAGACACATTGTATGTGAGCATACATTCCTTGCACCGGATTTCGAAGTATGTGGGAAAAGACGGCGCTGCGCCCAAGATTAATAAGCTTGGAACACAAGCCTGGGCTAACCTGAAGAATAAGACCAAGAAGAAAGTCAAAGAGATTGCCTACGATCTAATCAAGTTATATGCAGAGCGAAAGCTTAAGGAAGGGTTTGCATTTTCACCAGATACCTACCTGCAGACTGAGCTTGAATCTTCTTTTATTTACGAAGACACTCCCGATCAAGAGAAGGCTACGAATGCTGTAAAGGCAGACATGGAGAAAACATGGCCTATGGATCGTCTGGTTTGTGGAGATGTTGGTTTTGGTAAAACAGAGGTGGCTGTTCGGGCAGCTTTCAAAGCGGCTACTGATGGCAAACAAGTAGCGATTTTAGCGCCAACGACCATTCTTACCCTCCAACATTATAAGACCTTTAAGAAGCGGTTAGAAGACTTTCCAGTCACCGTAGATTATATCAATAGATTTCGCTCCACAGCTGAACAAAAAGAGACACTCAGAAAATTAGCTGAGGGCAAAATCGATATCCTAATAGGGACACATAGAATTGTCAGTAAAGACATAAAGTTCTCGGACTTAGGTCTGCTCATAATAGATGAAGAACAGAAGTTTGGTGTTGGCGTTAAGGATAAATTGAAGACCATGAAGGTCAATGTGGATGCCTTGACATTAACAGCGACTCCAATTCCAAGAACGCTACAATTCTCATTAATGGGAGCGCGTGATTTGAGCTTAATCAATACTCCACCACCAAACAGATTTCCAGTGCAAACGGAGCTGCATACCTTTAACGAATCAATTATCCGGGATGCGATTTATTCAGAATTGAGTCGAAACGGGCAGATTTTCTTCATACACAATCGCGTGCAGAATATTGGTGATGTCTGCGGTATGATTAAGAAGATTGTACCTGAGGCCAGCGTGGAGTTTGCACATGGTCAAATGGATGGTAAGCAGCTAGAGGACATTATGCTTCGATTTATTGAAGGGGAGTTTGATGTGCTGGTATCCACGACCATAATTGAAAGTGGATTGGACATTCCGAATGCCAATACCATTATCATTAATCAAGCACAGAATTTTGGATTGAGTGACCTGCACCAAATGCGTGGTCGAGTTGGACGATCGAACAGAAAAGCCTTTTGCTATCTCCTTTGCCCGCCAATGTCAACCCTAACAAATGAGGCTAGAAAGCGGCTTCAAGCGGTTGAGCAATTCAGTGATCTGGGCAGTGGAATCAACATTGCCATGCGTGATTTGGATATACGTGGCGCAGGTAATTTATTGGGTGGCGAGCAAAGCGGATTCATTTCAGATATAGGCTATGATACCTACCAAAAGATATTGGAAGAAGCCATTGCTGAATTGAAGGAAACTGAATTCAAGGGTCTTTTTGAAGAAGAAAAGGACAAGCAATACGTTAGCGATTGCCAGTTAGAAACCGACATTGAAGTCCATATTCCAGATGATTACATCAATAATGTGACCGAGCGAATGACGGTTTATAGAAACTTGGCCGATGTGAACGATTTGGATGGACTGACCCAGTTCGAGGAGAACATGATTGACCGGTTTGGACCAATACCGCCAGCTGTAAATCGATTACTTCAATCCAAACGATTGATTTGGGCAGGAAAAAACATTGGAATGGAGAAGGCGGTGTTTAAACAGAAAAAGCTCATTGGATACTTCATCGCAGATCAAGCCTCCTCATATTACCAATCTCCAAAGTTTGAGAAGGTGATTATGTACGTTCAATCCAATGGGAACAAAGTTCAAATGAGAGAAAAAAATGAACGGTTGAGGATGGTTTTTTCTAATGTCAATTCCCTTGAGAAGGCTATTGGCTTAATGGAAGAGGTGATGGCCGTTTAGCGAATGATAATCGCTTGGATAAAGTTGTGCACTCTCCCTGAAGGGAAATAATATAGACCCCAGTAGCTTCAAGAACGTTTTGAGAAATTGCGTGGTTCGAAATACTAGATCCCTTTTCCCAAGTTTCTGTATGAATCAACCTTCCGGCTGTCTTTAAGTTTCCCTCCTAACAAGGTGCATAGAATACTTCCTACTTCTTTTTTTCCATTTTACTTAAGCTGATGTAAAAGCTCCTGTACCAATCCGTCCTTTATAAAATACATCAAGGATGTTGCAGACTCCAACGGGATTCTTCTCCAAAATAGCTTTGCCACCTCATTATAATCATACTCCCAA
>Ga0257120_1000229_pt1 | contig 45183 bp, 41 predicted proteins | sample SI106_10metaG_FD_190153 | JGI IMG/M metagenome (GOLD analysis project Ga0257120, IMG submission 190153) | Marine microbial communities from Saanich Inlet, British Columbia, Canada - SI106_10 | ecosystem: Environmental > Aquatic > Marine > Inlet | place: Canada: British Columbia | collected...
TGAAGAAATTAAGGCGCTTTTTTTAAAAAAAGATGGCAATTTTTTGAACGCAGACAACATGCTTTCTTTTGAAGAAGTTAACGAAAGAATCTGGTCTGTAGGAGCTGAGATTTTTATTCCTGCCGCAGCCTCCAGACTCATAACAAAAGCTCAAGTAGACATCATGAAAGCCAAAGGCTTAGAAGTAATTTCTTGTGGTGCAAATGTTCCGTTTGCCGATCAGGCCATTTTCTTTGGTCCCGTTGGTGAGTATACCGACAGTCAAGTTTCGGTGCTGCCCGATTTTATTGCCAATTGCGGAATGGCTCGAGTATTTGCTTATCTGATGCAAGCAAATGCCGAAGTAAGCGATCGAGCTATTTTTAAGGATACCTCAAAAACAATTGCTGATGCTATTACCAAGGCCCACGACGTTAATAGCTCCAAAACTCAGATTGCTAAAACAGCTTTCGAAATAGCCCTCAACGAATTAATTTAATTTTTTTAAAATCTCTCAAAACACAAAGCCATGTTTGTAACCTTAATGATTGTTGTATTTGTACTCGGCTATGCCGCCATTGCATTAGAGCATCCTATAAAAATTGACAAAGCTGCTTCAGCTTTAATTACCGGCGTTTTAGTATGGACACTACTCGTTTTAACAGGTGCCGATAGCCACTTCATAGAAGAAGAGTTACTGCATCACTTAAGTGAAATTTCTAGCATACTATTTTTCCTTTTGGGAGCTATGACTATTGTGGAATTAGTAGATGCCCATGAAGGCTTTGCAATTATTACCGATAAAATTACAACTACTAAAAAAGTAAAGTTGTTATGGATTATTAGTGTGCTAACCTTCTTTTTCTCTGCTGCACTAGACAATTTAACAACCTCAATTGTTATGATATCTCTTTTGAGAAAGTTAATAGACGACAAATACGACCGTTGGTTTTTTGCAGGTATTGTAGTTGTTGCTGCCAATGCTGGTGGAGCCTGGTCTCCAATTGGCGACGTTACCACGACTATGTTGTGGATTGGTGGACAGTTAAGTACTTCTACCATAATTACCACTTTATTTATTCCGAGTTTGGTAGCCATGGTTGTACCTTTATTGGTGCTAACCTTTACCATGAAAGGAAACATTGCCAGACCTTTAAAAGTTGAAGGGCAAGAACACAACGTGAAACCTACCACTAATTTTGAACGAAATTTAGTCTTCTTTTTGGGAGTTGCAGGTTTGTTGTTTGTACCAATTTTTAAAACCTTAACACATTTGCCTCCCTTTATGGGAATGATGTTGAGTTTAGGAGTACTTTGGGCTGTCACAGAGGTGCTACACAGCGCTAAAAATAAGGAAGCTAAAGCTCATCTCTCTGTAATAGGGGTACTGCGTAAAGTAGACACTGCGAGTGTTTTGTTTTTCTTAGGAATTCTTTTGGCTGTAGCTGGTTTGCAATCTGCAGATTTATTAAAAGTTATGGCAGATAGTTTAAACAACCTATTCGATGGAAATATTTACGCCATTAATATTGTTATAGGCTTGCTTTCTTCTATAGTAGATAATGTTCCTCTAGTAGCCGGATCTATGGGTATGTATGAAATAGCAGAGACAGGCTCTTTTTCTAAAGACGGTGTGTTTTGGCAGTTCTTAGCCTTTTGTGCAGGTACAGGCGGAAGTGCTTTAATTATTGGTTCTGCAGCCGGTGTTGCTGTAATGGGCTTAGAAAAAATAGACTTTGTTTGGTATCTTAAAAAGATCTCTATATTAGCTCTTATAGGTTACTTTGCCGGTGCAGGTACTTATATCTTTATGCAATCTTTTTAAATAATTACGTTATCTACAGAACTAATACCTAAGCCCATGAATACGATTTTATTTCAAATTCCTTTAACGGTAGATTCTTTAGGAGTCAATTCTTCTCTTCCAGACGAAGCTGTAGAAAAAACACTCTCTATTATAGATCTTATTACCAGTGGTGGTTTAGGTGGACAATTAATTATGTCTACTTTAGGACTTCTGTCCATTTTAACTGTTTATTTGTTTGTGGAGCGTTTCCAAATTCTAAAAAATGCAAATAAGGTGGATGTTCAATTTATGAACAAAGTAAAAGACTACCTATCTGATTCTAAAGAAGCCTCTGTACTTGCTTTGTGCGAAAGAACCTCTTCTCCAGTAGCTCAAATTATAGCTAAGGGTACGCTGTGTAAAAATGGAAGTCCAAAAGACATTCAAGATGCCATGGAACGACAGGGAAATTTAGAGGTGTATAAATTAGAACACAATTTAGCCTCGCTAGCAACCATTGCGGGTGCAGCTCCAATGATTGGGTTTTTAGGTACGGTAATAGGAATGATTTTAGCCTTTCATGAAATGGCCAGTGCAGGCGGACAGATAGATGTAGAGATGCTTTCTAAAGGTATTTATACCGCAATGACCACAACTGTAGCCGGTTTAATTGTTGGAATATCAGCTTTTTTAGCCTACAATAACCTAGTCGTTAAAGTAACCAATGCAACTTTTAAAATGGAAGAGGCAACGGCAAACTTTTTAGATGTTATCGCCAAATCTAAATAAGATGGCTTTAAAATCTAGAAATAAGGTAAGTGCGGTTTTTAGCATGTCATCCATGACAGACATCGTTTTTTTGTTGTTGATTTTCTTTATGCTTACTTCAACTTTAGTTACCACCAATGCATTGGATTTAGTGCTGCCAAACAGCACCGCTCAAACGGTAAAAAAGCAAAGAGTTTCGGTTTCGATAAACGAAAACTTGGAATATTATATAGACAAGGAACTTGTGGAGCTTAAATACATAGAAGCTCAATTAGTTGAAAAACTTGCGGGACAAGAGGAGCAAGTGCTTGTTTTAAGAGTAGACAAAACGGTTGCGATAGAACACGCCGTTGAGGTAATGGACATTGCGTATAGAAATAAGTTTAAAATTGTTTTGGCTACCCAACAGAAAAAATGAGTTTTTTTAAAAACAAACAAAAACGAACCGCTGCACTTGGTACATTCCTGGTGCATGTAGTCTTGTTGTTTGTTTTTTATTCCTTCGGATTAAAATACATGGATCCAAAAGTAGAGGAGGGGATTGCAATAGAGTTTGGTTACGTAGAAAACGGTATGGGCGAGGAAGTTGCCCAAACTGAAGAAGTTGTTACAGCGGTTTTAGAGCAGGTTAAAACAATCGAGGAGGCTACTACAGAAGAGCTCAATGAAATTACCGAAGAGGTGTTGACACAAGAAACAGAAGAAGCGCCCTCCATTACCAAGAAACCCGAATCGGAAAAAAAGCAAGATAAAATACAGGATGTAAAAGAAGAAGAAAAACCAAAAGCCAGCGACGAACTACAACAAGCACTTTCGAGCTTATTCCAAAGCAGTAGCAATACACAGGCTGGAACTAGCGATACGCTTGGCATGCAAGGCAATGTGTCTGGAAGTCTTGAGGGTGAAGCCACAGCCGTAGGTGGAGATGGAAATTCTACTGACGGATACGAGCTGGGCGATAGAAAAGCCATAAGAAAGCCAAAACCTATGTACTCGTGTAACGAAACCGGTACTGTTGTTATTAGGGTCTGGGTAAACAATGAAGGGTATACCTATAAGGCAGAATTGGATTTAAAAAACACAACAGACACATCCCCTTGTTTGGTTAGAGAAGCTAAAACAGCTGCCCTTAAAACCACCTGGTTTGCAGACACCAGTGTAGAGCCCATTCAAATAGGAAGTATTACTTACAACTTTAGAAAGCAATAATATTTTTTTAGTGTTTATTGCCTTTAATTATTTTCCGAGCAGATGACGTATCAAGAAACATTAGATTGGCTGTTTCATCAATTGGCCTCATTTCAACGTGTTGGAAAATCTGCATACAATAAAGATTTAGGAAACATTACAGCTCTTTGTGCTGATCTTAATCAGCCACAGCTTCAATTTAAATCCATCCACATTGCCGGCACCAATGGTAAGGGTTCTACCAGTCATTTACTGGCTTCTGTTTTACAAGAACAAGGCTATAAAGTGGGCTTGTATACCTCACCTCATTTAGTAGATTTTAGAGAGCGTATAAGAATTAACGGTTTTATGATTTCTGAAAATGAAGTGGTTGATTTTGTGAATTCTAATAAAGACACCTTTTCTAAAATGGGTGTTTCCTTTTTTGAAATGACCACTGCTTTAGCCTTCAGTTGTTTTGCAAAACACAGGGTAGACATTGCAGTTATAGAAACAGGCTTGGGCGGTAGGTTAGACGCCACAAACATTGTGCATCCAGAATTTTCTATCATAACCAATGTAGCCTTAGATCATCAAAATTTATTGGGAAACACCTTACAAGAAATTGCCATAGAGAAGGCTGGAATTATTAAGCAGAACACCCCCGTTGTTTTAGGTTCCACCACTAAAGAGGTTGTAGCAATCATTCGTACGGTTTCTAAAAATATAAACGCGCCGTTGAATATTGCGCCAATTACAACTGCTTATACAAGCCAACTAAAGGGGCTTTGTCAGCAAGAAAACACAGCTACCGTAATAGAGGCAGTAAAACAGTTAAGAGCGCTTAATTGGCCTATTTCTGAGGATGCACTTGTAGGCGGATTAAGCAAAGTACTTTCTTCTACTAATATAAGAGGTAGGTGGGAGCAACTAGCCAGTTCGCCAAAAGTTATTTGCGATACAGGGCATAACATCCATGCCATGTCCTCTATTGTAGCGCAGCTAAAAAAAGAGTCCTTTAAAAATTTATGGTTTGTGTTAGGAATGCTTGCAGACAAAGATGTAAACGGCATTTTAGCGCTTTTACCAAAAGCAGCTTCTTATGTTTTTTGCCAAGCAGACATCCCCAGAGCACTTCCGGCAGAAGACTTGGCCGAAAAAGCAGCCTCATATTCATTAAAAGGCATTGTGGTAACAAAGCCAGTAGAGGCCTTGAAGAAGGCGCAAGAGCTTGCAAATGAGAATGATTTGATTTTTGTGGGTGGCAGTACCTTCATTGTCGCAGAAATTCTTTGATGATCTACCGAATTATTGACGAGTTTGTTTGTGCTAGTATAAAAAGGATTTCTATATTTGCACTCGCTGAAAGAGAAATTCGGTAAAGTTCTTTTAAAAAGTTTAGGGCAATTAGCTCAGTTGGTTCAGAGCACCTCGTTTACACCGAGGGGGTCGGGGGTTCGAATCCCTCATTGCCCACAACCTATTCTTTATTTTATTGACATCCCATTTGGGGCAATTAGCTCAGTTGGTTCAGAGCACCTCGTTTACACCGAGGGGGTCGGGGGTTCGAATCCCTCATTGCCCACCATACAAACCTTTACGATTTACGTAAAGGTTTTTTTATGCCTCCTATTTTAGTCTTCTAATTACATTTTTTTTACTGTTTTACAAATCAATGCAATTGCACAAACTATTTAATAGCCATATATTTAAATTAATTTTTAAAAATTACCCGATTTAATAGATTATTTGGTTTGTTTAAATGAAGTAACACTTAATTAGTAATGTACTTATATAATTTACTACATTTAATGTCTTGTAATTTTATTCTTTATCAAATTTAAATAGACTAAGCAAAGAGCATTAGAAATAAAAGATTACATAGCTAATTTATCACTAGACATTTAATGGAACAGGAGTCCATACCAATAATTGAACTAATCGGATTGATTCTTTTTTTAGGCTCTATCACTTTTTTAATTGGCGCATTGTTCCAAACATACATTCTTTGGAGGAATAAAAAATCAATATTGACAAGCTTAATCGTACTCTTTCTGACTAGAATCTTGACCGTAATTAGTACATATTTCATTTGGGCATTTTGGCAATTACCTATTGATAGTATGTTTTTATTTTTCTGTATTCCAGCAGTTTTACTAGAATTGATACTATGTCCATTAATTTTGAAAGTATTTGCTAACGATATAATTAAGATAAAAAAGCCAGTGCAAAACATTGGCTATAAGTAATGCGGGTTTTCTGCTAATCGAAAAGACAGTGCATTTAATAAAATCTGCCAAATCTTTAGATTTAGCTTTATAAAGAAAAAGATAAAATTTTGGCTCATTGCTTAATCGAAAGTTCACTACTTTTAATTCGCGTACAAACGATAGCCGAGATGATGTTTAATGTAAACCAATCTATTCGCAGAGAATGGAATAAAACGAAAAAAGAATTTTGTTTCCTTTGAATATAAAATATAAACGAATACTAAGTTCAAAATCTGATAGTAGACAAATTTTTGACGAAATTGAAAAAGAATTAAGACGATTGAAAATTGTAGGACATAAATTTATATGTCAAAATAGTAGTAATAATTAGCAATAAATAGTTATGATTTGGATGGATAAATTGATTAATACATTAGAGGCAATTGGACTTCCCATTCTTACTTATGCCATTATTTTAATGTACCGAACATTAATCAAAAGAACATCCTTTCTTCAAAACTCTTTAACGGATATGAAAGAGGTGTACGATTCTGTTATTAGCACGGCTAAACATCGCTCTACTGAACTGGAAGCTTCTATTGATAACCAAAGTAAATTTAACGAGTTGTATTTAAAAATGGTAACTGATTCAAATGAACATGTAGAAAAAATTAAAGAGTGGAAAAAAAGTGAAATTGTTATTTTAGAAGAAAGAATGAATTCGATTTCACAAGACTTGGAAAAAGCAAATGCTATGATAGTACAATTAAAGAAGGAAAATAGTAGTTTGAGTTCCAAAATAGTAGCATTTAAAGTTAAACTGGATACAATGAATCGGCAAGTAGGTCCGGGAGAATCTATGGCAAGAGGCTATAAATAATGTTTGTATTCAATTGTATTTATAATAAGAGATGTATAAGGGCGCCTAAATATTTTAATTTGTAAAGAGAATAAACTTAAAAATCAATGAAATTATTTTTACCCTAATTGTTTGCAGATTTACTATTAATCAAGATCACAAAACACATCGTTAGAAAAAGCTACTTACGGAATACTAGCTCCATTTTTAGGGAAGGCTAAAAATACATTCATGTTATTTAAAAATCTTCATAACTACTTAACTGTGTTTGTTGTGTTTGCGACTAATTTAATACGAAAAACCTTTTATAAAACTGTAAACAAACATTTAAACTTAAATAATAGACTGAATAAACTAATTTTCACACTCGTAGTAATAACCACAAAATTATCTATTTACGCACAAAGTGCAAGAACTATAGGTTATATACCAACCTACAGATTTTCTGTAAGCAACCAAATAGATTATTGCAAACTAACTCATTTAAATCGATCATTTGCAAATCCAGATAGTGCCGGAAATATCATTATGCCACCAATCAATTCTGTAGTTACAGATGCATTAAACGATTACGTTGTTCGAAATATTTTGGGAGATCAATCCTTAATGAGCATACCTCAGATGATTCCAAAATTGATATAAGTGGCTTAGAAGCTGGAATATATTTTATTCAATTTAAGAACTGAAAATCAATTAAATTCATCAAAAAATAGAGCCATGAAGAAAACTTTAACTGCATTTTTTTTAAACGTAATTTTGTTTCATATGCACAAGAAGACAATCGCACAACCGATATTTTTAGTTTTAATTTGGTGTAACAGGAGCTTGGCTTATCTATGAGAAAGCAGTTAATGATCATTTCACTTTAAACAGTGAATTTGGCTATGTAGGAGGTTTCTTTAAAGGAACAAACAGTAAAGCTGACTATGTCGCTACAACAACATTTAATTTAGAACCAAGGCACTACTAAAACTTTAATAGACGTATCGGTAAAGGAAAAGAAACTTAAAACAATTTGGCTAATTACATCAATTCTGAGTTTTTTCTGGTTACCGATCTATTATATTCTACCAACCGAGACAACCTTTTTGTAAACAGATCATTGAGTATTGTTCCAAAATATGGGCTACGGCGAAGTATTTCTGAATACCTGATTTTTGCATTTGCATTTAGTATTGGTTATCAATGGGTAGAAAACAAAAACAACGGTGTTACTGCTCCACTAAATTTGAGTTTGAATTTAAAATTGTAAAATACAGCCAAAAACACCAAAAGGCTTGCATACAGATGTATGTAAGCCTTTTGGTGTTTAAGGGTAAGAAGTGTTTATTTAGGCATTTCGGCTAAATGAATACCGTCTTTTTTTATGGTAATCATTTTGTCTTTGTACAGGTTTCCAATGGCCTTTTTAAACACTTTTTTACTCATCTCTAACTCATCGTAAATTAATTCGGGAGCAGATTTATCATTTAGGGGTAAAAACCCATTAGAGTCGTGCAATGCTTCAATTATTTGAGATCGAGCATCTTTTACTTCAGCCATTCCTTGTTTTTTTAGGGTAATATCAATTTTATTGTCTTCTGGTCTTATTCCTTTAACGTAGCCAATTGTTTTTTGGCCTTCTTCCAGGTTTTGAAATATTTCGTTGTGAAATATCAAGCCCCAAAACTTATTGTTTACAATAACGCGTACTCCTAAGTCCGTTTCATCGCAAATAAGTAAATCCACCTCTTGTTCTAATTCTAGGTCTTCGGCTTCGTTTTGTAAAAACCTGTGCACTTTTGCGGTAGCTGCGATTCGGTCAGTTTGCTCATCTAAATAGGCGTAAACTAAATAAAAACCATTGTCTGCCATTAAGGATCTTTGCTGCGAAAGAGGCACAAACAAATCTTTTGGCAAACCCCAATCTAAAAACGCTCCGTAAGATTCTACTTTATTTACATTTAAATAGGCAAATTCGCCCACTCTAATGTACGGATCTAAGCGCGTAGCAATAATTCGATCTTCGGAGTCTCGGTATACAAAAACATCCATATAATCGCCTACTTCAACTCCCAAAGGCACGTAGCGTTTGGGTAGTAAAATACCATTGTAATTCCGATCTTCAGTATCTAAAAAAAGTCCAATCTCGGTACTTCTTAATACTTCTAAATTTACATTCTTTCCAATTAAACTCATCTTGTAAATACCCACTCTTTATCGGTAGACAACGTCTCGCTGTAGGCGTAACCACCACTATTAAAATTTTTCAGTTCATTCACATCACTTATCCGATTCTGAACCATGAAGCGCACCATCATTCCTCGAGCTTTTTTTGCAAAAAAGCTGATTACTTTGAGTACGCCATTTTTTTCGTCTTTAAACACAGGCGTAATTACAGTTGCCTTTAATGTTTTTTTATCTACGGCTTTAAAATATTCGTTAGAGGCCAAGTTTACTATTAAATCTTGTTCTCTAGTATTGAGTTCGCCCGTAATTTTTGTTCCCCAAAATTCGTAGAGATTCTTTCCTTTTTTAGTAGCTAATTTGGTTCCCATTTCTAATCGATAGGCTTGCATTAAATCCAGTGGTTTTAATAAACCGTACAAGCCAGATAGTATACTCACTTTGCTTTGAGTAAACTCTATTTCAGCTTCAGATAAAGTATCTGCATCCAAACCGGTATAAACATCTCCTTTAAAGGCAAAAATTGCCTGCTTAGCATTAGACAAGTCAAAAGGAATTGCCCAGCTTTCGAAACGGTTTGCATTTAGCTCGGCTATTTTAGCACTTACGCTCATTAGGTTTTGAAGGTCTGTAGCTTTAAGCTTTTTTAAATGGCTTACGAGTTCTTTCGATTGTTTTTGAAAAGGCGGCAATGAATAGTTAGCAACAACGTTTGTGCTATCCATACTCAAAGTTTTAGCAGGTGAGATAAGTAAATGCATTCAATTTAATTTTGAACAAAAGTACAATTTCATTTCTTAGGCTTTTAGTACATTATCTTGTTTATATTTGCTTAAAATAAAAATAGAAGCATGAAATTAAAAAACATACTATATTTACTAGCCATTCTACTTGTTTCTTGTACAGGAACTAAAAAAATGACCAAAAAAGCCTTGGCATTCGAAGAACAAGGAATGTACAACGAAGCTGCCAATTATTTTTTTGATGCCTTAAAACGTAAGAGTTCCAATACAGATGCTGCTATGGGTTTAAAGCGCACCGGACAATTGGTGTTAGACGATGTTTTGGCCAATTTTTTTAAATCCCATACTTCAAAAGAGTACAAGTCGTCTGTGTACACTTATTTAAAAGCAGTAAACTGGAAAGCTGATGCAGCTGTTTACAAAGTTAATTTAGAGGTACCGAATTATTATATAGACTACTACAACGAAGATTTGGGCTTTTATTTAACCAATATTTACGATAAGGCTTTGTCTTTTTTAGACAAGGAAGATTTTGATATGGGATTGAGTTTCTTAGACGAAATTTTACGTCTAAATCCTACTTATAAAGACGTTGCAGAATTAAAAACATACGCCCGCTTAGAACCCATTTACCGCAAGGGTACTTTAGCATTGGAAAATAAAAATTTTAGAAAAGCGTATTATTTATTTGCCAAAACAATTGCTTACAAAGACAGCGAAGAGTTGAAGGCTTATGCACTAAAAGAGGCACAATACCCAATAGCTATGTTGCCCTTCGAAAACGCTACATCTTCGGTAAATACGCATAAATCTTTTGAATCGCAGTTTTTAAATTTATTCATCAATAATAAAAATCCTTTTATTAAAATTATAGATCGGGTACATATTGAGACTGTTTTGAGCGAGCAAGAATTGGGCTTGAGCGGCTTGGTAGATTCTCAAACTGCTGCCAGAGCAGGAGATTTGTTTGGAGCTAAAGCTTTATTAGTAGGAAGATTGGTGAGCTTAGATGCTAAATACAATAAACCTAAAGCGGTAAAAAAGAAAGGTTGGGAATCTTTTAAACAAAAAAAGTTCAATGCAGCCACCAAGGAGTATGATTTAATTACCAAGTACACCAAGGTAAAATACAATGAGTTTGAAGGAAGTGTATACGTTAATTTAACCATAGAGTACAAGCTTATTTCTACCGAAACTGGCGAAATTTTAGCCACCAATTTAATCTCCGATAAAAGAAAAGATTCGGTAAAGTATATAGAATACGAGGGCAATACAAAAAATCTATTTTCCGGTTCTTGGGTTAGCAAACAAGAGGTCAGCGAGTCCGATCATAGAAACACTAGTTACAACGATCGAAAAAAGATTCAGAACCTCTTAAAGGCGAATAAGAACCTACGAACTAAAGAGGATTTACAAAGTTTAGCTTTAAAGAACGTAAGCACAAAAGCGGTTGCTGAAATAAACAAATACAATCCAGAAGAGAACTAATGAAGCGCATTATCTTATTGAGTTGTTTGGCAGTTTTGTTTGCTTGTTCTGGCAGCAAAGAAGCTTCGAGCCCTGAGCTTGTTTACCCAAATTGGGTTTCTAACCGGCCTTTTTCTAACGATTTTTACATAGGAATTGCAAAAGCACTAAAATCAAATTCCGATTATCAGGCTTTAGCCAAACAAAATGCATTGGCAGATTTAAGTAGCGAGATTTCGGTTAAGTTGAGTTCCGAATCTATATTTCATCAAATAGACAAAGGCGATACCTACCGAGAGGAGTACCAAACGCTTATTCAAGTAGAAAGTAATAAAAAATTAGAAGGTTATACCAGCGTAGCCTCTTGGGAAAGCGATACAGAATATTGGACTTATTATCAATTGTCTAAAGTAGAGTGGAAGCGCATACGTTCTCAGCGTAAACAAAAAGCGCTAGAGCAAGCCTACGGTTATTATGTTTTAGCACTCGATGATGCAAAAGAGAATCGAACAATTCCATCTATAAATAATGCCATTAAAGCACTCGATGCTTTAAGAATGTATCTAGATGAACCCTTAAAGCATCCAGACTTAGAAGCTCCCCTAGATGCCCTTTGTTTTGAGTTTTTAGCGCAAGCACAGGCATCCATTTCTTTTGAAGTAAAGCAGGGTGTTCAGCATCAAGAGCGAATTTTGATGGGAAACAATGGACGGCTCAATGCATTTGAAGTATTCGTTCAAAAGCCAAACCTTCCATTTAAAGTACGCTCAACTTTTAAAAATGCACCAGAGCAAACAAACTCCAACGAAAACGGTTTTTTACAAATTGAAACCAGCGGTGCCGATGTGTATCGAAAAGATCATTTTGTTCAATTTACCTTCGATTGGGAAGGTATTTTAAGAGATGCGAATGCTTCTAATTGGTTGCGCACTCTTCTAGATTTTCCTGAAAAATCTTATAAAATTACCCTAACTGCATTAATGCCAAAAATTGCCATTACTTCTACTGAACTGAATTTGGGAGAAGCGCTTTCGCAGAAAATTCTTCTCTATCAAACTGCTAATTTTTTAAAGGACAAGGGTTTTGATATTGTAGAAGATGCTGAGGCCGATTACCTTATTTTTATTGAGGCAAATACGCATAGAGGTTTAACAAACAACCGAATGCATACAGCCATATTGCAATACGAGTTTGAAGTGAAAAACAAGCAACAAAAGCTTGTCTATAAAAGACAAGAAATGGAACTGAAAGGCGTTCAGGCTAGTTTTCCGACTGCTGGAGTAAACGCCTACGAAAGGAGTGTTGATGAGTTTCGCTGGGATGTACTAAGAGGCTTTTTAAAATATTTAGAAGGCAAATGATTTTATGTTTTTAACACCTTTCTCCTAGTATGCTTTTGTCGTTTTATATTTTGTAACGGAATTAGTTTATTGTTTTTTTTTTGAATAAGATATTTATATATTCGCTCAAAACAGACAAATTCGCCCCATGAATACACTTAGTAAAATTACCATCATATTGTTTTTTTTAACTCAGTTTTTAGCAGCTCAAGAACAAAGTGCAGCCAAAAAATCTAGCATTAACGTATCGTTTGGTCTCAGTATACCTTTTAATCTAAACTTAAATTACGAGCACCTGCTTTCAAAGGGTTCTTATGCTTCTATAGGAGCTGGTAAGTTTCTAACTATGGGTGGCGCTGCAAACCATATTGACTTCACTCATTTTTTCTTAAAAGGAAATAATGGACATTATTTTGAATACGGTTACGGCTTATTATTTATAGACCCTTTTTCCGATTTTGGTTTGCTGCCCAATGCAAGAATTGGTTATAGAAAAACATCTACTTCAAATTCAAGGTATTTTAGACTTGGCTTTTCTGTATCTGAAGGCATCTATTTTGGTAGAGGGCTTTCCTTTTAGCTAGAGCGAATATTGGTATGAGTGCTTGGCAGAGTGATGTTGTTTAAAGCTCCTTCATCAATACTTTGTAGAGTTTTACCATTTCGTTAATATCCTCTTTATTAACTTTTTCGTCGGGAGTATGAACATGGTCCTCTGGAGCTCCAACAAAGCACCAATCAAAAGGGTAGGGCGATTTTTGCAAAGCATTTCCATCGGAACCTCCTGCATCTTCTACTTCTAATTGAAACTTAATGGCGTATTGTTTTGCAATGTTTACAATTTTACGCACGTAAGATTTACGAGGGATCCCAGAGTCTCGTAAGGAAATAGCCACTCCATTTCCATGAGGAACACCCTCGGTTACCCAAGTAATGTCTGAAATTAAAGCCTGACGAACGCCCCATTTTTCGTAAATATGTTTCCCTAAATACCCAACTGAGCCTCCACCGGTTTCTTCCCAACAAGAAAAAACCAATACCCCATTTTCTAGATTTTCTGCTACTTTTAAAGCATTCCACATACCCAATCGATTGTCCATATAGCAGTTTTGAATGTACTGCGCATCTTCCCGCCAATTTGGTTTAAAAGTTAAATTGGTACCTCTATCAATATCTCTGTCTAGTTTGTACGAAAGAGCTTTTGTAGTGCTGTCTACCACCAACTCTGTTTCTATATTACCTTTGGAGTCTTCTCCTACAAGTTTGATTCCTGAAATTAAGCGTGGGCCACCAAGTTTTACAAGTTCTTTTCCGTAACGAACCGTAAAACCAATAGAGTCTAAATGTGCAAAAATGGCTGTTCTGGGTGTACCAAATTTTAGAAGTAAGCAATCTTGAAACTCGTCTCCATAAATTACTTCTGGCTGAACTTTCCAGTTGGCTTTATTTTTTTGTACATAATCAATAACAAAATCTCTTAAGAGCGATTCGTCTCCGGCAGGAGCTTGTATTGCTTGCATTTCTTTTAGTAATGAATAATCCATGCTTGTATGCTTAAATTAAAGTTTAGAATAATTTTTTGATGCGCTTGTTTTACTTCAGGTTTCCACTACTTGAATACGAATGTTTTTTAAACCTGTAAATTTTTCTATAGCCTTAGGGCCTTCTTTTTTACGAATTGAAAATACAATTTTACAATCCATTTCCATTTTCTGACTGCTAATCTCTACGCCCAAATCTTTAATAAACCGCATTACGGTATTCATTTCTGGATAACCAAAGCTAAGTTCAAATTCAAGATCTATAGTACATTCAATAATTTCTGCGTTGTTTAAGGCTTCAAACGCAGCTGTTTTATAGGCATTCATCATTCCTCCAACGCCAAGCTTGGTTCCACCAAAATACCGCACCACTACCACAGCCACATTCGTTAAGTTTTTTGCATCTATTTGGCCTAGTATTGGCTTACCAGCAGCATTTGTAGGTTCACCATCGTCGTTTGCTCTGTAAACCGAATAATCTTGCTTTAAACGGTAGGCATAACAATGATGCCGTGCAGTATGGTGTTCCTTTTTTAAAGCTTCTATTTTTGTTTTGAGTTCTTGCTCGGTTGTAATAGGATAAGCGTAGCCATAAAACTTCGACCCACGGTCTTTAAAAAAACCCTCGGAAGCTTTGGTTATTGTTTTGTATGCATCTTTTATTTCGCCCAAATTATGAAATTGAAATTAAAACAATTGAGACCATTGCGATTACAATTCCGACCCAATTGATTTTTGATAAGCGCTCTTTAAAGAAAAGGCTTGCAAATATAGCCGATGTGGCTACAATTCCTACATTATTAATAGGAAATACAAAGGTGCTTTCGGGATAATGGTTTAAGCATTTCAAGAAAAAAACGATCGAAAATACGTTAGGTAACCCCAGGCCGATTCCGGCAATAACATTTTTTACTTTAATTTTTTCGACAGTAAAATGCCTAAAAATTAAAATGGGCAAGCCTATTAATCCTGCTACAGCGTATAGCATTGAGCTAAAATTTAATTCCAGTCCTTTGTCTACCAAATCAAAGGTTTCTAAGCTGTAAATTAATACAATATCGAGTATTCCAGATCCAAAGAATAGAATGATTGGTACTCTGAATAAAAGAGGACTGATAGCTTCTCTTTTTGCTTCCTTTTTTGAGGTAAAATATACAGATACTAAAGCCAACAGAATCCCAACGATTTTATAGGTATTCATTGTATCGTTGTAATACCAATACCCAAACAATACCGGAATACACAGCGATATTTTTGTTGCTACAGAAGTAATTGCAATTCCTACTTTTTGAGCAGAATAGGCTACAACATTAAACATACTGATAAAAAGAACCCCAATTAATAGGGTAGAGGGAAACCAAACTTCTGAAGTTATTTGTGCAATGTCTATGGGTTCGCCAACAACCAAAAAACATAGTAATGCGGCTGTAATGTAATTAAACACAATCGCTTGGAAATTGTCCACTTTAAAACGTTCAAATAGTTTAAATATAAGAACAAGCGCTGTGGTAAAAAGTATGCTAAGTATAAGATAGATCATAAACTAAATAGACTTTTAGATAGGGGGTGATAGCTTTATATTCTACTATTTTTAATCAATAGACAAAAAACGTAAAAGCTCTGGCCGAAATTAATAGTTCTTATACCAATTCAATACATCCTTCGAAATTTTTTCTGTTTTTATGGGTTTAGCTTTTAGTATAGGGGCAGCAATACCTTTAAGAAGTCTTTGTTCTCCAATAAATACTCTTGCCTCGTCCCATAAGTTTAGCTCAATAAAAGAGTGCAATGTTTTTTGGCCACCTTCAATAATGACCGAATGAATGTTTCTTTTATGGAGTTCCTGCATTATTTCTGTTGGAACAGATTTGAATAAGATGTTTTGAATTGTTTCTGTATTTGAGCCAACAGAGTTTTGTTCTGTAAAAACCAAGGTTTTGGCTTTTGCATTAAAGATTTTTAAGCTGTTAGGTAGTTTCAAAATTCGATCAATTACAATTCGTAATGGTTGATTTCCTTCCCACAAACGAGCGTTCAGTTCTGGATTGTCTTGTTCTGCTGTATTTGTGCCCACTAAAATAGCTTCTTCTTCTGTGCGCCATTTATGAACTAGTTTTTTTGATTCTTGACTTGTTATCCAAAATGGTTTTCCTTTTTGTTGATGTAAAGTTGCCATAAATCCATCCTGAGTTTCTGCCCATTTTAAAATTATGTACGGTCTTTTTTTGGTGTGAAATGTAAAAAAACGCTTGTGAGAGTTTTTACAATCCTCTTCCAAAACCCCAAGGATAACCTCAACACCTGCATTTCTCATTAAGTCAATTCCCTTTCCAGAAACTTCAGAAAAGGGGTCTATACAACCTACCACTACCTTAGGTATTTTATGTTTTAGTATAAGGGCTGCACATGGAGGTGTTTTACCGATATGTGCACAAGGCTCTAAGTTTACATACAAGGTTGCTTCTTTAAGTAAGTCTTTGTTTTTTACAGATGCTACTGCACGGACTTCGGCATGAGCTTCTCCAGCTTTTTGATGCCATCCTTCGCCAATGATTTTACCCCGATGAACAATCACGGAACCTACCATCGGATTAGGATAGGTTTTGCCCAATCCCAAAGCAGCAAGATCGAGACATCTTTTCATGTAAATTTCATCCTTGTCCATAGTTCAAAAATAGACAAAATGCTTTAGTTTTAGCCTATGCAAAAAGTGAAAGATATTCGCGTTTATTTAAAATCATGCTTAGCAGCTCAATACCCTGATGCTGAGCTGAGAGGTTTTAATAATTGGATACTCGAATACTTGTTTGGATATTCCAGCACCGATGCATTATTAAATGCAGATAAGCCCTTGTCTGCCAAAAACAGCTTAGACCTTGATGCCATTATCGATCAGTTAAAACAAGAGAAACCTGTTCAACAAATTTTAGGATATTCTTGGTTTTATGGCCACAAATTTTTAATTAATAAATTTGTCTTAATACCTCGCCCAGAAACCGAAGAGTTGGTGGATTGGATTTTAAAAGATGTACCTAATAATAAAACGATACTAGATGTAGGTACAGGTTCTGGATGCATCCCTATTGCCCTTTCTTTAAACAGCTCGGCAAAAGTTGCTAGTCTCGATGTATCCAGAAAAGCTCTTTTACAAGCAAAAATAAATGCCAAAACGCTAAAAGCTTCGGTTCATTTTATTGAGGCTGATGTTTTGACAATAGACGGTTTAAATCAGCTCGATTTTTACGACATTATAGTTAGTAACCCACCTTATGTTTTAGAATCTGACAAAAAATTGATGGCGAAAAATGTACTGGATAACGAGCCTCATATTGCTTTGTTTGTTCCTAACAATGATGCTTTAAAGTTTTATTATGCCATTGCAGATATAGCTTCAAAAAGACTAAATCCTAACGGTTTTTTGTATTTTGAGATACACGAAAATTTTGGAGCAGCTACTTTGGATATGTTAAAAGCTAAAGGATTTACTGCTTTAGAGTTGAGAAAGGACCTACAGGGAAAAGATCGTATGGTAAAAGCCGTTTGGAAATCGTAGCTTCGTATGCTTAGTGAATTTAACAAATTATTAGATCAGATTTAAATGGACGAAAAGTCTAAAATAGAATTGCTTCGGAAAGAATTGGCCGCGCATAACCATGCCTATTATTTATTGGATAAACCTACTATTGCAGATTTTGAATTTGATCAGTTATTGGCAAAACTTATTCTTTTAGAAAATGAACATCCTCAATATTTTGATGAAAATTCTCCCAGTCAGAGAGTTGGAGGAACGGTAAACAAAAACTTCGAAACAGTAAAACACAAACGCGCCATGCTTTCTTTAGGAAATACTTATTCCGAAGAAGATTTAAGAGATTTTGACAAACGCGTTCAAAAAACCATAACAGAGACGTATTCTTATGTTTGCGAGCTCAAATACGATGGTGTTTCTATAAGTTTGCATTACGAAAATGGAGCACTTAAACAAGCCTTAACACGTGGAGACGGCTCTCAAGGGGATGATGTAACTGCCAATGTGAGAACCATAAATAGTATTCCTTTAAAATTGCAAGTAAAGACTCCTGCAGAGTTTGAAATTCGAGGAGAAATATTTATGCCGCATAAGGGGTTTGAAGATATGAATAAAGATAGGGTAGAAACAGGATACGATGCTTTTGCTAATCCAAGAAATGCTACTTCAGGTACCCTGAAAATGCAAGATTCATCTGTGGTAGCTTCCCGTCCATTAGACTGTTTTTTGTACCATCTTCTTGGAGAAGACTTATCGACAGATTCTCATTTTGAAAAATTACAAGAAGCTAAAAAATGGGGTTTTAAGATTCCGTCAGAATCTAAAAAGTATCCGACTATAGATGGCGTATTGGAATTTGTTAAACATTGGGAAACCGCACGTAAACACTTACCCTACGATATTGATGGTATTGTTATTAAAGTAGACAGTACTTTGCAACAAGAAGAACTCGGTTTTACTGCAAAATCTCCTCGTTGGGCTATTTCTTATAAATTTAAAACAGAACGTGTTAGAACAGTTTTAAGAGAAATAACTTACCAAGTTGGTCGCACAGGTGCTATTACACCTGTAGCAAATTTAAAACCGGTTCAATTAGCTGGTACAGTTGTAAAAAGAGCTTCCTTACACAATGCTGATCAAATAGCCAAACTAGATGTTAGAGAGGGAGATACCGTTTTTGTTGAAAAAGGTGGAGAAATTATTCCTAAAATTATTGGAGTTGATCTAAAAGACAGAGACTTGTTTTCCATGCCTACCACATACATAAGTAACTGCCCAGAATGCGCTACTTTACTTGTTCGAAAAGATGGAGAAGCCCAGCATTATTGCTTAAACGATAGAGCTTGTCCTCCACAAATTAAAGGAAAAATTGAACATTTCATCAGCCGAAAGGCTATGAATATTGATGGTTTGGGAACTGAAACTATTGATCAATTTTTTAAGGCAGGCTTGCTAAATACGATAGCCGACTTATATTCCTTAACTAAGCAAGAAATACTACCTTTAGAACGTATGGCAGAAAAGTCTGCAAATAAAGCTCTTGCAGGTATATCAGAATCCAAATCAGTGCCTTTTGAAAGAGTACTTTACGCCCTAGGTATTCGGTACGTAGGCGTTACTGTTGCAAAAAAATTAGCCTACCATTACCAAAACCTAGAGAATTTGCAAAATGCAGATTTTGAAAACTTGGTTAAAGTTGATGAGATTGGCGAACGCATAGCGCAGAGTTTAATTCAATGGTTTCAAGATTCTGAAAATGCTAAACTCATCATGAAGTTAAAAGAAGCTAAGGTCCAATTGCAAATTGATGCCGCCATATTAGCAGACCGCACGCATGTTTTACAAGGGCAATCTTTCGTAATTTCTGGTGTGTTTTTAAACCATACTAGAGAAGAGCTTAAAAAATTAATTGAACAAAATGGTGGTAAAAATACCAGTTCGATTTCTAAAAAAACATCCTATCTTGTGGCTGGTAGTAATATGGGGCCAAGTAAGCGCGAAAAAGCTGAAAGTTTGGCTGTTTCTATACTATCAGAAAATGAATTTATCGACTTATTAAAATGAGTTTACTTACAGATATAAAACATTGGTTTGGGACTTGGATGCTCAAACGCTCAGACTTAGAGCAGCAGAGAATTCATCAAGTTTTTAATTTGACAGGAGCTAATAGAGTTTCTATTTTATTTGATGCTACTGAGACTGAAAACATTCAAACAGTAAAGTCGTTTGTAAATTCTATTTCTAAAGGAAAGCAAATTGTTTCTGTTTTGGGTTATGTCAATAAAAAAGACAAATCATTTGAGCATATGTCTATTTTGCATTTCGATTTTTTCTCTAACGAAGAACTCAACTGGTTTGGTAAACCCCAAGGCATGGTGATAGATAATTTTTTAAAAGAAGATTTTGATATTCTAATTGACCTTACCCTTGCCAATTTTTACCCATTAACGTATTTAGCAGTCGCATCTCCATCTAAATTTAAAGTTGGCAGAAGCAGAGCAGATGTTAGCGTGTTTGATTTAACAATTGACCACAAAAATGACGCTAGTTTGGAAGTACTCATTAATGAAATTACTCATTATTTAAACAGAATTAAGCCTTTATGAAATCAGCATTAGTAGGAACAGGAGTTGCCATGGTAACGCCATTTATGAAAGACAAAAGTATTGATTTTAATGGCCTGGAAAATTTAATAGAATACTTAATTGATGGTGGCGTAGATTTTTTAGTTTCTATGGGTACCACTGGAGAGAGTGCTGTTTTGTCTCAAAAAGAGAAAGACGATGTAGTTTCTTTTACAAAAAATAAAATCGAGAAACGCGTTCCATTTGTGCTTGGCTTAGGAGGTAACAATACTGCTGCAATTGTAGCTCAAATACAGAATACAGATTTTTCGGGTGTTGACGCCATTCTGTCTGTTTCTCCTGCATACAATAAACCTACACATGAGGGCATTTATCAGCATTTTAAAGCTGTTGCAGAGGCTTGTCCAGTTGGAATTATTCTTTACAATGTGCCTGGCAGAACGAGTTCTAATATGGATGCTTTTACCACACTTAGATTGGCTAATGATTTTGAGAATATTGTGGCTATAAAAGAAGCTTCCGGAAATATGGAACAAATAATGCATATTTTAAGAGACAAACCTAAAAACTTTAAAGTCTTTTCTGGTGATGATGCCCTGACTTTACCAATGATTTTAATGGGTGCAGAGGGTGTTATATCGGTACAAGCGATGGCAATGCCAAAGGATTTTTCGGAAATGGTTCGTGCGGGTTTGGTAGGAGCTAATGAAAAAGCAAGAGCATTACATTATCCACAATTAGAAATCATAAACCATTTGTTTGCAGAGAGCAATCCTGCGGGAGTTAAAGCCTGCCTAAAAATAAAGGGAGTTTGCGAAGAGTATGTTAGACTTCCATTGATTGAAATAACCAGAGCTCGTTTTAAGCTTCTCGAAAACTTATTAAACTAAAAAGGCTCCGAAAGGAGCCTTTTTAGTTTAATATAAAGAATAATTAATCACAGGTGTATACTGTTGTTGATTTTTTTATAAGAATTAGTTTAATTACAAATTCTTTCTCTCCTCAAATTTCCAACGGTAGTATTTGCGGGTTCTTGTTCTACAATGTCTAAATATTCTCCACAGTACTGCACATCATTGTATAATGTATCAACATTAGAATCTTCAATATAATAAACTTTATATGTACAATATTTGCACTTGTCTTCACAAGCTGACAGGATCAATAGACTAAAAATTAGAGCGAGAATATTTTTTTTCATCATCAACTGTTTTAGTAACATGTAATATAAGTAGTGGATACGATTACATCTTGAGATTCCTCTTCAATAAGAGTGTCTACTGTAAATTCAATATCGATCAGTTCTTGCAATTCTTCTCCACAATATTTCGAATTTTCTGGCTCTAGCATGCTAAGCTGTTCCTCGTTTACAACTACATAACTTGTAAAAGAACAGGTTTTACAATGGTCTTCCACGCAAGAAAATACGAGCGATAGTGAACAGAAAAGAAATCCTTTATAAAATAGTTTCATTTGTGCTGTTTAGATTATTCGAATATAGGGAATTTATCGATCTTTTTTTCGTGGTCGTCTCCATCGTCTTCTTCTCCAAGGAGCTTTACGAATTAAATCCATTTCTAATCCGCTCCTAGGGTAAGCTACATCTCCATAACAGAATTTTGTACAATAGGTTTCGTCAAAACTTACGGTGTTCTGGGTAAAGTCATTTGAGCTGTAAATGAGCCAAGGAAGAACCAAACCATCTCCTTCGTAAAGTAAACCTTCTTGCGCATGAATTTCACCGTTGTACCTTATTACAACGCCATTTTTTGGCTCCGGTTTAAAAGAATGATCTCCTCTTCTAACACCCAACACTAAATGCCCATCGTCTAACTGAAACTCTTTCCAACCATAATTGCGAAGCTTTCCAAATGAAGTAAGTTGAACAATTACCGGAATGCTGTCTTGTTCGTAAATAAATAGGGATTCCCAATCGTGTTCGTGGTTTTCCAAATGCGAATTTTCGCCGTAGTAGTACCAATATTGATATACATTGTGGCTGTAAGTTTCTGCATAATTAAAATATACGGTTGGTACCTGGTTGTTTGGCCCTCTTTTTTCCAAGCCAGTTCTGCCCGTTCCTTTTACTTTGGGACCAATAACATATGTTATCATGTTCTCTATATTGTCCTCAGGGTCAAATTTATCGTCTCCATTAGCATCTTGATGTGTATTAAAATTGATAGGTATGGGAAAGTTCTTTTCTGAAATTTTTAATAGACCTCCTTCTTGAAATGTTAAGGTAGGCAGATATTTAAAAGCATCTACAGTTTCATTTCGTCTATCCTGCCCATGAACACTAGAAAAGGCAGAACAATAAATTAAAATTATGAGCTTAAATTTCTTGTTAAAAAGTTCCATTAAATACGCGGTGTTTTTGTTCTTGAATTACTTAATTTAGGGCTTCAAAATTAACAGGATTTAACATCTATTAACTACTAATTAACCCTGTAAAACGCTCACAAAATCTAAGTTTGTTTTCGTCTTAAAGGCTACAAATATAAACACATTTAAAATGGATAGTGTAAACATTAAGGAAATTAACGATAAAATTAAGGACGAAAGTGCTTTTATTGACTTATTAACTATGGAGGTTAATAAAGTTATTATTGGACAAGGTGCCATGGTAGAAAGACTACTGATTGGTTTACTAGGAAACGGACATATTCTTTTAGAGGGTGTGCCTGGTTTGGCTAAAACACTTGCAATAAACACACTTTCTAAGGCTATTGATGGTAACTTTAGTCGTATTCAATTTACGCCAGATCTTTTACCCTCGGATGTAATTGGTACCACAGTTTACAATATGCCAAAAAACGAGTTTAGTATTAAAAAAGGACCTATTTTCGGTAATTTTATTTTGGCAGATGAGATTAATCGTGCACCAGCAAAAGTACAGTCTGCTTTACTAGAGGCTATGCAAGAGCGTCAGGTTACCATTGGTTCAGAAACCTTTGCAATGCAAGAACCTTTTTTGGTTTTGGCTACTCAAAATCCTGTTGAGCAAGAAGGAACTTATCCTTTACCGGAAGCTCAGGTAGATCGATTTATGCTAAAAACAGTAATTGATTACCCGAAGCAGGAAGACGAGCGCATTATTATGCGCAACAGTCTTAAAGGTCAATACGAGCTTGTAAAACCGGTGGTAAGCATTGCGCAAATACTTAAAGCAAGGGAAGTGGTTAAAACAGTTTATATGGATGAAAAAATTGAGAGTTATATTCTCGACATCATATTTGCTACCCGCTACCCAGAAAGATATGGTTTAGAGAACTTAAGTCCATTAATTTCTTTTGGAGCATCTCCAAGGGGTTCTATCAATTTAGCTACCGCAGCTAAAGTTTATGCTTTTATTAAAAGAAGAGGCTATGTTATACCCGAAGACGTTCGTGCTATTTGTACAGATATTCTTCGTCATAGAATAGGGCTTACTTACGAGGCTGAAGCAGAAGACATAAGCGCAGAAGACATTATTGATCAAATATTAAATAAAGTAGAGGTGCCATAGTATGGAGACGAAAGAGCTTTTAAAAAAGGTTCGGAAAATCGAAATCAAAACACGTCGATTATCCAATCATCTTTTTTCTGGAGAATACCATTCGCATTTTAAAGGAAGAGGTATGACCTTTTCTGAAGTGCGTAAGTACCATCAAGGTGACGATATTAGAGATATTGACTGGAATGTAACAGCCAAACTTAACGAGCCTCATATAAAGATATTTGAAGAAGAGCGCGAACTTACCATGATGCTAATGGTTGACGTATCTAAGTCTGAATCTTTTGGAACTCGAGTGCAACAAAAAAGAGATTTAATAACGGAGCTCTGTGCTGTTTTATCTTTTTCGGCAATTCAGAACAATGATAAGGTGGGCGTTATCTTTTTTACCGATCAAATAGAACTTTACATTCCACCAAAAAAAGGAAAGTCACATATTCTTCGAATCATTAGAGAGCTTATAGAATTTAAACCCAAGAGTATGGGAACCAACCTATCGGAAGCATTTCGATTTTTAAGCTCGGTGGTAAAAAAGAAATGCATTGTTTTTGCCCTTTCAGATTTTTTAGACAAAGCGTACGACAAAAATTTAAAGATTGCAGCAAATAAACACGACTTAACTGCCATACGCATTATAGACATTGCCGAGCAGCAACTACCCAACATTGGTTTAGTTCAGCTCTTAGACCCAGAAACAGGCATTGTAAATTGGGTAGATACCAGTTCAAAAATAGTGCGGAAGGATTACCAACTTAACTACAATGAATTTGTTGCCAACTTTAAATCGAATTGTCTAAAATCTGGAACCGACTACCTAGATTTACGCGTAGATCAATCGTACACAAAACAACTATTAGAATTCTTTAAAAGAAGATAATTTGAACAAGCTCTTAAACATATTTCTATTCTGCTGCTTTACTTTAAGTTTAGCTCAAACAAAAATTGAAATAAAAGCAGACACGAATTACGCCTTTATTGGAGACGTTATTCATCTTGATTTATATGTAGAGTCCAACCAAAAACTTATTTGGCCTGCTCTTGAAGATTTAGTTGAGCCTCTAGAAATTCAAAATTTAGGTAAACTAGACTCTTCCAAAGTGGGTAGCGCCTTTATCTACCGCCAAGAGCTAGCTTTACAAAGTTTTGATACCGGACGGTTTAGCATGCCAAGTTTAGCATTTGCTTCCTTACAAGGAGATACTTTTTATTCTGACACTATAGCTCTTGCTTTTTTAGGCCTTACTTTGGATACTACAAATGCTATTTTCGATATTAAAGAACCTCTAGATGTACCCTTTAACTTTGCAGAGGCAAAGCCTTATATTTTGATTACTCTAGCCTTACTTCTTCTCATTGTTTTGATTGTATTCTTGGTTAAAAAATATTGGAAAAAACCAACGGACGTTGAACAAGAAATTATTCTTATACCTTGTGAAGTTGAAGCTAATGATGCGTTAAATGCACTACAGGCAAAAGCGTATTTATCAAAAGGTTTGGTGAAAACGCATTATATAGAATTAACAGAAATAGTACGTCGCTATTTCGATAGAGAATTCGAAATAGACACACTTGAGTCTACGACAGATGAGACTTTAGACTTATTAAAACAAGTTCATGTTACACCAATACTGCTAAAACAAATAAGCGAACTATTACGGGAGGCCGACTTAGTTAAATTTGCCAAAAGTACTCCAGACAACAGCACTTCAACTTACCTTATGAGTTTGTCTTTTACCATTGTATCAAATTGTCATCAAATGAAAATGGAGGATTCTGATGTTTAAAGATACCATTTTTTTAAATCCGGAATTCTTGTATCTGTTATTCGTAATTCCTTTGCTACTGATTCTTGAAGTAGGTCTTGTAAAAAAAAGAACTCCAAGTTTACATTGGTCTTCAAGTTTTTTAATTGCAAAGAACTTAACATGGAAATTATTGATAAAATACTTTATTTGGTTTACCCGGTCTGCTGCATTAGTAGCCATTATTTTTGCTTTAGCCAGACCTCAAACTACAGAAGTAAGCTCAGAAACTTTAAGTAAAGAAGGAATAGATATTGTTTTAGCAATGGATGTATCTACCAGTATGCTTGCGCAAGATTTTCTACCAAATAGATTAGAGGCTGCAAAACAAGTTGCCATAGAATTTATAGAAGGAAGACCAAACGATCGTTTTGGTTTAGTGGTGTATGCAGGTGAAAGCTTTACTCAGTGTCCTCTTACTACAGATCATAAAGTGGTTAAAAACCTTCTTAAGGAAGTTAAAGACGGTTTAATTGAAGACGGAACAGCTATAGGAATGGGCTTAGCTACTTCTGTATCTCGTTTAAAAGAAAGTAAAGCAGAGAGTAAGGTTGTGATCCTGTTAACCGATGGCGAAAACAACTCGGGCTTTATTGATCCTATGACTGCCGTGGAAATTGCACAAGAGTCGATGGTGAAAGTTTATACCATAGGAGTAGGCTCTTATGGAACAGCTCCATACCCAACTAAAGATATGTGGAACAGAGACACTCAGGTAAATATAGAAGTGAAAATTGACGAAGAGCTACTGATAAACATTGCAGAGTCTACAGGAGGCATGTACTTTAGAGCAGACAGTAAAAACAAACTCGCCTTAATTTACGAAAAAATTGAAATGCTGGAGAAAACAGAACTAGAAGAACTGAAATTTTACAACCACGAAGAAAAATTTGAGTTTCTGGCTTTAATCGCACTAATATTGCTTTTTGCAGAATTTGTTCTCCAGTATACCGTACTAAAAAATATTGCTTAATGTTTGATTTAGGAAATCCACAATTCCAGTATTTACTCATACTACCCATTGTAGTATTGCTTATGTTTTGGTTTTATAAAACTTGGCGAAAAAGAGCACAAGCAGCTTTTGCTGATGCTGCTCTTCTTGCTCATATCAATCCAAAGTTATCCAACCGAAAAATAGTATTAAAAGTTATTTTTCAATTTTTAGGTTTAACAGCTTTAGTACTCGCGCTCATAAATCCGCGTATTGGAACACGTTTAGAAACCGTAAACCGAAAAGGTGTGGATGTTGTTTTTGCTATTGATGTTTCTAAAAGTATGTTGGCAGAGGATGTAGCGCCCAATAGAATTTTAAAAGCTAAGCAAATTTTATCCAAAGCTATTGATGAGCTGGTGAACGATAGAATTGGGATAATTGTATACGCAGGAAAAGCTTATGCCCAACTACCTTTAACTACGGATTATTCTGCCGCAAAAATGTTTTTGAATACCATTGATACCGATATGGTACCTACTCAAGGAACCGATATTGGTAACGCTGTAGATATGGCTTTAAGCTATTTTGAAAGTGGAACAGAACAGAACAGAGTATTGTTTGTTTTATCCGATGGAGAGAGCCATGAAGAAGGCGCTTTGGAAGCAAGTGAATTGGCCTTAGAAAACGGAATTATTATTAACACTATTGGACTAGGTACACAGCAAGGAGGCCCGATACCAATTGTACGAAATGGGGAAGTTAAAGGATATAAAAAAGACAAAAGCGGAACTGTAGTGGTTACTAAAATGGATCCTGAAATGCTTCAGCAACTTGCCTTAAGTACCAATGGAGGATTTATAGACGGTACGTATACACAAGAAACCATAGCGTTTATTACCAAGGCCTTATCAGAGATGGAACAAGTAGAATCTGAAACAGAGTTATTTTCCGACTACGAGGATCAGTTTCAATGGTTTCTTGGCTTTTCTTTGTTCTTTTTTATGTTAGAAGCAATTACTCCAAGTCGAAAAACGCCTTGGATTAGAAAAATAAAATTATTTGGAAATGAGGCTAAATAAAAAGTTGCTCGTACTATTTGTTTTCGCATTTGGCTTACTTGTTTCTGCTCAGTCAGAGAGAAAAATTACGCGTAGTGGAAATACTCAATATGAAACTGGTAATTTTGTAGAGGCAGAAATAAATTATAAAAAAGCACTCGAACAAAATCCGTCTCTTTTGGAAGCTCAATTTAATTTGGGTGATGCTTTAACTAAGCAAGAACGCTATGAAGAAGCTCTTGCCTCTTTTGATTTGGTTACGCAAACTACCGAAGATGCCGAGCTTAAAGCCAGTGCCTTTCATAATAAAGGAAACGTACAATTAAAACAACAAGATCTAGAAGGTGCCGTTGCCTCTTATGAAGAATCCTTGAGAGCTAATCCAAAAGACTTCCAAACTCGCTACAATTACGCCTATGCTAAGAAACAATTAGCTCAGCAGCAAGAACAGGAGCAGGAGCAAGATCAAAACCAAGAAGACAATAAAGACCAAGAAGAAAACAAGGACTCTAAAGATAAAGGAGATCAGAATAATGAAGATTCTGAAAACAAGGATTCTGAAGATTCTAAAGAAAAACAAGAGAAACAAGACGATACCAAAGAAGATTCCTCTGAAAATGAACCGAAAGATAAAGGGGAAACAGATGGACAAGAATCTGAAGACGAAAAGAAAAAGCAAGAACAAGAGTCCAAGGCCAAAGAAAATAAATTAAGTCCTGAAGAAGCTCAGCGCCTTTTGGATGCCTTAAAGCAAGAGGAAAACAAAGTTCAAGCTAAAATGAAAAAGCACAAAATAAAAGGTGCTAAAGTGAAAATTGAAAAAGATTGGTAAGACGAATGAAAAATAATTTCCTCCTTTTATTTCTAGTGTTTAAGTCTGTACTTATAATGGCACAGACTTTTACTGCTTCGATTAATAAAAACAAAGTAGGTTTAAACGAACAGTTTACTTTAACCTTCTCTTTAGACGCTAGTGGCGATCGATTTGTAGCTCCTAATTTATCAGATTTCACTGTTTTAGCGGGGCCAAGTTCATCTTCTAGTACAAGCATAGTAAATGGAAGGGTTACTAAAGAAACTTCTTTTACCTATCGTTTGCGCTCAAAAAAAATGGGTGCATTTACTATTTACCCTGCAAAAATTAAGGTAAAAGGTAAAGAATTGAGATCGAATACACTTTCGGTTCAGGTACTTAAATCTAGCCCAAAATCTAGTTCAAATAAATCTCCTGAAGCCATTGCCAAGAGCAATGTGTTTATTCAGTTGGAATTAAGTAATTCTAAACCCTATGTTGGCGAACAAATTATAGCCTCTTATAAATTGTACTTTAGTCAAGAGGTTCGCTCTCCCGAATTATTAGAAAACCCTACTTATACTGGCTTTTGGCATGAGGAATTTGATTTGGGTAAAAACTATCCGTTGAGTGAAGAGTTTATTAATGGAAAAAAATTCCAGATAGCCTTATTAAAAAAGTTAGTACTTATTCCTCAACGATCGGGTAAATTGCCCATTGCCTCTATGGACCTAGAAGTTCCGGTTGCAACTCCTACCAATCAGCGTGATTTCTTCGGTAGGAGAACTTCTAGAATTGTAAACATTATTTGCTCTTCGGGTAAAATGGTTTTAGATGTGAAGCCATTACCCCAAAAAGGAAAACCATCAAACTTTAGTGGAGCTGTAGGCTCGTTTGAATTTACAACTAAGCTAGATAGAGACTCCATTCAAACAGATGAATCAGCTAATTTATCCTTAAGAATTTCGGGAACGGGAAATTTAAGAATGATTGACTTACCAGAGTTTGATGTTCCAAATGATATTGAGGCATACGAGCCTAAGTACAAAGAACGTATTAATCTTAAACAATCCGGATTGTCTGGTTATAAGAGAGAAGAGTACTTATTAATTCCGCGTAATAAAGGTGTTTATAAAATAGGGTCGGTAAGCTTTAGTTATTTTAATCCGGCTAAAAAGAAGTATACTTCCATTAATAGTCCATCATACACACTAACGGTTAAGGGTTCGGATAAAGGACCCGCAACTGTTGCGGTTCTCACAAACATTACCAAGGAGGATGTAAGTTTTATTGGTAAAGATATTTTGTACATAAAAACATCGTTGAGCAAATACCAAAATACTGAAAATTTGTTCTTTCGTTCTACAACTTTCTATGTTTTACTATTTATTCCATTGTTTTTTGTTCTCTCACTTCTGATCTTAGTTTTGCTCAGTAAAAATTCAATTGTTAATTTTAAACAATTAAGAAAAGGATCTGCAGGTAAGCAAGCAGTACTAGTTTTGAATAATCCTAAGCTAGAAATATACACAGCAATAGAGAACTCTTTGCAAACCTTTATGTTTAAAAAATGGCGTTTAAAACGCGCACAGTTTAATAAAACCGAAATACTTGAGATACTTAATAATAAAAAGGTGGATGAGCTTGTGATAGCTCATTTTAACCAAATTATAGAGTCTTGTGAAATGGCTCGTTTTACCTCTGCTCAATCTTTAAACAACGAGCAAGACTTAAAGCAGCAAACCGTAAAATTAATAAAGCATTTAGACAATTATTAAGTATGAGATTCCTTTGTTTATTTCTAATTTTAGCCAGTAATTTAGTAGCTCAATCTACTAATGAACTATTTTCTAAAGCCTCGGTATGTTATGAGAACATGGAGTATGACAGTGCTTTAGTTCATTATAAATCTATAGAGAATATGCCTGTGTTTTCTTCAGATCTGTATTACAATATGGCAAATTGTTATTATAAAAAACAACAAACTGCCTTAGCTGTATTGTATTTCGAAAAAGCCTTAAAATTAAAACCTAATGATGAGGACATACAATTTAATTTAAAATTAGTTCAACTTCAATTGGTAGATCGTTTAGCCGTAATTCCGACACCATTTTACACTAAATGGATGTCGCAGTTAAAGCTACTATTTAGTATTGATCAATGGGCCAAAATCGGACTCCTGTTCTTTTTTCTTTTCTCTATTGGAATCAGTTGGTTTTTAATTTCAACAAATTACCTACTCAAAAAGAAGTTGTTTTCAATTTTTGTACTCTCATTAATTTTGTCAATCGGAACCTTAGCTATGGCTTATTATAGTTATGGTACACAAAAAAACACAGCCATTTTAATGAGCGCAAATGCCTACGTAAAAAGTGCTCCCTCACTACAAAGCGAAGATTTATTTATTTTACACGAAGGAACTAAGGTAGAAGTAGTAGAAGTGTTTAACAATTGGACTAAAATTAAACTATCGGACGGCATGATTGGTTGGCTCGAAAATGAGCTAATAGCACCAATTTAAATTAGGTTTCTATTGTACAGGACTTTGTTTAATAAAATTCAATACCTTTTCATTAAACTTTAATGGCTGTTCTATGTTAACAACATGTCCGCAGTTTGGTATAATAATAAGTTTAGATGAAATATGGTCTTTTACCAATTTCTTTATTGAGGGAAGAAACATGTGATCTTCCTCGCCCATGATGTAGAGTGTTTTAATTCCCGAATCTTTGATGCGAAATAGAGATAGAAGAGGGTTAACCTCGGCAAATAAAGTAAACCATCGTTTAAATTCTTTTTCGTAGAGTTTTTTTGCCTCTTTAATAAATAAGTTTCGAGACTCTTTATGTGTCTTTCTAGGCATAATGATAAGTGCAAAAAACTTATACAATACAATGTAAGGAATAACAGATTTAAGAATTACGCCTAGCTTCATTAGTAGTTGTCCTCTTAAATTTAGTTTCATAACAGCTCCTCCCATTATCATGCTCAGCATTTTTTCTGGGTAGCGTTCTGCAATTTCTCTAATAATTATTGTTCCTAAGGATATTCCAACAAAATGGGAAGCTTTTATTTTAAGATGCTCAAGTACATCTACCACCTCATCGCTGATCACATCAAAAGAATAGGATTTTATTTTCTCGTACAGTGGGCTTTTAGATTTTCCATGCCCTCTTAAATCAATTAAAAGGACATTAAACTCTTTCTTAAAATCGCGCACTTGCTTATACCAAATGGAACTGCTTCCTCCAGCTCCATGTACAAATGTAACCCAAGGGTTGCTTTCATTTGTTGTATGTGTGGTATAATGTAGCATTCTGGTTTTAATTTTGTTTTGCAAATTAACAAAAGATACTTAGACAAGTACTCAAGAAGCTAAGATTTTATCTTTCTTTTAATTTTTGAAAAGAATACACTACAAAGCTAACGAAGGATGACAATAGCAAGAGGTATTCTAAATAGAGTCCTTCTTCACTTTGCTGTGCAATGTCCCAAATAGCTAAGAAATTACAACCTAGTATAAATAAAACCGCTACTATTTTAAGAAGTGTATGCTTCATTCTATTGTTTAGCAATTTTGTAAACCTCATTTTCTTCAGTTCTAACAAAATAGGTGCTGGGCTTTAGCTTACTTAGGTCTAAGGTTAAAAGAGGGTTGTTTGTATAATATCGATTTATTAATTTCCCGTTTACATCTAATAAATCAATATACGCTGTAGACCTATTTATGTTTTGAATGGAGATGAAATTTGAAGTAGGGTTGGGAAATAGGTATAATTCCTTTGTTTCTTCCTCGTTTAAAGAAACATAGACTAAGTTACTTGATTCGAAAGTTGAATTCCCTAAACTGATGTTACCAATTCCATTTGGAATTCTTGCCATTGTTATGTTAGAGTCTACATTATGATGAAAAAAATAATCTACTGTACTGGTGTCTGGTCTCGATAAAATAATATCATCTCTTTCGCTATCTAGTTTAAAGGGTAGGTGAAGACCGCCTTGCAAGGTATCTTCATCTGCCCAAACAATTATATACTCTCCTGCAGCTAAAAAAATGTTTGGAAATTCGTATTTCGTGGCTTCATTGGCTTTATTAGACAAAAAATAACCATTTAGATTTATGGACTGGTTTGAGTTGTTGTACAACTCAATCCAATCGTTGTATTCCCCATGTTCGTCTTGTTGGACGTTTGTATTGTTTGCCATCCACTCGTTTAGTACAATCCCATTTTCTTTAACCCCATTCGTTTGCATATATGTTGCTGTAGATTGGGAGAATGATCCATTGCCATCAAAATTTCGAGCTATCGAAATGTCAGCCTCAACATTCGTAAAATGAACGTAATCTACCAAGTTCGTATCTGGATTAAAAAGGTAAACCTGCTCGCTGCTGGCACTTAATTTAAAGTTTGTATGCAAACCTTCTTGAAGGGTGTCTTTGTCCAGCCATACAATTAAATACTCGTTTGAGTTTACCACCAAATTTGGAAACTGAAACTTAGTTGGCTCACTTTTACGGTCCGATAAAAAGTAACCACCAATATTTATAGAACTGTTTGTTGTATTGTAAAATTCGACCCAATCGTTGTATTCCCCATCTTGATCTGCTGCAGTATTAGTATTGTTTGGCATACATTCATTAATAACAAAAGGCCTAAACTGGGCATTTGCAACAGAAGTTATCAAAAAACTAAGAAGAATAATTTGTTTCATATTATTTGTTAATTTGCTTCCAAACCTATCAAATAGTGCGCCATTATGTACCAGTTGGATTTTGTTTTATTCTAATTTTTATTTGATAATATTTAAACATAATTTCCATTATAATTTAAGCATCCTAATACTAGCATATTTTAAAGATGAGCTTAAAATTAAAAGATTTTTTTTATTAACATTTGAATATTACTTCTACAAAAAAACTAAATTTACTTTCTTATTAAATCCCACTACTGCCCTTATGTATCTAATATACGACACCGAAACCACTGGTCTTCCAAAGAGTTTTTCTGCGCCTGTAAGCGATTCAGAAAATTGGCCCCGTTTGGTTCAGGTAGCATGGCAGTTGCACAACGATATGGGAGAGCTTATAGAGGTTAAAAACTTTATAGTACGTCCTCAGGATTTTACCATTCCATTTAATGCAGAAAAAATTCACGGTATTTCTACACAACATGCTTTAGAGCATGGAGTAGATTTAGCCTTTGTTCTCGAGGAGTTTAATAAAGCACTAGAACAATCAGAATTTGTAGTAGGACACAATATTATTTTTGACATAAATATAATGGGTGCTGAGTTTTATAGAACTCAAATTGAAAGCACTTTATTGGAGGAAAAGAGTATAGATACAAAAAATGAAGGAACAGATTTTTGTGCTATTCCAGGGGGTAGAGGTGGTAAATTTAAATGGCCTACGCTAACAGAGCTGCACGTAAAACTATTTAAAGAAGGTTTTGCAGAAGCCCATAACGCATCTGCTGATGTAGAGGCTACCACACGATGTTTTTTAGAGCTCATTAGACTGCGCGTGATCAATTATGTTCGTTTAGGCTTTGATGACCAATATAATAAGCGCTTTGTAGATTTTAACCCACACCCTTTTAAGTTATTAGGTTTAAATATTGAGCCTTACAAAGACGAAAAAGCAGAAAATAAAACAGAAGATACTTCGAGTTTAGAAACAAACATTTCATCCTCAAACACCTCATTAGACGATCTAGTATTTTCTCATCTCCATTGCCATTCATCGTATTCGATTTTGCAAGCCAAAAACGACATTCCCGATCTTATAGAAAAGGCGAAGAACAATAATATGCAAGCCGTAGCTCTTACAGATACAGGTAATATGTATGCTTCCTATAAGTTTGTTCGCGAAGCTATAAAAAACGACATTAAACCAATTGTAGGCTGCGAATTGTACCTCACAGCCGACCATAAGATCAGAAAATTTACGAAAGACCAACCCGATAGACGCTCAACAATTGTATTGCTTGCCAAGCATAGAGCTGGATACCATAATCTATGTAAGCTGAGCTCTCAGGCTTTTATTGACGGTCTTTATGCCGGTTGTCCGAGAGTAGATAAAGAATTATTGCTAGAGCATAAGGAGGGCTTAATTGCAACCACAGGAGGTTTAACTGCCGAAATTCCAAACCTCATTCTCAATGTAGGAGAAAAACAAGCAGAAGAAGCATTTGTATGGTGGCACCAATCTTTTGGAGCTGACTTTTATGTAGAGCTAATGAGGCATGGCTTAGAAGAAGAAAATCATGTAAACAAAGTTTTATTAGGTTTTGCTTTAAAGTATGGTGTAAAATATTTTGCATCTAACAATGTTTATTATTTGGAAAAGGAGGATGCCATTTCTCACGATGTACTGCTTTGTGTTAAAGAGGGAGTGTTAAAAGAAATGCCTATCGGTAGAGGTAGAGGCTTCCGTTTTGGGTTTCCGAATGAAGAGTTTTACTTTAAAACTCAACAAGAAATGAAGCAACTCTTTGCCGACCTTCCAGACTCCATAGCTACCACACAAGAAATAGTAGATAAAATTGAAATTTTCGACCTTAAAAGAGACGTTTTACTGCCTGCTTTTGACATCCCATCTGAGTTTGTAAATGCTCAAGATGAGTTAGACGATGGTAAGCGTGGAGAAAACAGTTTCTTAAGACACCTAACTTACCAAGGAGCCAAAAAAAGGTATGCAGAAATAACAGAAGAAATCACCGAAAGACTCGATTTTGAGTTGATGACCATTGAGAAAACCGGTTACCCTGGATACTTCCTCATTGTACAAGATTTTACAACAGAAGCCAGAAATATGGGCGTAGCTGTTGGACCAGGCCGTGGGTCTGCTGCAGGTTCTGCTGTAGCCTACTGTATTGGAATAACCAATGTAGACCCCATAGCTTACGATTTGCTGTTTGAACGTTTCCTAAATCCCGATCGTGTATCACTCCCCGATATTGATATAGATTTTGACGACGAAGGTCGTGGTAGAATTATTGATTTTGTAGTAGAAAAATACGGTAAAGACCAAGTAGCTCAAATTATTACTTATGGTACTATGGCTGCTAAATCGTCTATTAGAGATGCAGCTCGTGTACTTAACTTACCTCTTTATGAGGCAGATAAAATAGCTAAATTAGTTCCAGACACTTCACTTCATAAAATTTTCAATCTACCCGAAGACAAACTAAAGGAAAAGCTAAACGCTGATCAAATGCAAATGGCCATTCAGTTGCAGACCATTGCAAAAGGATCCGATTTAGCAGCAGAAACACTAAACCAGGCCATTGCCATCGAAGGTTCAGTAAGAAATACAGGCGTACATGCTTGTGGTGTTATTATAACTCCGAGCGATATTCGAATGCATGTTCCAATGGCTACGGCCAAAGACTCTGATCTTTTGGTTACACAATTTGACAACTCAGTTGTGGAAGATGCTGGTTTATTAAAAATGGACTTTTTGGGTTTAAAAACACTCAGTATAATTAAGGATGCGGTTAAGTTGGTAAAACAACAGCACGACATTGACATTGTACCAGACGACATTCCCTTAGACGATCCGCTAACCTACGAGCTATACCAAAAAGGCGCTACCAATGGTACCTTTCAGTTTGAATCTCCGGGTATGCAAAAGCATCTACGTGCTTTAAAACCCGATAAATTTGGAGATTTAATTGCAATGAACGCACTCTATCGTCCAGGACCACTAGAGTACATACCCAACTTTATTGCACGTAAACATGGAAGGGAAGAAATAACCTACGATTTAGTAGGCATGGAAGATTACCTTGCCGAATCGTATGGTATTACCGTATATCAGGAGCAAGTAATGCTGCTTTCTCAAAAATTGGCTGGCTTCTCTAAAGGAGATGCCGATATGCTTCGTAAAGCCATGGGTAAAAAGATTTTCTCCTTACTCGAGAAAATGAAACCCAAATTTATAGACGGTTGTACCGAACGTGGACACGATCCGAAAATTGCCGATAAAGTTTGGAAAGATTGGGAAGCTTTTGCCGCCTATGCTTTTAATAAATCTCACTCCACTTGTTACTCTGTAGTTTCGTTTCATACGGCCTATTTAAAAGCTCATTACCCTGCAGAGTTTATGGCTTCTGTGCTTACCCATAATATGAACGACATTAAAAAGGTGACTTTTTATATGGAAGAGTGCAAACGAATGCACTTAAAAGTATTGGGTCCAGATGTAAACGAATCTGTACACAAATTTAACGTAAACTCTAAAGGCGAAGTCCGTTTTGGATTAGGAGCCATTAAGGGAGTAGGAGAGGCTGCAGTTGAAAACATTATTAGAGAACGAACAGAAAACGGCTATTTTACGAGTATCTACTCTGTAACTAAACGCGTAGAGTTAAGGTCGGTTAATAAAAGAACCTTAGAAAACTTAGCTCTTGCCGGCGCTTTCGATTCTTTTGAGAATGAACACAGAGCGATGTACTTTTACGAGCTTAAAGAAGGTTATTCATTCTTAAATAAAGCCATTAGATACGGAAATGCCTTTCAAGAAAGCTTGGATGCACCTCCAGATTTGTTTGGCAGTGTTGAAGGCGTTGAACTCCCGGAACCCCCAATGCCGATATGTGAGGAGTGGGTAAGGTTAGATCTTTTAGCTAGAGAAAAACAAGTTGTGGGTATCTACATCTCTGGACATCCTTTAGACGATTACGCTTTTGAAATTAAACACAATTGCAATCATAGCATCGAAAGATTTGAGGATTTAGAAGCTGTTAAAAACAGAGACTTATCTTTTGCAGGTATTATTTCTGAAGTGACCAATAGAATTGATAAAAAAGGAAATCCATACGGGGTGGTAACCATTGAAGATTTTACAGACTCGAAACAGTTTATGCTATTTAGCGATGACTATATGAAGTTTAAACTCATGCTCGTACAAGGAGCTTTTGTTTTTGTAAGAGCCCGTGTGCAAAATAAAAGATGGGGAAACGATTTGGAAATTAAATTAACGGCCATTAATTTATTATCTGATGTATTAGATAAACTAACTAAAAGCATATCCTTACGGGTTAATTTATTTGATATTGATGAAGGTTTTACGAACAACTTTAAAAATATTTTAGAGGAGCACAAAGGAGTACATCAGCTTAAATTAAACGTAATAGACCCAGATGAGAACGTGAGTTTAGAACTTTTATCGAGAACCCATAAAGTGAAAATATCCAAAGAACTGATACAAGATATTGGCACATTAATTGACCTACAATACAAATTAAATTAAATTGCTTGATTTGTTGAAAGAAATAGTAATTTTGCATCATCAAATTGACAACACAAACAAAAGATAAAAATAAAATGGCACTAGAAATTACTTCTGCAAACTTCGAAGAAACAGTATTGAAATCTGAAAAACCAGTATTGGTTGACTTTTGGGCTGAATGGTGTGGTCCTTGCCGTATGGTAGGACCTATTGTTGACGAATTGCATAACGATTACGATGGTAAAGCTGTTGTAGGTAAAGTTAATGTGGACGACCAACAAGAAATTGCGGCACAGTACGGAATTCGCAACATTCCAACAATTCTATTCTTTAAAAATGGAGAAATGGTTGATAAAAATGTAGGCGTTGCTCCAAAAGCTGATTTAGCCAAAAAAATAGATGCTTTAATTTAAGCACCATATTTAATTATATTAAAAACTCCTGCTTACATATTTTTGTAAGCAGGAGTTTTGCTTTTATACTATTTAAGCTTAGTTTTAGTGCAAATTAGCTTTTTATAAAAAATAAAGATCGACTCCTTATGAGCAACTTCATTCAAACCGAAGAACTAAAAACTGTAGAGAATTTAGAATTCTTTGCCCGTCAAGTTGTTGAGGGGTTTATTACGGGATTACACAAAAGTCCTTACCATGGTTTTTCGGTTGAATTTGCAGAGCACCGTTTGTACAATGCCGGCGAAAGCACCCGCCACATAGATTGGAAGTTATACGCAAGAACAGACAAGCTTTTTGTAAAACGATACGAAGAAGAAACAAATTTAAGATGCCAACTTGTATTGGATCGATCTTCTTCAATGCAGTTTCCTGTTCAAAAGAAATTGTCTTCTACAAAACCCAATAAAATTGGTTTCTCTATTCTTGCAGCCGCAGCTTTAATGAATTTATTTAAGCGCCAAAGAGATGCCGTTGGCCTCTCTGTATTTTCTAACAGCGTGCAATTACACACACCCTCTAAAACCAGTGCATCGCATCATAAATGGTTGTTAAGTGAGTTAGAAGCGCTTGCAATCCCCTTTAACGAAAAGGAAATGGAGCAAACCAATGCTGTTGCTTCTTTACACGAAATTGCTGAGCGCATACACAAACGCTCTTTGGTTGTTTTGTTTAGCGATTTATTAGGAGATGAGAGCCAGTCGGAAGAATTGTTTGCTGCACTGCAGCATCTTAAATACAACAAACATGAGGTTATTGTATTTCACGTTGTTGACCGGTCAAAAGAAATTGAATTCAACTTTGAATCTCGTTTGCATAAGTTTATAGACTTAGAAACTGGCGAGGAGATGAAGGTTAACCCAATTGAATTAAAAGAGGAGTACTTAAAAAACATGTCTCGTTTTGAAAAAGAACTGCATCTAAACTGCGGCCAATACAACATCGACTTTATTCCAGTAGACTCCGCACAGGGTTTTGAACCCATTCTTTTAAAATATCTTTTAAAAAGAAAGAAAATGATTTAGCAATTTAGTATTCAAATACCATTATACTTGAAATTGCAGTTCACTCAACTTTTTATACATTCCATTCTCTAGTAGAGACAATTCTTCGTGATTACCAGATTCTACAACTTGTCCTTTATCCAAAACAAATATTTTATCAGCATTTCTTACTGTAGCGAGTCTGTGCGCAATTACTAAGGAGGTTCTACCTTTCATTAATTTATCCAAAGCTTCTTGAACTAGGCTCTCAGATTCAGAATCTAGGGCAGAGGTTGCCTCATCCAAAATTAATATTTTAGGATCTTTTAAAATGGCTCGGGCAATAGCAATTCTTTGGCGTTGTCCACCAGAAAGTTGAATACCTCTTTCTCCAACAAGAGTTTCGTAAGCTTCTGGAAATTCGCTAATAAATTGATGTGCATTGGCAAGTTCTGCGGCCTTTTTAATTTCTTCTAGAGAAGCTCCCGGTTTACCGTAAGCAATATTCTCTTCAATACTTCCACCAAAAAGTAAAATATCTTGAGGCACAATAGCAATTTGCTTCCTAAGGTCGGTAAGAGGAAGCTGGGTTATTTCGGTATTGTCTATTACTAAACTACCTGTATAACCTTGGTAAAAACGCATAAGTAGTTGTGTAATGGTAGATTTCCCTGCTCCAGATGAGCCCACCAAAGCTATTTGTTCTCCTACACGTACCTCTAAGTTTATGGCTTTTAACACCTCCACATCTACCCGATTTGGGTAGCTAAAGGACAAGTCTTTAAACGTAATGGAGCCTTTAATGGTATGAGAAATTTCGCCTTCGGTATGTTCCTCTTTTGTTTCCTCTAATAATTCCATTAGTTTTTCTGTGGCACCAATAGCTTTTTGAATCTGAGCATACAAATCGGCAATACTACCAATACTAGCGCCAATAAAAATAGTAAGCATAAGAAAAGAAGTTAGGTCGCCCATACTCATTTCTCCCTCGTGTATTAAGCGAGCACCATACCATATAACAGCTGCAATAGCTCCAAAAATACCCAGTATAATAAAAGAAGCAAAAGCGGCTCTTAGCTTTCCGCCTTTAATGGCAACCAAAACGATCTCTTCGGTGGTTTTTTTGTAACGCAAAGATTCGAATACTTCATTTGCAAATGCTTTTACATTCGTTATTCCTTGAAGCGTTTCTTCGACAATTGTATTGGAGCTTGCAATATGTTCTTGAACTGTTTTGGAGTAGGCGCGTAATTTGCGACCTATAACTACCGCAACTACAATTATTAATGGGAATATTGACAGCATAAAACCAGCTAATCTTATGGAGGTAAATCCTAATAGGATAATACCACCGACGACTATAATTAGCTGTCGTATAAATTCGGCACTTGTGGTTGTAAAGGTTTCTTGCAGTAAAGAAATGTCTGAGGCTATTCTACTGTTTAGCTCGCCAACTCTTCTTTTGTTAAAAAAAGTCATGGGCAAGCGAATTAGGTGTTCATAAGTCACTTGTCTGAGCTTTGCCAGGAACTTTTCGGCAACATTTACAAATAAAACGATTCTAAAATAAGAAAAAACGGCTTGTAAAGTAAATAATCCAAATAATAATAAGGCCATTTGATTGATGCTTTCCATTGATGTTTGGCTCGCATCCACCATTTCTCCTATAAATAAGGGGAAGATTAACGAGGCAAAACTAGAGAATAATAGAAACACTAAACCCAGTATGTATGCAGACTTGTAGGGCTTTAAGTATTTAAAAATTTGCAAAGATTTTTTAAAACTACCTTTCTTTAGTTTTATCTTTTCTCTTTTCTTATTTTTGGTTCCGAACATAAGTATCTTGTTTGTTGCTGCAAAAGTAAGATATTCATTGCATAAAAAAACCTTTTTGTTGTTGCGAAACACAAAAAATGATTTTATATTTGCAGCCCTTATTGGGTACAAGAACACTAGATAAAAAGAAATGAAAAGAACATTCCAACCTTCGAATAGAAAGCGTAAAAATAAACATGGTTTTATGGATCGCATGGAGTCCGTAAACGGCCGTAAAGTATTGGCTAGAAGAAGAGCTAAAGGCCGTCACAAAATTTCTGTTTCAGACGAAGCTAGACATAAAAGATAATCATCTTATGGGTGAAGATTTTAAAGGTGTTATCTATTTATTTAGTTAACACCTTTTTTGTGAATAGCCCAAACTGAAAATCTTTAATAGTCTTCTTTACGCTTAAAATTTACAATATGCCTAAAAACAAGTCAATCAATCATATTTTAATCATCGGTAGCGGACCTATCGTTATTGGTCAGGCCTGCGAATTTGATTATTCAGGTTCTCAAGCAGCTCGTTCGTTACGCGAAGAAGGAATCGTTGTGTCGCTCATAAATTCTAATCCAGCAACCATCATGACAGATCCTGTTATGGCGGATAACGTCTATTTAAAGCCCTTAACGGTAGATTCTCTAAAAGATATTCTTGCGCTTCATCCAGATATTGACGCTGTTTTACCAACTATGGGCGGACAAACCGCATTAAACTTATGTATTGATGCTGACGAAATGGGTGTTTGGTCGGATAATGATGTGGACATTGTAGGTGTAAACATTGATGCTATTAACATAACTGAAGACCGTGAGCTTTTTAGAAAACTCATGGAATCCATAGACATTCCTATGGCTCCTCAGCGAATTGCAAAATCCTTTTTGGAAGGAAAAGAGGCTGCTCAAACCTATGGTTTTCCCTTGTGTATTCGAGCTTCTTTTACACTTGGTGGTACCGGCGCTGCTATTGTTTACGATAAAAACGACTTTGAGAAAGCTTTAACGCATGGACTTCACAGTTCGCCAATACACGAGGTAATTATAGATAAAGCTCTTTTGGGTTGGAAAGAGTACGAATTAGAGTTATTAAGAGACAAAAACGATAATGTAATTATAATCTGTTCTATCGAAAATATGGATCCTATGGGTGTTCATACTGGAGACTCTATTACCGTTGCACCCGCAATGACTTTATCAGATACTACGTATCAGCGCATGCGCGATATGGCTATTAAGATGATGCGTTCTATTGGAGATTTTGCTGGAGGTTGTAATGTGCAATTTGCTGTAAGTCCTGATGAAAAAGAAGATATAGTAGCGGTAGAAATTAACCCTCGTGTTTCCAGGTCCTCTGCCTTAGCTTCTAAAGCAACGGGTTATCCCATTGCAAAAATTGCGGCTAAACTGGCCATTGGTTATTCCTTAGATGAGTTGTCTAACCAAATAACCAAAACATCATCCGCTTATTTCGAGCCTACTTTAGATTACGTAATTGTTAAATTTCCTCGTTGGAATTTTGATAAATTTGAAGGCTGTGACAGTACTTTAGGCTTGCAAATGAAATCTGTAGGCGAGGTTATGGCTATTGGTCGATCGTTTCAAGAAGCTTTGCAAAAAGCGTGTCAGTCCTTAGAAATTAGTAGAAATGGTTTAGGAGCTGATTCCAAAAATTGGACCAACCAGGATCAAATTCTCGACCGTTTAAAAAACCCTTCATGGGACCGCGTTTTCCGTATATACGACGCCATGCGTATTGGTATTCCAAAGAAAACCATACAGGACATGACCGGCATCGACAATTGGTTCTTGAGTCAAATAGAAGAGATGGTTGCCATGGAACGAGAAATGGAAGCCTTTAGCATAAAAGATTTACCGCGTGAGCTATTGCTGGATGCAAAAATGAAAGGCTACGCTGATCGACAAATTGCACATCTTACACGTTGTTGGGAATCGGAAGTTCATACCAAAAGAATAGATCAGGGCATTAATAGAGTATACAAATTAGTGGATACTTGTGCCGCAGAGTTTGAAGCTGAAACTCCTTACTATTACTCTACATTTGAAAATGAAATTGAGATTAATGGTGAGCGTTTTACCGAAAATGAAGTTTCGGTATCCGATAAAAAGAAAGTTATTGTTTTAGGCTCTGGACCCAATCGTATTGGACAAGGAATTGAATTTGATTATTGCTGTGTTCACGGAGTATTAGCAGCCAAAGAAATGGGCTACGAAACCATCATGATCAATTGCAATCCAGAAACAGTATCTACCGATTTTGATACGGCAGATAAATTATTTTTCGAACCTGTTTTTTGGGAGCATATTTACGACATTATTAAAATGGAAAAGCCCGAAGGTGTTATTGTTCAGTTAGGCGGACAAACAGCTTTAAAGCTTGCGGAAAAATTAGAGAAATACGGAGTAAAAATATTAGGTACCAGTTTTAAAGCTCTGGATCTTGCAGAAGATCGAGGTCGTTTTTCCGATCTCTTGGCAGCCCAAAACATACCTTATCCAGAATTCGGTGTGGTCGAATCTGCCGAGGAAGCTTTGGTTTTAGCAAAAGGATTAAATTTCCCTATTCTAGTTCGTCCTTCCTACGTATTGGGTGGTCAGGGAATGAAGATTGTAATTAATGAACAGGAACTGGAACACCATGTTGTAAATTTACTAAAGGGTTTGCCTGGTAATCGGATTTTGCTAGACCATTATTTAGAACAAGCTATAGAAACAGAAGTAGACGCAATTTGCGATGGAGATGAGGTTTATATCATTGGAATGATGGAGCATATAGAACCTTGTGGGATTCACTCTGGAGATTCGAACTCTGTTTTACCTCCTTTTGATTTAAGCACAAGCGTTAAAAACCAAATGATTGACATTACCAATAAGATCGCATTGGCCACCAAAACTATAGGTTTAATTAATATTCAGTTTGCTGTAAAAAATGAAATCGCTTACGTAATTGAAGCGAATCCTAGAGCCTCGCGTACGGTTCCGTTTATTGCTAAAGCTTACCAAGAACCTTACGTTAACTATGCAACCAAGGTTATGTTAGGCGCAAAATTAAAAGACTTCACTTTTAATCCTGTAAAAAAGGGCTACGCAATTAAGGTACCTGTATTTTCATTTAATAAATTTCCAAATGTAAATAAGGAATTAGGGCCCGAAATGAAATCTACTGGCGAAAGCATCTACTTTATTGAGAACCTAAAAGATCCGTTTTTCAAGAAAGTATACAGCGAAAGAAATTTGTATCTTTCAAAATAGCCTTAAAAAAAGTTAATTTATCTTTAAAAAGAGCTCGCTACACGAGCTCTTTTTCAGTTTGATTTGTACATTTGAATTCAAAATAATTATTATGCTAGCTGGACTAATTAAAACCCTACTGTACATCCTTTTTTTCTATTATGGATTTAGACTTATTGCAAAAATCCTAGCTCCATTTCTAATGAGATATGCTGCTAAAAAAGTTCAAGATAAATTTAAGGATCAAATGGGACAACAAAGAGGTGGTTTTGGCTTTAAGGAACCTAAAGAAGCTCAAAAGAAAGAAGGTGAGGTATTTGTTAAATCTAAGCTAAGTACAAAAGATAAAGCGAATACAGAAGCTGTGGGTGATTATGTAGATTTTGAAGAAATAGATTGAATATTTTTAGTCCGTTTTAGGACCTAAATACTCTTAATAATCTCTTCATGTTCCAGTTTTACATTTCCGAGCAAAACCTTATATTAGAGCCATGCAAAAAATCAACTTTAAAAGAGCGATACCTCATTTAATAGCACTCGCAGCATTCTTATTAATAGCCGTTATTTATTTTCAACCTCTTTTTCAGGGTAAAAAAATATACCAAGGAGATATTGTTAATTATACAGGCATGTCTCAAGAAATAAATAGTTATAGAGCAGAAACTGGAAAAGAGGCTTTGTGGACGAACAGAATGTTTAGCGGTATGCCGGCCTATCAAATATCGCATTATACCCCCACAAATTTAACTCGATTGGCAGATAAAGTATTGAGTTTTAATTTACCAAAAGAAGCTGCCTATGTTTTTTTAGCCTTTGTTGGCTTTTACATTTTACTTATTAGTTTGGGGGTTTCTCCTGCACTAGCTACAGTAGGAGCCTTAGGTTATGGTTTGTCTACCTATATATTTATAATAATTGAAGCTGGCCATAACACAAAAGCCCATGCTATGGCATATTTAGCTCCTGTTGTAGCTGGAGTTTTACTGGCATACAAAGGGCGGATTTTAAAAGGTGCCGCACTTACTTCTTTATTTCTAGCACTACAGTTTAGAGCCAACCACGTTCAAATATCGTATTACTTGCTACTTGTATTAATTGTCTATTTGATTTTTGAATTTGCATCAGCCTACAAAAAAAAGCAATTAAACACCTTTTTTAAAGCTACAATTGTTCTCTTTTTTGCAGCATTATTGGGGGTAGGAGCTAATGTAGAAAAACTTTGG
>Ga0257120_1000232_pt1 | contig 44564 bp, 40 predicted proteins | sample SI106_10metaG_FD_190153 | JGI IMG/M metagenome (GOLD analysis project Ga0257120, IMG submission 190153) | Marine microbial communities from Saanich Inlet, British Columbia, Canada - SI106_10 | ecosystem: Environmental > Aquatic > Marine > Inlet | place: Canada: British Columbia | collected...
CGGCCAAGGCATAAAGCGTAACAGTGCCAGAAACTTCTGGAAAAACGCTGGTCGCGATTAATCCAAATGCTAATCCAGTGAGCGCACCGATCATCAAAGAGGGCGAAAAAACCCCGCCGCCCATACGGCCTGCCATCGTGATTGCGACCGCAAAGATTTTCAACGCGGCGAATACTATAACCTCGTGCAATCCCAGCTGCCCTGTGAGTGCCATTGACGTAGTTTCGTAGCCAATACCAATGATATGCGGAAAGAAAATTGCGATGGCGCCCAGCATGAGCCCAGCAATCGCAGGCCGCAGCCATCGCGGAAAACCAATGTGGTTTTGTACCTGTGTCCCCAAATCATCCGCCCAAAAAATTGAGCGCATTAAGATGACTGCGACCATGCCACAAACCAAACCAAGCATCACAAAAGCAGGCAGTTCAACGTAAAACTGAAGGCCTTCGGGAGCATTCAATGTATATTCTGTCATTCCGCCAAATTCAGATCGGTTGATCACTGTGCCTGCAACAGCCGCAATAGCGATAGGTGCAAATGCATGCACCGCAAAATGACGTAAGACAACTTCCAGAGCGAATAAGGCTCCAGCTATCGGTGCGTTAAAGCTTGCGGACACCGCTGCAGCAACCGCACACCCCAACAGATCGCGCCCCGTAATACCATCCGCATGGATGTAACGACTAACCTTTGTAGAGATGACTGCAGCGAGGTGAACAACGGGCCCCTCACGACCAGTCGACCCACCGGAAGAAAGCGTAATGAATGAAGCAAAGGCTGAAGCTAGACCAGCACGCGCTTCAACGCGCCCCTCACTCATTGCAGCCCCTTCAATTACATCCGCAACACTGCGTGCCCGTGCATCAGGCGTGAACTTGTGAAGTATCAAACCGACTAAAAGGCCACCAATTGCCGGAATTATTAGGATCCAATACCAAGGGAGGGATTGCGCAAAGCTATGGAGGGTCTGCACATCATCTGTACCGTAAAGAAAGGCCTGCAGAGCATCGATACCTCTGCGGAAAAACAACGCTGCGAAACCTGCTGCAATTCCGATTGCAAGCGCAATAAACCAGAACTGAATTTGCCCCGGTCCTTCGCGGCGCAACACTTTCCAGCCCTCTTGAAACGCTATTAGTGCGTTGGTCATCTGAGTGCTTAGGTAGGATTTCATAAATGGTATACAGTCTGATCTGGCTTTGTGTATATCCTGTCTAAGCGAAAGGAACGCATCGGGGAAGCCTAAGGCATCCCACGGATCAACTTTGGCTGCTTAAACAGCCTTCGAGATCAAAGCACGGGCAGCATTGCGCGCTTCTTCGGTGATTGTGTCACCCGCAACCATCCGTGCAATTTCATCAACGCGGTCATCCGGCGAAAGGGGAACAACCCGAGAGGTGGTAATCCCTTTGGAAACAGATTTTTCGACGCGCCAGTGATGCGCTCCAAGGGCAGCAACCTGCGGAGAGTGCGTAACAACCAAAACCTGACCACCTTCAGCCAAAGCCGCCAAACGGCGACCGACGGCATCGGCAGTCGCACCGCCAACACCACGGTCGATTTCATCAAAGATCATAGTCAGCCCTGCCCGGCCGTCGGTCAGGCACACTTTCAAAGCCAATAGGAAGCGACTTAACTCGCCCCCAGAAGCAATCTTGTTCAACTGACCCGATGGTGCGCCGGGGTTGGTAGCAACGCAGAACGCAACTGTATCTCGACCCTCTGGGCCGGCTGTCTCTGGCTCAATCACAGTTTCAAACACTGCGCGGTCCATTTTCAGAGGGGCCAGTTCGGCAGTGACGGCTTTGTCCAGCTTGCCAGCAGACTTGCGGCGCGCATTGGTGAGCGCTGTCGCCGCATCGTCATAGCCAGCTTCGGCTGTTTTCAAAGCCGCGCGCAAATCTGCAAGATCAGCGTCGCCAGCATCCAAGGCTGCGAGTTTCGCACCGAGCGTCTTGGCCAAGTCCGCCAGATCATCCGGCGCAACATCGTATTTGCGTGCAATCGCACGGATCGCAAACAGGCGTTCCTCTGTGTCTTCCAGATCGGAGGGATTGAACGATAGGGTATCGATACACGACACGATCCCATCCATTGCCTCATCCAACTCGACCATTGCACGGCCTAGTGAAGAAATAGGCGCCTCAAGATGACCTTCAGCTTTATCCGCGACGCCGTCTAACCAACGCAGCGCGTTACCCATACGACTTTCGGCCCCGTTCTGACCAAGTGCTTCAAGCGCCTTGATTACATAATCACGTATCTTTTCAGCACCTTGCATCATCCGACGTCGGGTATCTAATTCTTCGTCTTCACCTGGTTGCGGTGACAGCTTCCCCAGTTCAGCAACCGCATGACGTAAAAACTCTTCTTCTGCGCGGATAGCATCCATCGCTTCAGTCGCAGCTTTCAATGCTTTGCGCGCATTGCCCATAGCGGCCCATGCTTTACGGGTCTTGGCTTTGGCACCCTCTAAGGATGCGAATTCGTCCAAAATCGCGCGATGCCCACGTGGATCAAGCAGACCACGGTCATCATGCTGTCCATGTAATTCAAGCAGTGTTTCGGAAAGATTTCGCAGCACTTCACCAGAACAGCGGCGATCATTGACCCATGCGGTCTTGCGGCCATCAGAGGTGTTGATGCGGCGTAAAATCAGTTCGTCATTTACGGGCAAACCTGCTTGCTCAAGAACGGCATGTGCGGGATGCCCTGCTGGCAGATCAAACCATGCAGTCACTTCACCGTGATCCACACCTTGGCGAACAAGATCAGCACGACCGCGCCAGCCAAGAACAAAACCGAGTGAATCCAGCAGGATAGATTTACCCGCGCCCGTTTCGCCCGTCAGCACATTTAAGCCCGGTTGAAGCGCAAGTTCCAACCGATCGATGATCAGCATGTTCGAAATATCAAGTCCGCGTAGCATCAGTTATGTTCCACAGGGTGCGGGCGCAGTGCACCCGTTGTTACAGCCACCGGCCTTTAATCATCTGACGATAGATCTGGCGCAGCCAACCATCGCCGGACGCTTCCAGCTCAAGCCCTCTGCCGGTAAGCAATTTATAACTATCCTCGTACCATTCCGTAGACCGAAAGTTGTACCCCAATATCGCACCAGCAGTTTGTGCCTCATTGACCAAGCCCAATGAAAGATAGGCTTCTACCAGGCGGTGCAATGCTTCTGGGGTATGTGATGTCGTCTGGAAATCCTCAACCACAACACGGAAACGATTGATGGATGCCGCGTAATTATCGCGACGCAAATAGTACCTACCAATTTCCATCTCTTTACTGGCCAAGTGATCAAAAGCGAGGTCAAATTTTAGAACCGCTGTTTTCGCGTATTCGCTGTTTGGATAGCGTTCAATCACTTCACGCAGCGATTGCAACGCCTGGAAGGTTAAACCCTGGTCACGACCGACTTCGTCGATTTGGTCATAATAGCTGAGCGCTATCAGATATTGCGCATAGGCCGCGTCATCATCGTCTGGATAAAAATCAATAAAACGCTGGGCCGCTGAGCGACTGTTTGAATAGTCCTCATCGCGGTGGAAGGCGAAAGCCTGCATAATTAAAGCGCGCTTAGAAAATTCAGAGTAAGGATAAAGACGTTCGATTTCGCCGAAGTAAAATGCCGCATCATCGGCGCGGTTTTTCTCGAGTTCAAACTCGCCCCGTTCAAAAATCTGTGCTGGTGAGTAAACCTCTAGCGGCTCTGTTATTTGGCCCCGAAGTTCACCTGCACTGGGGCTATCAGAGCCACCACTACAAGCTGCAAGCGTTGCCACCATAACAAGTGCGACTGTCGTACGCTTCCGAGATGTGCCGTTCGCTATGTTTGATTTCATCACCGCGTTCACCCTGCTCGTTTTCGCTTTGTTAGATTGGTGTTAGCACACTAATTTAACATGCAAAACCTTGCAAACACGCAATGTCTTTTTCGGGCAATATTCTAAAGTTTTAAAAATGACATTTGGGATCAAGCCACTTGGGGGACCTCGTCCCAAACAAGTCCGTAACCAGGTAAACGCTGTGTCATTTCAGCGTCACATACGACCATTCGAACAGCACCTGGAGTTGCAAAGGCCTTGCGTAACAATGTGTTAGTCAAAGAGTGACCTGCCCGCGTACCAGTATAGCGCCCCATGATCGGTGCACCAGCCAAAGCAAGATCGCCCAACGCGTCTAACATCTTATGGCGTACAGGTTCATCGGAGTGGCGCAAGCCGCCTGGGCTCAAAACTTTGTCACCTTCAAACACAACTGCGTTTTCACCAGACGACCCACCCAAAGCAAGACCATTAGCCTGCATGGCCTCGACATCTGCTTGAAGGCAGAATGTCCGACTATCACTCAACTCCCGTGCAAAACTGCCATTGTTCATACGCAACGATTTGCGCTGACTGCCGATCGCCTTGTCGTCAAAATCGATTTGAAAGTCGATGTACATCGTATCAGCAGGCTCCAGGGTCGCTGTCGCACCACCTTCTGTAACGGTAATTGTGTGCATCATTTTAAATGCACGTACTGGCACACCCAAAACTTGAAGACCAGCCTGCATAATACCACGCACAAAAGGTACCGCAGAGCCATCCACGATCGGGACTTCTGGGCCATCAATTTCAATCAGTGCGTTGTGAACTCCGCAACCCGCAAGAGCTGCCATAACGTGCTCAACAGTGGAAACTTCTACGCCAGCAGCATTTCGAATTTTTGTGCAAAGCGGGGAACGTTTGACCGCATCCCAGCGTGCAGGGATCAGGTTATCCCCTTTCATGACGTCTGTGCGTGCAAACCAAATCCCACACTCTGCCGCTGCCGGAAGAATTTTTAACCGAACAGGTCTGCCTGAATGCAGGCCTTTTCCTGAGAAGCTAATCGGGGATTTAAGAGTTGTTTGCAAAATAATCTCAATATGACGCACAAACTCGTGCATGTTATAAATTTAATAAGAACCTGCACTCACAATCACAACTCAATCATTGCAACATTCTGAAACATGGATGTGATACATCAGCAATATTGCGCCATGCAGCGCAAAAGCCTATGATTAAAAATAAAAAAAGCCGCCCAAAGGCGACTTTTTAGAGATCGATAAAAAAGCGTCAGTTGGCTTGGCGACGCAAGAATGCTGGAATTTCGATCCGTTCTTGGTCTGGATCAACTGCCTCTGCGGGCTGAGTCGCAACCGCAGCTTGTTGTTGAACCGGTGGCTGATGACGTACGACCTGTGGCTCTGGTTGCCGCTGATCAGTGTGACCAGTCATGCGATTGATCAAAGAATTTATGCCAAACCGCGGACGATCCGCCTCTGCATCTTGCAGAGGTGCATGTGCTGCTGAAGGAGCAGAGCGCTCAGCAGCAGCTCGCAAACGGGCCATCGCTTCAGTTGATGGCGTACCCGGTGCTGGAGCAGGTGGTGCAACAAACGCGCTTTGCTCAACGTGTTGGATCTCTTCATGTTGTGGCTCAAGCTCTTTGATTGCAGGCTGATAAGCTGGCGCTGGCACTTCGTGTGCATTTGACGAAACATCTTCGACTATATCTTCAGCCATGTCAGCTGCAGCCACTTCCTGACGATTCAAATCTTCAAAAAACGAAGGTTCAACTACAACGGGAGCAGCAACCGTTGGCTCTTCTGCCGCGAAGCTCGCTGGAAGCGGCGCAGACATGCTGCGACGCGCCACAGGCGCCTCAGAATGAACATCTGTTGCATCAATACCTGTTGCAACAACGCTGACGCGCATCACACCGCCAAGCTCTGTATCCAATGTTGAACCAACGATGATGTTGGCCTCTGGATCCACTTCTTCGCGAATGCGGTTCGCAGCTTCGTCAAGTTCGAACAATGTAAGATCGTGACCACCTGTGATGTTAATCAAAACGCCTTTTGCTCCACGCAACGAAATCTCGTCCAGCAATGGATTAGCGATAGCTTTATCCGCGGCTTGAATTGCGCGATCTTCACCTTCTGCCTCGCCAGTACCCATCATCGCCTTGCCCATCTCGTCCATTACGGAGCGCACATCTGCAAAGTCTAGATTGATCAAGCCGGGACGAACCATCAAATCAGTAACGCCTTTAACACCTTGATACAAAACATCGTCCGCCATCGAGAAGGCTTCGGTGAACGTTGTTTTCTCATTGGCCAAACGGAACAAATTTTGGTTTGGAATGATGATCAGCGTATCAACAACTTTTTGCAAAGCTTCGACACCATCTTCAGCCTGACGCATGCGCTTGGCACCTTCAAACTGAAATGGCTTTGTTACAACACCAACAGTCAGAACACCCAACTCACGCGCGGCTTGCGCGATGATTGGCGCAGCGCCGGTCCCTGTACCCCCCCCCATACCAGCAGTAATAAAGCACATGTGTGAGCCAGCCAAATGATCGACGATCTGCTCGATACTTTCTTCGGCAGCTGCAGCGCCAACGCTCGCACGCGCACCTGCACCTAGACCCTCAGTGACTTTAATACCAAGCTGGACGCGAGTTTCAGAAGTTGATTGCTGAAGAGCCTGAGCGTCTGTGTTCGCCACAACGAAGTCGACGCCATCAAGTTGTTTTTCGATCATATTATTGACCGCGTTACCGCCAGCGCCCCCGACACCAAACACGGTGATACGAGGTTTCAATTCGTCCTGTCCGGGCATCGAAAGATTGAGTGTCATTAGAGCGTCCGCCTGTTTTGTGACCCGCTTTGCAGGTGTTTTTATCCCTTATCCACTGGTAACTTAACGAAAATAAACCCCAACGTCACCCAAAAAACGCAATACCGGCGCAAAATATGGGCGGTTTTTCGCCATTTTCCACGTCATTTGGTGGGACCAGGCAAATATAGGGGTCACCAGTTATCACGGAACCACTTCACAGCGTGTCGCAACGAACGGGCAGGATAGCGATCTGCAGGAACATCAAAGTCCCACCATTCGTCTTGCGGGTGGGCAGCAAGCAGAGAAAGTCCAACCGCTGAAGCAAAGCTTGGCCCTGTCGCAGCTTGTGGTAGTCCATGTACACGCAATGGACGCCCCAGGCGCACTTGGTGCCCCAAAATTTTGCTTGCAAGACCATCAAGACCTGGAATTTGACTGCCTCCACCGGTCAAAACGATTTGCTGGCTTGGCAAGTGATCGAAGCCAGCAGCGTCCAAACGGGCGCGGACTTCTTCCAGAATTTCCTCAACACGAGGGCGCATGATGCCAATCAATTCAGCGCGGCTTGCTGTGCGACGATCATGTTCGTAATCGCCGGTGTCACCACCGATGTCGATCATCTCACGATCATCCATACCAGTGGCATGAACACCGCCATAAAATGTTTTAATCCGCTCCGCGTTCGTGGTCGGCACTTGCAAGCCCAGTGAAATGTCAGACGTAACGTGATCCCCACCCATGCGAACGGAATCCGCAAAAATCATGTGTTTTTTGATAAATATAGAGATGCTGGTCGCCCCGCCCCCCATATCAATGCAGGCCGAACCCAATTCTTGTTCGTCTTCCACCAAAGTGGACACACCGGAGACGTAAGCTGAGGATGCAATGCCTGCCAATTCAAGATCGCAACGTTTGATGCAATGGGCCACGTGGTGAACCGCAGCAGCGTCTACAGTTAGCATGTGCATATCAATTGACAATTCGTTACCCAACTGCCCACGCGGGTCAGAAAGACCTGAACGGTGATCAAGCGCAAAATTTACAGGTTGTGCATGCAAAACTTCGCGACCACCGCCATAGTCAGGCACATCACATTGCGACATCACACGGGCGACATCATCTTCTGTAACAACTTGGCCATCCAATTGAATTTGCGCATCCAAACCGTAGCTACGTGGCTCTGCCCCTGCAAAACACGCAATCACATGATCAACACGGATGCCCGCCATTTTCTGCGCGGCTTGCAAAGCGGTGCGAATTGCACGCTCAGTTTCTTGCATCGCTGTAATTTCGCCGAAATGAACGCCGCGTGAACGTGTAGTTGCCGCACCGATAACCCGAAAGCCGGATTGACCAGCAAGTGCGCCAATGTCGCCATCATCGCCAACTTTGGCTGAGCCATCAAAACGCAGCACAAGTGCCGCGATCTTAGAACTGCCCACATCCAAAATAGCAACAACACCACGTTGCATAGCGATTTTGCGCATGTTGCGCATGCTGCGCTGGCTGTCATAAAGGTCCATCATTACCCTATTGTCCATTTTCCGAAAGCTGCCTGATGCGCCACAATTCTTGTGTAGCTTCATCGTTCATTTTAACTGTTGGGCGCCCGCTCAGGCGCATGTCGATACGGGCTACATCACGACTCAGAACATCCTGTGCGCCCTCAAGGGCAATCACACGTTCCAACGCCGTTACTGCACCGGTTGTGGGAAGAAGAATGCGTTGGTCACGATCAAGGACGATATCCCACCGGCGCGCCCCCATTCGCACGACACCGCGCAAACGTTTACCCAAAGGCTGCGCCGTGCGGATCAATTCCATTACTTCATCCACATGCTCATTCGCCCCTTCGCCAGCAATCAGCGGCAAATCTGCGCGATCGCTGCGAAACGAAACGTGGGCAACATGTGCGCCGTTCGCATCAAGCAACGACAACGATGTATGGCTGCGCCAAACGACGACTGGCACACGTGGCACGACATCAACTTGCAGAACTCCACCGGGGCGAATGCGTAGCGATGCTTCAGCAACGGGTGACAACAACATGACCGCTTCACGCATCTGCTCTAAGTCCAAATCGAATGAGCTGACAGGGAAGTCGATAGAAAGGTTTCTACGAATATCTTCGGCCAAATCCGTGCCAGCGCCATCAATCGCCAAAAGGCTAACCATAAACTCTGGGCGTTCTTGGATGCTTGCACGCGTGTTGGCGATCACGTCAGAAATCGCATCTTGGCGCACCGGGTTAGATAAATAGCTAAGGCCAATGCCAAAGGTCAGAACGAAAGGAAGCCCAACGCGCAAACCTAAACGGAAAACAGGTGTCAACATCAAGCGTTGCAAACGCCAAGACCAACGTGATGGAGCCGGATCAAGGCGCGGTGTCTGTGGGGAATGATTTAGCGGTTGCATGAAGCGTCCTCTACCATCCAGCGGCACAACTGGCCGAAAGTAATACCGACGGCTTGCGCCTGCTCTGGCGTCAGCGAGGTTGGGGTCATGCCCGGTTGTGTGTTGGTTTCAAGCAAGATCAAACCATCAACGCCTTTGCTTTCGTCCCAGCGAAAATCAGTGCGACTAATACCATTGCAGCCAAGTGCCGCATGGGCACGCAAAGCGTAGCCTTGGCACAGCTCAAAGATTTCAGACGGAACATCGGCAGGGATAACATGTGTTGAACCGCCCTCTGTGTATTTCGCGTCGTAATCATACCAACCGGTCGTCAGGATGTCCGTCACGGTCAACGCACGGCCACCCATCACGCTAGTTGTAAGTTCACGACCCGGTGCAAAGGCTTCAACCATCACTGCATCAGGCATGTCATTGCCCAGCTGTGGTGGACCATTGTTTTCTTCATCCACCAAATAGACCCCAACGCTGGAGCCCTCATTGTTTGGCTTCACCACGTACGGTGGCTTCATGACGTGTGCCGCGCGCACATCATCTGATTTCGCAATGATGCTTTTGGCGATTGGTAAACCTGCAGCGGCAAAGACTTCTTTGCTACGCTGTTTGTCCATCGCAAGAGCGGACGCCAACACACCCGAGTGAGAGTAAGAAATACCGAGCCATTCAAGAATGCCCTGGACGCAACCATCTTCGCCCCAACGGCCATGCAGGCAATTGAGAACGGCATCAGGTTTTAAATCTGTTAAAACGGCAGAAAGATCTGGGCCTGCATCGACCTCAATCACTTCAAATCCTTCTTCCCGCAACGCGTCAGCACATGCTTGTCCACTGGACAGTGACACCTCGCGTTCTGCGGAGGGGCCACCCATCAATACTGCAACCGTCCGGGGCGTCGTGCTCGACTGACCCACCAGAGTGCCTCTTTGTCCTAAACCAATTTTATGGTTCTTATTGTTTTTATTGCCGTTTTTGGCTTCATTCTATTACAGGCATTTACCCAATTAGGTGGCCTTCGGCTCACCTACCCGCATAATTTCCCACACTAGCGTGATACCACTGGAATCGTAAACCTTTTTTCGTACTTCTTCGCCTAATCCTTCCAAATCAGCCGCTGTGGCCTCTCCGGTGTTGATCATGAAGTTAGAGTGCATTTCACTCATTTGCGCTCCGCCTCGCTTTGCGCCGCGCATTCCTGCGTCGTCAATGACCTTCCATGCCTTCAGATCATGGACATCATCCGCCTGCCCGGTGCTGGAGAAACCAACCGGATTGCGAAAGGTGCTGCCCGCACTGCGGTCCTTGGTTGGCTGTGAGGCATCACGCTTGGCCAATTGATTTTCCATGCGTCCGTGCAGTTCTGCGGGATCACCTAATGGCCCCTCCAACACGACGCTAACAAGCACCGCGCCATCTGGTAAATTGGTTTGACGGTACTGGAAGTTCAAATTGTCTGCGCTGAGCGTTACTAGCTCACCACTCCGCAACACAGCGGTCGCTTCAACAAAGACATCTGCTGTATAGCTGCCATAGCAACCCGCGTTCATACGCACGGCACCACCGATGCTGCCCGGAATTGTCCGCAAGAACGTTAGGTCAACACCTGCATCAGCGGCTTTGCGAGCAACATGTGAGTCAAGTGCTGCAACGCCCACCGAGACACGGTTGCCGCGAATTTCAATACCATTAAACCCACGACCCATCCGCACAACAATCGCCCGAATACCCCCATCGCGAACGATTAAGTTACTGCCAACACCCATTGGAAAAACTGGAACACTTTGATCAAGAGCCTTCAGAAACTGCGATAAATCTTCAATATCTGCGGGCTGAAACAAGCAATCGGCAGGACCACCAACACGCAACCACGTCAGGTCTGACAACATACGAGCAGGTGTAAGCCGGCCACGCACTGTGGGTAGATCAATCATATTTGGCTCCTTGCATTGCGCGCACGAACAAATAACAAACCCAACAAAAGTATCCCCCGATTGAGTGAATGCGAGCTCTTCGAATGAGCTTTCAAAAGCAGAACCAACAGCACCGCACAGGCCGATAGCCATGCCCCAAACAATATCATCCGTATCTCAAACCCAAGCCAAAGGCTAATCATCGCAGAAGCGGCCAGCGGGACGAAAAAAATCAAAATGCTCATTTGACAGCTCCTGTTACACGCGATTTGATCCTACGGGATAGGTAGACAAAAGGCCAAAGCAGCATACTCATTGCGGCAATCAGAACCACAAGGCCAATCGAAGGTCCATTTTTAAATGTCACAAAACCAAGCAGTGGAATACCGATCCCAATCAAGATTTGAGCGTTGTGCCAATCGTAAACTTTACTAGGCATCATTGCTAAAACATTGGCAACCAGCGCCCAAAAAAAAGCTAGAACCAATGAAATATTCATTCAGAAAACTCCGGTGGGCGCTGCAGATTTTTGCCCAAAGATATCGCAATGGATTGCGAAACATTGAAATGGACGCAACAATTGCTGCAATAGCGACCCACGCGCTCACTTGAATGCCAATCAGCAGAATAAGAATAGGTGCCGCGATCAAAAGGATGACCGCGGGGACGTATTGGTAGCGCATAGGAAGCATCGCACAGGCAGCCGAAACAAAAACCCTGACAATGCAGGCCCACAGCACTATCATGACTGGGTGGCCAGTTGCGCAGGCAAGCCATTGGCCCAAGTCGAAATCGTACCCGCCCCCAGACAAACAACCATATCACCCGGTTTTGCGTGTTCGCGCACCAAACGAGCCAAATCGCTTTCATTTTTAACGGCCGAGGCCTGACGGTGACCGTGGCGAACAAGCCCAGCCACCAGATCATCGCGTGACGCGCCCTCAATAGGTACCTCACCAGCTGAAAAAATATCCGCAATTCCCACAACGTCTGCATCATTAAAGCAGGCACAGAACTCTTCGAAATGATGGGAAAGGCGCGTAAAGCGATGCGGCTGGTGAACAGCGATTACGCGACCTTTGCAAGATTGGCGCGCAGCTTTCAAAACAGCCGCGATTTCGACAGGATGGTGACCATAGTCGTCGATGATTGTAACGCCATCAACCACGCCCACTTTGGTAAAACGGCGATTTACACCACCAAAATTCGCCAATGCATCACGAATTTCATCTCCGCTCATGCCCAAGTGGCGTGAAACTGCGACAGCAGACAATGCGTTCGAAACATTGTGATCACCGGGCATTGGCAAGGAGCAGCCTTCAATGACTGTTTCCTCACCCTGCAGCGCGATATCAAAATGCGCGATCCCGCCCTTGTACGTTAGGTTTATTACGCGCACGTCTGCTTGCGCATTGAAACCATACGTCACAACACGTCGATCCGTAATCTTACCAACCAAAGCCTGCACTTCAGGATGATCGGTGCAGCATACTGCCAAACCGTAAAACGGAATGTTGGAAACGAAGTCCAAGAAACCTTGTCGAAGGGCATCAAAGTCTCCCCAGTGCTCCATGTGTTCTGGATCAATATTGGTCACGATCGCAATTGTGGCTGGCAGGCGGTTAAAGGTTCCGTCGCTTTCGTCGGCCTCTACAACCATCCATTCGCCTAAACCAACTCGCGCGTTAGAGCCGTAGGCGTGGATGATCCCACCGTTCACAACGGTTGGGTCGAATTTTCCCGCAACCATCAACTCAGCCATCATTGTGGTGGTCGTTGTTTTACCGTGCGTTCCCGCGACTGCAATGTTTGACTTCAACCGCATCAGTTCAGCCAGCATTTCAGCACGGCGCACAATCGGCAAACCACGTGCGCGTGCCGCTTCTAACTCTGGGTTCCCTGGTTTAATCGCGGACGAGATCACAATTACGGCTGCATCATCGATGTTTTCAGAGCGTTGGCCTTCAAAGATCAAAGCCCCTTTTTCATGCAAACGATCCGTTATCTTGGTCTTCTTCAGGTCCGAACCTTGCACCACATAGCCGTGGTTAAGAAGGACTTCGGCAATGCCTGACATGCCGATTCCGCCGATGCCTACAAAATGAATTGGCCCTACATCGCCGGGAAGTTTAGTGGCCGCGTTCATGCGCATGCTCCTTTATTTATTCGCTAAGGTTTCGACCATCTCGACTAGCGTTTGTGTTGCTTCCGGTCGACCTGCGGACAATGCAGCATTTGACATCTGTCCAGCCGCAGCAGGATCGCTGAGGATCGCAACAATTTGTTCGCTCAATGCGTCGATCGTCAGAGCACTTTCTGGAATCAAAACGGCTGCGCCACCATCAACTAATCCGCGCGCGTTGGCTGTCTGGTGATCGCCTGTAGCTGCAGCGAAGGGCACCAAAATCGACGGCCTACCAATTACACTAATGTCCGCAACTGATGACGCGCCCGCACGGCTGATAACAAGTTGTGCTTCTGACATGCGCCGGGGCACATCCTGAAAAAATGAGGCGACTTCAGCATTCACACCTTCAAAGGCATAGTAGTCCCGAACGCGATCTTTGTCTTCGCCACGCGCTTGGTGGCTCACACGCAAATTGCGCAAAATATCTATAGGTAGCTGTGCGATTGCAGGCGGGATAATGTCGCTAAAAATCCGCGCACCCTGGCTCCCACCGATAACCAGAAGATCCATCGGATAATCTCCAGGCTGGATGTACCCTGCCCCCGCACGATCAAGAATGCTGCCCCTTACTGGATTACCGACATGGACGCCTTCAATGCCCGCTGCCAAACCGGTCGGCCAAGTGCCGCAGGCCACTGCATCAACGCGTGGCGCAAACAAGGTGTTCACTCGTCCTAGGACACCGTTCTGTTCATGGATCATACGTGGCAAACGCAAAAGGGTAGCAGCAGCCATCGCAGGAATAGTTGGATAACCGCCAAAGCCAATGACGACATCAGGCCGATCGCGCAACATTTTATAGGCCGCACCAATAACGCCGCCAGCAATGCGAAACGGAGCCAGCGCCTTGGCCAAAATGCCACCGCGTGAAAAAGTCGCGCTGCTAATCTGTTCTATCTCAGTTGTATGAGGGAACCCACCAGTATAGCGTGCGCCGCGAGCATCCGTACTTAATTTTACACGCCATCCCTTTTTCAGCATTTCTTCTGCCAAAGCTTGGGCTGGGAACATATGCCCACCCGTACCGCCGGCCGCGATCAAAAGTAACGGAGTCCTCATCTCATGCGCCCCCGCCCCAGTAGTTCACTAATTTCGCCCTGCGGCCGTGTGCGTGTGAAGGCCAACAACATGCCCAGTGCAATACCTGACGCAATCACGGAAGACCCACCATAACTTACAAACGGTAATGTCATGCCCTTTGCAGGAAGCAGACGCACAGCAACACCCATATTGATCATCGCTTGAACCCCAAACATGCAAGCAAGGCCTGTACCAGCTAGGCGAATGAACGGATCGCGTTCACGTACCAAGCGCAACAAGGAGCGTACGACAACACTGCAATATAGCAAGATGATACATAAAACCAAAATCAGGCCATACTCTTCTGCAGCAACCGCAATAATGAAGTCGGTATGCGCGTCTGGAAGAGACCATTTGACCTGCCCTTCACCCACGCCAACTCCGAAAAATCCACCTTCACGAATGGCGTTTGTCGCGTACCCCATTTGCGTAGTTGGATTAATATCTGCGGTACTTAGGAAACCGTCGATACGACGGGCAAAGTGTTCTGAACTTGAGTATGCGATCACACCACCCAGAACCACAAAAGCAGCCATTGCGACCAACAAGATCATTGGCGCACCAGCTACAAAATACATTACGCCCCAACCGAATAGGACCAAGCAAGCTTGACCAAAGTCAGGCTGTATCGCCAGCATCAACACAATCGCGATGCAAAGAGCAAAGGACCAAGTACGACCAGGTGGGCCATTAAGCTCCTGATTGGCAGCCATCATCCAAGCAGCGGCAACTACAAAGCCAGGTTTTAAAAACTCAGAGGGTTGCAGGGATGCAAAACCCAAGCTGTACCAACGGACAGCACCTTTGCCGAAGTCCGTTCCAAAGAACGGCAACATCGCCAGCGCAATAAACGAACAAACAAACCCAAGAACGGCCAAGCGGCGAACCACCAAGGGTGTCATCATTGACATCAGGATCATAACGACCAAAGCAACGCCACCAAAGAAGGTTTGGCGTTGGACATAGTGAAATGAAGAAAACCCGTTTTTTGCAGCCAAAGGCGGAGAAGATGCCAGCCCTAACAATAAACCAACTGCGAACAGGATCAAAACACAGGACAAAGTCCACTTATCAATCGTCCGCCACCATTTTGGAAGGATCGGTTCGCCACGCTGAACCGGTACTGCACCATAGACCATTTCTGTCATGGTAATCGCCTTTACACTGCCTCAAAACGTCCCTTTTCGGGATCTACAGCAATCATAGCGTGGTTTTTCTCTGCGGGCTAGTGTGTTTTCGTCCAATCACACAGTCATGCTTGACGGTGTGGGCTCATTCAGGCAATGGCTGAGATATGCAAATTGATACACTTGTAATCGGCGCTGGTGCCGCTGGAATGATGTGCGCTGCAAATGCTGGCGGCAGGGTCGTGATTGTGGACCACGCCAAAGCGCCGGGTGAGAAGATACGCATCTCTGGTGGTGGCCGCTGCAACTTTACCAACATGCATTGCTCACCACATGCATTCTTGTCACAAAACCCACATTTCGCGAAATCTGCATTGGCCCGTTACAATCAATGGGATTTTGTCGAACTGGTGGATCAGCACGGGATCAAATGGCACGAAAAAAAGTTGGGACAACTTTTTTGCGATGTGTCTGCGAAAGAGATTGTGGCCATGTTACGCACACTGATGCAGGATGCAGGTGTCGAATTACACTTACAAACATCTGTTGAAAACCTGACCAAAACTGAAAGTGGATACTCCGCCGTTTTGACTGGCCTAAACGGCTCAAAACCAATCACGGCCAAAAATCTTGTCGTCGCCACTGGTGGCAAATCTATTCCAAAGATGGGCGCGACCGGATTCGCCTATGACATCGCACGCCAGTTTGATCTAAGCCTCATTGAAACACGCCCCGCACTGGTTCCATTCACATTCCCCGAAGACCACTTCACACCACTCGCCGGTGTTGCGACACCTGCCCGCGTGTCCGCAAACGGCACAAGCTTTGACGAGGCGCTGCTCTTCACCCACCGTGGTCTTTCTGGTCCCGTCGTTTTACAAGCTTCAAGTTATTGGGCTCAGGGCCAAGACATCTCAGTCAACATTGATCCTTATAATACGTTGAAGGATGCACTGCGTGACAAACGACAAGAACAAGGGCGCAAGAACCTCACAACAGAATTAGCAAAGCTATTGCCCACCCGTCTTGTCGATTACCTCAAAACCCAAATGGATCTCACTGGCAACCTTGCCGATCAATCAGATAAGCGTTTGGGCGAAATCATCGACGAATTGCAAAATTGGAAGATGGCACCTTCGGGTACCGAAGGTTACCGCACAGCCGAAGTTACATTAGGCGGTGTAGACACAGACGAACTGTCATCAAAAACGATGGCGGTAAAGTCCCTGTCTTCTCTATATTTCATTGGAGAGGCGGTCGACGTTACTGGTTGGCTGGGCGGCTACAATTTCCAATGGGCATGGTCATCAGGCATAGCAGCAGCCCGCGCGATTTCCGCAGACTAAGACGTGGCAAAGCGCTTTTCGACCTCAGCAATAAAATCATCGCCACGGCGTTCAAAGCTGTCGTACTGGTCAAAACTAGCCGTTGCCGGCGCCAAAAGAACCACTTCGCCATCTTTTGCATCTGACATCGCAGCGGCGACTGCCTCAGCCATTGTTGTGCAGACCTGCGATTCAGCGGTCAGTTGCATTGCAAACTGCGCCGCTTCGCGCCCAATAACATATGCTTTGATAACGCCTGAAGAGGCAGCGTTAAGTTTTTCAACACCGCCCTCTTTTTGCAAACCGCCACAGATCCAGCGAATGCGCTTGAAAGCGTGCAACGCTTTTGCGGCACTATCAACGTTGGTTGCTTTGCTATCGTTCACGTAACGGACACCGTCAACAACTGCGATTGTCTGACTACGGTGCGGCAAGCCACCAAAGGAATGGAATGCGGCCTCAATAACTTTTGGTGCGATCCCAAGAGAACGACACGCAGCAAAAGCAGCGCAGGCATTCTGGTGATTATGCTCGCCCGGCAATCCAGCAATGCTTCGCAAATCAATAGATCCAGCCTGGCGGCCCTTTCGGTACTCGCTAAGGAATCCCTTACGTGCAAACACGTGCCAACCGGGGCCTGTTAGCTTTTCCTCAACTGACACGCGGATGACACGGTCATCCGCAGCGCCTTCGCTCAGCTGACCAGCAAGGAAAATGCCTTCAGCCTCATCTACACCAATGACAGCGCGGTCAGGACCACCTTCGGCAAACAACCGGCGTTTGGCGGCGAAATACCCCCCCATGCCAGCATGGCGATCAAGATGGTCAGGACTGAGATTGGTGAAGACTGCAACATCAGGAGTTAAGCTTCGGGCAAGATCAATTTGATAGCTCGACAGCTCCAACACCACAACTTCGCCGTCGATTGCAGGATCAATGTCCAAGACACCGCGACCAATATTGCCTGCAAGCTGTGCAGGACGATTGGCATGACGCAGGATGTGGTGGATCAGGGCAGACGTCGTGGATTTGCCATTCGATCCAGTCACAGCGATTACGCGCGGCATGTTTTCAAAGTTGTTCCATTCTGGTGTCGCAAAAGATTGAAAAAACAACCCAATGTCGTTATCGACAGGTATCCCCGCTTTAAGGGCCGCAGCCACAACTGGATTTGGCGTAGGGTACAAATGTGGAATGCCGGGGCTAACGATAATGCGCGCAACATCGTCAAAACTGCCCGCCTTTTTCAGATCAACGCATTCAAATCCCTCGTCTAGCGCAACCTCACGGGCTGCATCATTGTCATCCCAGCAGATTGCTGTTGCGCCGCCCTTGCGCAAAGCTCGCGCAGCAGAGAGGCCGGAGCGCCCCAAGCCAAGAACAGCTACTTTTTTACCACTAAGACCTTGGACTGGTATCATGATTTACCTGAATGGCGCCGAAGCCCCAAACCCCTAAATTTAAGTTAAGCAGAAAGGCGAAACGCTTATCTGACTTTGAGTGTTGCCAACCCAATCAGTGCCAGGATCAACGATACGATCCAAAACCGGATTACTATCTGCGGCTCTGACCAGCCCTTTTTCTCATAGTGATGATGAATCGGGGCCATTAAGAAAACGCGCCTTCCGGTCTTCTTGAAGTACATAACCTGAATGATCACACTCATTGCCTCAACAACGAACAAGCCTCCCACTATGCCCAAAACCAATTCGTGTTTTGTTGCGATTGCAATGGCACCGAGCGCACCACCGAGCGCAAGAGATCCAGTATCGCCCATAAACACCGCTGCTGGTGGGGCATTGTACCAAAGGAAACCCAAGCCACCACCAAACACGCCAGCTGCAAAAATCAAAATTTCACCCGTGCCTGGTACATAATGCACATCCAGATAGTCGGTAAAATCGACACGGCCAACCGCATATGCAATGACGCCAAGCGTTCCTGCAGCAATCATAACCGGCATAATGGCCAAACCGTCCAATCCATCGGTCAAGTTAACCGCGTTTGCCGCACCCACGATAACAATCATCGCAAACGGTATGTATAGAAAACCCAGATTAATCAGGACGTCTTTGAAAACAGGTACTGCAAGTTGGTATTGAAGCTGCTCAGGATGCGCTAGCGTTCCGAGATAAGACGCGATTCCCGCTATCACAAAGCCAAGCAACAGGCGAACTTTACTCGAAACACCGGCCGTCGATTGTTTTGAAACCTTCGCATAATCATCCGCAAAACCAATTGCCGCGAATGACATCGTCACGAACAGAATGATCCAAATGAAGGGATTGTCTAATCGCGCCCAAAGCAAGCTTGAAGTCAACAACGCACCAACGATCAGTAATCCGCCCATGGTTGGCGTGCCTGCTTTGGCAAAGTGGCCCTCAGGGCCATCTTCACGGATGGGCTGGCCTTTGCCTTGGCGCTTGCGCAATACATTGATCAAAGGGCGTCCGAAAATAAAGCCGAAGAAAAGCGCTGTCAAGAAAGCACAACCAGCACGCACTGTGATATAGCGAAATAGGTTAAATGCCTCGTAATCAGACAACCAATAGAGCATCTAGCTCCCCTTCAATCATTATCTTGTGTTAAGTCGTTGGTTCCTTCGAATGGCCCATTTTGCGGATCGCGTCAACGACAAGGGCCAATTTCATCGACAATGATCCTTTAGCTAACACGATATCACCCGCGTCCAGATCGCGCCGGATGCCCTGAACCATCTCTGCGCTGGTTTCGGTCCAACGTCCTTTTTGCGCTTCTGGCAATGCATCAAACATTGTTTTCATCAGCGGGCCTACACAATGAATCACGTCTAAAGCGCGTGTTGAGCTTAGCTCTGCCATATCAGCATGCAAAGCGACGGCTTGTGGCCCTAGCTCTTTCATGTCGCCCAAATATGCAATGCGCCGCCCCTTTGCGGCACTGCCTTTAACATCCTCGACATTTGCAACTGCCAGAACCTCTAACGACGCAGCCATCGATGTCGGGTTTGCATTGTAACTGTCATCTATCAATTCAAGAGTTAAGTGGTTTTCTACAGGATCAAGTAGAATGACTTCACGTGCGCCGCGCCCCTCAAAGGGAGACCAGCGGCCCAATGATCCAGCGGCAAGCGCAAGATCAGCAGCCAGTGCTTCGCATGCGGCCAATGCACCCAAACCATTCATCGCAAAATGGCGACCAGCAGTGGCAATCTTGAACAGCAATGGCTGCTCATGCGCCTCAGCTTGGACAATCGTGGTATCGCCAATAATCTTAACGTCCTTCAGAACATAATCGAACCCATGTTCACCAAACCCTACATCGCGGCGTTTCATATCATGTGCCTTGGCCTGTAAAATTGCAGCTGTCTCAATGTCATTGTTCATGACAGAGGTACCACCGTATTCCAGCCCCTCCATCACTGACGCCTTTTCAACTGCGATGCATTCGACGTTTTCAAATGCTTCAAGGTGGGCTGCAGCGACGGTCGTGATCAACGTCACATGAGGGCGGGCCATTTTGGACAAGGGCGCGATTTCGCCTGGGCGGTTCATACCAACTTCGATAACACCGTATTGTGTATCGGCCGGCATACGCGCCAATGTCAAAGGCACACCCCAATGGTTATTGTAGCTCGCAACAGATGCGTGGGTTTTGCCTTGATCCCCCAGCATCACACGAAGCATTTCCTTGGTTGATGTTTTTCCAACGCTGCCTGTTACTGCGACAATGCGCGCATCAGTGCGGTCACGTGCAGCTCGGCCTAATGCCTCAAGACCATTTAAAACATCCTCAACAATGATCAGCGGTGCGCCCTCATCCATCCCATCAGGGATGCGCGAAACTAAGGCCGCGCTTGCACCCCTTTCCAACGCCTGCGCCACAAATTCATGGCCATCGCGTACGGCACTTAGTGCTACAAACAAGTCACCCTTTTGAATGGTGCGTGTGTCAATCGAAACGCCATTTGCAACCCATGGGATCGTGACTTTACCACCAGTTGCTTCGGCTGCCTCTTTCGAGGTCCATAGATTGCTCATGTCAATCGTCCTTCTAATGCTGCAACGGCCATACTGGCCTGCTCCACATCATCAAATGGCAGAACGTCATCTCCGACGGTTTGCCCTGTTTCGTGCCCTTTCCCCGCAATAAGCAAAGCATCTCCTGCCCCCAATGCGTCAACAGCCCGCAAGATTGCTTCAGCACGATCACCAACTTCGGTGGCTTGCTCACAACCCGCCATGACAGCCGCGCGAATGATTGCAGGGTCTTCTGAGCGAGGATTGTCATCTGTGACAAAAACCACGTCAGCATTTTCAGATGCGGCTTTACCCATCAAAGGGCGTTTGCCCGTATCACGGTCACCACCAGCACCGACAATCACAATCAATCGGCCCATCACATGCGGGCGCATCGCTTTTAACGCAGTTTCAACAGCATCAGGCGTATGTGCGTAATCAACAAAAACAGCGGCACCATTGTCACGGGTCGCAGCCAATTCCATTCGGCCACGAACGGTGGTCAGGTGTGCGAGTGTGTCAAAGACATGTGCAGGTTCTTCACCACCGGCTATTACCATACCTGCCGCCAACATCACGTTGTCTGCCTGGAAGCCGCCAATCAAATTCAACCGCGTCTGATATGTTTTACCGTCAAATTCAAAACGTAAGTCTTGGCCCGTTGCGTCGAAACGCTGTGCACTCAGACTTAAGTTGGCATCAGCGCCATGTCCGACAGTCATCACAGATTGGCCACGTGATGCAGCCATAGCAACAACATCGGCACCACGTGCGTCATCAATATTTACGACTGCCCAACCATCAGGAGCCAAAACCTCGTTAAACAATCTGGCTTTCGCATCAAAATACGCATCGAATGTTTCGTGATAGTCTAAGTGGTCTTGGGTGAAGTTCGTAAAGCCCGCAGTATTAAGCACCACACCATCAAGGCGGCATTGATCCAACCCGTGACTCGAAGCCTCCATCGCGGCGTGGGTGATGCCATTGGCTTCTGCCTCAGCCAGGGCTCGGTGAAGTGTGATGGGTTCAGGCGTAGTATGCGCCAAAGGTGCAGTCCACGCGCCCTCAACCCCAGTAGTACCCAAGTTGACCGCAGCCAATTCTAATTCGACCCAAATTTGGCGCACGAATGTACTGACCGAAGTTTTGCCATTCGTTCCGGTGACCGCCGTCATCACCCGTGGCTGCGCACCAAACCACAAAGCTGCTGTGCGGCTCAAGGCTTCGCGCGGTTTGTCGCTGATTACAACCGCAGCGCCAAACTCACTAATTTCTTCTGAGGCAAGTGCTGCGCCCTCGGCATCTGTTAGGATAGCAACCGCCCCAAGCTCCAAGGCTGTTTTAACGAAGCAAGCACCGTGAACCTTAACACCCAGCATCGCTACGAAAAGGAAACCTTTGCGAACTTCACGGCTGTCCACGGCAATGCCGCTCAATTCAGGATTCGCGCCGTTTGCGGCCACAAGACCAAGTGCGTTGAGCGATTTAACCATGTGCGTTGCCTTTGTGGCTTAGTTGCTGCTGGTTAGCGTTATATCAGCCAAAGTTTGAGGTTCAACGGTTGGTCGCATTCCAAGTAAAGGTGCGATGCGGCGGATCATTTCTGCCGCAACAGGAACAGCCGTCCAACCCGCAGTACGGCGAGGTTTTTCACCAGACGTTTCAACTGGTTCGTCCAAAGTTACGATCAGAACAAATTTTGGATCGTGCGCTGGGAACATGCTGGCAAAGGTCGCGATAACCTTATCCTCATAATAACCACCTGTGGGCTTTGGTTTGTCAGCAGTCCCTGTCTTACCACCAACGGCATATCCGTCAACTTCACCAAAGCTTGCAGTACCTTGACTGACAACCTTACGCAGCATGCCACGGGCCGCGCGTGCAGCCTCTTCGCTCATAATACGTGGACCCATTGGAACGCTTGTTTTTTTTAACAACGTAGGTGTGACTGCACGGCCACCATTGGCTAACGCAGAATATGCCGCTGCCAAGTGCATCGGTGAGGATGAAAGACCGTGACCATAGGAAATGGTAACACTGCTCAAATCAGTCCAACGTTTGGGCAACAGGGGACGCCCGCCTGCCGCTTCTACAATCTCAAAAGGTGTAGGATCAAAAAAGCCCATTGCATCAAGAAATGATTTTTGGCGCTTAGATCCAATTTCCAAAGCAATGCGCCCTGTGCCCCGGTTGGATGATTGAACAATGATGTCTGAAACACTCAGCTTACCGTAGTTCTTGTTGCGAAATTCACCGATGTTAAAACCACCGACACGCATCGGACCTCTGGTGTCAATGATGGTCGATGGGTTCACAAGACCCAGATCAACGGCTTGCGCTGCTGTGAAAATCTTAAACACAGAGCCCAACTCATACACACCTTGAACGGAGCGGTTGAACAGAGGGCTGTCAGATTGATCACCAGTGGTTGCTGGGCGAGGACGATCATTGGGATCAAAATCAGGCAATGAAACAACCGAAATAACTTCGCCCGTATGCACGTCCATCAGAACTGATGTCGCGCCTTTTGCGTTCATCAACTTCATACCACCGTACAAAACGCGCTCTGATGCAGCCTGAACCGTCAAATCAATAGACAGCTCTAGTGGGGTTGCTCCATTGGCAGGGTCACGAAGATAATCATCAAAATACTTCTCAACGCCTGCAATCCCAATAACTTCGGCTGCGGCAACGCCTTCTTTGCCAAAAGATGCACCACCCATGATGTGCGCCGCCAACGAACCGTTTGGATAGAGACGCATCTCGCGCGGGGCAAACAGAAGACCTGGATCACCGATATCGTGCACAGCTTGCATTTGTTCAGGGCTGATTTTTTTTCGTATCCACAAGAACTTTCGTTCACCTGTGAAATCCTTGATTAGACGTGCGTGATCAAGGTCAGGGAAGATCTTAACCAAACCATCGGCAGCACCCTGCGGGTCAATCATGTAAAGCGGCTGGGCATATAGCGCATGCGTATCAAAGTTGGTCGCAAGCAGATTACCATTCCGGTCGACAATGTCAGCACGTGCAGCACTGATCGTTGAACCATACGCCGCCGAACGCGGCTCGACTGGATCAGATGTGGCAAGACCACCCATGCGCGCCCCAACAACAGCAAATGCACAGAAGAAGAACAGCCCCAAAACCAGCAAACGCCCCTCAGCACGGGCGCGTGACATTGCTTGCATATTTTCGTGACGCAGACGTTTGTTTTCTCGCTCAATTACATCAGGATTTTCGCCCTTTTGGCGAGCCTCTAGAATGCGTGCCAACGGGCGTAGCGGAATACGGATCATGGCTGATCACCCGTGTTTGAAACATCAACTGGGTTTAGGATCGCCAACAGTGGCTCTGATGGATATGCAATCTGCTCAATGTTACCAAACTGTTCCGGTGCCATAGGCAACAGGCCAAGGCGGTCAAAGTTAAATTCGGCAAGGTCGAAAAGACGTGATGGACGGTTCAAAAATGCCCATTCGGCCCGCAAAACACCTAGTCGTGCGTGTGCCAGCTGGATTTCACCGCGCGCGCTCTCTGCATCATTCAACGCTTTGCGCGTTTCATAATTCTCTTGGTAGCTCCAAAATGCCAGCGCAATCAATGCTATGACTGTTAGAATGTACAAAACCGTACGCATTCAAACTCACCCTTACTTATGCTTTCCAGTCGTCGGCATCCCGATCGACTTAGCATCCACCTCACCGGCTGGCGCGTCTGTTCGCACCGCAACCCTTAGTTTCGCAGAGCGCGAACGCGGATTGTCTTGTAATTCTTGTTCATCTGGACCGATGGCCTTACGTGACCGAACGGCAAATTGGGCCGGCACAACATTCAATTCTGGCGCATAGCGATTTGCATTGCCTCCCGCGCCAGATCTAGCTGTCAGGAACCGCTTAACCATGCGATCTTCCACAGAATGGAACGTTACCACAGCCAATTGGCCACCTGGTTTCAAGGCACGTTCCGCCGCCATCAAGCCGCGGAAAAGTTCGCCATACTCATCGTTGACTGCAATCCGGATCGCTTGAAAACTACGCGTCGCCGGATGTGATTGACCCGGCTTGGAGCGCGGCAAACAACCTTCAATAATTCCAGCGAGACGAAGTGTCGTCGTGATTGGCTCCATCTCACGTTCCCGCAAAATTGCTGTCGCGATGCGACGGCTGGCGCGTTCTTCACCGTAGTGGAACAGGATGTTTGCAAGCATCCCCTCTTCGGCGGTGTTCACGATATCAGCGGCTGAAGGACCATCTTGTGACATGCGCATGTCCAACGGTCCGTCTCGCATAAATGAAAATCCACGTTCAGCCAAATCAAGCTGCATGGAGCTAACGCCGAGATCAAGAACGACACCGTCCAAGTCCTCCGCATATTCATCCATGCGTGAAAAAACACCCTGCTGCAGGGTAATGCGATTGCCGTAATCCCCAACCCACGGATCGGCCAATTCAAATGCTAAGGGATCGCGATCAACGCCGATGACGTGACCTGCACCCGCATCCAACAATTGCTTTGTATAGCCCCCGGCGCCAAATGTACCATCAAGCCAACGGCCCTCAATCGGACCACACGCTTTCAAGATCGAATTGATCAAAACCGGAATATGTGGCCCCCCAGCCGACATTTAGACGCGATCTCCGTCTAAATAGACGGAAGGGTCAAGATCTGGGTCAAACCCATCATCATCCAATGCCGCGATGCTGATGTCATACGCTTCGGGCTTCCAAATCTCGAAAGTGTCACCTGACGAAACAAATTTAGCCAAGCCATTGAGGTCGATTTTTTCTCGAAGCTTTGCAGGCAAAACGATGCGGCCTGTATCATCCACAATCACTTCAACTGATTGAGCTGAATACAAACGCTCCATCACTTTTCGTTTCGCAGAACCACGCGGGAATGCAGCGATCTTATTATCAACTTCATCCATGGCCTCAATCGTGAAGCCCTCGAGGTAGTCACGCGTTGCGCCGCCATAAACAATTATAATACGGGGAGCCAAACCTTCGGTCCATTCAGGATCACATGCTTCGATTACACGGCGAAAAGAGGCAGGTATAGACACCCGCCCCTTCGTATCGACCTTGTGGTCGCTTTCGCCTCTGAACCTACGTGCCACTGTTGGCCCCGTCCCTATATCTGCGCGCGGATTGCGCTAAATCCTTCCCCAGTTTTTGAAATGAAAACGGAGAATTGATCGAGCTGCCACTGATCAATTCTCCGCCTTCGTCCCGCTTGGCGGGTATGTCCAGCTGCGCGCGCCACCTGGGGGGGGGATGTCTGCTCGTTCACGCGCCGGATCTGTCGTCTGATGAAATCGAGGTGCCTGTATGAAACCTGCTAGAGTTTTTTATTATTGCGGGGTCGTTTAGCGCCCCTTGGCTCGTTTTCATCTGATATACTATGGATAGTATGGGAATTCACGGGTGGCAATGGTCTTCCCTGGAAAAAAGTAAGAAAAGCACTGAAAATTTGACATTAAATATCCATCAACGTAAACTAAAATAACACTATATAGCTAATTTATGGAAATTTTTAAAATTAATGCACAATATATAGTATAAGATCTGATTTAAAATTTTCAGCCCATAAAATCCCAAAATAAATTCAAAAAATTGACAAGCAAATTTATGTTCTACATATGTTCTCAAGTCACAACACCTCGTAACAACAAGTAACAACCAGATTTAGCAGATATTTGGGACTTAATTCATGCAATGCGCCAACGCCCCCACCACTCAGCCCATAGTTTCCCAACGACACAAATCAGCACTCCGCCCTGAAAACAGCAAGAGGGGCGCTCAATCACTTGAACTCCCCTCTTCCTTCAATGTCAGCTAAGCTGGCCTAAGTATCAATCACCGTCAGCAATGCATTACGCCCGGATACGGGCCCGACGAGCACGGTACGTTGGCAAGGCTACCAACAGGACTGCAAAGGTAAGCAAACCCATCGTCATTGGCCGCTCAAGGATAAAGCCAATGCCACCTTCAAGTTGCATAGCACGGCTAAAGTTGTCCTCTAACATTTGCCCCAAGATGAACCCGATCAATAGCGGTGCCAGCGGATAATCTGCAAAACGAAGAATAGTGGCGCAAACCCCGAAACCGACCAAGATCAGCAATTCCGTTGCATTGTTCTGCCCAATATAGGCCCCCATCAGAGTAAAAAACAAAATGAACGGGATCAGAAAAGTGCGCGGAACGGCCAACACTTTGGCAATGTACGGGATCAAAGGCAGGTTTAAAAACAGCAGCACCAAGTTCCCAATATACATAGAGACAATGACGGCCCAGAACACCTCAGGCTCGTCAATCATAAGACGTGGCCCCGGCGTGACGTTCAAAGCAATCAAAGCGCCAAGCAGAATGGCTGTGGTGCCTGATCCCGGAATGCCCAGCGTCAACAATGGTACAAACGATCCTGTCGCCGCTGCATTGTTCGCAGCTTCAGGTGCCGCCAAACCTTTGATCGACCCCTTACCAAACTGCTCTTGATCCTCTTTGGAAGCAATGTTGCGCTCCACCGCATACCCCAGGAAGGAGGCAATCGTCGCCCCTGCCCCCGGCAAAACACCAATCAAGAACCCTTGGATCGACTGGCGCCCAATCACAGGCGCAATCTGTTTCGCCTCATCACGCGTGATGCGCAGTTCTTTAATCTCACCACCCGCTTCATTGTTGGACCGCGCAGGGTCCAGCACCAGATACAACGCTTCTGGCAAAGCAAACATCGCCATTGCCAGCGTGATAAAGCCAAAGCCCGATTGCAAATCCATGATGCCCATAGTGAACCTCGGTGCATTGAACAACGCTCCCTCGCCCACTGTGGCCATGATCAGACCCAGCAAAGTCATTAACAAGGCCTTGCCCACTTGGCCCGAACCAGCGAAGGCAGCGATGGCAGACAAGCCTACAACCATCAACGCGAAATATTCAGCCGAATGGAACAACAACGCGACAGAAGCCAACATCGGTGCAAAGATCATAAGCAAGATCGCACCAATAGTCCCACCACAGAACGAAGCTATCGCTGCAACTGTCAACGCCTTGCCCGCTTTGCCTTGTCTAGCCAGTGGATATCCATCAAACGAGGTTGCAACCGTTGATGCGACCCCCGGAGCATTGATCAAGATCGAGGACGTCGATCCACCAAAAATCGCGCCATAATAAACACCCGCCAGCAAGATAAGCGCCGCGGACGGATCACCGATAGAAATCGCTACAGGGATCATAATCGCGATGATCGACATGGGGCCAAGACCAGGCAACATTCCAATGAATGTGCCGATGAGACAACCGCCGATGACCATCAACAGATTAGTGCCAGTAAATGCGGCCGTCAGACCGATCAGAATACCCTCTAACATACCCTACACTCCCAAAAAAAACGGCCAAGGCCGTAAGAAAATGCCAAGGACCTCTTGGACCAAATACCAGATACCGCCAGAGGCAAATGCCGCGACAGGTATCATGATGAACCAACGACGCTCTCCGAGCACAACAGATCCAGTGATCAAGAAAAACATTGTTGAGCCAAGGAACCCTACAGGACGTAAGCAAAGTGCATAAGCCACCATTAAACCCAGTAGAAATAACGCCTGACCGATTTTGTAATTACCCAAGCGCGTGTAATCGATGTCCGGTTTTTTGCCCCCGCCAGTGTCTTTTTCAAGACCCAGAGCAATAGACAGTGCAACCAAGGCTCCAATCACAGATAGGATTTTAGGAAAGGTCGAAGGCCAAACAGGATTGCGTTGCATGAACGGCGGCAATGTTGCGTCCATCGTGAAAAATGCAGCGTATCCATACGCCAAGCAGATCATAAGAATGATCAATGCGATGCAACGTTCTAACGCCATTGTCGCTCCCCCCAATTTTAATAAAAAACGGCTGGCAAGGATCGGTCCCTGCCAGCCGTCAAATTTAGAACTTACAGGAAGCCCAATTCACGCATTAGATCACCGATTTCTTTTTCTTGGCCTTCAAGGAAGGTGCGGAAATCGTCGCCTGAGTTGTGGATGTTCACCCAACCGTTTGTCGCACGTACAGCTTCCCATTCTGGGGTGTCGTACATTACTTCAAGTGCAGCTTGATACTGTGCTGTCTTTTCGTCAGACAGACCTGGCGCACCGAAGAAACCGCGCCAGTTTACAAACTCAGTGTCGATGCCCTGCTCTTTCATTGTTGGGGCATCAGCAAACGCTGCAACGCGATCAGGGGCTGTCACGCCGATAATACGGACTTCACCAGCGGTTGCCAAAGCAACTGCTTCAGAGAAACCTGTTGAAAGCGCTTTGATCTCACCAGACAACAGACCAGCCATCGCGGTGCCACCGGCATCGTATGGGATGTAGTTCACACCAACAGGATCTTCACCCGCGGCCTTCATCACCATGGCCGCAACCAAGTGGTCCATGCCGCCAGGAACAGAACCACCGCCGATAGCCGTGCCTTGCTGGTCGCCTTTGTAAGCTTCCAATAATCCTGCCATGTCAGCAATGTCGCTAGACGCTGGAACAACCAAAGCAGCGTAATCGCCTATTGTACCTGCAACCAATGTCAGGTCGCTGAAGTTATAAGGGAATACACCAGTCAGTGAGCGGATCACGATAGGTGTTGAGTTCACCATCAAGGTGCCTTCTTGGCTCGCTGCGTTTTCGATCAAGTAACCAATAGCTTTACCGCCACCGCCACCAGACATGTTTTCATAAGATGCAGAACCAACCAAACCAGCTTCGGTCAATGCTTGGCCAGTCCCACGTGCTGTGCCATCCCAACCACCACCAGCGCCGCCAGGAATCAAGAAGTGAATGCTTTCAACCTTTTGGTGTCCGCCTGCAAAGGCTGGTGTGCTAAGCGCCATGACAGCTGCTGCTGTCGTCATCAGAACGCGACGTGTAAATTTCATTGTTAGGGTTCCTCCCAGATTTACCTAAATTGACATTGCCGAACATTGTCGGACATCGTGCATCTTAATCACGCCAACCTGACATCTACCTGTCACCTCATCATTTGCCCTTGGATCACATCACCATGCGCCTTCTCCTTGTCGAAGATAACGAACGCTTGGCACAGGCCTTGGTCGAGATGCTTGCTCTGGACGGTCACGGTGTGGACCATGCTGTTGTGATTTCTGAGGCACGAGAATTTGCAAGTATGGTCTCTTACGATTTGATATTGCTTGATATTATGCTTCCCGATGGTGACGGTCGCGACTTCCTTCAAGAGCTGCGGCAAAGCGCACGAGACGTTCCTGTAATCGTCTTAACAGCCCGTTCTGAGGTATCTGACAGGGTCAGCGTTTTGGACCTTGGCGCAGATGATTATCTTGTCAAACCGTTTGAGTTTACTGAGCTGGAAGCACGCTGTCGAGCGATTTTGCGGCGACGTGGTGGGGCTGCAACGAATATCAAACGAATCGGAAATGTCGAATTTGACCTGCTTGGTGGCGTGCTGAAAACTGAAAGCACCCGCGTGGAACTGCGAAATCGTGAGTTGCGATTGTTCGAAGTTTTCGCTGCGAACCAGGATATCATCCTGTCCAAATCCAAATTAGTGGACCGCATATTCGCAGGCGATGAAGACGTCTCTGAGAATGCAATTGAGGTCTATGTCGGGCGTCTGCGCAAGCATCTGCGCGGCTCAACGGTTGAGATCATTACCGTTCGTGGCCTTGGTTATCGCATGACGTCAGCATGAACATTCAAGGCTCAATTTACCGGCGACTTATGCTGCAGCTCGTCGGCAGTGCAGCGATTCTAGCGGCCATCCTTTTTCTGCTATTCCAATCTTTCGCCCGTCAATTGGCCGTAGAGTCCCAAGACACGACTCTAAAGGCCTCCGCCTCGGCCATACTTGAATCTGTATCGGTTCAGCAAGGACAAGTTGTTGCGGACATTCCATATGCCGCCCTGGCGATGTTGGGGAATGTTTCCGATGACCGCGTCTTTTATCAAATTTCTCGCGGGACCGAGGTTCTTACAGGATATGAGGATTTGCCACGCAGCCTTGATGATACATCTTGGACAGCGAAATATCGCGGTGATCCTATACGTTTGGTCAAGGTTTCGCGCTCCCTTCCCATCAACGGTAGCCTCACAACAATCGCTGTCACTGTCGCCCAAACTCAAGATGGATTGGCTCAAAAGCTTGGTGAAATATCGCGGACTGCAATTTTGATTGGCTTTATCTTTTTTGCGGTAGCAACGATCCTTGCCGTTTGGGCCGCGCGCAGCAGCGTGCGTCCCCTAAACATCGTCGCCGCCGCCGTGTCGCGCCGCGGCCCTGCAGACCTTCGTCCAGTCACGACGCCTGTTCCTTCCGAAATGGCACCGCTCACTCAGGCTCTAAATGCTTTCATTGCGCGCCTCGACAGGTCCCTCAGTCAATCTGAAGACTTCATTGCAGAAGCGGCGCATCGTGTGCGCACTCCGCTGGCCACAGTACGTGCCCAAGCCGAAGTCACATTGCGCCGCGTGGAGAAGGAAGAAAATCGTGTGGCTTTAAAACAAATGATACGGGCAGTTGATGAAAGCAGTCGCGCCGCCGGTCAATTGTTAGATCATGCAATGGTTGCCTTCCGCACAGATCACCTTGAGCTGAGCAAACTTGACCTGAGGGCTATCATTGAAGAAATCGTTGAGCGACAGACACCGATTGCCGATCTGAAAGACATTGGATTCGTGGAAACAACCGCGCCCGGTTGCATCGTTTTAGGGGACACCATTCTGATACAAAACGCTCTGACGAATATCATCGACAACGCCGTTAAATATTCACCCCACGAAACAGTCATTACAGTTACCCTAGAACGGGAAGGTGCAGAGGTCGTTCTAACAGTCGCAGATCAAGGGCCAGGTTTTGAAGCTGACAATATCGACGCGCTAACGGATCGTTTCGCGCGCGGGACTAATGTTGGACAGACTGTTGGCTCGGGCCTTGGCCTCACAATCGCCAATGAAGTGGCCAAAGCCCATAACGGAACCCTTACTCTCAAACAAAACACCAAAGGGAGCGGCGCATGCGTTACTTTATCACTGCCTGCTTAGTCCTGTGGACCTCGATGGCCCACGCCTATGAGATTGAAGCACAGACAGAATTTAACGTTGAGGGTGCCACATCTACACTCAGTATCATTTCAACCACTGACACCGCAGTTTTCGCCCCCGTCATCGCCAGCTTTCAGGTCGCCAATCCCCAAATAAATGTGACCTACACTGCCGCATCCAGCAGCCAAATAAACACGGCTATCGTTGAAGAAAATGCGCAGTTCGACATAGCGATATCATCCGCAATGGACCTGCAAACAAAATTGGCTAACGACGGCTATGCAGAATCTTTTGACTTAAGTTCCACAACGCTTGTGCCCAATTGGGGAGCGTGGCGAAATAGTATTTTCGCCTTCAGTCAAGAACCTGCAACAATCGTATTAAATCGCGCCGCTTTTAAGGGGCAGAAAATCCCCCAAACCCGCGCGGAACTGATCACATTGCTGCGCAACCAACCAAAAAAATATGAACGGAGCATAGGAACCTATGACGTGCGGACATCAGGATTGGGTTACCTTTTCGCAACTCAAGACAGCCGCACGTCAGAAACATTTTGGCGGCTGACAGAGTTGATGGGGCAGCTAAAAGTCAAGCTATACTGTTGTTCGTCTGACATGATCGAAGATGTCAGCACTGGCGAAATTGCGATCGCATACAATGTACTGGGAAGTTATGCAGCGGCCCGCGATGACTTGGCCGAAAAGATCATAATCATTGAGCCTCAGGACTACGCGACCGTGATGTTGCGAACCGCACTGATCCTAAAAGACAGTAAAGCACAAAGAGCGGCGGGTTTGTTTATGGATCATCTGCTATCAGAAGCGTGGAATGAACAACCCATAAACCAAGGTCAAAACTTGCGGCGTATCCCCCTAGGGCCCGGCCTGTTGGTTTTCCTTGATCGTTTGAAACGTCAACAGTTTTTAAAAGAATGGAGCAGCGCCATTTTTTAGTAGCGAGCTATTCGTGTGAGAATGATCGAAATGATCAGCGTTTTTCGAGAAATGCGCAAGCATCCAAAATTGCCTCTGCCAGCCCATCGAAAAAACCAATACCACTCACATCAATCAAGCTTTTAGATTGCTCCCCATCGCTGCCAACCGGCTTCGTGACAATACGCGAACTTGGTGAAGCAACCAATTCACGGTAACTTGCGCCCGTGCCATGCTTCAAAACGTTTACAGCAAGATAGTACTGGTGAATGCGGTCAGCCAAATCTGGATTTTTGGCTTCCATCAGAAGCGCCTTCAGCTTTCGCGAAAACGGCCCGCGCTTAAAATTGCGCTGCATGCGCGATTCAAAAAGCGAATAGATGTCGACGACTGCGGCTTCCATTCCACTCAGCAGCTCGCTTAGCTCTTCCGATGCGTCCTCTGACGCGCTTTGCTCAGCAATCAACGTTTCGATCTCAGCTACACGCTGCTCAGACACTTTAGCCTTTGCCTGTGCGTCCGCAACCAATTCAATCACGCTTTGTGTAGTTTCCATCTATCATTCTCCATTAGGTAACACTGCCATAAGCTATGCAGCCCAGAATGATAGTGGTCCCATAATTTTTTTACGCCATGCCGCCTTCGATCAAACCGGTCGCGATTTTCGCATAAGCTTGTGCCATCGGACCGTTACCCGCAGCGATAGGCGTTCCACCATCACCTGCAAGGCGTGTATCCAAATCGATTGGCAACGCACCCAAAAGCGGGACACCCATCTTGTTTGCCTCAGCAGCAACACCACCGCTGCCGAATATTTCGTGTTCTGATCCACATTCAGGGCAAACAAACATGGACATGTTTTCGATCAACCCAAGAACAGGCGTTTTAAGCGTCGCAAACATATCCAGCGCTTTGCGCGCATCAATCAATGCAACATCTTGAGGTGTAGAAACTACGATGGCCCCTGTCAGCTCAGACTTGGTGCACAACGTCAACTGAACGTCGCCAGTGCCGGGTGGCAGATCGACCAATAACACATCCAACTCTCCCCATTCAACTTGACCCAACATCTGCTGTAGGGCCCCCATCAACATAGGGCCACGCCAGACAACTGCCTTACCCTCTTCCATCATAAAGCCGATCGACATCAACGTGACGCCGTGGGCATGCAATGGAATGATTGTTTTGCCATCCGGTGACGCAGGGCGTTTATTGATCCCCATCATCCGAGGTTGGGAAGGGCCGTAAATGTCTGCATCCAGCAAACCAACTTTGCGGCCTTGTTTAGCCAAAGCGACGGCAAGATTGGATGAGACAGTGGATTTGCCAACGCCGCCTTTACCTGACCCAATTGCCAAAATACGTGCAACGCCTGAAGGTTTTGTTGGCCCTTCTTGCGGCTTTGGATGACCACCAATCTTAAGGCTCGGTGGTGGGGCCTTCGCAGCAGCTGGCCCGTGCGCCGTCAACGCCACAGTCACCTTAGAAACGCCACCCAGCTCCTCAACGACAACTTCAGCAGCTTTTCGCGCTGGTTCCATCTGAGCAGCCACTTCGGGGTTAGGAGCCTCAATAACGAATTGCACCACATCTTCATTGATAGAAACGGCACGGATCATATCACTGCTGATCAACGTTTCGCCATTTGGCAATTGAACACGGTTCAAAGCTTCTAAAACTTGTTCTTTGGTGACGGACATTTTGGCACTCCCATTGCATAATACTCTAATTGGCTTTTTTGATCAAAAGGACAAGTCCGCATCAACTCGATTTAGGGGACCACCACTGACTTGACGATGGCGGTGGACAGTGTGCAATTTCAATCCTGAAGAACCGAGCGCTTTGACCTCGTCTTCAAAACGCCCAATTTATCATCAATGCGCTCAAAAATTGTTACCGCTAACAGCCATGCAAATTGTGCATACCGGAAATGCCGATCTGTCTGTTGTACCAACGCTCAAATGGACTATTTCTCCCTCAACACCAACGAAGACAGACGAACAATCGCCTGTCTAAACCGACTACTAAGACGCAGTCCCGAAAGGACAAGATATGACATACTTTACAGATACAGCCGCCAACGCGACTTTGATTGAACGCCTAATGTTTACAGTATCAACCGCTTTTGCAGCCACTGCAGAGCGCCAAGCAAAACGCCGTGTGTACAAGACGACGATGAATGAATTGGGTGCACTGAGCAACCGCGATTTGGCAGACTTGGGTATCTCTCGTTCTGAAGTACGCCGCATCGCTTGGGAAGCCGCATACACACATTAAGAATTCAGAAATCGGGCGTGATTTCTCCTCCCTTGAGCGCCTGCACTGGCGGTGGCATCTCTCCTCCCTTGATGCCACCGCTGTTCAAAAAAATCGCGTCAATCGCGACACATAGATACCGAACGATACTTTCCTCCCAGATCGTGTTTCGGTTGTTTAGAAACGGTCCCATCCTCCCATGGGGCCGTTTTTTATTTACACCTTATATTTGATTTCCTTGTTCCAAGACACCATTTGCATCATGTTCAGTGAAACATCAAAAATATTGCCTGTGGGCAATTGTGGTTAACAAAAAGGAAACAGATGACCCAATTCTCAGCCAATTTAGGTTTTCTATGGACAGAGTTGTCCCTGCCCAATGCTATACGCGCCGCACATTTGGCTGGATTTGAGGCTGTCGAATGTCACTGGCCCTATGACACTAATTCCGAATTTGTGAATGACGTACTTCATGAAACTGGCCTTCGGATGCTGGGATTAAACACTACTCGTGGAAATCACCTGAAAGGCGACAACGGTTTGAGCGCCCTACCCGATCAAAAACCACAAGCACGAGCTGCGATAGATCAAGCGGTCGCCTATGCTGTCGCAGTCAAATGTTCTAAAATTCATGTTATGGCAGGCATTGCCTCAGGCAATGAAGCCCATGAAACCTTCATCGAAAACCTCAGCTATGCTTGTGACGAGGCTGAAAAACACGATTTAGCAGTCTTAATTGAGCCACTGAACGAGTATGATGCACCTGGTTATTTTCTTCAGTCAACGGATCAAGCCTTGAAAATCATCCAAGAAATTGATCAGTCAAACCTAAAGCTGATGTTTGATTGTTATCATGTTCAGCTTTTGGAAGGCGATCTAACGCAAAAACTCACACGCCTGATGCCTCATATCGGCCATATCCAATTTGCAGGTGTACCGAGTCGTGGTCGACCAGACATTGGCGAAGTGGACTACGGCCACATTTTTCGCCATTTGTCCTCCCTTGGTTACACCGCTCCGCTTGGGGCAGAATACAAAGTTGCTGGATCGACAGAAGAAACCCTTGGCTGGATGAAGACCCTGAGGACCTAAAATCCTACAGCTTGCCAAAAACCATCATGTTTCCATAAACTAGTTTACAGTCATTTTTAGGAAGGAATTTCATGAATAGTACCAGCCAAAACTATCTTCCCGCTGATGTTATCGAATTTATGGCCGGTGTCGAACCTACAAGAAGGGCCGCAGATGGCCACATTGTCATTGATTTGATGCAAAGAATAACCGGCCATACACCAAAAATGTGATGGGGGGGGGCAGCCTGATCAGTTTTGATACCTATCATTTCAAATATAACAGCAGTCGTGAGGGCGACATTTTCGTAATGGGCCTTTCCCCGCGCAAAGCGAAACTAGTGATTTACATCAATCCTGAATTTCAGCCCTATCAAAGTCTGATGGACAAGCCGGGAGAACACAAATCAAGCGTTTCATGTTTGTATATTAACAATCTGGAAGACATTGATCTGGCGGTGCTGGAAACGCTAATTTCACCAGCCTACAAAGACATGAAGGTAAAGTATCAAGATCAATAGCTGATTTTTACCCGGAAATACCGAACCACTGTTAAGCGGTCTGTTACAACTGAACAATTGAGGGACGCCCGTTGATCCCCTCTGCCGTTAGTCCCGCCAGAACCTTAAATGCCGCAGCGTGCGCTTCACGCTCTGCATAGGGCAATACGCTGTCCAGCTTGGAAAAATCGCCTTCGCAGCGATCTTCAGCCATTTGCATAACCGCATCTGGTCCGCCGTTTCCACGGTTGGCCAAGGTCACGCGATTGGCCATTTGAAGGACCTGATCCTCAAACATTTGTGCCGCAGTTGCCCCCGGACCGTGCTCCATAATAGCAGCCCCCAAGATGCGTGCATCCAAAATTGCTTGGGATGCACCACTTGAGCCAACTGGATATGTCGCATGTGCGGCATCACCGATTAAAATTGTAGAGCCATCCCGCCAACAATCGACGGGTTCACGATCAATCATCGGGTATTCATAAACCGTATCGGCGCCAGAAATGATTGATGGGACATCAAGCCAGTCAAATTTCCAATCCGCAAAGTCATATTTGAACAGTTCTATGTCGACCTTACGGTTCCAATCCTCTTTCGAATGGCCAGTAGATGGATCAACAGTTTTTTCTGCAATCCAATTGATCTTCGACATCCCGCTTTCGCGGTCAGGCTCAGTGATGGGGTAAGCGACAAACCGATGGGTGTCATGCCCTGCCAAAATCATTGATCCAGCAGAAAGAAATGGTTTTGCCAGCGTCGTCCCGCGCCACATCACAGCGCCACCCCAGACAGGAGCACCTTCTGAAGGATACATCTGAGAACGAATGGCAGAATGGATCCCATCCGCTCCGATCAACATATCTCCAGCAACGCTTTGCAAGCCATCGTTGGTTTCAGCAGTGACTTTGACACCGTCATTATCCGCTTCAAAACCAACGACCCTTGCGCCTGTTGTTATGCAAGCGTCGCCACAGCGTTGCCGAACAGTATCAAGCAATGCCATATACAACTGCCCACGATGCACAGAGTATTGAGGCCAATTATATCCCGCGTCGATGCCACGGGGTTCTGTCCAAATTTCAACGCCCGTTTTGGTATAGAAGCCATAGTCTCGGGTGCGGATACCCACCTGATTCAGCATCGAGCCAAGATCCAGCTCCATCAACTCACGCACGGCTGTCGGTTGTAAATTAATACCAACTCCCAATGGCTTAGGAGACTTGACACTTTCGAAAATGTGGAACGGAACCCCAATCTGATGCAGGGTTAGCCCCATAGTCAAGCCTGCGATCCCACCGCCTGAAATAAGAACTGTCATTTCCTTTTCCTCTGAAGTCTGGCTTTAAAACGGAATGTCGTCGACCCCGGTGATAAAGCGGGCCACAACTTTCTTTAGGCCAGCCTTTTCAAAATCAATTTCAAGTTTGTCATTGTCGATGACCACAATTTTTCCATATCCAAACTTCTGGTGAAACACCCGTTCCCCGATTGTAAAACTGTTCACAGCAGACAAGTCGATGATGTCACTTTTCTGCTTTGGTGCTTGTTGAGTGGGCCGATTTTGAGACCGCGACTGCAATCTGCGCCAACCTGGCGAGTTATACACATCTGCGTTTACAACTTTCTCATGGAACGTTGATTGGGGTTCGTTCGTCGGGGCCGCAGCACCAAACCCACCACCATACAAACCAGGTGGCGTCATCACGTCCACGTGCTCTTCGGGCAGTTCATCAATAAAGCGCGAAGGCAAGGCCGATTGCCACTGCCCAAACACCCGCCGATTGGCTGCAAATGAAATGGTACAGACCTCCTCCGCACGTGTAATTCCAACGTAGGCAAGGCGGCGTTCTTCTTCCAAACCGGTAACGCCACTTTCATCCATTGAACGCTGAGATGGGAACAATCCATCTTCCCAACCAGGCAAAAATACTTGGGGAAATTCAAGGCCTTTTGAGCCGTGAAGCGTCATGATCGACACCTTCGCCCCCTCGCCTTCTTTTTCGTTATCCATAATCAGACTGACGTGCTCAAGGAACCCTTGTAGGTTCTCAAACTGCTCAAGTGCTTTGACTAATTCTTTGAGGTTTTCCAACCGCCCTGGAGCCTCTGGCGTCTTGTCGTTTTTCCAATGAGTGGTGTAACCGCATTCATCCAGAATAATGCCTGCCAGCTCGAAATGGCTGACTTCTGGGGGGCCGTATTCCATCACCTGCGGATTATCATCGATCACCGCATCTTCACTCACTGTCATCAACGGACCACGGGTCATCTGCGCCCAGCGCCCGATGCCATCCACCAGTTTGGCCAGCTCTGCGCCGCCCTTACCTTTGATCAATCCCATTTCAATTGTCAGGCGTGCACCCTCAAGCAGGGAAACGCCGTTTTCACGGGCCGTCATCTGAATGGTTTGCTGTGCCTTATCGCCCAAACCACGCTTTGGCGTGTTCACGATCCGCTCAAACGCGAGATCATCATCGGGGGAGGTCACAATACGGAAATAGGCCATCGCATCACGGATTTCCAAACGTTCATAGAACCGTGGACCGCCAATCACACGATACGGCAAACCGATGGTCAGGAACCGATCCTCAAAGGCACGCATCTGGTGGGATGCCCGAACCAAAATCGCCATTTCATCTAATGAAACAGGACGCATGCCACGGATGCCAGACTGCGCGGATTCGATTTCCTCACCGATCCAACGCGCCTCTTCCTCGCCGTCCCAATGGCCAATCAGACGCACCTTTTCACCGTCTTTTTCTTCGGTCCACAACGTCTTGCCCAAACGGCCTGTGTTGCCTTCAATTACGCTAGACGCAGACGCCAGAATATGCGGGGTTGAGCGATAGTTTTGCTCAAGGCGCACCACATGTGAGCCCGGAAAATCCTTTTCAAATCGAAGGATGTTACCCACTTCAGCACCACGCCAGCCATAGATCGATTGATCATCATCCCCAACACAACAGATGTTTTTGTGACCCGCCGCCAAAAGGCGCAGCCATAAGTATTGGGCGACGTTGGTATCTTGATACTCGTCCACAAGAATGAATTTGAACCAGCGTTGATATTGCTCGAGAATGTCGGCGTTGGTCTGAAAAATCGTAACCATATGTAGCAGAAGATCGCCAAAATCGGTGGCGTTTAACTCTATCAAACGGTTTTGATATTGGGCGTAAAGTTCGATGCCTCTGTGATTATAAGCACCTGCATCAGCAGCAGGCACCTTATCAGGCGTTAGCGCGCGGTTTTTCCAATCATCAATGATATTGGCCAGCTGACGTGCAGGCCAGCGTTTGTCATCTATACCCTCCGCACGGATCAACTGTTTCAGCAGGCGGATTTGGTCGTCGGTATCCAGAATAGTAAAGTTGGACTTTAACCCTACCAATTCCGCATGACGGCGCAGTAGTTTCACGCAGATAGCATGAAACGTGCCAAGCCACGGCATCCCCTCAATCTGTTGACCCAGCATACCACCGACACGGTTCTTCATCTCGCGGGCGGCTTTGTTGGTGAAGGTCACCGCCAAAATCTCGTTCGGACGGGCGCGTCCTGTGTTCATCAAATGGACAATGCGGGCGGTCAAAGCCTTGGTTTTACCGGTCCCCGCCCCCGCAAGCATCAAGACAGGGCCATCCATCTGCTCAACGGCGGCGCGTTGGGCTGGGTTCAAGCCATCCAAATAGGGTTGCGGACGCGCGACCATAGCACGCGCAGACAAAGATGCGCCGTCGAAGGCGTCCATTTCATCGAAATCATTCATGGCAATAGACCTAGCCCCAAATACGGCAAAGGAAAACCCCATTGGCCCAAAGATGTTCACACTCCGTTCTGCACCTTATTCCTTCCGAACAAACTCCAGGCAAGACCACCGCAGACTGGCGGGGAAAAGCCTTTAGCGATGTCCTATGGACATATGCAACCGCGCGGCCTCAAATACATATATGAGCTTGCACAACACATACCCCGCCATCTCCGATTTGCGCGCAGGCGCGAAGAAACGCATCCCATCGTTCGTTTGGGAATACTTAGATAGCGCGACTGGGGATGAACGCACAAAAATGCGAAATCAGGCGCGCCTTGGGCAGGTTGGCTTAACCCCATCGGTATTGCATGGCGAATTCGCACCCGATCTTTCAACAACTTTTTTAGGTCAAAAACTACCGCTGCCCTTTGGCATTTCCCCAATCGGGATGTCGGGCTTGATCTGGCCAAACGCAGAACAATTGCTGGCAAAATCCGCCGCGTCTCTTGGCATACCCTACGCGCTTTCCACCGTGGCCGCGCAGGCCCCCGAAGACCTTGCTCCTCATTTAGGTGAAAATGCTTGGTTTCAAATGTACCCTCCGCGAGACGAAGCCATTCGCATCGATATGTTAGAACGCGCAAGAGCAGCAGGATTTAAAACGCTTGTCCTAACAGTTGATGTGCCCGTTGCCTCGCGCCGTGAACGTCAAACGCGGTCTGGTCTTACCAATCCCCCCAAATTGACGCCAAGATTGTTGGCACAAGTGTTACAAAAACCTGCGTGGGCTTTGGGCACGATGCGTCAGGGCATGCCCCATATGAAAATGCTCGATAAATATTCGGCTCCCGCTGCCGAGGGCCTCTCATCAACCGCACATGTGGGGTACCTTCTGCGCACCTCACCTGACTGGGACTATGTCAAATGGCTTCGTAATGCGTGGGGCGGACCGTTTATTGTCAAAGGTGTCATGCGTCCCGACGATGCAATTGAGCTCGAGAAGATCGGTGTAGATGCAATTTGGGTCTCTAACCATGCTGGTCGTCAGTTTGATGCCGCGCCTGCGACAATAGACATACTCCCGACGATCAAAGCAGCCACAAAACTGCCACTCATCTTTGATAGTGGCATCGAGTGCGGGTTAGACGTACTGCGTGCCCTCGCTTCTGGCGCTGACTTTGTGATGTTGGGCCGCGCTTGGCATTACGCACTTGGCGCACTTGGTAAAAAAGGCCCAGCGCATTTGGCTGATATGTTAGCAAAAGACCTGGAAGCAAATATGGGGCAACTGGGGGCTAAAACCCTTTTTGAATTACCAGAACCCTTTGAAATTAAAGACTGAGGGCGTTCCGGTTTCCTTATTTTAAGATGAAGTTCGCCTGCTGCAAAAAAAATTTAGGATTATTTCGGACAGACGCACCTTTTTCTCTTGCAGGTTCTGTCGCGCAATTATAGATCGGCTTTACCCAAGGAAGCGGGCGTAGCTCAGGGGTAGAGCATAACCTTGCCAAGGTTAGGGTCGGGCGTTCGAATCGCCTCGCCCGCTCCAACTAAACAAAAAAGCCAGTCAGTTTCGACTGGCTTTTTTGTTGTTCAAAACTTCCTCACCCATACAATAAGAAATTCAGATACAGCCCCATTTTAAATTAATGGGGCCTAAGTGAATTTTTCACTTGCAGGTTTCGCTGCACGATTATAGAGCAGCCTCACCCAAGGAAGCGGGCGTAGCTCAGGGGTAGAGCATAACCTTGCCAAGGTTAGGGTCGGGCGTTCGAATCGCCTCGCCCGCTCCAACTAAACAAAAAAGCCAGTCTATTTTGACTGGCTTTTTTGTTGTTCAAAATCCAGCCCAATAGCGCAACGACATATCAGGCACATATCCCCCCTGCTTTGGCATCACCATCTTGGCCTGTCCTCATTTCCCGCATATAAGCCAATCAAAATTACACAACTTCCGCTGATCGGAGACGACAATGCGCACAGCTACAATCACACGGTCCACCGCTGAAACAGAAATCACAGTCACCATCAATCTTGATGGCACTGGTATTTATGACAACCAAACTGGTGTTGGATTTTTCGACCACATGTTGGATCAATTGGCGCGTCACTCCTTGATCGACATGACAATTCGGGCCAACGGAGATTTACAAATTGATGATCACCACACGGTTGAAGACACTGGTATTGCACTGGGCCAAGCGCTGACTCAAGCCCTTGGTGATAAACGTGGAATTCTGCGCTATGGTAGCTGTCTACTACCAATGGACGATGCCCAAGTACGTTGTGCACTTGACCTATCTGCGCGCCCCTTTTTGATTTGGAACCTTGACTTGCCGACCCAAAAGATTGGCAACTTCGATACGGAATTGGTCCGCGAGTTCTTCACCGCATTCGCAACCCACGGCGGTATCACCTTGCACGTCGACAAATTGCACGGCTTTAACAGCCACCACATTGCGGAGGCTGCCTTCAAATCAGTTGCACGTGCACTACGCGATGCGGTTGAAGTCGACCCACGCAAATCAGGTGACATCCCTTCGACCAAAGGGGCACTGTAACCCATATGCTAACAGCAATTGTCGATTACGAGAGCGGCAACCTGCACTCGGCCCACAAGGCATTCGAACGCATGGCCCGCGAAGTGGATGCCGGCGAAGTCATCGTCACCTCAGATGCGGATATTGTTGCGCGCGCTGATCGTATCGTGCTGCCAGGCGATGGTGCATTTCCAGCGTGCTATGAGGCCCTAACAGGCACGGGTGGTCTTTTTGACGCTATGCGTGAAGCGGTCGTGGAAAAAGGCCGTCCGTTTTTAGGAATTTGTGTTGGCATGCAATTGATGGCCACCATGGGTCGCGAACATAGCGACACCCCCGGTCTTGATTGGATCAAAGGCGAAGTAATTGAGATCAAAACAGAAAAAAAATCTCTCAAGGTGCCACATATGGGGTGGAATGATCTGATTATCGATCATCCGCATCCCGTTCTAAACGGTATAGAGTCAGGCGATCACACGTATTTTGTGCATTCCTACCACTTTGAAGTTGCCAACTCTGCCGAACGTTTGGCGCATGTTGATTACGGTCATGACGTGACAGCAGTGATTGGTCGGGATACGATGCTAGGCATGCAATTTCACCCTGAAAAAAGCCAAGGCACTGGCCTGCTTATGCTTTCCAACTTCTTACAGTGGAAACCATAAAGCCACAGTGTTTCCCAATGGGCTAGGCTCTAGCCCAATGGGTCTTTTAATTAGTTAACGCGCTTCCACGTACCACCGTCACGGCAAATACCCAAAACGCAGCCTTTGATATTCAGGTTATTACCTTTTAAAGTCATCTTGGACCTATAAGTCTTGTCGCGGTCAGGTGAGTACACCTTGCCGCCGCTATATGCCCCACCACCATCGGATTTCATGTTCCAGATAATTTTACGACCTTGATTTTCAGATTTGAACGCAGCGCCTGAGCTGTCAAAGCTTTTTACAAGCGTTCCGCAAATTGCGGCACCACAGTTTTTGACGTCGATATGGCCATAATTACCATTATCATCTTTTACCGTCTGCCACATACCATGTACCGGATCTGCTTGTGCAGCCCCTACTCCTAGGGCAACAGTTGCAACTGCGGCCATCAAAATTCTCTTCATCTTTTATTCCTCCCATATTTTTTATTTACTCTGCTTTATCAACCTTACTCGTGGCAAGGTTGACCTTGGGTCGCGTTGCAAATCTGGGCTAGCCGTGCATAACGGCCCAAACAGTTAAGCAAGAGGCCTAAACAGATGATCCTATACCCCGCAATTGATCTAAAAGACGGCCAGGCCGTTCGTCTTGTTCACGGCGATATGGAACAATCCACTGTATTTAATGACGATCCCCTCGCCCAAGCGATGGAATTTGTGAACGCAGGATGTGAGTGGTTGCACTTGGTTGATCTAAATGGCGCGTTCGCGGGCGAACCTGTGAACGCTGCACCTGTCGAAGCCATCCTAAAGACATGCAAAGTGCCAACCCAACTGGGTGGCGGTATTCGTGACATGGCCACGATTGAGGCATGGCTGGATAAAGGCCTATCCCGCGTGATCCTTGGGACCGTTGCCGTTGAAAATCCTGAACTTGTCCGCGAAGCGGCAAGCGCATTCCCGAACCAAGTCGCTGTTGGTATTGATGCCCGCAATGGTCGCGTGGCAACCAAAGGCTGGGCCACAGAAACTGATGTGATGGTCACAGACCTTGCCAAATCGTTCGAGGACGCAGGTGTTGCCGCAATTATCTACACCGACATCATGCGCGACGGCGCGATGGGCGGGC